>Ga0308157_10001480_pt1 | contig 47819 bp, 37 predicted proteins | sample PhyBR1_FD_201035 | JGI IMG/M metagenome (GOLD analysis project Ga0308157, IMG submission 201035) | Phyllosphere microbial communities from UC Gill Tract Community Farm, Albany, California, United States - DLSLB.R1 | ecosystem: Host-associated > Plants > Phyllosphere > Unclassified | place: USA... | reverse complement strand
CTCAGAATCCATACTTTTGCATCGAATTAATGAAATCGAAAAGAGAAATTTGAAGATGAAGAACACGGTTATTTTTGATATGGACGGCGTGATTGTAGATACAGAACCGCTTCACAAAAAAGCTTACTACCAACATTTTGGAGAATTGAATATCGAGGTCGATGCCAATTTATTCTCAAAATTCACAGGAAAATCAACCAGAAATGTCTATCAAATGGTCAAAGAGATCTTCGGAATCGATACCGCTACGGAAGAATTAATTCAAAGAAAACGGACCATTTTCTACGGTTTATTCGATTCTGATCCAGCTTTGAAATTGTTAGATGGAGTTGAGGTTTTGATTAATGACTTTCATTCTCAAGGATTCCAATTAATCTTAGCATCTTCTGCGGCCAAATCTACGATTGACAGAGTTTTCAAACGTTTCAATCTATTTCCTTTTTTCACACATCTGGTAAGTGGCGAAGATTTCCCGGAATCAAAACCAAATCCCGCCATTTTTATAGAAGCACAGAGACTTTCCGGAAATGATAAATCCAACTGTATCGTGATAGAAGACAGCACAAACGGAATCTTGGCGGCAAACGGCGCAGGGATATTCTGTGTAGGTTATAAAAGCGAGAACAGCAAAAATCAAAACTACGAAACTGCAGATTTGGTCATTCATCATTTTGACGAATTGAAAGTAAAAGAGCTTGAATTGATTTAAGAAATTCTCTTTTTGTTTGAAGATTCTACCCATTCATCATGTTTGCAGGCTTGGCAAATACTTCCGTTTTTTGAATCAAATTCCTCGGTATGACCACAAAATGTACACGAATAATAAGCTTTTTGGTAAAAGGTTTTCAAAGGTTTTTCTAATGAGTCGGGCATTATCGGCAAACCGTATTTGATATCCTTGTCCTCATAGTAAAAAACACTGATTTCACCGGAAATTTCCTCGATTGCTTTTTCTACTTGTCCAAGATGAGAAACGCCTTTCAGTCTCAATTCTGCAAAAAATTCGTCCTCGCCAAGAGATTCTTTTTTGAAATCTTCTATGCAAAAAACACCTTGATCAATCAGGCAAATTGGTTTTCCTTCAACCAGTTTTTCAAATTTTTTACTTTTTCCGATGATGTAGGTGATTATGCTATAAAGGCTTATAATCATTGTAAAAACTACCAAAGCCGGCATAATTCCTACATCTTTATAAAACATTGGGTCGCCGGCAGCAGAACCGAGTCCAATAATCACAACCAACTCAAAAACAGACAATTGTTTTACACCTCGTTTCCCCAAAAGCCGAAGTCCGAAGATGATAATGAAGAACATAATACTTGTTCTCAATATCGTCTCCAAAAGGAAACTCCATTCTTCGGAACCGAGTAAGATTTGTTTAAGGTCAAATGAATCGCTGGTCAGGAACATAGTTTTTTTAAGAAGCTATGTCAAAAAATACGCCAGAGGAAATTTTAATAATTCAAGACTGAATTTATTTAGAATCATACCTAATTTATTCCCCAAAAAATGCCATAGAACTGCCAATCCATATCGCATCTTTCTTATTGAAATCCACATTCACCATCGCCGCTTTCGTCATTCTTACAAGGTTTACTAAAAGTTCCGGATCTTCTTTTTTAGGATCCCAACCAAAAAGCAAACGGATTTCAGCTTTGGAAAATTCACCGTTGATGTCTTCAAAAAGTGGAGCGTAAATTACTTTTCTTTGAAGAATGTAATTTTCTTTATCATCAATTTTATTAATGATTTCCTGAGTCGGATTCAAGTTAACTCCGCTTCCTGCAAAAGAGAAAAGTGGCTTCAAAACAAAGTCTTCAAGAGCTTCAGTTTCAGGAAAGTCGGATAGGAAATAACTTTTCGGAACAAACGTGTGTTTCAGTTTTGGAAGGATGTATTTTGAGATTTTGAAGAACAAATTCGGATGCGTAATCCATTCGACATCAACATCTTCACGAAAATCAAACTCCGTTTTCAAACCCTCAATTTTATCGAGTTCATCAAATATCACACGGTTGTAAATACGATTTATTGGAATTAATTTTCTGTCGTTTTCGTAAAATAATTTTTTTCCCTCTTTTTTAACTTTCGTCAGACAAACCGTTTTGATTCCTAATAATTGTTCAGTCAACACAAAATCAACCGCTGTTTTTTGTTTTTCAGGATAGATTTCCAGCAAGATCACATTTTCAGGATTTTCGTCTCCAACAATTACAGCTTTCAATTTTTCAACAAATTCTTCCTGCGAAAGTGATTGTTTTAACTCATTCAGAAAAGGATAAACTTCTGTGATCACTTCCTCAAACAACCTTTGAAATCCGAACAAACTCGGGAAAGCCTGCAGTTCTATTAATTGAGGAATAATATTGCCATTTTCATCTTGACAAATTCCAAAATCGATGGCCAGAAAATGTGGCTTTTTAGTATCATTCGGAACATTACAAGTTACAGGAATCGCTTTGCTCAACTCTTCATCGGACATATTTTTAATCTGCGAAATAATTGACTTCGAAGCCTCGTCTAGTTTATTCCAAAAGTCATTGGTAAGGAAAATTGGACTTTCAGAAAGACGAAACGCGGCTTCCTGACCGCATTTCTCTATGATTAGCTCATTTGCTTTCTGATATTTTTCCTGAGAAAATTCTTTGTTAAATTGAGTTCTGTATTTTGGAATCATAGTTTGTGTTTGATAGTTTTTTTACTAACTGTAAGCTAAATTCTTGGTGATTTGTTCAGAAGCGAATTTTAAAAATCTTGGAACGATCTGCGCTTGTGTCAAAACAATTTTGTCGTCATCATTCATTCTATCAATGGTTTCCAGATATTTTTCCATTCCGAAGGTTTCGATCATCGCCGATTTATTCTTTTCATCTTCTAGATTTTTGACAAATCCCGTTGGGTCTGCTTCCGGATGAAATTGTGTTCCGAAGATCTCATCTGAAAAACGAACGGCCATCAATGCTCTTTCAAGGTGAATAGTTGGGCGGTATTTTTCCAAAGCCACCACCTTCATTCCCAATTCATCAATCTTTTCCTGATTTGGTTCAATGCATTGATAACCTCTGGAATCTACCGCATAGAAAGGATCTGGAAGATTTTTGAACAAGAATTCTTTCTCGCCATCTTCTGATTTGTGGATTGGCATCACGCCGAAAGAATAAGATTTTCTTTTGCACACATTCGCAATTCCAAAATGGATCACTGCCAATTGGAAAGAATGACAAATTAGAAATGCGTATTTTTTCTGTTCACTTTTCTTGTTGTGATTCCAAATTTGGTCTAAGAAATCAGCGTATTTATTTTCCCAGTCATAACCCTCACGATGCGGATTTCCTGGCCCTCCTGAAGATAAAAATATATCAAAATCATCAATATTTGGCATCTCGTCTTTATAGCGAACGTCGAAAATCTCTACAGAAACATTATCATCGGATTGTTTCTGAAAAGCTTGAGATAATTCTTTGATATTGCGCATTCCTTGATTCGGATGGTTGTTATTCATATCCAAAAGCGCAATTCTTACATCATTTTTACTCATATTCATAAATTTTCTACAAAATTAAGAATTTTAAAATTGAGATAATTTTAAATGAAAAATCGAAATCATTAGTTTTCAATTAGATCAATCCTTTTTCCGTTTCATAGATCATATAATCCACGACTTTTTTCAAGTCGCCACCACTTTCATTGAAGACTTTCAATTGACGGTCTGCGCCAGTTCCCATTTTGCAAATCTCTCTGGCAAATTCAACTTCTTTTCTGCAACCTAAATCGTCCACAACATCATCAATGAAAAGTAATAATTCTTCCAAAAGGTCACGGTAAGGAACACTTGCTTCTTTCCCAAAGTCGATCAGATGTGCATCGATTCCGTCTTTTGAGGCGCGCCATTTATTTTCTGTGAGTAATAATCTTCGGTAACTTCTGTAACTTGTATTTTGTTGGTGCATTTTGTAGATTTTTGCTACCAGAGATTGCATTATTGCCGCCAAACAAACGGTTTCGTCAATCGTCATTGGCATATCACAGATTCTGAATTCGATGGTCGGGTAGAAGGGGTGAACTCTCAAATCCCACCAGATTTTCTTGGCGTTGTCAATTGTTCCGGTTTTTACCATCAAGTTTACATAGGCATCAAATTCTGCAACGCTTCCAAAATAACTTGGTAATCCGGTTCTTGGAAACTTGGCGAAAACTTCCTGTCTGTAAGATTTAAAACCTGTCAATCTTCCAACCCAAAACGGCGAATTGGTAGACAAGGCGTAAACGTGTGGCAAAAAGTAACGCATCACATTCTGAATTCTGATTCCTTCCTCACGATCCGGAATCCCAATATGAACGTGTAATCCGAAAATTAAGTTTGAACGCGCTACGTCGCCCATATCACTCACGATTTTGTCGTAACGTGCATCTTTTGTGATGACGTTATCTTTCCAGTGAGAAAAAGGATGCGTTCCGCCACCGGAAACCCGTAAACCTTGGTCGTGAGCGGTTTTCACAAGATGTCTTCGAAGGTCGGTGAGTTCCTGGCGAGCTTGCTGGATATTTTCGCAGATTCCTGTTTCCATTTCGACAACAGATTCGTGCATTTCGTGTTTTAAGTTTTCACTTAGAACAGCTTTTCCGCCTTCTATTATCTTTGAAACATGCGAGACGAGATCCCGCGTTTCGGCGTCTATGATTTGATATTCTTCTTCTACACCTATTGTAAATCTGTGCATATTATTTGTGTTTGTTAGTTAAAGTTAGTTAGTAGTTATTTTGTGTTTTTAGTTTTTTAACACTGAATTACAGCAGCCCGACTTGAGCGGAAATCCTTTTTTGCTTCTTCTCAGTTTCTATTGAACTGGAAAATTTCTGCAAAAAAGATTGGGAGCGGAAGGCGGATTAAGCTGCCATAAATAATATTTGAGTTTTAAAGTTTGTTGGTCACAAATTTCCCCCAGTTGATATTCACTTTTCCAGGTTTGTAATCTTTTGCTTTTTCGATGGCGAGTTTTGCAGCGTGCTCCACAATCCATTCGAAGTTTTCTTCTCCAACTGAGTTTCTGTCGGCATCAGGCGCAGGATTACAGAAATCTATGGCATAAGGTATTCCGTCTCTCACAGCAAATTCCACTGTGTTGAAATCGTAACCCAAAGCTTCATTCATTTTCAAAGTGTAATCTGTAATTGTTTTTAATAAAGCTTCAAGTTCTTTACCTTCGGTTTGATGCGTGGTTGCATATCTCAGATGGTGCGGATTTCTTGGTTCGTAAGGCATAATGTGAACGTACTTTCTTCCCAAACAATAAACACGATAGTAATCCTCAAAAATAATTTCTTCCTGTACCATCATTACCAATTGCTCTGTCTCAGCGTGTTTTGCCCACATATCTTCAGGACTTTCCACTCGGTAAACGTTTCTCCAACCACCGCCATCGTGAGGTTTCATATAAGCTGGGAATCCAACATAATTGAAGATATAATCCCAATCGTGAGGGAATTTCAGGTTTCTGAAAGAAGTTTCCGAAGTGTTTGTTGGTCTTTCGTATGAAGGAAGCAACACGGTTTTCGGCAATGGAATTCCGATTTTAAGCATCAAAGCATTGTTAAAGAATTTCTCATCTGCGCTCCACCAAAATGGATTGTTAATAACGTAAGTTCCGCTAACCGCCGCATTTTTAAGATAAGCTCTGTAGAACGGAACGTCTTGCGAAATTCTGTCGATGATTACAGCATAACCATAATCTGCGCCTTGTTCCAATTTATCAATTTGAACGGGTTCTGCGATATATTCGCCTTTCCCAAGCTCATTAACTTTATCAATGAATGCCCACGGAAAAGTGTCTTCCATTCCGAATAAAATTCCAATTTTTTTTGCCATAATTTTTGTTTTTTGATTGTCAGAAATCCGATGTTGAAACTCTGAAGTTATTGTGATTTGTTGTTATTTTAAATTTGATTTAAGCTTAATCCTACCCAAAAAATCTTCCAATAAATTTCGGGAATACCATTCGCCAAAGTACCCAGTCGTGGTCTATCCATTTCTGTTCGTCATACCAATGATTAATGCCTTTTGAAGTGAGAATTCCTGCCATTCTTCTGGTTGGCTCCAAACAAATATCGCGGTCGGAAGTGCTTAGGACGATGTGCATATGTTTGTATTTCCAAGCTTCGTCATTTTTCACAAATTCGTCCGGGCAATTGAAATAAACCAATTCATCCTGAATCCCATCCATAAAATTTCGAATCGAAAAAGCACCTGATAAACAGAAAAGATGCGACACCAAATCCGGATATCTGAAGGCGAAATTTGCAGCGTGATAACCACCAAAACTTGCGCCTGCAACTGCGACACGATGCGTGTTGTGTGTTCTCTGGATGTAAGGAATGAACTCTTGAACCAAGAACTGAACGTACAATTCATAGTTTCTGATTCTGTCGTGAGCCGAAATATTTTTATTGTAAAAGCTTAAGGCATCGATGGTTTCAAGATTGAAAAGTTTCAGTTTTCCATTGTCTGTGAACCAGGAAATACTTCCGTTCAAATGAAAATCTGCATTCTGAGTGTAAGAGCCCTGCGAAGTTGGAAACATAATGACAGGAGTCCCGAAATGTCCAGTGACTTCTACCTTGATGCTCTTCCCAAGGATGTGTGAGTAATAATCTGTATGGGTGATTTGAGGCATATCTAGTTTGTAATTGATAAATGATAGTTTATGAATGATTAATTGAACTGTCAGTCTGAGGTTCTCGAAGACAAAAATTTAACTCGTTGGTTTGTCTTTTGGAGGCAGAATGTTTAAGATTCTTTCTGTGACGATTGTTGCTGCTTCATCCAATCTTTCCTGAACTTTTTCCTCCGTTGTTGCTTTGTAAACGATACCGATGTGATAATCGATTGGTAAGAATTTTTCGACATTTTCATTTTGAAGGTCGGTAGTATCAGAATGTTTTTCTTTAGCCAAGGAAACAATTAATCCTGAAAATAATTTCTGTGTTTCTTCAACCGTATATTTTTCTCCGTCTAATAATGCATTTTCGAGTTTTGCCCATTCTCTCCAAATATTAACGCCAGTCGCAGCTTCCACCATATCAGGAATATGCGCGCCTCCAACTCTTGATGAAGTTTCCAGGAAATAATATTGCCCATCAATTCCTCGGATATATTCGCTGTGAGTTGCGCCGTTTTGAATTCCAAATTTGTCCAGAACTTCTTTATTGATTTTTTCTAAACCAATTGCTTCTTCAGAACCTTTCGCTAAAGTTTTGGTTCGAAAAACGCCGCCTTCGTGAGACACTTTCATTGGCGGAGAAAGGTATTTTGAGAAGCAAGAAAACACGATTTCTTTATTATAAACCAAACAATCGACGTGATAAACATCGCCAGGTTTGAAAGATTCTAATAGGAATTTATAACGTTCATCACCCAAATTTTCTACAGCCGGCCAAAGTTCTTCTGCTGAGTTTAATTTTTTGATTCCGCTGGCTGAAGCTTCGGATCGTGGTTTTAGAACCCAAGGTCCAGGAACATCCTGCGTAAACTTATGAAGTTTTGCATCATTGAAAATCGATGAAAATTCGGGTACAGAAATGCCATTGTCTTTCGCCTGTTGACGCATTGCCAGCTTATCACGGAAATATCGGTGCGTCGTTTGTCCCATTCCAGGAATACGGTAGGTTTCGCGAATCATCGCAGCTTTTTCCACATCAAAATCGTCTAACGCAATCACCGCATCTATCTGATGGTTTTTCATCAAATAAGCAAATCCTTGAACAAGGTGGTCGAGATTCCAAACAGACGGTTCAAGTTCCGGCATATAATAAACTTCGTCTATCGCGTGCCAAGGCCACGGTTTTTCTTTGAGATTTTCGGAAGTGATAAGGATGACTTTATTTCCAAGCTTTTTACACTCATCCATAAAATCATAACCTTTGTAATAACAGGAGATGCAGACAATCGTTTTTTCCATATTCATTTCTTTTTAGTACAATGTAAAATGTAGTAAGTACAATGTATTTTAATAATTCTCAATAAAATCCAACAACAACTGCACGCCGTAGCCAGTCGCCATTTTATCCTTCGCATAACCAACATTCCCAAAAGCAACACCGGCAATATCCAAATGCGCCCAATTCTGATGACCTTCAATAAACTGCTCCAAGAACTTTGCCGCGACGATACAATCACCAAAAGGCTTCATCGATATGTTCTTAAAATCAGCAACATCCGAAGTGAAATCATCTTTCCAAATATCCCAAAGTGGCAAATTCCAAATTCTCTGATTTGTTTTATCTGCGGACTTTTCTAATGATTTTTTCAAATCATCATTGTTGGAAAAGTAAGCGCCACAAGTGTAACCGAACATTCTGACTGAACTTCCTGTCAAGGTTGCCAAATCTATCAAGACATCAGTTTCATAATTTTTTGACAAGTACGAAAGTCCGTCTGCGAGCGTCATTCTGCCTTCCGCATCGGTGTCCAAAACTTCAATCGTTTTTCCATTGTAAGCCGTAATGACGTCACTTGGCAAATACGCTTTTTCCGAAACTGCGTTATCCGTAATCGGCAGAATTGCAATGATATTCACCGGAATTTTGAGTTCCGAAGCTGTAATCAAAGCGCCGATAACTGCACTTGCGCCGCCCATATCACTTTTCATATAATGCAGATTAGCAGATGGTTTTATGGAAATTCCGCCTGTGTCGAACAAGACGCATTTTCCGACCAAGCCAATTGTTTTCGCATTTTTATTCTCGGACTTATATTCCAAAATCGTGAAAGCTGCTTCCTGTGAACTTCCCTGATTTACAGCTACGAAAGCTTCCAAACCTTCTTTTGTGGATTCTTCACGATTCAGGACTTTATAATTCAAATCATATTTTTCTGAGGTTGATTTCAGGAATTTTGAGATTTGGTCCACCTTTTTATAATTCGCAGGTTTGTTCAGCCATTCCATTCCGGCAAATTGTCCGTTGCAAAGTGCTTCGGTTTTTAAGGCTAATTTTTTTGCTTCATCATCAGAAATCGATTCAAAATGAAGTTCAAAATTCTCCTGCCAAAACGGATGCGATTTTTCAAAAGGATAGAGGTAGGTTCCTAAAAACAATCCTTTTATAAATTCTTCGATAAAATCAAACCTTAATTTCGAATGAACGGAAGTTGGAACTGCCTGTAGATTTTTTTTGTAATCGTTAGAAAATTTATTTGCGATAGCTTGTATTTCAAAACCTTTCGAATCTTTCCCAATTCCAATGAAAAAGTTGATTTCGTTGAAATCAGTTTTGATGAAAACTTCGCTCTTTTTTCCGCTGAAGAAATGTTCAGTGTTTGGATGATTTGATTTTTCCTGCTCCCAATCGTCTTCGCTGAACAGGAATATATTTTGAGTTGTGGTTTCTTTTTTACTATTGATTTTAATCATTTGCTTCGTTCTTTTCTAATTCATTCTTTGCTTTTACAGGACTTTCAAGACTGTCGATGAAAAGCCATTCTATAGCTCTTGGAAATTCCTGAGACCAATAGAATTCCTGATGCGTTCCTTGCTCATTGATATTGGTTCTGATTTCAAAATCATACAATTTCTGAACATTTAACTTTTTCAGAGATTTTTCAAAAAGCTTGATTCTGCTGACCATTTTTGAACCTTCCTGCTTTCCACCGTACAGATAAACCTTTATTTTGAAAGGATTACTAAATCCAATCATTGGAAAATTATTATTCGGTTCTACCCAAAGCGACGGCGAAAAAATCAGCAGCTTGGAATAGACTTCTGGATAAAGAAATCCACCGTAAATGCTAATCAAACCGCCCAAAGAGCTTCCACCAATTCCCGTATTTTCCCGGTCTTTTTTGGTTCGGTATTTTCTATCGACCCAAGGTTTCAAAGTATCTGTGATGAATCTCAAATATTTTTTGCCTTCCGCATTTTCCGTAACAGCATTGTTGTCGAAAATATATTCCTTAATTCTGTCGTCGTTTCCGTGTTCAATGGCTATTACAATCAATTCGCCTCGTCCGTACTCTGCCAGAAGCGCCAACTTTTTATCAATTTCCCAATTGCCGTAAGCCGAACCTTCATTAAACAAATTCTGAGCATCCTGAAGGTAAAGCACAGGATAACTTTTTTCAGATTTGTGATAATCGTAAGGCAAAAGCGCCCAAACTTTTCTGGTTTTATCGAGCTGAGGAATGTAAAACGCCTCATCTACCAATTCCACGGTTGGGAAAAACTCCTTTTTGAACGGTCCCCAATTCAGTCGCCATTTTTCTATATTGACCTGAACTTTTTTATGCTCTTTTCTAATCTTTCTGTTGGGCGTAATGCTGTCATATTTATCGATTTCTACATTTTCCCAACCGCCTTTTGTAAATTTATATTCTATCTCATCACTCAGCTGTTCATCAGGAATCTGGATGTAATAATTGCTATCATCCAATTTTTCCAATTCAAATTTGGAATCGCGCGGATTCCACTTGTTAAAATTTCCGGTAATGAAAATCGCTCGGTCATCATTGTCTTCTGACTTCAGAAAAAACTCCATTCTGTTTTAAATTCTCTTATTGAGTTATAAATTTATAAAATTATTTCTATTAATGAAGTAATGTTGAGTATTTTTCTTAAAAAAAAGAACTTTATTAATGAATATTAATCTAATATTAAAAATCTTTGAATTAATGAAAATTTGACATTTCGAAATAATATTAATAAAAAACAAAAAGCTTTCGAAGAATGTCTCCGAAAGCTTGAATTTTTGTTGAAAAAACTTAAAAATTTATTCTGATTTTACAACCTCGGTTCTCTCCGAAATTCCATTAGAATTGAAAGCTTCAATCTGGAAATAGTAAGCATCAGTTCTGTCGGCTCCAGTGAAAAAATATTCATTTTTGCCGTAAACCATAATGCTTCCGTACAATTTATCCGGCGATTTCCCCCAATAGATAACATAACCATCGGCCTCTGAATTCTGCTGCCATTTGAACCATATGCTTCTTCTTTCGCCGTATTTTTTGGCGTCAGCTCGCAATGGAACAAAATTTTGAACTTTTTCAGGTTTGCTTCCTGCGCCTTTTCCAAAAACACGGAATCCGCTTAACGCAAATTTTCCGGTCGGCATTTTCAGATTTTCCATTTTCAGGAATCTTGTTTTTGCAGGTGTTTCCAGTTCTACATAATCGTGCGGAACATCTTTTTGATTTTTAGATTTGTCAACGATCACTTTCCAGTTTTTACCGTCGTTTGATCCATAGATTTTGTACTGATGCATTTTGCCGAGCGTTTTTCCCATAAACTCAGCATCCTGATCAGCATAATTAATTTGAATTGCATTGATTGTCGAAACTTCGCCTAGATCTGTCTGAAACCATTCTCCGGAATTTCCTGTTTTTGCAGACCAATAGGTTTTAATATCTTCATCAACCGCAAGATTTGGCTGATAACCACCTAAAGTTGAGGAAACCTGAACCGGTTTATTATAATTGAGTAACATCCAATTGGTAAATAATCCTTTTGAGAAATTTTTTCCTTGTGCATATTGCGGAAGTAAAGTCGGATAATCGCCGTAAGCTGTATTGGTGTACATTACATCGTCTTTATCAAATCCTGTCGGCCAAATTCCCAATCGTCTTTCAAAATTATTTTTAGTTGAAATGAAAATCGTCGAAACGTGCCACCAATTCCCGAAATTATCTTCGAAAGTTGCGCCGTGACCAGCACCTCTGGCAAAACCGCCGGGTTTATAAGAAAACGGATTGTGTTGTTGATATTCAAAGCCTTCTAATGGATTTTTTGAAACATAAACACCGTCAGAATAACCACTGAATTCCGTTGCCGGTGCGCCGTATTGAAGGTAATATTTGTCTTTATGTTTTGTCATCCAAGCACCTTCTACAAATGGTTGTAAGAAAACATTGTCATTATATTCTCCAAATCTTTCCCAGCCGTGATCTTCAGGTTTTAATCTGATAACGGGTTTTACAAAACCTTCAGACTGTAAAGTTTTAACTTTAACTTCGGTTCCAAGAAGCGGCCATTCATTGCTTGAACCCCAATAGAGATAAAGTTTATTTTTGTCTTCATCATAATGAAAAGCCGGATCCCAAGCGCCAACTTTCAAAGTGTCAACCGCAATTTTCCAATCGTCTTTTGTCGGATTTGTACTTTTCCAGATTGGAAAATCCTGTTCCCAGGTGGAACCAAAAACGTACAAAGTATCCTTCATTGCCCAAACCGCAGGCGCGTTCAGATCGTGAGTGTACTTGTTATCTCTTAAAAACTTTCTGTGAACAAATTTCCAGTCCAGCATATTATCACTGTACCAATAACCTTCCTGATTGGTGGAAAACAGAAATAACTTCTTTTGGAAATTTACAATTACCGGATCGGCAGTTGCACGGTGTTTTCCTTGTTTAGAAAATACCTCGAAAGGTGTATAGCCATAATCGATATTGATCGGGTTACAATAGGTTTTTTGCTGTGCAGAAATCCATACTAAGGAAAGTGCAAAAGCAAGTGTAAATATTGTTTTTAATTTCATTTGGCTTTTTTATTCTAAGGTTTTACTGTAATGTTCAAGTGTGTTGTTTACGAATCTGAAAGTATCTTGCTTAATTTTCAAATTGTCTTCCTGATCTCTGTAGAAGAAGAGAATATTGTCTTTGTCATCAATCGTAAGTTTTTTGCCGGCGGATTTCGCATCATAGAATTTATCCAGTTTGTAAATCACATATTTTCCATTTTTCAAAGTGATAATGATTGGAAAATATTGTGAAGGTGCAACATTAGTCCGATTAAAATTATTAATAACATTAGCAATATAATCTTCTTCGCCATCCTGGTTGAAATCGCCCTGGTCTATCGTCATCACTTCATTTTTACTGAGAAAATTTTCAAATTGAATATCCTCAACGCCATCAGGTCTGTAATATTTCATTTCATCGTTCACATTCAGCTTATTGGTAAAGCTGTTTTTACTGATGATGCTTTGCAAAGTTTTCAGGTCCATGTCACTTCTGATGCAGGAAACCAGACAAACCGTCATTAATAGATAAGAGAAGACTTTCATTAAGGAAAAGATTTATCGTAAATTAAGTAAAAAAGCCTGAATTAAGCTATTTTAAATCGTTAAATTATTTTACATCAAAATTCCGTTTGTCAGCTGGATTGTTTGTGGAAGATCTTTTTCGTTCAGCATATCTCGCAAATCTATTTCTATCATTCTGCTGATTTGAGTAATGGGAACATCGTTCGCACTGCCTTCAAAGGGATTTTCACAACTTTCGCCAATCTGTTCCAAAACCAAAAATACCCAGCCTAATAACATACTGAAAGGGATCGTAAACCAAATATAAATGCTGTCCAATTTTGCAAATTCATTCAGAAAACCTAACGGTAAAAGAACGCAGAAAAGATTTGTAAAGTAAGTATTGATCGTGGAAAACTGTCTTGGATAAGGAAAGTTTTTAATTCGCTCACATTTGCCTTGCTGATCATAAAATTCTTTCAATTGATTTTCCAGAGCTGTGTAATTGAAATCATTGATTGATCCCGATTCATGCAGCTTTCTCAAAGTTTCTGATTGTAGAGAAATAATTTGTGTAGCACGGTTTTTCTTTTCGAGAAGAAAATTAACTTCATTTATATTAATGTAATTTTTCAGTTCTGCGGCAAGATCAGATTCCCATTCCGGAACTTTATAAAACTGAAGATATCTTCTATTTTAAGAACGTATTTTCACATTTTCCCAAACTTTCACTTCTCTTAATTGAAATCTCAAAGCGGTGAGCCATGCAAAATGCCGGTAAAATAATTCTTTGTGAATGTCTTTTTGGTCAGAGTTTTCTGTTCGGATAAAATCCTTTACCATAATCCCGAAAGTCCTGCTGTTATTGATAATTGAGCCGTAAATCTGTCGCGCTTCCCAAAGTCTGCCGTAAGTCTGCGTATTTCTAAATCCGGAAATAAAAGCCGTCGCAGTTCCCAAAAGCGCAATCGGAACCCAAGGAATTGCCAGCCATTTCCAGTCAAGAAAATAGAATAGAAGTGTTGGAACTGTGCTGATAATTAGCATTTTGATGATTTTTTCCCTTGTCCAAAGGATAAAATGAGAAACTTTGTAGCTATTAGATGCGTTCATTTATGTTTTTTAATTGAATTTTAAAGATCTGAATTCCATTTTTTGTTAATCAATTCCATCAGGTAATCCGGACATTTTACAATTTTATTGGTTTCGGAATCGAGGAAGAATAGAGTAGTGGAAGCTTCTGTAATTTTTATATTTTCTTCATTATAAATTTCATAATCGAATTCAATTCGGATTCCCGGAATTTTTCTAACATAGGTTCTGATTTCCAAAAGCTGGTCATAAAGTGCTGGTTTCAAATACTTAATTTTATATTCCGAAACTGGCAAGAAAATTCCTCTTTTTTCGATTTCATCATAAGACATCCCCAGGCTTCGGAAAAGTTCTACTCTTGCAACTTCAAAATATTCTGCATAGTTGCCATAATAGACGTATTTCATAGGGTCTGTTTCTCCGTAACGCACTCTTATTGTGGTAGTTGTAAGTATCATTTTAAGTCATTAATAATTCATACAAATATATTTTTTAATAATCAATAGAGAAAAAATTTTTTTATGAAAATTAATAATTAGATATTTGTTGTCTTCTTAAAAAACTAAAATCTTACCGGAAATAGCAGCAGAAAAATGAATGAAAATTTAGTATTGATCTGGGATAGATGTCTCCAATTCATGAGGGACAATCTAAACGCAGCGGAGGATAACACGGACCTCAAAAAGTTAGAAAACTCTTTTGACTTGTTATTTGATAAAGTTCAGCCAATTTCTTTGGTGAACAATAATCTCACGTTGCTTGTTCCCAGTGATTTTTACAAAGAATATATCGAGGACAATTACTTGTCTTTACTGTCTGCTGCGCTTAAAAAAAATATCGGTAAAGGTGTGAAATTGTGGTATTCTGTGATGGAAAACAAACCATCAGGGAAAGAGAAACCAATTACGATGAACGTAAAAGGAATCTCTACACAACAACCAAAAATACAGGAAGCAAGACCGGTTCTTAGAGATAACAATGTTAATGCATTTGCAGTTCCGGGAATCAAAAAAATTAATATTGATTCTAACTTAAAAGCTGATCAGTCATTTGATAATTTCGTAGAAGGAGAAAGTAACAAGTTCGCTTCAACAGTTGCGAGATCGATTGCAAAAAGACCAGGTTCTACGGCTTTCAATCCATTATTCGTTTACGGAGGTTACGGTGTTGGGAAAACGCATTTGGCGCAGGCCATTGGTTTGGAAGTGAAATCTGCTTATCCTGAAAAAGTGGTTTTGTATCAGTCTTCAGAAAAATTCATTCAGGATTTTGTGAAAGCAGCGAAGTCTCAGAATAAAACAGATTTTCAACATTATTATCAGATGATCGACGTTTTGATTATTGATGATATCCAGTTTCTTTCCGGAAAAGCGGCTACACAAGACAGTTTCTTCCATATTTTTGATTATTTGCATCAGAATGGAAAACAGATTATCTTAACTTCTGATAAAGCGCCTGCGGATATCTTGGATACTCAGGAAAGAATTATTTCCCGTTTCAAATGGGGACTTTCTGCAGAAATCAAATCTCCGAATTTTGAAACAAGAAGAAAGATCATCGTTGATAAATTAAGCCGTGACGGAATCGAATTAACAGACGATATGCTGGATTATCTGGCTTCAGAAGTTAAAACAAACGGTGTGAGAGAACTGATTGGTGTCGTAAATGCGGTAATCGCTTACTCTACAGTTTACAAATCAGATTTCAGTTTAGATTTATTAAAAGATACAATCAATAAATTAGCAACAACGCAGAAGAAAACCATCAATATTCCTTACATTCAGGAGATCGTTTGCGATTATTTTGGAATTCAAAGAGAACAGTTGTTGTCTAAGACAAGAAAAAGAGAGATTGCTTTGCCAAGACAGTTAGCAATGTATTTTGCTAAAGAATATACGAATGCGACTTTCACAAAAATTGGTGAAGAAATGGGTGGAAAAGACCACTCAACAGTGATGTACGCTTGCGACACAATCCGCGATGTTTCGAAGATCGATAAAGAACTCAAAAAATATATTAAGGATCTGAAAGAAAAGATCGCTCAATAAAAATTAAAAAGTCTGAATAATTATTCAGACTTTTTTTATGTTGTTTTCTTGTATCGTTTAAAGTTGTTCTTCAACAAAGTTAGAACAGAAATCTTTTATCTGAGTTCTTACTTTTCTGAATTCATCCATTATTTCTGCATCTGTTCCCTTTGCTTTTGCTGGGTCGGGAAAATTGTAATGAAATTTTTTAGCATTAGTTGGGAAGTATGGACAACGTTCTTTGGCATTATCACAAACTGTAATTATGAAATCAAAATCGATGTTTTGATATTCATCGATGTTGTTTGAAGTGTGATTGGAAATATCTATTCCATCTTCCTTCATTGTTGCGATTGCTCTTGGATTCACGCCGTGTGTTTCCACGCCTGCGCTGTAAATTTCTGCTTTATTTTCTGCAAAATATTTCAAATAACCTTCTGCGATTTGACTTCTACAGCTGTTTCCTGTACAAAGCACTAATATTTTTTTAGTCATAATCTAAACGAATAACCAAATGATATTAATAATGCAAAATTTCGGATCAAATCCAAAAATGAGCTGCAAAATAATAACAGATGTTGTAATTATAATTGGTTTTTTATACTTTATGAATCTATGTTTCATCTTAGCAGCAGCCACTTTCCGGCGTACAACACGCAACTTGATTTGATTTTAGTTCCGACAGATTTAGTTTTACTTTTTCGGTTGGGATTCCGCAAGCATCTTGCGCTAAACAAGCGGTGGTTTTATTTTTCAGAACGAAGGTTTTTCCATTAAATTCCAGATCGTATTTTCCAATCGTAACGTTTTGGTATTCTACTTCAATTTCGTGATCTTCAATTCCCAATTTATCTTCAGATAATTTTATGATGTTAAGTAATTTTCCAGGTTTCAGTCGGTGTTCAAAATCATCAGCATTCCAAAGCTGAAAATTGACCACTTTTTCTGAACGAATCACTCCGCCACAATCGATAAAATTTTTTGTGATCATTCCAACTTCTGTTACATGAAAATGTTCCGGAACAAAAGCTCCATTTTCCAGTTGAAATTCCACATTTTCTAAAGATGGCAAGATTTGTTTAATGTCTGAAAGTTTCATATTTAATTATTTTAATTTGTTTTATTGCAATATTACGATAATTGTTTTTAAAAAATTTTAACAGCATTTTTCTTTGGTCACAGAAATGACGTTTGAAAAGTAACTTTTCAAAATATCAAAAGTATTCTCATCAATACAATAGCAGATAGCATTTCCTTCGATGTTTCCTTTGATTAATCCTGCGTTTTTAAGTTCTTTAAGGTGTTGAGAAACTGTCGGTTGCGCTAACGGAAGTTCATTTACAATGTCGCCACAAATACATTCGTTCACTGTCATCAGATATTCTATAATAGCAATTCTTGCAGGATGTCCTAATGCTTTTGCGATATTGGCAATTTGATTTTGACGTTCAGTAAAATGTTCTGTTTTTGTCGCTCCCATAGTCATAATTTAATATTGCAATATTACGATAATAAATTTACGAACAAAATATTTTTGGAATTAAATTTTAAATCAATAAATTTAAGTTGTTTTTAATTTTAAAAAATATATATACTTTTTACATTATAACTTAATACTTTTTTTACAATGAAGATTTTAATGGTTTGCCTCGGAAATATTTGTAGAAGTCCTTTGGCAGAAGGAATTTTGAAACACAAATTAGGAGACGATTATTTTTTAGACAGCGCCGGAACCATTAATTATCACGAAGGCAGCCAACCGGACGAACGCTCCATCAGAACTGCAACCAAAAACGGAATCGATATTTCCACTCAAAAATCCAGACCAATTACTAAATCAGATTTCGATAAGTTCGATTTGATATTTTGTATGGACAAAAACAATTACAAAGATGTTCTGAAGCTGGCAGATGATTCTCAGAAACACAAAATCAGATTGATTTTGGATAATGAGCTGGAAGTTCCCGACCCGTATTTCGGAGGAATCGATGGTTTTGATAAAGTTTATAAAATGCTGGACGAATCCTGCGAAATAATTGCCGAAAAAATTAAGAACAATACCATATAATTCACAAACAATTCTAAATTTGTAAGACAAGCCACTCTTATGAATTTTGACATTGAACAAAAACCGCAGAAGCCAAAAAAATTCTATCAACATCTGTATATTCAGGTTCTGATAGCTATTATTTTTGGTGTTTCACTCGGCTATTTTTATCCAGATCTGGGCGAGAAAATGAAACCTTTGGGCGATGGATTCATCAAACTGGTGAAGATGATTATTGCTCCCGTAATTTTCCTCACGGTTTCCACGGGAATTGCCGGAATGAGTGACCTCAAAAAAGTCGGACGTGTTGCCGGAAAAGCGTTCATCTATTTCTTTACATTTTCAACTTTAGCATTGATTATCGGTTTGATTGTCAGTAATTTGGTTCAACCTGGAAAAGGTCTTAACATCAATCCAAATACTTTGAACGGAGCAGAAATTGAGAAATATGTAAAAGCTGCACACGACAATTCTATGGTCAGTTTTGTCTTCAACATTATTCCGGAAACGCTTTTCAGTCCTTTGACAGGCGATAATATTCTGCAGGTTCTGTTGGTGGCAATTTTGTTCGGCGTTGCTTTGGCGGTTACTTCGGAGAAAAGTCAGCCGGTTCAGGATTTTCTTCAGACTTTAACAATTCCCATTTTCAAAATTGTAGAGATATTAATGAAACTCGCGCCAATCGGTGCTTTCGGCGCAATGGCTTTTACAATTGGGAAATATGGCGTCGAATCGCTCAAAAATCTGGCAATGCTCGTCGGCACATTTTACCTCACTTCCGCATTATTTGTTATATTGATTTTAGGCAGCGTTGCCAGATACAACGGTTTTAATATTTTTAAATTCCTAAGATATTTGAAGGACGAAATTCTTCTCGTTCTCGGCACAAGTTCATCCGAACCGGCGCTTCCAGGATTGATGAAAAAACTCGAAAACGCAGGTTGCGAAAAAGGCGTTGTCGGTTTGGTGGTTCCGACTGGTTATTCCTTCAACCTCGATGGAACAAATATCTATATGACTTTAGCGGCACTTTTCATCGCTCAGGCTTGTAATATCGATTTGACTTTGGAGCACCAGCTCGGTTTACTTTTGGTCGCGATGTTGAGTTCCAAAGGTGCGGCTGGTGTTTCTGGAGCAGGATTTATCACGTTGGCAGCGACATTGGCAGTTGTTCCCGAAGTTCCGATTGCAGGAATGACCTTGATTCTCGGCATCGACAAATTTATGTCCGAATGTCGTGCTTTGACCAATGTCATTGGAAATGCGGTCGCAACGGTGGTTGTTTCCAATTGGGAAAATCGCCTGGACAAAGACCGATTAAAAGAAGTTTTGAATTAACTTTGTAATGAAAATATTTTGGGCAGCTTTATCCGTCTTCCACTCCCGCTATTTTTTGCCAAAGCTTTACCAGCACCAAAAAATGAGCTCCGTTCAAGTCGGGCTGCAGATTCAACATACAATAACATCCAATATAAAAACATAATTTTGTCATTCCGTAGGAAAACTAACGAAGTGGTTCGACGAAGTCAATCTAAACGGTCTGGATTCCAACAGAATGACAAATATTGTAAATACTTTTTACTTTTTACTTTATACATTTTACATTAATACAATAAAAATGCTTTACCTTTTACCAGCTTACCTTTCCGAGAATTCTCCACTTGATTACTTTGCACCAACGATCAAAGACATCATTATGAATGTCGATCATTATTTTGTGGAAAATGAAAAAACGGCCAGAAAAGTCATCAAGTTTTTCGCACCGGAAAAGAAACAACCGGAACTAAAGCTTTTTCTTCTAGATAAGCACACAGAAACTGCAGATCTGAAAGAAGCTCAAAAACTGATGAAAGAAGGTGTAGATTTCGGATTGTTGTCAGAAGCGGGTTTGCCTTGCATCGGCGATCCGGGAAATATCATCGTAGGCTGGTCTCATAAAAATAATGTAAAAGTGATTCCTGTAAATGGACCAAGTTCTTTCGTTTTGGCTTTGATCGCGAGTGGTTTCAACGGACAGCAATTTTCATTCAACGGTTATTTGGCGATTGAAAAGGACAAAAAGAAAAAAGAAATTCAACAGTTGGAAAGTTTGGTGGAGAAAAACGGATTCACGCAGATCTTTATGGAAACACCTTACCGAAATAATCCACTTTTTGAAGATCTGACCAAATTCCTGAATCCAAATACAAAGCTCTGCATCGCTGCCAACATCAACAATCCAGAAAATGAATTCATCCAAACAAAAACCATTAACGATTGGAAAAAGAATAAACCGGAGTTGCATAAAATTCCGGCTGTTTTTCTGATAGGAAAATAAATTTAACAGAAATTAGAAGCTAGATTTTAGAAATTAGACTAACTTCTAAGCTCTAAAACCTAACTTCGAAAACCAGACACTATGAATCAAACTTACCCATTTTACTTAAAGCTTTCCAGTATTCTGATAAGCATTGTAATCCTAGGATTTCTGGCAATTATTGGTCAGCAGATTTTGATTCCGATGGTTTTGGGATTGTTAATCTCGATTTTACTGATGCCTCTCAGCCGTTTTATGGAAAAACGATTGAGGTTTCCCCGAAGTCTTTCTTCTATTTTAGCAAGTCTTCTGGCATTGGCAATTATTGGTGGTGTCATCTATGTTTTGTCGCTTCAGGTAGCGAAATTAGCAAATGACTGGCCGCAGTTTCAGAAACAATTTACAGATCTGATAGATGATCTTCAAAGCTGGATTTCCAGAACTTTTGGTGTGCGGAGAAAAGATCAGCTACTATACCTGAATGATACGGCAAAAAAATCCATCAGTACCGGAACAGCAATTCTGGAAAAAGCGCTGACATCTATCGGCTATGTTTTGATGCTGACGGCTTTTACATTTCTTTTTACTTTATTTTTTCTGCTGTACAGAACGCATTTGCTCAAATTTTTAGTAGCAAGTTTTTCTGAAACCTATCATAAAACTGTTTTCGATATTATTGATAATATTCAGTTTATGGTTAAGAAATATCTGGTGGGATTGTTTCTCCAAATGCTGATTGTCACGATTCTTTCATTAATTGCTTATACAATTATTGGTGTCAAATATAACTTTATGCTCGCTATTCTTACAGGGATTCTGAATATTCTTCCTTACATCGGGATTCTTACCGCTTTACTGATTGGTGCTTTGATTACGTTTGCAACGTCCGGGATCAGCAGTGTTTTGTTTATTGTGATTGCTATTGTTGTAATCCACGCAATCGACGGGAATATTATTATGCCGAGAGTTGTTGGTTCCAAAGTGAAAATCAATTCCTTGATTGTGATCATTGGTTTGGTCATCGGGGAAATGCTTTGGGGAATTGCAGGAATGCTTTTGACCATTCCGGTTTTGGCGATTATGAAAATAGTTTTTGATAGAGTAGAAGGTTTGCAGTCGTGGGGATTCTTGATGGGTGAAGATGAGGATGTTCCGGTTTTCAAATCGACGTTTGATAAATATTTTTTGGTGAAGAAAACGAAAATCGAGAAAGTGGAAATTATTCCTGATCCGAAAGACGATCCGACTCAATAATCTGGAAAATTTCTAAAAAGGCAGAAACCCGCAGCCCGACTTGAACGGAGCTCATTTTTTTGTGGCTGGAAAAGGAAAGGCAAAAAATAGCGGGAGTGGAAGGCGGAAACAGCTGCCCAAATATTAAATTGAACTATGAAAATACTAAGTTTCCTATTCATTATTCTCTCTTTGTTTCTGAATGCTCAGACTTCTAAAGAAAATACTGATGCTGTAAAAAAGTTCCAAAACGAACTGAATACAGAATATCTGAACCCAAAAGAATCGCCGTTGCGCGGTGATAATCTTAAGAATTTTAAGAAACATCCGTTCTTTCCGATTGATTTGAAATACCGGGTGACTGCGAAATTTGTAAAGACTGAAAATCCGGTTCCTTTTGAGCTTCCGACTTCATCGGGGAATTTTCAGAGTTATCAGGAGTTTGGAACTGCAGAATTTGAGATAGATGGCAAAAAATATGCTTTGACAATTTATCAGAACCTGAGACTTATACAAATGGAGAAATACAGAGATCATCTGTTTTTGCCGTTCCGTGATGAGACGAATGGGAAAGAAACCTACGGAGGCGGAAAATATATGGATCTGAAGATCCCCAAAGGTGACGAAATTGTGCTGGATTTCAACCAATCGTATCAGCCGTTTTGTGCATACAATGCTTTTGATTACAGCTGTCCAATTGTTCCCGAAAAGAATAAACTGGCTGTGAAAATACTGGCCGGTGTGATGTATGAGGATGTTTATCATCATTAATTTTCAACTTTAACTTCCTTTAACAACGCATTAGCACGAACCTTGAAAGTTATCTTTCAAATCAAAAAATTATGAGTGATAAAAAACTTGCCGGACTTTGGATAGACGGAACAAAAGCAATCGTAGTAAGCAATCACGATTCTCAGGAAGTGACGGAATTTGCAGTTGTTGACACAGTGAAAGCTGAAATCCAGCACGGCAATTCCAGCGAAAATGCAGCGAACAATGCGGAACAATCCAACAAACTGAAGTTCTACAAAGAAATTGAAAAACTGATTACAAACACTACAGATTTGTACATTACAGGCCCTGGAACTTCTCAGGAGGAGTTTAGAAATCACCTTTTGGAAACGCCACAGTACAAGAATCTGAATATCAAACTTGGAACAGATTCACAGTTGAGTGAGCAGCAAGTTCTTGAGGAAGTGAAATCTCACTTCCACGTATAAAAGTAAAAGCGATCATTGTTGATCGCTTTTTTTATTTAAATCCTCTCCAATTCCCCGGAATCTATAGTCGTTTTGAAAGTCCCGTAGTTTACGGTGACTTTGTTTTTCTTGATTTCGTCTATCGTTCCCACGCTCGCACTTCCTTTGATGCGAACGCGCTGGCCAACTTTCATCCAGATAGCTCGTTCGGCAACGCGTTTTTCTTCCAGTTTTTCGTTGGTTTCTACAATCTTTTCCTGAACATCTTCTTTCTTAAGTTGTTGTGTGATTTTCCGTTTGATAACTTGCAGACGTTTGCTTTCGTCTTTGTCAACGCCGATTTTCCGGAATTTTTCCTGTTCCAGAATCTTAACAAAATCTTTCACCACATCTTTTCTTGATTTTCCCTTCACATAACTGTCGATGAAGCTCTCGATCTTGTTTCCGAACTGTAGTTTTCGGTGTTCGTCTTCATATAATTTTTGGAAATTATGAAGTTTTTGCTGAAGCTGTTCATTCAGTTTTTGAAGATTATCACGTTTGTCTTCTACAGAATCCCGTTTTTCTGAAAGGTCAGATTTTATTTTTTCAACTTCGAATTTCTCTTGCTGAAGCTTCACAATCGTTTTATCGAGGTTCACGATGTCGTGTTCCACTTTCTTTTTGGCGTTGTTGATGATGAATCTCGGAATTCGGTTTTTCTCCGCCACTTCAAAAGTGAACGAACTTCCGGCTTGCCCAATTTCTAATTTGTAAAGTGGTTCAAGTGAGTTTTCGTCAAAAAGCATCGCAGCATTGGTTGCTGCAGGAAGATTTTCTACAACCAGTTTGATGTTCGTATAATGCGTTGTGATGATCCCGAAACTTCTTTTGTCATAGAAATATTCCATAAAACTTTCTGCCAAAGCGCCTCCCAATTCTGGGTCAGAACCAGTCCCGAATTCATCAATCAAAAGCAAAGTTTTGTTGTCCGATTCTTTAATCATTCCGGACATTTTTCTTAGTCTTGAAGAATAGGTGGACAAATGATTTTCTATGGATTGATTATCACCAATGTCCGTCATTATTTTATCAAAGAAAAACATTTCGGATTTTGGGTGGCAGGGAACTAAAATCCCTGTCTGAATCATCAATTGCAACAATCCAACGGTTTTCAAAGTGATAGATTTTCCGCCAGCATTTGGTCCGGAAATACAGATGATTCTGTTATGTTCATTTAATGAAATGCTTTGTGAAAAGATTTCTTTGTTTTCATTTTTATTGCGAATCCAAAGCAACGGATGGAATGCTTCCCGCAATTTCAAAGTTTGATGTTTGTTGATTTTGGGTAAAATCCCATTCACCTTTTCGGCGAATTTTGCTTTGGCTCGGATTAAATCTAAATCGAAAATATAAGTTTGATAATCTGAAAGCTGAGGCTGAAATTCTGATATTTCTGCTGTTAACTGGCGCAAGATTTTATCGATTTCTTTTTTCTCTTCTTCCTGATTTTCTTTCATTTTGAAGTAATGTTTCACCACACCTTCCGGTTGAATGAAAGTGATAGAACCCGTTTTAGAAATTCCCAAAACACGTCCGTTCACCCTTTTCTTGAAACCGGATTTCACTGCCAAAACACGTTGGTCTTCTATAATACTTTCCTTGATGTCATCCAGAAAATCACTTTGTCCGTAGTTGAACAAAGCTCTGTTAAAGTTTTCATCAATGGCTTTTCTGGCATGTTGGATTTCTGTTCTTAAGGTTTTCAGAATCGGAGAAGCTTCACTTTTTACGTCACCGAACCGGTTAAAAACCTTGTCTATTTTATCAATAATTTCTTTTCGGAATTCCAGGACTTTTACTTCTTCCAAAAGTGTTGGGAAAGATTCTGAAAGCTGAGGAAGGAATCTTTGTAATCTTCCGATTTGCTCGGTAATTGTTTTGATTCTGATGAACGATTTGTTTTCCAAACGGAAATTCTCGATATGCATCAGTTTCAGTTCTTCTTCGATATCTTCGTATTCGTTGAAAGGGATTGCGGTTGCGCTTTCGAAACTGGTTAGGAATTCTGAGGTTTTTCTTAAAGATATTTCGGCTTCGTCCATTGGCATCGGGCGAAGTTCCATTATTTTGTCTGCCGTTTTTGGCGAGAATGCGAAAGGAGCAATTTCCGAAAGAAGTTCCGGAAATTCTAATTCATTGAGGTCTGCTTGATTGATATTCACAATGCAAATTTACGAATTTGAAAACTTTAATTTAAATGATTATGGAAATATTCAAATTGATAATTTCTTTCAGAAATTGAGTTTTTTATTGGTCGTCGAGAGCTTCAGACTGACAGTTGTGAACATTTCTTTTTTTGTGGAACTTTCGATGTTTGCGAAGCGCGTCCCGGCTTGAGCGGAAATCCTTTTTTGCTTGTGCTTAATTTCTAGCGATTGTGGAAACTTCTTGCAAAAAGATTGACTTCGTCGAACCACTGCGTTAGATTTGGGAGCGGAAGACGGATCAAGACGCCCAAATCGTAAAAAAAACAGCATCACCGGAAAAACCAATGATGCTGTATTGAAAAATCTAATTGTATGAAAAAGTATTTGAAAAATTTGAATTATATTTTTGTTGCTAAGCTGAAAATGAGGTCGAGGTCGTCTTTTACGACAATCATTCCGCCCATTTTTTTCGGAGGTATGATGTTGAAATCACTGAATTTTACATTTTTGCGCCCGATTAATTTGTTATTTTCTATTTCGAACTCTATGTTATACCGTTTGCTCTGATTCATCATTTTGACTTCTACAACGGCAATGTAATTTTTCTGAGTTTTGGTGAAGTTGATGAACTTTACAATCATATTTGGATATTTTTCAGAATTCAGGATTTTCTGAAAATCTTTGGTCATCATTTTGTTTCCGCAATCGAATTCATTGACTTTTAGAATGATATTCGGGAGGTTTCTGTCTGTTAAATTGTAAACGCCGTTTTCTGCTTTGAATTTGTTGTTCACACATTGAAACTTGTTTACGTTGGTACTTCCGTTGATCTGAACAAAATTTTCCTGAGCCTGTGCGAAAAGCGTCACTAAACCGAAAAGTAAATAAAGAAGTTTCATCTGGAATTATTTTTAAGATTAGAAAAAACAGAGGATTCCCGAGAGTTTCCTCTGCTTCTTGTTAACTGAATATTAGAAAGAAATCACCGCTTCCAGCATAAATCCTTTGAATTCGCCATCTCTTTTGATGTTTGTCGCTGGATATCCGTCGTATTTTTGGGTGACATATTCTAATTTTGTAAGAATGTTTTTGGTCATAAACCAACCGCCGCCGATGTTGTATCTGTCCACACTGATGTCGTCTCCGCTGATCAGTTTTCCGTCCACTTTGTTGTATCGTCCGCCGAAGTAGAAGTTTTCGTCATTACCAAATCTGTAAAGCAATTCCGCAGCATATTGGTTGTAGGTTCTTCTTTCGGTTTCTGTAAGATTACGTCCAGATGCAGATTCGAAGATTCCAAATAACTCTAGTCCTTTATATTTTACAAATGGGTTGATCATAAATGAGGTCAAAGTGTTTTGGAAATCGGGATCTACCATTCCAGATCTCATTTGGGCTGAAGAAGTGGCTGCTGTATTTTCCATTACGAAATAATATCTTGAACCAGCTCTGTCGCCGTTGTAAAAATCCAGTCTTGGTGCTCTTGCGATATTGTAGACAGATCCACTAAGTCTTATTCTCAAATCCTGATTAATCTGTTTATCATATCCCAATTTTCCATAGATTCCGGGACTTGTTCCGCCTGTTGCGGTTTGGTTCAGTCTTCCGTTTGTCACACCTCCCATCACAATCACGCCGTTTCTTCTGTAATAAACCTCGGCAAAAGGGAAAGTGGCGTAAGCGTCCATCAGATAATTTCCTACGAAAGGATTCATAATGGCGTAAGCATTATCACTTCTTCTCAATTGTGCATCACCATAGTTGATTTGATCTTGTCCTACTTTGATGGTCGCATATTTCATAATGTTTTCTGCAAATCCTTTTTCGATGAAATCCAATTTATCGATTTGTAAATATCCGCCTTTTACATAGGTCTCGTTGTGATGTCTGGAAGATAAGAATGTTCTCAAGTGTAAGTTGACGCCATCATATAATGCTACGTCCAAATCTAAGTTGGCCGTTGGCAGGTTAATGTTGTTTCCGATGTCGAAAAGCTGATTTGTATTCACGCCAGCAGCGTTCAGAACCGGAGTTGCATTATTTTCGTGTTTTAGTCCCTGGAATTGCAATGCGAACGCACCTCCAACTTTCACTCTCAAATGATCGAAGGTTGATACTGTATCTTTTGGGTTCTCAAAAACGGTCAATCCTGTTTTGTCTCTTGGTTTCAGGTTGTCCAATTTTCCTTCCTGTGCTTGTCCGAATGTTGCGGTTAGTAAAGCGGCGATGAAGCTGGCTTTCAATAGATTTCTTTTCATGATATTAAAATTATTCAGTTATTATTTATTCAGTTAAATTCAATTACTCTACTAGTAAGTTCACTTTTACAGTGACAACATCTCCGGTTTTGATTCCCATAAATCCTGGGCGTTCCATCCCGAATTCAGATAATTTGATTGTTTCGGTTCCATCTATGATGTAAGCTTCTCCTTTTTTTACAATTGAAACTGGGAAAGAAACATTTTTTGCGGTTCCGGCAATGGTCAATTTTCCTACAACATTGCTTTTTCCGATATTAATTGAACTTGCAGTGAAAGTCACATTTGGCGCTTTGTCAGATTTTAAAGCTTCATAAGCTTTCTTTTCCATCGTTTTACCTTTTTCTGCATTCAATGTTTTTACGGGAACTGTTAAACTAACATTAGTGATAGCATTTCCTGCAACAGTTCCTGTGAAAGTGGATGCTGAACCTTTCATAACCCAATCGTGCATCGGAGAAGTTCCGGAAATAGTAATGGTCGTGCTTTTTTGTGTTAATTTTTGAGCATTTGATAATTGAGCGATACATAAAGTTCCAATTGCAAAAGTCATTGTGATTAGATTTTTCATTGTTTTCATTTTCTTAATTTTAAATTGTTATTATTATATATTTTTTGTTATTGATAGGACAAAGGTATTAGGTTGTTAAATAAATTGCTATTATTTTATAATGACAAAAATCTTATAGATTGCCGGTGTTATCATATTGATAAATAAAATCAATAAGACTTATCGATTTTGTCGAATACTAAATTTAATTATAATCAAGAGTAAGCTCTTTATTGGTAATGATTGACGAAATATCAGAGATGATATTTGTTAGGTCTATAATTACTGATGAAAATCAGTATTGATATTTTTGAATATCTATAAAATTTGTTAAATTATTACGGATGTGATAAGTTTATATGACGAATGTCATATCCTTCTATATTGAAATGATTTTTGGGCAATTTTTATAAAAAATTAATAAGCGAAGGATTGTTTCATTGGCAGGTGAGGGCAGGATGCTCTCAATCACAAGAAGCTATATTTTTATTTTCGTTTATTAGTTATACAAAATCGATTATGAAATTTCAAAATATATCAAAGCTTTTCTTAGCCTTTTCACTTCTCTTTTCTTTTTCTGCATTAAAAAGCCAGGACAAATGGCCGGATGGAACCAAAATCGACAAATGGTTTAAAGAAAATAAACCTACAGACATCAATAAACTGGGTAAAAAATACATCCTTACAGCCAACGGAATGAAGAACGACAGTACAGTTCTTCAGACCAAAGAACTTCAGGCGGTCATTGATTTGGCGGCAAAAAATGGTGGTGGAGTTGTGGTGGTTCCGAAAGGGACTTTTCTCATCAGCTCGGTTTTCTTCAAACAGGGAACGCATTTGCATCTTGAAAATGGAGCAAAATTAAAGGGAAGCGATGATATCAATGATTTCCCGGTGGTAACTACAAGAATGGAAGGTCAAACCGTGAAATATTTTCCTGCTTTGATTAATGCAGACGGATTGGACGGCTTCACAATTTCTGGAAAAGGAACCTTGGATGGAAACGGACTCCGTTTCTGGAAATCATTCTGGAAAAGACGCGAATGGAATCCTAAATGCACCAATATGGACGAAATGAGACCTAGAATTATCTACGTTTCAAATTCAAAAAACATTCAGGTAGAAGGAATTACGATTAAAAATTCACCTTTCTGGAGTACGCATTATTACAAAAGCGATTTCGTTAAATTATTAAATCTGACGATTCTTGCTCCCAAAGAACCTGTGAAAGCGCCAAGTACAGACGCAGTTGATATCGATGCCTGTACCAATTTCTTAATTAAAAATTGCTATATGTCCGTCAATGATGATGCGATTGCTTTGAAAGGTGGAAAAGGTCCAAAGTCTGATAAAGACCCGAACAACGGCGAAAACAGAAACATCCTAATCGAAGACAACAGTTTTGGATTTTGCCATTCAGTTTTGACTTGCGGAAGCGAATCGATTCACAATTACAATGTGATTTTGCGAAATTCTAAAGTGAAAGATGCTTCAAGATTATTGCACTTAAAAATGCGTCCCGATACGCCACAACATTACGAATATCTTACGGTTGAAAACATTACAGGAAATGTGAAAACGTTCTTGTATGTAAAAGGCTGGAACCAGTTTTTTGATTTAAAAGGTGAAGAAAGACCTAAAAAAGGATTGGCCAACAATATCACCATAAAAAATATCGATATCAGTTGCGAAACGGCGTTCTCAATTGAAAAATCAGACTTATTTGATTTGAAGGATTTCACATTTGAAAACTTTAAAATAAAAGCTTTAAAACCTGAAATGCAAAACCTGAATCACATTCAGAATTTAAAGCAAAAAAATATCAATGTGACGCAAGTCGCTTCTCTCACGCAATCTTACGACAAAAAAGACGATTCCGATATTTCTGCTAAATGAGTTGCTTTTCCAAAATATTCGTTCTATTATGCTTTTGCTCACAGTTTCTGCATTCTCAATCTAAGGAAATCCAATTCCTGAGCGGGACAGATTCTGAGCATACGAAAGAATGGGATTTTTGGATAACCGGAGGAAGAAAATCAGGAAGCTGGGACAAAATTAAGGTTCCTTCTCAATGGGAACAGCAGGGATTTGGCTCGTACAACTACGGGAGAGATTACGTAACCTACGGCAAAAATTTTAAATTTAACGATGAAACAGGTCTTTACAAACACCGATTTTCAGTTCCGAATTCGTGGAAGGGAATGTCGGTCAACATTGTTTTCGAAGGTTCGATGACTGACACCGAAGTGAAAATCAACGGAAAATTGGCCGGAGCAATTCATCAGGGTGCTTTTTATGAATTTAAATATGATATTTCCGACAAATTAATTTTTGGAAAAGAAAATATTCTGGAAGTCAAAGTTTCCAAAATGTCTGCTGATAAATCGGTCAACAATGCAGAACGTTTGGCTGATTATTGGGTTTTAGGAGGGATTTTCAGACCGGTTTACTTGGAAGCCACTCCAAAAGAAAATATCTCTTGGACAGCCATTGATGCCAAAGCAGACGGAACTTTCCGCTCGAATATTCATTTAAAAGGAATTCAATCTGCCAATAATGTAAAGGTCGAAATTTTTGATATTAAAAATAACCTAGTTGGCGAATCTCAGATTCAAATTCAGAAAGGAGATACTTTAAAGCAGATTCAATTTTCCGTTAAAAATCCAAAACTTTGGACAGCCGAAACACCAAATCTCTATAAAGCTAAATTCAGTTTACATAAAAACAGAAAAAACATTTTCCAATCCGAAGAAAAATTCGGTTTCCGAACAATTGAAATCCGAAAAGGCGACGGAATTTATATCAACGGAACCAAAATCAAAATGAAGGGCATCAACCGTCACGTTTGGTGGCCTGAAACGGGAAGGGCAGTCAACAAAAACATCGATTTGATGGACGTTCAGCTCATCAAGGAAATGAATATGAATGCCGTTCGCTGTGCCCATTATCCACCGAATAAATCCTTTCTCCAAATTTGCGATTCGTTAGGTTTGTATGTTTTGGATGAGCTCGCAGGTTGGCAAAAAAAATACAGTACTGAAGTCGGCAAAAAGCTCGTGAGAGAAATGGTTAAAAGAGATGCTAATCATCCTTCTATCATTTTTTGGAGCAACGGAAATGAAGGCGGACATAATTTTGATTTGGATGCAGAATATGCAAAATACGACTTGTCAAACCGTCCCGTTATTCACGCGCATCACAAGCCAGGAAACGCTTTCAACGGCATCGACTGCAATCATTACGAAGATTATTACAGCACCAAAAAAATCCTTGAGGGAGAAAATATTTATATGCCGACCGAGTTTCTGCACGCTCAGGATGACGGCGGTGGCGGAACTTCTCTGGCCGATTACTGGGAACTTCACTGGAATTCGAAAAAGGGCGCTGGCGGTTTTCTCTGGGCGTTTGCGGATGAAGGTTTGGTGCGAACTGATTTTAACAATCAACTTGATGTGAATGCGATAAACGCTCCTGATGGCGTGGTCGGTCCACATCGTGAAAAAGAGGGTAGTTTTTATGCCATCCGTGAAATTTACAGTCCGGTAAAAATTGATTTGAAAACCTTACAGAATGATTTTAATGGAACAATTCCTGTTGAAAACCGATATCATTTTACGAATTTAAATGAATGTCAGTTTGAATGGAAACTGGTCAAATTTAAAACAGCATTTTCGTCAGAATCAGGATTTGATTTAATTGTAAAAGGAAAAGCAGAATCACCGAATATTAAACCAACAGATAAAGGAAATGTTAGATTAAATCTTCCTCAAAACTGGAAAGAAAATGAAGCTTTAATGCTGACTGCAACCGATTCTTTCGGAAAAGAAATTTATACTTGGACTTGGAAAATAAAATCTAACGATGATATTTCCAAACAGTTTTCGAAATCTTTAATCAAAGAGTTTCCGGTTTCTGTAGCAGAAAATGATTCATTATTTATTTTAAAATCTGATGAAAAAGAATTTACATTTGGTAAAAAAGATGGATTATTAAAGTCAGTCATTTTAGATAAGAAAGGCAAAAAAATGACTTTCCGAAACGGACCGATTTTCGTGAATGAAAAAACAGAATTATCTTCCATCAAATCCTTTGCAGAAGGACAAAATAAGGTTATTCAGATTTCCTACAAAGATGGGAAAAAAGCAATCTGGAAACTGAATCAAAATGGAATTTTAGAATTAAATTATGAATATTCGCTTTCAGGAGATTATCAGTTTGCAGGCGTAAGTTTTGATTATCCTGAAAATTATGTCATCGGCGCAAAATGGTTGGGTAAAGGTCCGTATCACGTTTGGAAAAACCGAACTCAAGGACAAACTTACAATGTCTGGCAAAATCTAAAAAACTCCACTCGAACAGGTTTTTCACCTTGGATTTATCCCGAATTTAAAGGATATTTCGACGATGTTTCGTGGTTGCAATTGAATACGGCAGAAGGAAAAATTACAGTGGGAACGAAAGAAGAAAAAATGTTCGTCAGACTTTTTGATTTTTATGGAATTTACGGTGCAGAAGGTTATCCGAAATTACCAAGCGGAAATATTTCTTTCCTCGATGCGATTCCACCATTGGGAACTGTTTTGGCATTTAATATTAATAATGACACTTCGACTTTAGGCCCGGAAAGTAAACCGAATCATCTGAATGGAACATTCAAAAGAACTTTGTATTTCTACTTTGGTCTGCCGGATTTGGGCGATGAAAATAAACAGTTTACAATGCCGAAAGAAAATATTTTAACAGATTAAGATGAAGAATTGGATTTCACTTTTAACCGTTCTTTTCTGCGCAACGATATTTGCACAGCAAACCAGTTTCAAATTTGATTTTGGTGGAGACAGAGTAGAAAATGGTTTTATTCCAATCAATTCGACCTCAAAATTTGACAGGAAAATCGGCTATGGATTTATGGATGTTTCAGGTCTGAAATCTGTTGATAATGACGGAAATGCTTTGATGGGAGATTTCATCACGAGCGATAAACCTATCTATTTTTCCGTTGTAATTCCTGAAGGAAATTATGATATTAAACTGAATTTAGGTGATACAAAAGGAACTTCGGAAACGACAGTTCGTGTAGAAAATCGTCGATTGATGTTAAGTGATATTAAAACAAAACAGGGCGAAATTCTCGAAAAACAAATCACAGTTCACGTCAAAGACAGCATTATTCGAAATCAGGATGGAACTCAAATCGGAATCGTCAAATTAAAACCAAGAGAAAGAAAATATTTACATTGGGATAACTTGCTGACAATTGAATTTAATGATAAAGCTCCTAAAGTCTGTTCGGTCATTATTCAACCCAACAAAACCGCAAAAACGATTTATCTGACAGGAGATTCCACGGTTGTGGATGCGCAGTACGAACCTTGGGCGTCTTGGGGACAGATGTTGCCTTACTTTTTCGTTCCAAGTGAAGTTGTAATTACTAATTACGCCGAAAGCGGTGAAACGTTGAAAGCCTTTGAAGACCGCCACAGAATCGATAAAATCTGGAACAAAATCAGTAAAGGCGATTATCTTTTCATCCAGTTTGGGCACAACGACCAAAAAGCGGGCAACAGCACAAAATCCGGTTACAGAAAACGATTAAAAGAATGGATTTTGAAAGCCAAAGAATTGGGTGCAATTCCAGTTTTGGTAACTTCAATGAACCGCAGAGTTTTTGATGAAAATAATAACATAGTCAATACTCTGGACGATTTTCCGGATGCAATGAGAGAAATTGCAAAAGAAGAAAAAGTTGATTTAATCGATTTGAATGCATTAAGCAAAACTTTGTTCGAAGCGATGGGACCGGAAAAAGCAAAGAAAGCATTTGTCCATTATCCTGCAAACGCTTATCCCAATCAACCGACAGCATTGTCAGATGATACACACTTCAACACGTATGGCGCATACGAATTGGCGAAATGTGTCGTGAAATTTATCGTCGACCAAAATTTACCTTTGAAGAAATATATTTCAAAAAATTATAAAAGTTTTAATCCAAATACTCCTGATAAAGTTGAAGACTTCCATTGGCCGGAATCTGTTTTTATGGAATCTTTAAAGCCTGATGGAAATTAATCTAATGTAAAAAAAAGTCCTGAAAGGACGACTTTCAATAGCATTGGGTGAAGCCCAATAATAAGATGAATAAGAATGTGAGCAAGCCCTGAAAGGGCGACATCGTGATTCAGCCATAGAAGAAAATCTTTGATTTTCAAAACTAATGTGTTCTTCTAAACAGCCGAATCACTCACTTAAAAATAACTAATGTGTCTAAAATCTTTTGCGACTTTTGTGGTTAATTAAACAGTAAAAAATGAATATCAAAAATATCATAAAACTCAGTGTCATCTGTTTTGCCTTCGGAAATCTCTCCGCACAAAATCCGTGGCCAACAGTTACCGAGACCGCCAAACCTTGGACCCGTTGGTGGTGGATGGGAAGTGCCGTTGACGAAAAAGGATTAGACAAACAATTGACTACACTTTCAAAATCAGGGTTTGGTGGTGTAGAAATCGTCCCGATTTATGGTGCAAAAGGTTTCGAAAATAATTACATCAATTATCTTTCTCCGGAATGGATGAAAATGCTTCAATTCACAACTAGCAAAGCAAAAAGCTTAAATATGGGCGTTGATATGTCGGTTGGAACAGGTTGGCCGATTGGCGGACCGCAAGTCAGTGAAAATGATGCAGCGACCAAAATGATTGTGCAGACATACGAGATTCAACCGAATGAAAAATTCTCAGAAAAAATTGTTCTGAAAGACGAAAAGCAGAAGGATTTAAAAACCGTAAAATTAGATATTGTAACCGCTTACAACGAAAAAAAAGAACCGTTGATTTTAACAGATAAAATCAGTGCTGACGGAACTTTAAACTGGAAACCAACGTCCGGAAGGTGGACAATCTACGCCGTTTTTGTGGGTAAAACTTTACAGAAGGTAAAACGTGCTGCTCCGGGTGGAGAAGGCTATACTTTAGACCATTTTTCGCCTAATGCGACAAAAGATTATCTGAAAACTTTTGATAAGGCTTTTGGCAATTCAAATTACGGGATTCGTTCTTTTTTCAACGACAGTTATGAAGTTTACAATGCCGACTGGACGCCGGATTTTAAAGAAGAATTTCAAAAAAGACGGGGCTATGATTTAAGTCCGTACATCAAATATTTGGTGGGCAATGAGGAAAACGAAATCGCAGCAAGAGTAAAATCAGATTACAGGGAAACATTGAGCGACTTGATTTTAAATCGTTTTACCAAAGATTTTACCAATTGGGCACATTCCAAAAACTCTAAAAATACCAATCAGGCACACGGTTCGCCGGGGAATTTACTGGATTTGTATGCAGCAGTCGATATTCCCGAATCTGAAACTTTCGGAAGTACGCCGTTCGATATTTTAGGTTTAAAACGAGACAGCGCCGATATTCAAAAATCGGATGTTCCCGATATCAATATGTTGAAGTTTTCTTCTTCGGCTGCCAATGTAATGGGCAAAAAGCTGATTTCGAATGAGACTTTTACTTGGCTGACGGAGCATTTTAAAACCTCTTGGTCACAGGCAAAACCAGAAGTTGAGCAGGTTTTTTTATCAGGAATCAATCACGTTTTTTACCACGGAACGACCTACACTCCGGCGGATGTGAAATTTCCGGGATGGCTGTTTTATGCATCGACTAATTTTGTGCCCGAGAATAGTTTGTGGCCACAGCTGAGTGGGCTCAATTCTTATGTTGCACGTACGCAAAGTGTCTTGCAGAGCGGAAAATCGGATAACGAACTTTTGATTTATTGGCCGGTTTATGACCAGTGGGCGAGTCCGAAAGGGAAAGATGTTGCATTTAAAATTCACAATATTGAAAAGTGGTTACAACCCACTGAGTTTTATAAAAACCTCGATAAATTGGGCAAATCCGGATATTCTCTGGATATGGTTTCCGACAAAATGATTAGCGAGGCGAAGTTGGATAACCAAAATATTCAGGTTTCAAAAGAGGGTGGTTCTTATAAAGTTTTAATCATTCCCCAACTGGATTATTTACCGGAATCTACCTTGAAAAATGTTTTAAATTTAGCTCAAAACGGCGCATCTATTATATTTCAGAATGAACCGAAAAATATTCCGGGATATTTTGAAGTGGACAAAAGACAAAGAGAACTGCAGAATTTGTGGAAATCAATTCCTTTTCAGCAAAATGGAAATTTAAAATCGGCAACATTTGGAAAAGGAAAAATTATTTTGACTTCGGATGTTGAAAAAGGTCTGGAATATTTAAAAATTGATAGAGAAAAACTGACCGACACTGGACTGAAATTCGTGAGAAGAAAGTTTGATGGCGGAAAATATTATTACATCGTCAATCACACTTCGAAGGAAATCAATCAGAATATTCCATTGAATTTTGTTGGGAAACAAGTCGCTTTGATGAATCCTGAAAATGGGGAGTACGGAATTGCTGAAACTCAAGATAATTCAGTGAAAATTCAATTGAAATCCGGGGAATCATTAATTGTAAAAGCTTCTGAAACTGTAGATAATCCTGTTGCAAAGTGGAAATATGTTGAAAAAACTGAAGTTCCAATTATTTTAAATCAATCCTGGCAATTGTCTTTCAAAGAAGGCGGTCCCGAACTTCCGAAATTAAGAACGTTAACGAAGCTTCAGCCTTGGACGAATTTTACAGAAGACGCTCAAACGCAAAGTTTTTCGGGAACAGGAGTTTACACATCGACTTTTAATTTAAAGAAAAATAAAGCCGATGATTACCTTTTGAAGTTCGATAAACTCTACGAAAGTGCAACCGTGATTGTCAACGGAAAAGAGGCCGGAATTGTCTGGAGCAATCCGTTTGAAATCAACGTTGGAAAATATCTTAAAAAAGGAAAAAATACGATTCAGATTGAAGTAAGTAATCTGATGGCCAACCGAATCCGTTATATGGATCAAAATAAAATTGAATGGCGAAATTATCACGAAATCAACTTTGTGAACATTAACTACAAGCCTTTCGATGCATCTAACTGGAAAGTTCAGCCTTCCGGTCTGGATGGTGAAATTCAATTAATACCAATTCATTATTCAAAATAAAAATTAATTATGACTAAAAATATCATAAAAACATTTGCATTAGGAACTTTGCTGACTTTCAGTTTTTCCAATGCTCAGCAGAAACCGAAAGTCGTTTTAGATAACTATTTCAACAACGAAAAAAGAGAAAACAAAGAAACCAAAGCCTTAGAATCCTGGCATTACACGTGGAATGATACAACGAACGGCGGGTTTTCTCTGTTGGGAGAGCTCTTCCAGAAACAAGGCGCAGAAATCAGTACGCTGACGACTACTCCGACAAAAAAAGATTTGAAAAATACCAATATTTACATCATCGTAGATGCTGATATCGACAAAGAAGCGTACGGCGGAAAAGCTAATTTAATTAATACCAAGTCCATTAAAAATATTGTAAAATGGGTTGAAAAAGGTGGCGTTCTAGTATTAATGAGCAACGATAAAGGAAATTCTGAGTTTGAAAATTTCAATAAACTGGCACAGGAATTCGGAATTCATTTCAATGAAGACAGTTACAATAGAGTTCAGAAAAGAGAATTTGAGCAGGGAAAAGTAATGGTTCCGGCAGGGAATGAAATTTTCTCCGAACAAAAATTATATATGAAAGAAGTGGCGACGATTTCCGTGAAAAGTCCGGCGAAAGAATTGTTGTCTGCGGAAGGAAAAAACATCGCAGCCATCGCAAAAATGGGCAAAGGAACGGTTTTCGCATTGGGCGACCCTTGGTGCTACAACGAGTACATCGACGGCAAAAAACTTCCCGCAGATTTCACCAATTATCAGGGAACTGAGGAATGGGTGAAATGGCTGTTGAAGCAGACTTCTAAGAAATAATTGCAATAGTGCAATCGGTTGAAATTGAGTAAATGGAATAATTTGGGCAGCTTAATCCGCCTTCCACTCCCAATCTTTTTTGCAGACGATTTCAGTTAAAATAGAACTTGAAGTCTAAGCAAAAAAGGATTTCCGCTCAAGTCGGGCTGCGACAGATTCAGTGCAAAAAATCCTTGACAAGGATATAAATCTTCGCAAATTATCAATAGGAACAAGTATGTCATCCTGAGCTTGTCGAAGGAAGCCCGCTTAAAAAAGGTTTTTTAAATCAGGCTTTAGCCAAAACGTATAAAATCAGAATTATGAATATAAAATTCAAATTTATTTTAGCCGCAGTTCTCTTTTCAGAACTCCTGTCTGCCCAAAGACAAATGGAATATCTGAAACGGGGAATCGTTGCCTTACCTTCAGATTCGGGCGTTTTTGTAAGTTGGCGATTGCTGGGAACAGAAGCTCAGGATACCCATTTTGATTTATACCGGACTGAAAATAATTCAACCAAAAAACTGAACGAAAAACCACTTTCAAACGAAACAAATTTTTTAGATAAAACCGCCGACAAAACAAAGAATTACACCTATTTCGTCAAATCCAATACTCAGGATAAATCGGTTGACATCGATTCTGCAAACTATGTAGCCAATCAAAAACCTTATTTTTCAATTCCGTTGAAAACACCACAAGGTTACACGCCAAACGACGCATCAGTAGCTGATTTGGATGGCGATGGTGAATATGAAATCATTCTTCATCAAGTGGGAAGGTCAAAAGACAACAGCCAAAAAGGAGAAACTGACCCGCCGATTATTCAGGCTTATAAAATGAATGGGAAGCTTTTGTGGGAAATTATTTTGGGCAAAAACATTAGGGAAGGCGCGCATTACACCCAGTTTTTGGTGTATGATTTAGACAAGGACGGCAAAGCCGAAATCGTAATGAAAACGGCCGATGGAAGCAGAGACGGCAAAGGGAAATACATCGGCGACCCGACAAAAAACTACGTCAACGAAAACGGAATGATTCTCTCCGGACCCGAATTTCTGACTGTTTTCAATGGCGAAACAGGCGAAGAAATTCATACTGTAAATTATGAAGTTCCACGGTTTGCCGGAAGTTTAAATCCAACAGCCGAGCAAATGACCGAAACCTGGGGCGATGCCAAAGGAAATAGAATCGACAGATTTTTGGGCGCAGTCGCTTACTTAGATGGCAAAACGCCGAGCGTGATAATGTCGCGAGGTTACTACACCAGAACAGCGATTGCAGCGTGGGATTATAAAGATAAGAAACTGAGTTTGCGCTGGCTTTTTGATACTGAAAGTTCAGAAGAAAATAAAAAATATCGAGGGCAGGGAAATCACAACTTAAGCATTGCAGACATTGACAATGACGGAAAAGACGAAATTGTTTTCGGAGCGATGACAGTTGATGATGACGGAAAAGTTTTAAACAGTACAGGCTTTGGTCACGGCGATGCACTGCACGTTGGAGATTTAGACCCATCGAATCCGGGATTGGAAATCTTTGATATTCAGGAAAGATTTGATGATGCCGGAGCACACTTCAGAGATGGGAAAACCGGAAAAGTTCTTTGGAAATTGCCTTCAACAGTTTACAGTGAAGCAGGGAAATTTCAGGGACCAGGACGTGGTTTGTCTTTAAATATCGATCCGCGCCACGAAGGTTCAGAATCCTGGGCAGCCGGAGCTGGGTTGAAAGGAGTTTATAACACGAAAGGAAAAAAAATCAGCAGTAAAAATCCACCTGCGAATATGGGGATTTACTGGGACGGTGATTTCTTAAGCGAAATTTTAGATGGAACCAACATTTCAAAATGGGATTGGAAAAAAGAAAAAACAAATCTCATTTTTGATGCCAAAAGCTTCCAGTGTGAATCGAATAACGGTACAAAGAAAAATCCTGCTTTGGTGGCAGATTTGTTCGGAGACTGGCGCGAAGAAGTGATGTACAGAACGGCCGACAATCAGGAATTAAGAATTTTTTCTACGACCATTCCGACGAAACACAGATTGTACACTTTGATGCACAATCCGCAGTATCGTTTGAGCATCGTATGGCAAAATGTGGGTTACAATCAGCCGCCACATACTGATTATTATCTGGATGAGTCGATTAAGGAAATGCCAAAACCAAATGTTGTAACCGAAAAAGCTTTCAATAAAATTGATAAATAATAAATTAAATATATGAAAAGATCATTAATTAAAACTGGATTTTTCGCCTTGATCATTGGAGCTTTGTCTTCTTGTTCAACTCAAAAATCAAGCTCAGTAAACAAAGTTGAATTTCCCAACAAGAAAGAGGTTTTGGAGGTTTCAAGAAGAGCCAATCAATACTTTATGAACAAATGGCCGGATACTAAAAAAGATATTGTTGGTAAGAAAGTTTGGCCAAGTAATCTTTGGACGAGAGCGGTTTACTACGAGGGTTTGATGGCGTTATATTCTGTAGACCCACAAAAGGAGTATTACGATTACGCAATGTCTTGGGCCAACAATCACAATTGGAATTTACAGCGTGGAACCTATACCAGAAATGCTGACCATCAAGCTTGTGGACAGACCTACCTTGACCTGTACGAAATCGACGGAAGAAAACACCCGGAAAGAATTAAGAATGTAAAAGCTGCGATGGACAGTATGATTGCCACCCCAAAAGTAGATGACTGGTGGTGGATTGATGCGCTTCAAATGTCAATGCCGATTTTTACGAAGTTGGGTAGAATCACGGGTGAGCAAAAATATTTTGATAAGAATTACGAAATGTATGCTTACACCAAATATAAGCACGGCGGAAATGGTTTATACAATCAGGCAGACAAAATCTGGTGGAGAGACAAAAGTTTTGTACCGCCCTACAAAGAACCGAATGGCGAAGATTGCTACTGGAGCAGAGGAAACGGCTGGGTAGTCGCTGCTTTGGCAAAAACTTTACAGGATACGCCGAAGTCTGACCCTCATTACAACGAATATCTGCAGGATTATAAAGATCTGTTGGCAGCATTGCTCCCACTCCAAAGGGAAGATGGTTTCTGGAATGTGAGTTTGCACGATCCGACTAATTTTGGTGGAAAGGAGACAACAGGAACTGCACTTTTCGTTTACGGAATGGCGTACGGCGTGAATAACGGATTGATCGACAGAGAAACTTACTTGCCGGTTTTGGTTAAAGCTTGGAATGCTATGGTCAAAGATTCAGTTCAGCCAAACGGATTTTTAGGTTGGGTACAGGGAACAGGAAAGGAGCCGAAAGATGGTCAACCTTTAGCTGTAGACAAAGTGCCTGATTTTGAAGATTATGGATTGGGATGTTTTCTGCTTGCTGGAAGCGAGGTTTATAAATTGAAGTAAATTAAGCTCTTATAGAAAGGATTTTTTTATTTTCTCGCAGATTAAACTGATCTTTAAATCTGCTAAATCATTTAAATCTGTGAGAGATTTTTTTGACTAAGTCGTGGTAGAAATATGGATAAAAATAATTATTGCAGAACATACAAAATGCTAATATCTTTGAACTTTTCATAAGCATGACACCACAAGATGCGCAATCGATTACATCTTGTTAATTTTCAAACTCAAGCAATACGAATATTATGAATGCATTATTAGGAGTTTTATTTCATTTCTTAGGCGGCTTTTCTTCAGGAAGTTTTTATTTGCCCTACAAAAAGGTTAAAGGCTGGCAATGGGAAACGTTTTGGTTGATTGGTGGTACATTTTCGTGGATCATTGTTCCTCCTCTGGCGGCCTATCTCACGATTCCTGATTTTTGGGAGATTATTAAAAATGAATCTTCATCCATTTTAGGACTCACGTTTCTTTTTGGTGCACTTTGGGGAATTGGTGGTTTTATGTACGGCTTGGGCGTTCGTTATTTGGGTGTAGCACTTGGAAGCAGCATTATGTTGGGATTGACGATGGTTATCGGTTCATTAGTTCCCTCTATTTATTACGAATTTTCACCTCAAGTGGGGAAGGATAATATTGGTTTAATGGCGTCCAGTTCTTGGGGACAGTTTGTTCTATTAGGACTTTTTGTCTGCGTTGTAGGAATAATCATCAGTGGAAAAGCAGGCGTAATGAAGGATCGCGAACTTCAAAATGGATCATCAGATCCGCATGGCGTAAATGTGAAAACTGAATATAAATTTGGTCTAGGGTTAACAGTAGCAATTATTTCCGGAGTTTTGAGCGCCTGTTTCAATTTTGGATTGGAAGCAGGGAAACCGATGGCTATGGTTGCCAACGAAGCCTGGAAACTGGCAAACCCAGATCAGGGAGAATTTCTTTTCCAGAATAATGTCACATACGTTGTTGTGCTGTGGGGTGGGATGGCTTCTAATCTTATCGGCTGTCTTTATCTGTCATTTAAAAATAAATCTTATACAGATTATACCAAGAAAAATGTGCCAGTAGTAAAAAATATCATTTTCTGTGCATTGGCCGGGACGATGTGGTTTCTGCAATTTTTCTTCTATGGGATGGGCGAGAGCAAAATGGGCAACGGACCAAGTTCTTGGATTTTGCATATGGCATTTATAATCCTGATAGCCAATCTTTGGGGCGTTATCATCAAGGAATGGAAAGGCGTTTCCAGAAAGACTATTTCTACGATTGTTGTTGGGATGTTGGTGATGTTTATATCTATTCTCATTGTGGGTTACGGTAATTCTTTACGATAAAACAATTTTTTAATATCAAATATCTTAAGGCAGTGATTTTTATCAGCTGCCTTTTTTTAAGATTAAAAACAGACCTGCTTAAATTGAATTTTTATACCCTTATTATTCAAATTTTTAAGAACATGTTAAATTTTCTTAACTAATTAATGGTTCTTGTTTTTATCAATTTTATATTAAAATGATATAAATATGTTTAATATTAATAAAATTTGTGCTAATATTTTTTGAATGATAAAATGCAGGATATGGCAGGATGCTAAACTTTGCTTAAGAGTGTAACATTGTGATAATAAAATTTAACATTACAAAAAATTAATATATGTCTTTGATAATTAAACATAAGAACATAAAGCGAATAGTGTTTCCGGCATTTTTGCTTTCGTCCAGTTTTATCTGGGCGCAAGAGACCGTGAGTGATACTACAAAAATCAGTACTAAAGTGATTGATGAGGTGGTGGTTATCGGATACGGAACAGTTAAAAAGTCTGACCTTACAGGATCGGTGTCTTCAGTTTCTGCAAAAGATCTGGCAGCAACGCCCGCAATGAATGCTTTGCAGGCTTTGCAAGGTAGAGCAGCTGGACTTAACATTGTAACTGCAAGTGGTGCACCAGGAGCTAGTGCTAACGTTACTGTCCGTGGAGGTGCATCTATCACACAAGGAACGGAACCACTTTACATCGTAGATGGTTTCCAATTGGACAATGCACTGAATGTCATCAATCCAAACGATATTGAAAGTATCGATGTCCTGAAAGGTGCTTCAGCAATTGCAATTTATGGTGCGCGTGGTTCTAATGGAATTATTGTTATTAAAACAAAAAACGGGAAAAAGGGAAAGACAATTATCAATTATAACAACTTTACGTCGTTTGACACGCTTTCCAAAAAATTGGATATGCTTTCTAATGCAGAAGACTATGTAAAGTATCAATACGAGATGGCCAGTTTGGCTGGAAGAACTGCTCAATGGAGCAATATTTTTGATAATAACTTGGCACCTGAGTCACCTGGTTTTTATACAGGAGTTTATGACAGAATTAGCGACAGATATGCTAATGCGCCAACACTGGATTGGCAGGAGAAAATGTTGGGAGGTTCCGGAGTGACTACCAATCATAACTTTAATTTTTCTGTAGGGACTGAAAAAACACAGGCGTTCGTTAGTTATAACTATAACAAGCAGGATGGATTGCTACAAAATTTTAGCGAAACCAGAAACTCTTTGAGAGCCAATGTTAAATCTGAATTGTATAAAGGAGTACGAGTAGATTTCAATACGACGTTCAATTCTAATTCACTAAATGGTGGTGGCGCATATTCGGGAATGAAGAAGATTCTGCTTCAACCTATAACCGGAGGAACGCGTTTCAATTTAAATCAACTTTTCAATTCTCAGAACTACGGTGATTTTTCTGCTTTGGAACCAAGTTTTGATACAGAAAATCCATTCATAGAACTACAGGCTTCCACGTCCAATGCGAGAGCAAGAAACTTTGTAGCGAATGCAGGTTTGGAAATTGACTTTTTAAAGAATTTCACATTCAGAACCGCTGGACAATATAACTGGAAAAATACCAAATCAACTTCTTTCTCAGACCAGAACTCAAGGGCTAATCTAACTGATCCAACGACCACAGGAATCAATGGGAAAATCGGAAACAGCGAGTCTTATGGTTATCAGATCACAAATACAGTAACTTATAACAATACTTTCGGAGAGAAGCACAAATTGAATGCTTTGATTGGCCAAGAGGTTGTGTATTCGCAGTCAGAAAGCAATAATATGACTTTGATCAAATTCCCTTTTCCCAACTTCGGATTGGATGATATTTCTACAGCAACTGTCTCGGAGAAATCAACAAATAGAAGCAGTACATCTTTGATGTCTTATTTTGGAAGGGTAACTTATAATTACGATGACAGATATCTTTTGACAGCTACTGTAAGACAGGACGGATCATCAAAATTTGGTCCGAATAATAAATGGGGTACGTTTCCTTCCGTTGCAGGAGCCTGGAGACTGTCGCAGGAAAGCTTCTGGCAGAACTCTAAAATCAACAATATTATCAATGATCTTAAATTCAGAGTTGAATATGGTGTGACAGGGAATAATGACATCGGAAACAATCTGTTCTTGACCACGTATTCCATCACAGATTATCCTATGAACAATACACCGGGAAATCCAGTTTACGTAACTAGTTCTAATCTTGGAAATCCTAACTTGAAATGGGAAGAACTAAAGTCAACGAATATTGGAGTCGATTTAGCTTTATTTAATAACAGAATTAAACTGACTTCTGAATGGTATAATAATAATGTTGGCGATATGCTTCTGGAGGCGGTTCTTCCATCATCCACGGGTTATTCCAGACAGTATCAGAATATTGGAAATATGAGAAACAGAGGTATTGAATTTACTTTGAATACCATCAACTGGAAATCGGAAAACTTTAGATGGAGCACAGATTTGAACATTGGACATAACAAATCAAAAGTTCTTTCATTAGAAAAAGGAAGAGATTTCAGACCATTCAGCGTTGGAAGCAACAGAGCTGGAGTTGTAACATATTACGCCAGAGTTGGCGAGCAGTTGGGTGAGATGTATGGTTATGTTTATGATGGCATTTATACGACCAATGATTTTATCCAGAATGCAAACGGAACATTGACCCTGAAAGACGGTGTGGTAAAACCCGCAACCGGAACACCAAAACCTGGAGATATAAAGTTTGCAGCAGATAACGAAGCAGGCGACCAATTTACGAGAAAGATGGTAAAAATCGGTGATGCGACGCCAGATTTTATCGGAGGTATCAGCAATAATTTTTCTTACAAAGGTTTTGATCTTGCTGTATTTATGAAGTTTAGCGTTGGTGGCGATGTTTATAATGCAACAAAACACAGTTTAAGCCCGTACGCATTGTTTCAGAACGTTCCATCTGAATTTGGAACCAATTTCTATCACTTGGTTGACCCTAATACAGGACAGCAAACGACTAATTTGATTAGACTAAAAGAACTTAACCCGAATGAAGATTCTCGTTTATGGAGTCTTAGCAATACCAATACGCAGACCATCACATATCCTTCATCATATTATGTAGAAGATGGTTCGTATTTAAGAATTGCACAATTGACATTAGGCTATTCTTTACCAAAAGATTTCCTTAGAGACATTATGGTAACCAATGCCAGAATATATGTTACGGTTAATAATCTTGCTACCATTACAGGTTATTCAGGCTTCGATCCAGAAGTTTCTGCCGCAAGTGGTGTTGCTATAACGCCTGGTTATGACAGTTCTACATTTCCAAGGTCAAGAAGTTATGTGCTTGGAATTAATTTAACTTTTTAACTTTTAAATTTAATCTAAAATGAAAAATATATTTAATCAACATAGATTTATAAAAAAGGCAGTGGTGATGTCTTCAGTTCTTTTAACTGTTTTGGTTACCAATTCTTGCAAAGATGATTTTCTGGATCAGCCTGCTTATAATAATACAGATTCAGACAAGGTTTTTGAAAACCTTCAGACCGCCGAGATGTTTGTTCTAGGATGTTACAGAGGTTTGGTGCCAACAGAGATGTTTTATCAGTTGGGGGCCGGCGACACTGTGAATCATTCAATTGAGGCGCTTAATAATTCAAAATATAATGTTGGCAATTATAACTATGATGCCTACACGCCTTTTACTGTAACAGGTATTTATTCTGCTATGTATGCTGTGATAGAACGTACCAATATTGCAGTTTACCAACTATCAAAAATGCCTGAAACTGCAAAACGAAATGCATTGATTGGAGAGGCTAAATCTATCCGTGCTTTTTGTTATTATAATCTGATAAGAATCTATGGTGATGTTCCTGCTGTATGGGAACCGCTGGAAACTTTGGATCCTAATGACCAAAATACGTTCTACCCAAAACGGGCTTCTCGAGACGAAATATATGACAGAATTGTGGGCGATTTGCAGGAAGCCGCAACTAATATTCCTACCCTGGCACAGAGTGGTTTTGGAACAACAGAAAGATTATCAAAAGAAGGAGTGAATGCTTTATTGGCAAGAATTGCGCTGTACGCTGCAGGATATTCACTTCGTTGGGAATTAAACACTTCCAATCCGGGAGTTGTTTCCCGCCGTCCGGACAATGCAAGAGTTAGAGAACTATATCAGATCGCAGACAATGCTTGCTCAGCTATCATTACCGGAGGAACAAAAAGTCTTGTTCAAAGTCAAAGTGGAAAAAGCGGTTTTGAAGCTTTATGGTTCAACTTTGACCGTAGAAACTTTGGTGCTGTCAACTCCGAAATGCTTTGGCATATCGCATCATTGGGTCAGAATACCAATTCGGCTTTCCAGGTCTATGCGCATCCAGGCTACAGTAAAGGTGTATTTGGTTCGCGTTCTTCTCAGCAGATGATATTGCCTTCCTATTATCTTTCATTCAACCAAGGTGATACGCGAAGAGATGTGACTTGTACTTCGTACAGTGTCTATTTTCTGGCAGATGGTGGTGCTAACGACACTTTTGTAGATGTGGGTACAACTTATTCTGCCATTATGCCTGGCAAGTTCAGACTGTCTTGGAGTGTAGAACCACAGGCGGCTGCAGATAGAAATCTTAACATTCCGATTCTTAGATATGCAGATGTTTTGCTGATGTACGCAGAAACTCAAAATTATCTGAACAGCGGTCCAACTGCGGCTGCCAATGCTGCTTTGATGGCGGTTCGTACCAGAGCTGGAATTGGAACATTACCAATGCCTTCCGGACAAGCCGACTTTTTGAAGGCAATAGTTCAGGAAAGAAAATGGGAATTTGCAGGTGAGTTCACGCTTCGTACAGATCTTATCAGAACCAATAGCATGACAACTGAGATCGAGGCTACCAGACAGGATATGAAAGATCTGACCAAAAGAATTGGTAAATATGCTAATGTAGCAACTTACAGACTTTATAAATTCCATAGAAACACACAGGTCTATGGCGATCCTTTCTTAGCATTGCCTTATATCGATATCACAGATCCTGCGGAAGTCGCAACCATCAAGAATGTGCCTACCAATGCAGCCAATTTTGAAGCTTACCAAACAACTTTGAGAGCGATTGTTGCCGCACACGGACAGCCCACTTCAACGACTGATAAATGGTATCCTACACAAATGTTCGAAGCCTACAGCAGTACGTTTAATGTAAACGCAAAAAAAGCAGTAGGGTTCACAACGGGATCCAACATTTTGGGGATGGGCAATAATATGTATTCAAAAGCTTTTGGCTTTGCGGAAAATGGTGGCGCCTATCCTGGTTGGGTAGA
>Ga0308157_10001478_pt1 | contig 47874 bp, 42 predicted proteins | sample PhyBR1_FD_201035 | JGI IMG/M metagenome (GOLD analysis project Ga0308157, IMG submission 201035) | Phyllosphere microbial communities from UC Gill Tract Community Farm, Albany, California, United States - DLSLB.R1 | ecosystem: Host-associated > Plants > Phyllosphere > Unclassified | place: USA... | reverse complement strand
TCATTAACACAAATCATAAAAGCGGATACTGAGGTGTTGAATGAAAAACGTTCAATATCTTCTTCTACCTTTTTAATAATCTTATGCAAAGCTTTATATTCTGCTCTTGTCGGCTCTTCATCGGAAACCTGGAAATTACCTTCAGCATCATGGAAAAGTCTCCATACCTTTCGTAAGAATTTATATACACCTTCTATACCATTTGTATTCCAAGGTTTTGACTGTTCTAACGGACCTAAAAACATTTCATATAAACGAAGTGTATCTGCCCCATACTGATCAATAATATCATCAGGATTTACGACATTGAATTTAGACTTGGACATCTTTTCAACCTCTGTTCCACATATATATTTACCGTTTTCGAGTATAAAATCAGCATCCATGTAATCAGGACGGAATTCTTTAAATTTTTCAAGATCAAGGATGTCATTATGGACAATATTAACATCCACATGCAATGGAATTGTTTCGTACTGATCTTTTAGTCCTGCTGAAACGAATTGATTTGTTCCTTTTCCTTCACTATTTAATACACGGTAAACAAAGTTGGATCTACCTTGGATCATTCCCTGATTGATCAACTTCTTAAATGGTTCCTCCTCATTGTGGTATCCTATGTCTTTAAGGAATTTGTTCCAAAAGCGTGAGTATAACAAGTGACCTGTAGCGTGCTCAGAACCACCTATATATAAGTCAACAGCTTTCCAGTATTCCACAGCGGAAGGAGATGCAAAAGTATCTTGGTTCTTAGGGTCCATATAACGGAACCAATACCATGAAGAACCTGCCCATCCCGGCATGGTACTTAATTCATATTCGTATTGATCCTGATATTTCCAGCCTTCAGCGCGTCCCAAAGGAGGCTCACCTGTTTCAGTTGGTAAATACTTATCTATCTCGGGTAGTAATAATGGTAATTCTTCTTCTTTAATTAGGTATGGTAAACCTTCTTTAAAATATACTGGTACGGGTTCTCCCCAATAACGTTGTCTCCCAAAAATGGCATCACGCATGCGGAAATTTACTTTTGCCTTTCCTAACTTTAAAGATTCAAGCTTTTCGATCAAAGCGGGTACAGCCTCTTGATAAGTCATCCCATTGATAAAATCAGAATTGATGTACTTACCGTCTTTATTAGCATCAGCAGCTTCTGTAATATCCTGCGTATCTGAAATTGGGATGATTGGCAAGTTAAAATGTTTCGCAAATAAATAATCACGCTGGTCACCCGAAGGAACTGCCATTACAGCTCCGGTACCATAACTTGCTAATACATAATCCGCAATCCAGATTTCAACATCTTCTCCTGTCAAAGGATGCTTTGCATAAGAACCTGTAAAAGCACCGGATACGGTTTTTGCATCGGCCATACGGTCTAATTCCGATTTCTTAGCGGTTTTTTCAATGTAGGCTTCAATTTCAGATTTCTGAGATTCTGTAGTAAGAGCCGAAACCAATTCGTGCTCCGGAGCTAATACGACAAAACTCACACCGAAGATTGTATCGACACGTGTGGTAAAGACTTCAATATTTTCGTTCAATTGCGGAAGCGGGAATTTAACAGTAGCGCCAACAGATTTTCCGATCCAGTTTCTTTGCATTTCTACAAGTGGTTCCGGCCAGTCTATGCTGTCTAAACCTTTTAATAAACGGTCTGCATACGCTGTAATACGCATTGACCATTGCATCATCTTCTTCTGTTCAACGGGGTATCCACCGCGTTCAGAAACGCCATTAATTACTTCATCATTTGCTAATACAGTTCCCAATGCAGCACACCAGTTCACTGTACTTTCCCGCAAATAAGCTAAACGGTATTTTAATAATTCCGTTTGTTTTTCGGTAGCTGTGAAGTTATTCCATTCTTCTGCTGAAAATGTAGATACTTCTTCGTCAGCTTCGGCATGAATACCTTGAGATCCGGAAGTCTCAAACTTTTTGATTAAAGTATCAATTGGCTCTGCCTTATCTGTATCCTTATTATACCAGGCATCAAAAAGCTTCATGAATATCCACTGTGTCCAACGGTAATATTCTGGCTCAGAAGTACGAACTTCTCTAGACCAGTCATAAGAGAAGCCGATATTATCTAATTGTTCCCTGTAGCGACTAATATTTGCTTCGGTGGTTATAGCAGGGTGTTGTCCTGTTTGAATTGCATACTGTTCGGCAGGTAATCCAAAAGAGTCATAGCCCATTGGATGCAATACATTAAAACCTTTTAATCTTTTATAGCGTGAAAAAATATCAGAAGCAATATAGCCTAGCGGGTGACCAACGTGTAATCCCGCTCCAGAAGGGTAAGGAAACATGTCTAACACATAATACTTTGGCTTTTCAGTTGAATCCAAAGTTTTGAAAGTTTGGTTATCAGCCCAAAACTTTTGCCATTTTTGCTCGATAGATTGATGATTATACTCCATTATAAATTGAAAAAGTATGGTACAAAGAATTGCGAAATTAGCGAATTTAGCCTAAATTCAACATAAAAGTTTTTTATTCTATACAATAAATTCTGATATTCGTTGTTAGAAAATTAGTATGGGGAAAAATAAAATCCTTACTTTCGCAACAATTAACACAGATTCAAATATATGTCAGTGATCGAACAGGGTTCATCAAGAAAAAAAACAAAATCGGTATATGTTTCTACCGTAATCAGTATAGCACTGGTTTTATTGATGACAGGTCTTTTAGGATTAATTTTAGTCCACGCCAAAAATTTATCTCGTTACGTCAAGGAAAATATCGTATTGAATGTTATCGTAAATGATAATGTAAATGAAGGCGATGTATTATCCTTACAGAAAGATTTGGAGAAAGATCCTTATGTTTTACGTTCAGAATATGTCAGTAAGGAATTGGCAGCCAAAAATTTGAAAGAAGATCTAGGGGAAGATTTTGTAGAATATTTAGGGAGGAATCCTCTTCTACCTTCTATCGATATCTACATGAAAGAACAGTATGCTAATAGTGATTCAATTCAGACATTTATTAATAAGATTGGAAAAAACAGTCGTATCAAAGAAGTGGTTTATCAGGAATCATTGATTGATATGGTCAATAAAAATATCCGTGTAATCAGTATTGTTATTTTAGCTTTTACAGTTATATTATTAATTATTGCTGTAGCCTTAATCAACAATACAATTCGTTTAGCAATCTATTCACAACGTTTTTTAATCAAGAGTATGCAATTGATTGGAGCTACAAAAACGTTTATTCGTAAGCCATATATTTTATATGGAATCGTACATGGTTTGATTGGTGCTCTTATCGCTATTCTTTTGTTGATTTTAACTTTACAATTTGCTCAAAAACAAGTTCCGGAATTAATATTCTTACGGGACTGGGTAGAGTTTGCAATGATTTTTGCAATTGTATTGGGACTTGGCATTTTAATTTCGGGAGCAAGTACCTATTTTGCAGTAACTAAATACTTACGTGCCAAATCAGCGAGTTTATACAGATAATCAATTGTTATTCAATTTTAGATATGAGTCAAACAAAAAAAGTAAAAACGAATACTAAAAATCCATCAACAGCCGGATTTGTATTCAAGAAAATAAACTATCAATTATTCATTTTGAGCATTGTTGTTGTTGCAATAGGTTTTATTTTGATGATGGGAACTGAAGATATTTATAGCTTTAGTAAGATTACCTTAGCACCTATTGTCGTAGTAGCAGGTTTTGCTTTAGGATTTGTAGCTATTTTATATAAACCTAAAAACAAAGCAAACTAATCAGAATGAGTGTTTTAGAGGCGATTATCTTAGCCATTGTTGAAGGTCTTACTGAATATCTTCCTATTTCTTCTACCGCCCACATGGGATTTACAGCTGCCCTTATGGGTATGCAGGAAACTGAATACCTAAAAATGTTTCAGGTATCAATTCAATTTGGGGCCATCCTATCCATTGTAGTGCTTTATTGGAAGAAATTCTTCGATTTTAAAAATTTAAAGTTCTACTATAAACTAGCGATTGCTGTAATTCCGGCTTTAGTGTTAGGTAAGTTGTTAGATGATAAAATTGAAGCTGTACTAGGAAATCAAATTGCCATATCAACGGTACTGGTATTAGGTGGAATTGTTTTGTTATTTGTAGATAAGTGGTTTCAGAACCCTAAGATTACTGATGAAAAAGAAATTCCTGTTAAAAAAGCATTTATCATAGGTATTTGGCAATGTTTAGCAATGATGCCAGGAACATCGCGTTCTGCGGCATCTATCATAGGTGGTTTAACCCAAGGATTAGACAGAAAAGCTGCTGCAGAGTTCTCATTCTTTTTAGCAGTTCCTACTATGCTTGCCGTGACAGTGTATTCTATCTTTGTAAAAACTTGGGCAGAAGGAACTGCCAGCGCTCAAAAGGGTTATGAAATGATTCTTGCCAGTAATGAGAATATCATGATTTTTATTATTGGAAACATTGTGGCATTTATTGTTGCAATGATTGCTGTGAAATCATTTATCAGTGTATTGACTAAATATGGCTTTAAATTTTGGGGTTGGTATAGAATTATAATCGGAATTGCACTCTTAGTGTTCTTCTATACACAAGGATAAATTTATTGATTGACATAAGATATTAGATAAGAAGGATCCTTGTGGTCCTTCTTTTTATTAATGGAGTCTCATACTCATCTATAAATAAAAATCCCTATTTTTGCAGAAAATTTAAGCTGTAGCTATTTATCGACTATTAATTAATGAACAACAAAAACGAAGGGGATATAAAAACACAATTTGCTTTTGCAGAGGGAGAAGTGCTTTTAATTGATAAGCCATTAACCTGGACTAGCTTTGATGTGGTGGGCAAACTGCGTAACAGCATAAAGCCATTGAAGGTTAAAGTTGGTCATGCGGGGACATTAGATCCTTTAGCAACAGGGTTACTTATTGTATGCACCGGAAAGATGACAAAACAAATTGATGGGTTTCAAGCGGAAGATAAGGAATACACCGGGGTTATTACTTTAGGAGCTACTACCCCATCATATGATTTAGAAACGGAAATTGATCAGACATTTGATTTGTCAAATATTGAAGAAATTGACATTCTGAATACGGCGGCAAATTTTGTAGGCATTCAGGAACAATATCCTCCTGCCCATTCGGCTATTAAAATTGGTGGAGAGCGAGTGTATGAAAAGGCCAGACGCGGCGAAGTTGTGGAATTAAAAGCACGTAAGGTTGAAATAATGGAGTTTGAAGTCGTTAAAATTGAGTTACCGAACGTACATTTTAGAATTAAATGTAGCAAGGGCACCTACATTAGGTCTATTGCCCATGATTTTGGAAAGGCCTTAAAAAACGGTGGTCATCTTTCTTCATTGCGTAGAACGAAATCAGGTGATTTTGACGTAAAAGATGCATGGGATTTATCAGAATTAATTAATCACGTGAAAGAATTAAAGAGTCTTCCGACTCAATAAATAATTTCTTAGAAAATACTTAGTATGAAAATATACAGGAATCTGGATGAGTTTGAGACATTAGACTACGCCATTGTAACCATTGGAACATTTGATGGCGTACATGTGGGACATCAGAAAATCTTGAATAAGTTAACTGAATTAGCCAAAAACAATACCGGAGAAACTGTATTACTTACTTTCTTTCCTCACCCAAGATTAATTATCAATCCGGATGACGATTCACTTCGTCTGATTAATGATATTGAAGAGAAAGTAGAAAGATTGGCTTTAGCCGGAATTGACCATCTAATCATTACACCTTTTACCAGAGACTTCTCTAACCAAAATCCCGAAGAGTATATTTCCGATGTTTTAGTAAATAAAATTGGATGCAAAAAAATCGTTATCGGATATGATCATCACTTTGGAAAAGATCGCAAAGGAACAATTAAAGATTTGATTCATTATTCAGATATTTTTGATTACTCAGTAGATCAAATTCCGGAACAAGATATTGAAGATGTAGCGGTATCATCTACCCGAGTTCGTGAATCTTTAATAAAGGGAGATATTGAAACAGCAAATAAATACCTAGGATATCCATTTGAACTAACAGGGACAGTAATTCGCGGAGATCAGATTGGACGGGAGATTGGTTTTCCTACTGCAAACCTGCATATTCATGAATCTCATAAACTGATACCTGCTTATGGAATCTACGCAGTTGATGTTGAGATATACCCTAGAACCACTGAAATTGTAACCGGTGATTATTTTCAACCCGAACCTGAACGTAGAGCAAAAGGTATGTGTTATATAGGAACGAGACCTACGGTGGATGGGATGAGCCGAAAAATTGAAGTTAATTTATTAGATTTCAATGATGATCTTTATAGCAAGACTATTAGAGTGAAATTCTTAGAATTTATCAGGCATGATCAATGGTTTGAAAGTCTGGAATTAATGCAAGAGCAAATAAAGAAAGATGAAGAATCTATCAGATCTTATTTTGAAGAAAGAAAGTAGACATAAAACTATTTGCTATATAAATATTCTACCTAAAAAGTAGAATATTTATATTTTCTGCAGACCTAAATACTCTCTACTAAATACTATTTTGAACTAGGGTTGAATGATTGAATCCCCCCTTAAAGTCTAATATCTTGTGTCTGTTGTCTTAAAGACTAAATTTAATAAAGCTGAAACAAGTCCTTTACTCCCAATATTTTTCTTGCGGTGAAACCTTCTGCATATTTAACTTGGATTGATCTACCTAATTCCTGTGCTCTGGCTCGGGTTGATGCCATGAAATCTGGGTTAGAGATATAGGTTTGTGGTTCTTTATCATCTCCTTCCACATTGAATTGGGAAGTATATGCTAAGATAGAACGTTCTTTAAGATCCCAATACTCCGTAATATCAATAAGTATATTGGGTTGAATGTATTTATCCTGGATAAGCTGTAACTGTAACCGTGGACGAAAAGGTTCTTGATTATGTCCGTCAGTTTCTGTCATTATGCGTCGAAGTCCTGCAAGAAATAAAGCGTCATTAACAAGTTTGCTGGCACGACCATGATCCGGGTGTCTATCATCCAAAGCATTGGTGACTACGATTTCGGGTTTATATTTTCGGATAGCACGTATAATAGTTAGTTGACTTTCTTCATTATTTTGGAAGAAACCATCACGAAGTTTTAAATTTTCACGAACAGCTACCCCAAGGATCGCTGCAGCGTCTTGAGCTTCCTGTAAACGAATCTCTGCTGTACCTCGTGTACCCAGTTCACCTTGAGTTAGATCAATAATCCCTACTTTTTTTCCCTCGGCTACATATTTTGCAATTATTCCTCCAGCTCCTAATTCAGCATCATCAGGATGAACAGTCATTACTAATAAATCTAATTTCATGTGATTATGTGTTTTAAACACTCAAAACTACTAAAAATAGAGTTATTAATTATCTCTAAGAAGTTCTTCAATTCGATTATGGACTTTCTTTGACATTGGGCTGGTCAAAGAGAAAAAATGATCGACTACCTCTCCTTGCTTATTTACTAAGTATTTATGAAAGTTCCACATAGGAGTTGTCCCCACTTTTCCATTCATATTAATGTCTGTCAGGTATTTATAGAGCGGGTCAGTGAATTCACCGACAACATGAATGCGTTTAAATACGGGAAATGATACTTGTTGGTTGACTCTGCAAAATGTTTCCAGCGTTCTTCCGGTAAGTGGTTCTTGATTACGGAAATCATTTGAAGGGAAGGCTAAGATTTCAAAACCGAGTTCTTTATACTTTTTATAAAGGTTTTCGAGGGTTTTGAATTGTTTCTTAAAATAACATTTACTGGCAGTATTAACTATCAACAACACTTTGCCTTCATAATCTCGGAGAGATCTTTTCTTTCCACTAAATTCAAGTACCTCAAAATCATAAACGGTTTTACTCATATTCATTTTTTTATGGTTTAGCCATAGGACGCGAACGTTCATATTCGCGAATTATGTTTTCAATTTCATAGTCCTCTTGAGGATCGTAAGTGCTTTTTAGATTGTGACCGAAAAGTTTAGCCACACCTTGATATACAAAAGCAGAGATACTGCCTTTCATATCTTTAACCAGGTCGTAACTCGTATTTCCGGTTTGCCTTTCTATTAATTTTATAAGAATTTTGCCCTGAGATACACTTAAATTCTTGACCTCAGTAGAGATTTTATCTTTAATTTCTTTTTCACATTCTTTAATTAATCTTTTCTCCTCACGTCCGGAATTAGCAAGTGCGAGATCACGATCCAATTGCTCATATCGCTTTTGGGCATAGATTGCATAAGGGAGTACTCTGATGACATTGCGTCTCAGTCTCAAGTACTTCTGCCTGTCATCTTCAGATTTGAAAGTTCTTCTGGCATAAATTACTACTTCCTCAATGGGGAACCAAGGAACCACTTCACCATTATCCAAAGTGGTTGTTGCATAATGATCAACCACCTCCGGTTTGCCTTCGCCATAGTGGGGTTTAATCAATGTTTGCGCCTGATTCCAAAAAGGAAAAACAAACATGACTAAAAAGATAAAAACCCACTTTTTATTACTGCCACACCTCATCATTATATTAATACCTATTCGATAATTATTATTTTTTTTCCGTATATTTATACTTTACAAGAAAGTATAAATTCTTTACACATTAGTTCAATAAATATAACAAAATATTTTATTTTTTTTGATAGCAATACAATTTTATGGAAGAATATGTGATTGATATTGAGGCTGAAAATAAGGAAATCCGTAAAAGATATCGCGCACTCTTAAGGGCATGTAAACCAACTCTTCAAAAAGGAGACAAACAACAAATCAGAATGGCCTTCGATTTAGCGTTGGAGAGCCATAAAGATATGCGCCGTAAATCAGGCGAGCCTTATATTTACCATCCAATTGCAGTAGCACAAATTGCTGCTGAAGAGATTGGTTTGGGTACCACTTCCATTGTTTGTGCATTGCTCCATGACGTTGTAGAGGATACAAGTGTAACCTTACAGGATATTGAGGAAAAATTCGGAAAAAAAGTAGTTCGGATTATTGATGGGTTAACCAAGATTTCCGGCATATTTGATCCTAATAGTTCTATGCAAGCAGAGAACTTCAGGAAGATGCTATTGACTTTAGCAGATGACGTTAGAGTGATCTTAATAAAATTGGCTGATCGACTTCATAATATGCGTACCATGGAGTTTATGGCTCGTCATAAACAACTTAAGATTGCATCTGAAACAAGTTATCTCTATGCTCCTTTAGCACATCGTTTAGGATTATATGCAATCAAATCTGAATTGGAAGATTTATCGATGAAATTTACCGATCCGGATACTTATAAATTCATAGCCAAAAAGCTAAATGAGAAGAAAGCTGAACGCGAAAAGTTTATTATTGATTTCATTACTCCTGTTCAAGAAATATTAACTGATGAAGGTATAAACGCTTCTGTATTTGGAAGACCAAAATCGATTCATTCTATTTGGAATAAGATGAGAAAGAAATCAATTCCATTTGAAGAGGTTTATGATTTATTTGCTATCCGAATCATTATTGATACAGATGATGAGAAAGAGAAAACAGAGTGCTGGAAAGTTTATTCTATCGTAACGGATCTTTACCGCCCCAACCCTGATCGATTAAGAGATTGGGTATCTTCACCAAAAGCTAATGGTTACGAATCCTTGCATACTACAGTAATGGGACCAAGAGGTCAATGGGTGGAGGTTCAAATTCGTACCAGACGGATGAATGAAATAGCTGAAAAGGGTTTTGCAGCACACTGGAAGTATAAAGAATCCAATTCAGATAATGGCTTAGACCAATGGATCCAGAAAGTTCGTGACATTCTGAATAATCCCGAACCCAACGCATTGGATTTTGTGGATGATTTTAAAATGAATTTATTTTCAGATGAAATATTCATTTTTACGCCCAAGGGAACTTTAGTTCAATTACCAAACAGAGCGACTGCTTTGGATTTTGCATTTGAGATCCACACCGATATTGGAGCAACCTGTATTGGTGCAAAAGTAAACCATAAACTTGTTCCATTAAGTCATGAGCTTCTTAATGGGGATCAGGTGGAAATTATTACTTCCAGTAAACAGACTCCGAAAGAAGACTGGTTGAATTTTGTTGTTACTGCAAAAGCTAAATCAAAGATTAAGTCATCTCTTAAAGAAGAAAAACGAAGAGTTGCTGAAGACGGTAAAGAGATTCTGGAACGTAAGTTAAAATCCTTGAAGATTACATATAATACCGATAATATCAATAAAATTGCCAATTACTTTAAATACCCTAGTTCACAGGAATTATTTTATAATGTTGCAAAAGGTATTATAGATATTCGTAATCTCCGTGATTTTGTTGCCAATGAGCGTTCAGAAGATGCCAATCATAATCAATTTCAATCTCATATAAACGGACTTGTTGACAAGATTAACAAGAAGGATGACACAATCTTAATTGGAGATGATTTCCAGAAGGTAGATTATACCTTAGCTCCTTGTTGTAATCCAATTCCTGGAGATGATATTTTTGGATTTTTAACAGTTAATGACGGTATCAAAATTCACCGCACCAGCTGTCCTAATGCTTCTAAATTAATGGCAAATTATGGCTATAGGATATTAAAAGCGAAGTGGGCATCATTACATAATAATGTGGCATTTTTAACGGGTTTAAAGATTGTTGGTATTGATGATGTTGGTTTAGTGAATAAAATTACTACTGTAATATCACACGATTTCAATGTTAATATCCGCTCGTTATCTATTTCGAGTAATGAAGGTATTTTTGAAGGTGATATTATGGTCTTTGTAAATGACACGAATCAATTAGAAAGTTTAATCAAACATTTAAAGCAAATACCTGGAATTACAGGAGTTACTCGATATGAATCAGAGAATTAAAGAGTTACAAGCTACTGACAATTCTTATCGATAAAACCATTGTATTTTGGTAAATTTGAAAATTAATGAACAAACACCTTATGAAACAAGGGGAAAATTACGAAACCGTTAAAAAGATTTTTGAAGCCTATTTAGAAAACAAAAATCTTAGAAAAACTCCTGAGCGTTATGCTATTTTAGAAGAAATTTATTCTAGAACAGATCATTTCGATGTAGAGTCTTTATACATCCACATGAAGAACAAGAAATATCGTGTAAGCCGTGCTACGGTCTATAATACATTAGAATTATTAGTTTCTTGTGATTTAGTGACTAAGCATCAATTTGGGCGAAATATGGCTCAATTTGAGAAGTCTTATGGATATAAGCAGCATGATCATGTTATTTGTATAGAATGCAATAAAGTGGTTGAGTTTTGTGATCCTAGGATTCACCAAATCCAATCAATGATTGGAGATTTATTAAATTTCGACATCAAACACCACTCGCTCAATCTTTATGGAATCTGTGCTGACTGTCGTAAAAGTAAGCTAAGCACAGAATCAGCAGTTAATGAAGCAGTAATTTCAAATTAATTTAACATTCGGATAATTAATATATACCTTTGTTCGGAAAAAGGCCAATAACACCCTTTTTCCGAATTTTTTATTTTGATTCGTGAACAAACAAATTAAATTTTAACTAATAAATTTCAAGTAATACTATGCAAGTTGATGTGCTTTTGGGTTTGCAATGGGGTGACGAGGGTAAAGGAAAAATCGTTGATGTTTTTTGTCCGAAATATGATTTGATCGCTCGTTTTCAAGGCGGACCAAATGCCGGACACACTTTAGAGTTTGACAACAAGAAATTTGTATTAAACACTATTCCATCAGGTATATTTAACGAAGGGACTCTAAACCTAATTGGGAACGGGGTTGTCATCGATCCAATTATTTTAAAAAGAGAATTAGACAATCTCAAAGCAGCAGGATTTGATCCGGTTGGGAAAGGTAATTTGGTTCTAGCGCGCAAAGCACATTTGATACTACCTACACACCAACTTTTGGATGCAGCTTCAGAATCTAATATGGGAGCCGGCAAAATTGGATCTACGTTAAAAGGTATTGGCCCAACTTATATGGATAAAACGGGGCGTAATGGCTTGCGTGTTGGTGATACTTCATTGCCAGATTTCTTAGAACGTTACGAGAAATTAAAACAAAAGCATTTGTCCATTCTTAGTCATTATGGTGAAATCCCTGATTTTTCAGAGAAGGAAAAAGCATTTATGGATGCTATCGAATTCTTGAAAACAATTCCTCATGTTGATTCAGAGCATTTAGTTAATCAATATTTAAAAGATGGTAAACGTGTATTAGCGGAAGGTGCTCAAGGAACTTTATTAGATGTTGATTTTGGTTCATATCCATTTGTTACGTCTTCAAATACGACAACTGCCGGTGCTTGTACAGGATTAGGTATCGCTCCTAATAAAATAGGTGAAGTATACGGGATATTTAAGGCTTATGCAACCCGTGTTGGTGGTGGACCTTTTCCTACTGAATTAGAAGATGAAACCGGAGAAAAGTTACGTCAACTAGGTCATGAATTTGGAGCGACTACAGGTAGAGCCCGTCGTACAGGCTGGATTGATCTACCTGCTTTAAAATATGCTATCTTAATCAATGGTGTTACAGAATTGATTATGATGAAGGCCGACGTATTGGACACTTTTGATAAAATTTATGTTTGTACACATTACAAATATCAGGGTGAGACAATTGACTACATGCCGTATGAAATCATCACAAACAAACCTGAGCCTGTCCTAAAAGAAATTAAAGGATGGAACACAGATCTTACCGGAATTCGTAGTAAAGATGAAATTCCGACAGAATTGAATGATTACATCAAATATTTGGAACAAGAATTAAATGTTCCTATTAAATATTTATCTGTAGGTCCGGATCGTACTCAAACTATCGTATTATAAAAAATATGGCAAAAGCCATTTTTGAAACTGATATTTCACTATTCTTACCTCTGGCCTTACAATGGTCTAAAGGATTTGATACAGTGTGTTTGTTTCAATCAAATGGTTTCCATAATAAATATTCAAAGTTAGCGAGTTTATTAGCAATTGGTATTGAAGATGAATTCGCTGCACAAGAAGGTTCTGTATTTTCAGAACTTGAAAAATTTATATCCCGGCATCAAAATCAATTGATACCGGGATTTTTAAGTTATGATGTAAAGAATGAAATAGAAGTTCTTACCACTAAACATCCTAATCCTCTAGAATTTCCCGATGCTTATTTTTTTGTCCCTCAAATTCTGATTGAAATTTCTGCTGATCAGGTAGAAATTACGGCCGAAGATCCTTCAGAAATTTTCCAGTCTATTAATGCAATTCACAACGAAATTGAAGACAATAGATATTTTGGCAAAATTAAACCTAGGATGAACAAAGAAGACTATTTTAGTGCCTTTGATCATATACAGAAACATATACAGCAAGGAGATATCTATGAGGCTAATCTTTGTCAGGAATTCTATGATGACCAAGCGGAACTTAGCAGTCCTGAGTCATTGTATCTAGAATTAAACAAACTTTCTCCTACCCCGTTTTCGTCTTTTATGAAAATAAAAGACAAATATATACTTAGTGCTTCACCTGAAAGATTTCTAGCAAAGAGATCTGATACAATAATTTCACAACCTATTAAAGGAACTGCAGCCAGAGGAAAAGATGAAATTGAAGACCGACTACTTCGGGAAAATTTAGCAAATAACCCTAAAGAAATTGCAGAAAATGTGATGATCGTTGATTTGGTGCGTAATGATTTAACAAAGAGTGCTATTCCAGGTTCTGTTGAGGTAACAGAGAAATTGGGAATATATACTTTCAAACACGTACATCAAATGATATCAACAGTATCTTGCAAAATGAACCCAAAAATAAGTTCTACGGAAGTTATTCGTAATACATTTCCAGCAGGTTCGATGACTGGAGCTCCTAAAATTTCTGCAATGAAATTATGTGATCAATATGAAACATCCAGGCGAGGCGTTTATTCAGGGGCTATAGGTTATTTCTCAGCTGATGGAGATTTCGATTTCAATGTTGTTATAAGAACTATCCTTTATAATAAATCTAAAAATTATTTATCCTTCCATACTGGCAGTGCGATTACCATAGATGCAAATGCAGCATATGAATTCGAGGAATGCTATACTAAAGCAAGTGCAATTTTGAAAGCATTAGAACAAAAGCTTTAAACAAATTTAACAGACACACTGTGTTTTATAGTTATTTTTGTAATAAAATCTCCAAATCATTAACATTTTGTTATTTTTGTTCCGATTATGAATCAATGGTAAATTATAAATACCACTGACTATGTTTATTTTGTTAAAATTTTAATGGGACGTCATATTTTAAAAAGAGAACAAGCGATAACGTTTGTCAAGGAAACATTTGCATCCGGATTAAAGGAAGCATTAAATTTAACACCAGTATCTTCCCCTATTGTGGTTTTGGACGGGACAGGAATCAATGATGATTTAAATGGAATAGAACGCCCGGTTTCCTTTCCTATAAAATCTTTATCAGACCAACGAGCAGTTGTTGTTCATTCCTTAGCAAAGTGGAAAAGAATACGGCTGAAGGAATTAGAAATGGAACCAGGAGAAGGTATTCTGACAGATATGAGAGCGCTACGTCCGGATGAAGACTACTCTCCTATTCATTCTATTTATGTTGATCAATGGGATTGGGAAAAAAGTATAAAATACGAAGATAGAAGCTTAAATTTTTTAAGACAAATTGTAGAAAAAATTTATAAAGTAATTTACGATACTGAACAATCAGTATCAGAGAAATATCCAAATATAGAGGCTATCCTGCCAAAGGAAATAAAATTTATCTCAGCAGAGGAATTATTACTTAGCTACCCACATTTAACAGCTAAGGAACGTGAAAATGCTATCTCAAAAGAATATGGAGCTGTTTTCATTTATGGAATCGGCGCTGAATTATCAAATGGGTTGGCTCATGACGGCAGAGCGGCTGATTATGATGATTGGAGTACAGATAACACTGTTGGCCATAGAGGGTTAAATGGAGATATTTTGGTATGGAACCCAATTTTAGGTTCCGCATTTGAATTATCGTCTATGGGAATTCGTGTAGATAAAAAAGCATTATTGACACAATTGGAAATACGTAATAGTCTGGATAGACAAAACCTTACTTTCCATCAAATGTTATTGAATGATCAACTGCCGGAATCTATTGGTGGTGGGATTGGTCAATCAAGAATTTGCATGTTTATGCTAAAATTAAAACATATAGGTGAAGTTCAGGTCAGTATCTGGGATCAAAAGAAAAAAGAGGAGCTTCTGGACCAAGGTGTAGAACTTTTGTAACATTTAATAAAAACATCAGAAATAATACTAATAATTTTAGTAAACTAATTTATTAGTATTATTTTTGTTTAATGAATTCTTCCACTTTTGCTATAGTTGATATTGAGACTACAGGTAGTTTTGCTGCTGCCAGTCAAATTACAGAAATCGCAATTTTTGTTTTCGACGGCAAAGAAATTATTGACGAATACTCCACATTAATAAATCCTGAACACCCTATTCCATTTCATATTCAGGCACTCACCGGAATTACGGATGAAATGGTTAAAAATGCCCCTACCTTTATACAAGTTGCTGATAAAATTTATAATATACTCAAAGACCGTATTTTTGTTGCCCATAATGTTCATTTCGATTATTCTTTTATACAAGCTGCATTAAAGGATTCCGGGTATGATTGGAAAGCCCCCAGACTTTGTACAGTTAGATTGTCTCGTAAGATATTTCCAGGTCTTCCATCTTATAGCTTAGGACGTTTATGTCAATCTTTAAGGATTGAGATACAAGATAGACATCGTGCAAAAGGAGATGCTCAAGCGACAGTCATTTTATTCGAAAGATTATATCAAGAAGATCAGGAGAATTATATACTTAAAGCCTTACAGCATAAAGGAAAAGAACAACGATTGCCCACTCATGTACCTATGGAAATATTTAATAATTTACCATGTACTACCGGGGTATATCTATTTAGGAATGTGGCAGGAAAGATCATCTATGTTGGAAAGGCAAATAATATAAAGAAAAGAGTTATTTCCCATTTTACGGGCAATAATACGAGTCAGCGAAGACAAAACTTCCTAAATGAAATTTGTGATATTGAATTTGAAGAGACAGGTACGGAGTTGATGGCATTTCTGAAAGAGTGCCATTTAATTAAAAAAACTTGGCCAATTTATAATCGGGCGTTAAAAAAGTTTGAACCTAGGTATGGTTTGTTAGATTATGAAGATCAAAATGGATATCTCCGAATATCAATTTGTCAGATCCGAAAGAACGTCAGACCAATTTATTACTTTAACAGTGTACATGAATCGACCCAATTTTTATTACGACTAGTAAAAGATTATGATCTTGATTTAAGGTTATGTGCTTTTTTCACGAATCCTAAAGAGCCTAAAGAGATAAAAGCATTCATATCAAAGACTGATTTACCGGATATGACGGCATATAATAGAAAGGTCACGGAAGCTATTGAATCATTAACGAATCAAAAACGGTCTTTTGTTATTTTAGATAAGGGTAGAAATAATACAGAGAAAAGTTATGCATATATAAAAGATAATAAGGTACATGCAATAGGATTTATTTCAAACGATTTAGTTATCAACAATTTTGAAGACATCATCCAGCAGGAACATTTGGTCCTTAACAATTTTTATATGTATAATTTGGCAGAGAATTTTGCGCGTATATATCCAAACAAGGTTATGCACCTGGCAGGTTGTTCGTTAGAATAATGTTAATTGAACAGCTTCTTCATCTCCCGGATCTAGTTCATTGAAATTAGATATAGTAACTCCCAGTAATCGAACCCGTTTATCTTGCATATCCAGATTGTTCAATAAGTCTATGGTAAAATCCTGAATATCTTCAAGTTTTTGCAATTTGTTGGCAAAGGTTTTACTTCTTGTAATTTGAGTAAAGTCAGAAAATTTAATTTTTAGCGTAATTGTTTTTCCGAATTTAGAAGATTTTTCCAATCTTTTGAAAAGTTTTTCTGAGAGTCTTTTTATTTCTTCCAGCATATCTTCGTATTCATGAATATCAGTCTCAAAGGTATCCTCTACTCCTATGGATTTGCTGATTCGATTAGGTCTGACCGGTCTGTTATCTTCACCACGAACTATCTGATGGAAGAATTTTCCGGATTTCCCGAAATGTTGTACCATTTCAATTTCTGAGAATCTTTTAAGATCCTTACCGGTATAAATGCCCATCAGATTCATTCTTTTTTCCGTTACCTTCCCGACACCAAAAAATTTTTTAATAGGTAATTTTTCTAGGAACGGGATGACTTTAGAAGGCCCAATAAATGTAATTCCATTTGGTTTTTGAATATCGGAAGCTATTTTCGCAACAAACTTATTAACAGATATTCCAGCAGAAGCAGTTAAGTTTAATTCTTGAAAGATTGCATTTTTTATTTCTTTAGCAATCTCAATTGCCGATCCAATATTTAATTTATCTTCAGTGACATCCAGATATGCTTCATCTAATGATAAAGGTTCGATTAAATCAGTATACCTTCTAAAAATGGAGCGAATATGGTTTGAAACGTCTTTGTACACATCGAATCTGGGAGGTGTAAAAGTAAGTTGCGGGCAAAGTTGAATTGCCATACGTGAGGACATTGCTGATTTTACACCAAATTTACGAGCCTCATAACTAGCAGTCGCAACAACGCCACGACCATCCGGAGATCCGCCGACTGCCAAGGGTTTTCCCCTAAATTCAGGGAAGTCCCGTTGTTCCACAGAGGCATAAAATGCATCCATATCAATATGAATGATCTTTCGCATGTACAAATGTATAAAAGGCAATTAATTAAGGAAAGGTTAATTATTCATAAGCCATCAATAAATACTATCTTTGCGCCTATATCATATAATTTATTTGAAGATGAGTAAAGTTAAAGTTGGTATAGTTCAAATGTCCTGTGTTAAAGATAAGCAGGCTAACCTGAACAAGGCTATTGAAAAAATTCGTGAAGCTGCATCAAAAGGGGCTCAAATTGTCTGTTTACAAGAGCTTTTTACTTCTTTGTATTTCTGTGATGTGGAAGATTATGATAATTTTGAATTAGCTGAAGCAATCCCGGGACCATCAACAGATGCTTTATCTGCTGTGGCAAAAGAACTAAATGTCGTAATTATTGCGTCACTTTTTGAAAAGAGAGCTCAAGGCTTATATCACAATACAACTGCTATATTAGATGCCGACGGTTCATACTTAGGGAAATATCGTAAAATGCATATTCCTGATGATCCTGCATTTTATGAGAAATTCTATTTTACTCCGGGAGATTTGGGATATAAAGTATTCAAAACAAAATATGGTAAAATCGGAGTTTTAATTTGTTGGGATCAATGGTATCCTGAAGCTTCCAGAATTACAGCATTAATGGGTGCTGAGATTATGTTTTACCCTACTGCTATAGGTTGGGCTACAGATCAGGATGAAGAAACCAACAAAGATCAATACAATGCTTGGCAAACTATTCAACGCTCTCATGCTGTGGCAAATGGGGTTCCTGTTGTTTCAGTAAATCGTGTAGGATTTGAACAAGATGGTGCGATGAAATTCTGGGGTGGCAGTTTTGTTACGAATGCTCAAGGGAAATTATTATATCTGGCATCTCATGATCAGGAAGAAGTAGAAGTTATAGATATTGATTTAAATGAATCTGATTATTTTCGTAAGCACTGGCCATTCCTAAGAGATCGGCGTATTGAAACTTATGCTCCAATTACAAAGCGCTTTATTGACGAAGATTAATTGTTAAATGCTAAATATTAACAACTATGCTTAATTTAAACGAAGCATAGTTTTTTTACGTTAAATAGAAAATGACTACTCAAGTTAATTCAGAATTGTACGACTACAAGGATACTCCTAAAGGTCAAGGTTTTGTGTTTCCTGCCGAATGGGAAAAGCAAGACGCTTTATGGTTAAGTTGGCCACATAAAGAGGAATCATGGCCTGGAAAAATAGAGACGATATATGCGCCTTATTCAAGATTCATACAATTGGTGGCTGAAGATCAATATGTAAGAATTAATGTAGCCAATGAAGAAATGAAAGCTTTAGCTTTAACTCACATTCATCAGGCAGGTGGAAAAATGGAAAATATCAGCTTTCATCTAAATCCTACGAATGATGCTTGGTGTCGTGACCACGGTCCTGCTTTTGTGATTAATCGTAATACAGGTGAAAAAGCTATTGTAGATTGGGGATACAATGCATGGGGAGGAAAATACCCACCCTATGATTTAGATGATGTCGTTCCTACGAGAATTGCGAAAGAGTTTAATCTTAAATTATTCACTCCACCTATTGTTATGGAAGGTGGCTCTGTAGAGTTTAACGGGAAGGGTACTGTATTAACAACTACTGCTTGTTTATTAAATAAAAATCGTAATCCCCATCTCACAAAAGAACAGATTGAAGGGTATTTATTGGATTATTATGGTCAAGATCAGGTATTATGGTTGGGAGATGGTATCGTTGGGGATGATACTGATGGACATATAGATGATATTACAAGATTTGTGTCGGAGGATACGGTTTTGACTGTGGTTGAAGAAGATCCTAATGATGAAAACTATCATTTATTACAGGAAAATTTAGAACTTTTGAAATCCATGACTTTATTGGATGGGAGAGCATTAAAAATAGTTGAGTTACCAATGCCAAGCCCTGTGATATATGATGAACAGAGACTCCCCGCCTCTTATGCTAATTTCTATATAGCTAACAAAGTGGTGATAGTTCCAATATTTAACGATAAAAATGACGAAAACGCATTGAAGACAATTCAAGGATGTTTTCCTGAGCATAAGGTTATCGGGATTGATTCTGTTGATATTATTTGGGGATTAGGAAGTTTTCACTGTTTAAGCCAACAAGAACCTAGCATATAACTATATGAATTTATTAACTAAATTAAGTTTAGTGTCCATATTGCTTTTATGTGGATTTTATTTTGCAAACGCTCAGGAAAGAGATGACCGTGCAACCATACTTAATTTCAAAGGAATACAGTATAAATCAAACGATTCACTTTTTTATATAAATTTCCGGTTCAGAATGCAGAACAGATTAGGATTTAAGAATGAATTGGATGGATTGGATAATGGTAAATTTGATGCAAGGATTAGAAGATTACGGATGCGTATGGATGGTTATATTTATACACCAAAAATATCCTATTCTGTCCAATTAGCATTTACTCGAAGTGATCAGGATTTTGATGATACAGGAATAGCAAATATTGTCCGTGATGCTGTTGTATTTTATAATTTTTCAGATGATTTTTATATATCCTTCGGGCAAAACAAACTTCCCGGCAACCGTCAACGTGTAAATTCTTCAGGACAATTACAGTTTGCAGATCGATCCTTAGTTAATGAAAATTTCACCTTGGATCGTGACTTTGGGGTTTCTCTAAATCTGAGTAAAAAAATTGGGGATATGCCATTCAATGCAAAGGCTGCAATTTCCACAGGTGAAGGTCGAGCTGCTGCATCTACTGATGACGGATTAGCTTATACAGGTAGATTAGAGTTTTTACCTTTAGGAAGTTTTACGAATGGTAACGATTACCAAGAGGGGGATTTGGAACGTGAAGAGACACCCAAATTATCCATTGGTGGAGGATATAGTTATAATGACAGAACTACACGTGAAGGTGGACAATTAGGACGATTTGTACAGAATCCATTTTCTTTCAAAATTGCCTTCGCAGATGCCATTTTTAAATACAAAGGATTTGCTTACCAAGCAGAATATATGCGTCGGGATATAGATAATCCATTGAATATGACTGATGAAGAAAATCCACAAGAAACTTTTGCATATAAAGGTTGGGGAGTTAATCAGCAGCTTTCCTATTTATTTGAGAAAGGATACGAATTAGCCGGGAGATATACTTATGTGATGCCTCATCAGGATATCAGGACTTTTGAAACTCAAACGGAAGTAATGGAAATCGGCTTAACTAAATACATGAAAGCCCACCGCTTAAAATTCCAATTGAACGGGACATACACCTTCAAAGATGGGTACTTTAATAATTTAACGAATAAAAGCTCTTGGGGTACCATGTTTCAGGTTGAACTAGGTATCTAAAAATATCATTTCAATGAAGTGAGGCTACATTAATTGTAGCCTTTATTATTTATGCATTTTATTCAAAAATTGCATCATGCTTATAAGATTAATATATTTAAGGATTAAACAGGATAATGAAGTATTATATAATAGCAGGCGAAACCTCAGGTGATTTACATGGTGCTAACTTGATAAAAGCACTCAAGAAAGAAGATTCGGAAGCAGAATTTCATATTGTCGGGGGTGATCAAATGCAGGCAGCTGCAGGAGAAAAGGTATTAATTCATACCTCAGAAATGGCATTTATGGGCTTTGTGGAAGTATTAATGAATTTAAAAAGCATCTCCAAAAATCTTAAAAAGGTAAAAGCTGATATTCTAAAAGTAAATCCGGATACAGTTATTCTTATAGATTTTCCTGGTTTCAATTTAAAGGTTGCGGAATATGTCAAAAAATTAGGAATAAAGGTTTGTTATTATATCTCTCCAAAAATTTGGGCATGGAACCAAAAACGAGTTTATAAAATCAAAAGGTTAGTAGATCATATGTTTTGTATACTTCCATTTGAGGTTAAGTTTTATAAAAGCTTTCACTATCATGTGGATTATGTTGGAAATCCATTATTAGATGCTATTGATGCTTACCAATTTCAACCGGACTTTAGAGAGCGGAATGAATTAACTGATTTACCCATTATTGCTTTGCTTCCCGGCAGTAGAAAGATGGAGATAGATAATATTCTACCAGAAATGGTGGGGCTATACAACCTCTTCCCTGCTCATCAATTAATTATAGCCGGCGCACCTAATTTTGATGTAAGTTATTATCAGCGATACATCGGAGATTATCCTATTCAGGTAGTTTTTGATCAAACTTATGATTTATTGAAGAATGCTGAAGCGGCAGTAGTTACAAGCGGAACGGCAACTTTGGAAACCGCATTATTAAGAGTTCCTCAAGTGGTGGTATACAAAGCCAATCCGATTACAATCATGTTAGCAAGGAAATTTATAAAAGTTCGATTTATTTCACTCGTAAATTTAATCAACGATTATCTATCTGTAATTGAGTTGATTCAGAATGATTGTACAACAAAAAGTATAGCTGATGAATTGGGTTTACTAATCAGTAATAGAGAACATAGAGAAAGCGTATTGGAAAACTATGATGACTTAATAGAAAAAATGGGAACACCAGGTGCATCGGAAAAAACTGCGCATTTAATTTATGAATACATGACGAGAGAATAATTAAACTATTTTCGAAATTATTTGTCCTACTAGTTAGGAGGGAAATATTATGAAATATTTATTGAGTGCAATATTGCTCTTAGGTACTATGGCTACTTATGCGCAACAGGTGGAGCATATCGCTCATCTGGAATTGGGAAAGAAAGACAAAAAAGTATTCAATAAGGGGGATTCTTCAATGATTCTAAAAATTGATACCCTTATTATGAAAGACCGATCTAAATTAGAGTTCTATGCGAAGAAAGATGTTAAAATTGAAGTAGGATATGCTGAAATAGGTAAGAATGTGGTCATAACAGGTCAAGATAGTAAGAACAATGCTACCAATATTGATCTGGATATCAATCTGAATAAATTAGGTTCATTGTTTATCATAGCCAGAGGGATTGATGCCTTTAACGGAACTAAAACTCATCCAAATGGTAATGGGGGAATTGTCAATTTAACTTATGATCCTAATGGACTTACTCCCCAATCGACAGATAAAAAAGCAAATCACTATGTGTTTATTGATGTTCAACCGGGAGGATTAAGAGTTAATCCTCATAGTGAAATCAGTCAGATTTACAGTCGTATTGCAATGTCTCAACCTGGATTAAGAGGAATGCCCCAAGGTCAAATTTATTCAGGATCACCAGGTAAGGAAGGTAAAGCAGAAATAAAGATTCGTCAATAAGCGTATAACAAATAAAAAGAGCCGGATCAGATAATCCGGCCCTCTACAGTTATTTTAGAATGAATAAATTAAATTGCTTTATCTACTTGATTTTTTCTGGTTTTGTTCACTTTAATTTGTAATACAATCATAGATGCTGCAAATGTTACAATAGTTATAATAGCTAACCCTAAAAGTGGCGCGTGAATATACTCTGCGCTCCCCTTTTCTATGACTATTGTTCTAAAGATTTGTAAATAATGAGTAAGCGGTATCATTTTCGCAATTGAAACTATCCAATCAGGCATTTGACTTAATGGCCAGGTAAAACCACTTAAAATGAAGCTTGGAGTGGCAATAACCATAAGTATTTCAGTTGCTTTTAACTGACTAGGAATTGCAATACTGACCAAAATACCAATAAAGCTTACAGCTAACAGGAATAATACGGAAGCACCCATAAAAATCCCTAAATCAGTCTCAATCGGCATTCTATACCATATAGAATAAGCATAGTACAAGATAAAAATAAGTGCAGACATGAAGATGTAAGGAAGGATTTTTACTAATATCATTATTAATGAATTTTTTGACCGTTTAACCAATTCATCAAATGTTCCATTTTCAAACTCAGAAGCAAAGCTTAACGCTAAACCTAACATCATTACCTGTTGCAAAACAGTGAACAATACTCCGGGTAGCATGAAGTATAAATAATTGCCACTTCTAATATTTTGTTTAATAATTGTGATTTTGAATGGTTCAAATTGTTTAGAGGCAACAAACTCAGGGACACCTTTCTTTTCCAAAGCCTTAATCTGAACACCGGCTTTTAAAGTTGAAGCTGCCACATTCACGGCCATTGTTGCGTAATTAGAAGTTAAGGTATTTGAAGCATTAACAAATAAAACCAATTCAGTATTTCTATTATAATTTATATCAGAAGAAAAATTTCTTGGAATTTGAACAATAACGGTAGATTCAGTTTTCATTGCCTCATCCTTAGCTTGAAAAGCATCATTGAGTACCTTGGAAACATAAATAACCTCACTTTCTTCAAACATTTCAATCAATTGTCTGCTCAGCGGACTTCGGTCCTCATCAACCACAATGATTGGTAAATCCGTGACCTTACCCTTTTTATATACCCCTCCTACCAGAATTCCATAAAGTAAAGGGGCACCGAAGAAAAGCATAAGCAATACTTTATTTTGAAAAAATATTTTAAACTCTCGTATAATTAAACTCCAAAAATTTTTCATGATCAGGATTTAATTTTGTTTAACAATGAAACTCGCCTTGGTCAACAATTCTTTAGACTCCTCTTTATTTACAGGTTTCAAATGAACTTCAAATAACGTTTCTTGTTCTTCAAAATCAGGATATGCTGTAGAGATATTTGCGTAAGAACTAAGTGATTTTATAGATTCAACTTTAGCTTGGATTTCTTTATTTTGCAAATAGGGAATTAGAAGCGTAATATTCTTTTCTTTAGGAAAATCTATTATTTTACTTTCAGGGATGGTTATACGGAAAAAAGTTCCATCATTAATATATCCCGATACGAGGCTATATCCAGCTAATGCCAATTCACCAACCTGCAGATTTATATTTTCTATACTCATGTCTTGAGGCGCGATAATAAATCTTTCTTTCGCAGCGGCATTAACTTCATCTACAGCACCCATAGCGCGCTCTTTTTGACCTAAAGCCATTTTTTGTTGTTCAATTCTTGCCCCATGTTCTATATCTCCAAGTTCTGCTTGAGCAGCAAGATATTGATTTTTTGCACCTTGATATTTAGCATATACTTCATCATATTTCTGTTGAGAAATTAAGGAATCTGAAAGTAAATTATTCATACGATTCATAGACTTCTGTGCAAATTCAAATTGTTCTTTGAGACCATTAACCTTAGCATTTAATTGTTTCATCTGCCCATCAGTTGCCCCTTTCAATGCCATATCATATTGAGCTTGTGCTGAAGCAAGCGCTCCTTGAGCTTGAACAGATTTAGCGTCAACTTCTGGTAGCTCCAATATTAAAAGGGTATCTCCTTTTTGCACATTATCCCCTACCTGAACCAAGATTTTCTGAATTTTACCAGGGATTTTTGTGGTAACAGCTATTTGATCTTTTTCAATCTTGCCTTCAATCTTTTGTTCTTTCTTTTTATTTTCTCCAGTACAGCTTTGTAATAAAATTAAGCCAGTTAATGTATAAATAAGTTTTTTCATGATTATCTAATAATTGTTTGGTATAAGTTTCCATTTGCTTTTAATAATTCTGATGCTGCTATGCGTTGATTCAAAATTTGATTATAAAAGCCAAGAGATTGTTTATAGAATTCGTTTTCAGCCTCTAATCTCTCCGTAATATCTGTCAATCCTTCTTCGAATTGGCGAGTAGCTAAATGTAAATTGTTTTTTGCAATTGCTACTTGCTGATTACTGACGAGAATTTTTCTGTTAGCTAAATTATAATCTACTTCTGTTTTACGTTGTAACAGGCTCAGTTTTTCTTTGGTATCGGCAAGCTTATTATCATTAATCTGTAAATCCAGTTTTGCTTTATCCAAAGCTGTTTTATGAGATTTCCCTTCAAATATTGTCCATTTTAAACCTACCCCTACTGCATAGTTTGGTGCCATTCTCAAATGATTTGATTCCAATTTAAGATCACCTATTTTCGATACATCCTTAATTTCCATATTAGTTCCAAAAGCATTAAAATAAGAGAGGTTTCCAAAAGCAAACAGCTGTGGTAATTTTGCCCCCCTTTCTTTTTTAAGAACGTATTCATAGGCATTCCCGGAAGCTTCAAGCGCTAATACTTCCTTTCTGTTCATTTGAGCCGCTGTACTCATGTCAAGCGTTATTTCTTGCAAATCATAGTTTATAGACTCTAATTCTTCTAAGCTACATCCTGTTAACTCTTGCAACTTAAAAAACAATAATTCACGATTACTTTGAACTTCAGCTTTTTTACTTTCCAATTCTAACATGGCCAATTTAATTTTATCGCGATCATAAGGTATAGCAAGTCCATTTTCTATTCCTTTAATTACTTTTTCGTGTTCCTTGTTCAAACGTTTTTCAGAATCAGTTATCAGAATGTCAATTTGTTTTAACAACATCAATTGATCAAAACCGGTTATTACTTCTTGGGCCAGTTGATCATAACCAGCTTCATTCAACAACTCTTGTGCTTTAAATTTCTGTTCCAAGGCTTTTTGACCATTAGTGATTTGAAGTCCACTAAAAATAACTTGAGTTGCCGTTATACCAGCCATTCCTACTTGACTAGATAAATTCATACCTTGTGAACCATCAAAAAGAGTAGTTCCGAGAAGGGGTAATGTTGTTGCAGGCAGATCGATGTCAATAGTACTATTGAAGTAACCATACATCGCATTAGCACTAATATGAGGTAGTAATTTACCTTTAACATTTTCCCTATCTAAAGCAACCTTTTGATTTTCCAAACTGTTATTCATCAAATTTTTGTTGTACTTTATTGCTTTTTCAACAGGTGCCTTAAAGGTGTATAATCCTTCTTGGCAAAACGATGTTAAACTAGATAACAGTAGTAAAATTAATCCAGATAAAGATCTAGTGATTATTGATTCCATAATAATGTTTATTATCTTTTTACAGTACAAAGGTGCAAAGGTTTATTAGGTTTAATTTTCAGATATCTTAAAAAAGATACTTATCAGAAGTAAAAGGAAAATTTAGCGCTAGGCACTATTTCTGTCCTCTGATAACGGAAAGAGTTTGTTGAGAGATTCCTAAATATGAAGCTATGTGCCCTAGAGAGGCATTTTGAAATAACATGGGGTTTTCGTTTATCAAAGCGTTGTATCTTTCGTGAGCAGTCTCAAACTGAGTTTTATAAAATCTATTTGAAAAATTAATTAAAGAATTTAATAAAACTGTTTGAATAATTTTATTCATGGTAATATTAGAATTTGCTAATTCTTGAATGGGTGCAAAAGGAATTAAACAAACTCTAGATGGTGCCAATGCTTGGAACCCAAAAATTGAAGGCTTTCCATAGAAGACACTTTCTATACCAGTACTAAACGTGCCTGGGCCAAAAAAATAATGGGTAATATCTCTTCTGTTTTTATAATAGTAAATCCTAGTAAAGCCTGACTCAATAAAATAGATATATTTAAGATAGGCATCCGGTTCAAAAATAATTTCTCCTTTTTGAAATTCTTTAACCTCAGCAATAGAATCAAAGAACTGAACTAATTCATCATTTATATAATAAAGTTCGCGAAAGTAGTTTAATAAGGTCATTCAATAATAGTGTTTAAAAATCAATTCAAAATATAGCTTTTAATTGGAAAACAAAATATTATGGCGAATTATAAGTATTTCGCACAATGAATATTAGAAATTGCAGATGAGAAATAAAGAATTTCAAAAAATATTCTATTTTTATTAAATAATTTTTCGAGATGAAGATCTCACTAACCTAATTTAATAAAAGATGAAAAGATTATTGACTGTAGCTTTTGTAGCATTAATTTCATTAGCACAAGCACAACATCAAGACACAAGAAAGATTAGTAAATTTTCAGCAATCTCTGCCTCTGCAGGAATCCAAGTCAAATTTATTAAATCCTCAAAAAATGAAGTTGTTGTTGATGTCTCCAGAGAAGATATCCTTCCTTTAATTGAAACAAAAGTTCAAAATGATGAGTTGAACATTCGAATAAAACGAGGAAGTAATATTCGCAATGCTAAATCATTGAAAGTAACTGTCTATAGCAGCTCTATTGTTGATAACATTTCTTTAAGTTCTGCAGCCTCACTAGAAATTTTGGAGGCGATTGATGTTAATAAATTTACAGTAGACCTTTCCTCCTCCGGAAAACTATCTACAGGAAAGGTAAGTGCCCAAACAGCCAATATCAATTTAAGTTCTTCTGGTAAAATGAACGGACAATTAAAAACCGAATCATTATCTATAAAGGCATCCAGTTCAGGAGAAGTGAAGCTTTCAGGCGTTTCTAAGACTTTAAATGTAAATGTATCTTCAAATGGACAGGCTCATTTAGGGGATTTTCAAGTCGCAGATGTTGTTGTAAATGGTAGTTCAGGTGGAAAAATAAAGATTAATGTCAGCAATTCAATTACTGCAAATGTATCTTCTGGTGCAGAAGTTGAATATTCAGGTAACCCTAAAAACAAAAACGTAAATAAATCCTCTGGAGGTACTGTTACGCAGATTTAACATTAAACATAGTTCAAATAGTAAGGAGTTGGTTCGAATAATCAGCTCCTTTCTTTTTGACCTTTCATCTGATAGTGCTAGATTCTTTCAATATTACTTTAGAGTTATTTCGGATTACGTAGCAAAATTTTCCTCTTACGTCATTGTCTTGTTTGGAATAATTCTAAACAAGGATTAAGTTTGCAACACTATTTAAAATGATTCTAAATAATGTTGCGATTAAAGTACCTTTCTTTATTGACAATTATACCAGGAATAGCTCTGTCCCAGGAAAGGGATAGTGTTAATCGTATACTCCCAATTGAGGAAGTAGTCATCACAGGTCAATTCCAGCCAACAACATTAAAGAATTCAGTTTATAAAATAAAATCAATAGACAGGGATTACATTCAAAAAAGAGCTACTACTGATATGGCAACTCTATTGAATACAGAGTTAGGGATTCGGTTTTCAAATGATTTGACTTTAGGAGAATCTGATATTCAGTTAATGGGTATGAGTGGGCAGAATGTGAAGGTATTAATTGATGGTGTTCCTATGGTAGATAGAGGGAGTACAAAGCAAAGTTTATCTCAGGTTGATGTGAATACTATACAACGTATTGAAATAGTTGAAGGACCGGTATCTGTTATGTATGGAACAGACGCACTAGCCGGGGTAATAAATATTATTACTCAAGATCCTCAAACAGGCACATATAAATTAGGTATTAATGCGAGAATTTTAGAAGAAAGTGTTGCCAATGAATACAAACCTGTCGGAAATGAAGGGAGACATAACGCGCACGTGGGATTTAATTATGGTATTAAGAGATGGAATTTCAATTGGAATGGTTCCATGAATAATTTTGGAGGGTTTCAAGGTACATCAACAGATCGATCCCTACAATGGCAACCTAAAGATCAGTGGTTAACCTCAGCTCGAATAGGTTATACAAATAAAGAAAAAATAAGTGCCTGGTATAATATCAACTATCTTAATGAAGATTTATATACTCCAGGTGCTGTAGCTGCAAATTATAAATATGTAGATAAAAATTATATAACTAATCGTTTTACACAAATACTTCAAGCACAATTAAACGTAAAACAAAACCTTTTTCTTAATGGCTCCTTTTCTTATCAAAATTATAAACGTCGAACCATTACTGAACTGTTTGATTTGAATACCCAAACCTCGGCATTAACTACCGATCAGGGTGAACAAGATGTATCCACCTTCAATCAAGCCTTTGCCAGGATCAATGGGACTTATAATTTAGCTCAAAATCTCGGGTTATTAGCGGGTCTAGAATTCAATTATAATGTTGGTTCAGGTGAAAGAATAATAAATAATGCGGAAATATATGATTTTGCGGCGTTTGTTTCTGCAGAATACAAGCCACAATCATGGTTGTTGATAAGACCAGGACTGCGTTTTATACATAACTCAATCTATAATGCTCCTCCAGCCGTTCCTTCTTTAAATGCAAAAGTTATCATAAACCCATCCTGGGATTTAAGACTAGGATATGCAATGGGATTTAGAGCCCCAAGTTTACGAGAATTGTATTTTACTTTTCATGACAGCAATCATGCAATAAATGGAAATACCAATTTGAAAGCTGAGCACAATCAGAATTTCAATGCAAACATCAATTATAATACGAAATGGTCTGAGCACAGCTATTTCAGCAGCTCCCTAAGTGGATTTTATAATCATTTCAATAATTTAATTGATATAGGACAAGACCTTGAAACTCCAACAATAAGTACTTATTTAAATGTTGGAAAATTCAAAACGACTGGCGGTACATTTGAGAATTCACTACAATATAAAAATTCTAAAGTCAATTTAGGAGCGGCTTATACAGGACGGTATAATGATTTATTTAATGAGAATAGATCCTTAGGCTCGTTTTTTTGGACAACGGAACTAAATGGAACCTTGACACAAACCTTTCCTCGACTCAAGGCAAATATCAATTTATTTTACAAACTAAATGGGAAACGTCCGGGCTATCGAATTTCAGGGTCAGGGGACCAAATGGAAGTTTTTGAATCCTATCAAAAGGCCTATAGTCAATTAGACATTTCTATTAATAAAGAATTATATAGATACATCACCTTACAAGCAGGTGTAAGAAACTTAACAAATACCACAAACGTATTTAATACAACAACAGAAAGTACGAGTGCCCACGCTACTAATAGTTCATCCATCCCTGTCAGTTATGGGCGCTCTGTATTTTTCGGCTTACTATATCAAATAAACAAATATTAAAGATGAACACATTTACTAAACTTACAGGTATTGTCATATTCAGCATCATGGGCTTCGCATCATGTGGGCGAGAAGCTGTAGAACCTCTACCGGTTATTCCACCGTCGGACGGTAGCAAATTAACACTTAATGGTGGCGAAGGCGGATCAGATGCAGCCAATGCAGTATATGTTGATTTAAGTACAGATAAACAAAGTGCTGTTGCCAGAGATTCTTGGAGCCTAGGGTTCTATTCCGGTTCAGAGTTTCGGGTAATCATTAATAATCAAGTAGGATATTCAGCGAAAGCAACTGATATAACAGATATTAAAGATGTTAACTCAACCAATTTTGATATTAGTGAGCTGGCTCATAGTACTTCTGCTCTGGGACTAATAAAGAATTATGATGATACGTTAGGTAGAATTGATAAAACTGTAATTTCAGAAATTAAAGAAAATACATCTGACAATAAAGTATATGTAATTAATACAGTAAATGGCGGTACTGTAGATAAAGCAAATGTCTGGAAAGTAAAAATTAACAGAGGTTCGAATGAAGAATATGTGTTGCAATATGCAAAAATTGATGATAGCAGCGCACAGACAATAACTATTAAAAAAGATCCAAGTCTAAATTTCAACTTTATATCATTCAATAAGGGACCAGTTAATGTTGAACCGGCTAAAGATGAATGGGATTTTGTTTGGAATAAAAGTATGTTTTTCACATTTATGGGTACCACAGCAGTTCCCTATTTATTTAGTGATTTAGTTTTCATTAACCATTTAAATGGAGTAAGTGCTTCAGAAATAATTTTCCTAGATAGTAATGGTAAATCAAATGGTAATCCAAGTTATGAAGAATTTGATACCAGCAAAATAGCAAATGTAAAATTCAATAATTCAAGAAATGTAATGGCCTCTAGCTGGCGAAACACCTTAGCCGGAGGAGTTTTAAAAGATAGATATTACGTAATTAAAGATAAGCAAGGAAATATTTACAAATTAAAATTCCTGGTAATGGGTGTTAAAGATGATGGTGGAAAACGAGGTTATCCTGAGTTAGAATATAAACTAGTTAAAGGTAATTAAACTATGAGAAGATTAAACATAATATTACTAAGTCTAGGTACTGCCTGTCTCCTATTTTCATGTCAAAATTCAATAAAAAATGAAACAGGTGACTCATCACGCGTACAAGTTGATACCTTAAGAATAGTTTCATTGAACGGAACAATATCTGAAATATTAAGTGAATTGGGTTTAGAGGACAAAATTGTAGGAACCGATGTCGCCTCAACTTATCCTGAGTCATTGAACTCCAAACCAAAGGTTGGCCATAACAAAAAGATTCCTGTAGAAGGCGTTATGGCCTTAAACCCTAACTTAATTATAGGAACAAAACAAGAAATTAACGAAGAAACGATCGAACAATTCAAGCAAGCAGGGATTCGGTTGGTTTTACTTGATCAGGATTATTCGGTAGACGGAACAAAAAAATTAATTAGAAACGTTTCGGACTCTCTAAAATTAACCCACAAAGGGGACTCAATTATCAAAACATTTGATAAAGCGATGGCAACTGTAAGTAGATATTCAGCAGAGACTAAGAAACCAAAAGTCTTATTTATATACGCCAGAGGAGCTGGTACAATGATGGTAGGTGGAACAGGAACTCAGGTTGATAAAATAATTGAGCTAGCAGGTGGAGTAAATGCTGCGAAAGATTTTCCAGATTACAAACCATTGACAGCAGAATCTTTAGTTGCTTATAATCCGGACGTATTACTATTTTTTACTTCAGGATTAACAAGTTTAGGAAATGAAGATGGTTTGCTAAACATTCAAGGAGTAAAAGAAACTAATGCGGGGAAGAATAAAAAAATTGTTGCAATGGATGGGCAATTGCTATCGGGATTTAGTTCCCGACTACCAAATGCGATAGAAGAATTGCATTCGAAAATATATTAATGACTTTACAAAGAAAAAAAAGAATCTCCATTATCTCTTTACTACTATTTCTATTGTGCTCCTGCATAATCTCCATCAGTGTGGGAGCCATAGAAATACCCTTGGAGAATCTGTTTAGAATTATAGGAAAAAGTATTTTTCATTTAGAAGTAGACGGTATTCCAAAACAACGGGAGTCCGTCCTTCTTGCAATAAGAGCACCTAGAGTGCTCTTAGGGGCTTTAATAGGAGCTACATTAAGCATATCAGGTTGTTCGGTTCAAGGAATGTTTAGAAACCCATTAGCTGAACCAGGACTAATTGGTGTTTCTGCAGGAGCCTCCATGTTTGCTGTTATGTTTATTGTCCTGGGACATGGGTTATTTAGTTCCATGACCCTACTTTTTGGATATTATGCTTTGTCCATTGCATCATTTATTGGAGCACTTTTTACAACATGGTTATTATATAAATTTTCGGTGGCGTATGGAAAATCAGATATTTCAACGTTATTATTAATGGGGATTGCAATAAATGCACTAGCAATCGCTTTTAACGGTCTATTTACATACATGGCGACTGATGAACAATTAAGAACAATTACCTTTTGGTCTTTAGGGAGCTTAGGAGGTGCGAATTGGAAGACAATTTCAGTTATCTTACCGTTTTCAATGATCTGCATATTCGGATTATTACCATTTGGTAAAGCTCTAAATGCTATGGCGCTTGGTGAAGCACAGGCTGAACATTTAGGAATTAATATCAAAAATGTTAATAAATATATTATAATTTTAGCAGCCATTGGTGTCGGATCCAGCGTTGCTTTAGCAGGAATTATTGGATTCTTAGCCTTATTGGTTCCTCATTTACTTAGAATTTCTATTACAGCAGATCATAAATTTCTTTTACCGGCTTCTGCCCTATTAGGTGCTGGATTACTTGTACTGGCAGATCTTGTAGCCCGAACGATTGTCATTCCTGCTGAATTACCAATTGGTATTTTAACTGCATTTATGGGTATACCTATGTTTATCGTTATAATATTGAAAAATAAAAGAGAAAGGCGGTTTTTATGATTGAGGTTGAAAATTTAAGTTATCACGTTGATTCCAAATCATTACTCGATAATATCAGTTTTAAAGTAAATAAGACTGAGATTCTTGCAATCATTGGGCCGAACGGTGCTGGTAAATCTACTCTTCTAAAGTTATTAAGTAAACAAATTATTCCCGAAACAGGTAAGATTAAATTAAACAGCAACGATATTAAAGATTTGACTTTAAAAAGTTTGTCAACATTTCGTGCGGTGCTACCCCAGTCCAATTATCTTAATATTAATCTAACAGTCTTTGAGATCGCACTGATGGGTAGATATCCTCATTTCAAGTCTAACCCAAATCTTATCGACATAGAAATTACAGAACTAGCTCTGGAAGAAATGGGAATGATGAAGTTTAAAGACAGATTAATTCATACGCTTTCAGGAGGTGAGCAGCAACGTGTACAATTAGCAAGAGTACTGGCCCAGATTTATCAAAATCCTAATGGGATTTTATTAATGGACGAGCCAATAACAGGATTAGATTTACAATATCAACAGGTTATTTTAGAAAAAGCAAAGTCTTTGTCCCAACAAGGAATGACTGTTTTAAGTATCCTTCACGACATCAACATTGCATCGCAATATGCAGATAAAGTATTGGTTATTAAACAAGGAAAAATGATGGGATATGGAAGTCCTATTGACATCCTGTCCGAGGAATTAATTTATAATACTTATCACACAAAAGTGAGACGTATTCAAGATCATAATATAGGGTACCCGGTAATATTACCTATTTCATAAAATTTAAATAACATGGAGACATTAAATCGATTAGAATTAAAAACAAAGTTTGATAATTATAAAGTAGATAATCCAAAATCACGAATTAGAGAAGCCGCTAAACAATTAGGGGTTACTGAAGCTGATTTAGTTAGCGTTAGCTCAAATAATATATTATTAAGACCTGACTTCACTTCTATATTAAACAATATCCATACATTGGGTGAGGTTATGGCATTAACCAGAAATGATCATGCTGTTCATGAGCGTAAAGGGATTTATAGCAAAGCTACATTCCATAGTCAGATAGGATTAATAACTAACCCTGACATAGATCTTCGGTTATTTATGCATGACTGGAAATTTGTTTTTGCGGTGAATGAAAATGAAAGAGAAAGTATTCAGTTTTTTGATCGCTTTGGAGATGCTATTCACAAAATTTATTTGACTGACAAGTCAAATCACGACGCTTACACATCTTTAATTGAGAAGTATAAAGAAGATGTAAATAATATAAAAGTTGAATTAAAGCCTTTCAATGCCTCGGTGGAGAAACTCGATGAAGACATTGATGTAGAAGGATTTCAAACAGAATGGAAAAATCTTAAGGATACCCATGATTTCTTTGGAATGTTAAAAAAATATGGGATAAGCAGACGACAATCGATGCGCGTCGCTCCGAAGGGTTTTACATTGCAACTGTCCAACAATCAAGCTGAAACATTATTGAACTTAGTTTCTTCAAGTGGAATTGACTTTATGGTATTTGTTGGAAATAATAGTTGTTTGCAAATTCATACCGGCAAAGCTACAAAGGTAGTTCGTACAGGCCCATGGATTAATGTGCTCGATCCGATGTTTAATCTGCATCTTAATGATCAGGCAATTGACAGTCTTTGGATGGTGAGAAAACCGACAAATTTAGGGTTAGTTCATAGCATAGAGGCTTTTGATAGGGATGGTAATTTAATCATTCAATTTTTCGGAAAAAGAAAACCTAATATCCCTGAAAATGAAGATTGGAGAAAACTTGTAAAAGAATTAGAGAACCAACATGAAACAAATTAAAATCTGCCTGTTATTGCTATTATTTTTCTTAAAAATCCAGGCACAAGAGAAGTATGTAGTCTATGATTCATTAGGGAAAGAAGTTTCAATTAAAGAAATTGTGACATTGGCTAATGAGAAACCATTAATCTTTTTTGGGGAGGTACATGATCAAAAACTTGCGCATCAAGCAGAATTGGATTTATTAACGGCACTATATGCTAGTTATAATACTCGAATAATATTGGGAATGGAAATGTTTGAAGCTGATGTACAACCTATAATTGATGAGTATTTTTCAGGAGATATAAATCAAAAAAGCTTTGAAAGTGAAGCAAGAATATGGAGCAATTACAAAGAAGATTACAAACCCTTGCTTGAATTTGCTAAGGAAAATAAGTTAAAACTAATTGCCACTAATGTTCCTAGACGTTATGCTAATTCAGTATATCATCAGGGTTTTCAGATCTTGGATCATTTATCAATCTATGCAAAACAATTTCTTCCTGATTTACCATTAAAAGTTGATACAACCATGGGTATCTATAAGGAAATGTTAGTTATGGTTCCTGATCATGCAAATTTTAATATGATATATTCGCAAGCCTTAAAAGATGCAACTATGGCTCATTTTATATTAAAAAATAAAGAAAGGGATCAAATTTTTCTACATATCAATGGTTCATATCATTCAAAAAACAAACAAGGTATCTTATCATTCTTAAATGAATACGATATTGATAAGACAATCACCATAAATACGCTTCTAAAGAATGACTCTAAGGAAGATATAGATTTTTCATTAGCAGATTTCACAGTGTTACTAATATTAAATGAAAGCAATTAATCCGCACTAACGCAAAATCTTTCTAATTTCTAAAATAAAGTTTATCTTCATGAGGTTAAAATAGCCTTATGAAGATTCTTTTTTTTGTAGCCTTTTGGCTTTGCCAAATTATTTCGAGCATTGTTTTCAAATATGGCGGAATACAGCCAAAATATCAATTAGCAGCACTTGTTGGTGGAAATATAATTCTTATATCAGCCTCATGGTTTCTCATCCAGCTTTTTAAAACTGTACCTCAACCTATTGTTATTGCATTATGCTCAGGAGGTACATTCCTTACTGTACAATTGGCTATGGCTATTTGGTTCAAACAACCCCTAAATTGGATACAAATATTAGGTTCTCTAATAATAATTGTTGGAATGGTTATGGTGACATTTGGAGATAAAACAGTAAATCATAATTGAAAACGAAAGAGCAAAAATAAAATAGATTACTTTAAATAGTTTATTATACTATTCCGTTTTATATCAAAGAAAACGATGTATTGTGTAGGATTAAATCCTGTTTTATCTTTGAGGCTCTTTGCAAATTTCCCATAAGAAGAAAATCCTGAATATGCTGCTAAGTAAGTTAATTTGAAACTTCTGGCTTCCTCATTAGTCCTTAAATAATTGTTTAAAAAATCAATTCTCAGATTATTAACATAAGTAGGGAAATCTGATTTTTTATTCTTATTTACTACGTAAGATAGATATTTAGTATTACAACCTATTTCTTTTGAAGCTACTTTAATAGAACATGAAGGGTTTAAAAATAATTGTTTCGTTTCCCATTCAGATAATGCAACCAGAATCTTATGCTCTGTTTCCGGATTCATGTATTCTTTTTTAGTTTTTGAAAGATTGCTAATCATAAAATTAAGAGTTTTAATAAAATTTGATTAAAAAGTATATTTTAACGAGTTGTATAGGCTATCCGAAATGATATTTCAATGGATCAATTGTCTCGTTTCTTGAATTATCTGATATTTTATATCTACCGTTAATACTTTCGAATTTTTCTTCCCTAATGCATTTCATAGCGTTTATTATATCAGTTTTAATCTCTGAATCTGAACATTTAAAAAATTGTTGGTTTAAAAATTCCATGCCCAAATTAGATTTAAAGTCAGAAATGGCCTCAATTACTGCCCGTTTAACCTCTAAACACCCGCCCTCATAGCATGCAATTATTTGAGATTCGCCTTGTTGATAGTACATTTTTCGAAGTGTATCAATAATTGCTAATTGAACATTCTTATGTTGTTCCAAATCCAATAGACTTGACAAAATTGATGCACATGCCCTCTGATTGAAAAAGGCTATTTCTTTAATTATAAAAACTTTAAAGTTTATATTTTTTGATTTCCTTACCCATCTTGAAAGTAATGGGAAGTGAACTATCCGAAATTTATGCAGGAAAAATTGATGTACTAATATTTCATCATCTTTACAGAAATCTAAAATAAAATTCTCATCTAAAAACTTGAAAGAGGTATAATTATTTTTTTCTTGGCGTATCAGCTTTTCATCTTCCACCTTCGATAAGGTTTTTCCTACTATAAAAATTCTTTCAAACTCCTCAATCAATTCATGCTCAAGAGTCTTTAATTTCTCTTGATTTTTGATAATACTAATATTCTCAATTACACATTGTCGGAATTTACTATTTACACAGAAAAAGCAAAAATGAAAGCAATTTTTCGAGGTCATAATTTTTGATAAATTAAATATTGGTTTTCAATCAGATTTAGAGTTATCTCAAAATTACATGTTGAGTTAATTCTAATAGTGTGACAATTCAAATTTACGGTGTGTAATGGAACATTTTTGTCTCAAAATATTAGACATGTATATATTTAAAAAAATAAGACACTTGTAATTACTACTTAATCAACTAATAATCAGTAGATAAGATCAATTAAATTAGTGAGGATAGAATAATTACTGGTTTACAGGAATTAATAAGTAATTAATTAATAACCATACTAGAATTGGTAAATTTCCAACTTAATGTATAATGGATTATTCAGATATTTTCCTTTTTTAACTCTTCTATAAATTGAGAAGGAGTTATGCCCATGGCATTCTTAAATGCCATTGTAAATTTGCTGTGAGAAGTAAATCCAGACATTTCTGCTAAATAGGAAAGCTTATAATTTAACATTACTTTATTGTTTTCCAATTTATCAATAACATATTGAATTCTTAGGTTCAATACATATTCTGTGAAATTCTGATTTTTATATTTTCTAATTATATATGAAACATACTTCTGATTTGTATTTAATTTACTGGTCAGTCTTGTTAGCGTAATATTTTTTTCCAGGAAAAAGTAATCTTTCTCAAGATCATTTAATTTCTTTACTAATCTTGTCTCAGTTTCAAGGGATATATGAAAGTCACTGTTATCAAGAAACGAATCTGAATCTTGAATCTTTAAGTTAGTTAGCTCCTTATTTTTAATATTTGTTGTGGAAGCTTGAAAATAATTCTGTTTTTTAAGCTTAGGATTTTTTACAAAATAATATATTAGAAATACGATAAAGCTTATGATAATTATCCAAATAAGAATAACATTGTTACGTTTGAGTCTTTCTGTCTCTAATTGATTTGATTTGATCATCCTATTTACCATGGATTGAATTATTATTTTCTTTTGTTCTTCAATTTTGGAATAAGATTCAATATAACGGTATGCAAGACTTTCATTTTTAACGTGTTTAAAGTAATCAGCTTCTAACAAATAAAATCTTCTTTTTAGTTCAATATTATTTGATCTCTCAATATATGGTATTATTTCATTTAGATACCGCTTTGAGGAATCCATTTTTCCAAGTTTAATATAGGACTTTGCTATTGACTGAAATATGAATGGTTTTATTAAATATTCATTGTCAGACAGATCATCTAATGCCATTCTTGATCTGATAATACTTTCAGAAAATCTACCAATCTCATTAAAACATTCAGCAAGAATAAAGTTACTTCTTATGCGTATTAATAAAGATTCAGGTGTTTTTTTATAAATTGTTTTATTTTCATCAATATGAGGATAAAGATTATCAATGACATCATTATAATTTTTGGAGAGAATCTGCAAAAAAGATTCTTCTTGTAAAATGAGCATGTTTAGTTCTTTTATACGGGTACTATCCCTTACAATCCTTAAATTCAATTTTGCTCTATCGATATATTTAATTGCTTCCTGATAAATTCCCAGTTCTCTATAAATAGAAGCAATTTTTAATGCTATTTTGGTTTGATATTCCCCAGTCCCATTAAAGAAGAAAGACGATCGGCTTTAAAAGCGTAATTTAAGGCTAAATCAAAATTTCCTATGCTTTGATAAATCATTGAGTACAAACTATGAACTTTTATTTTTTCCAACCCGCCATCTGAAACTTCAATTAAAGAATCTACTTTTTGAATAGCCTCATCAGTGTTTAGGATCATTAAATGAGATTCTATTTCATTAAACTTACTTTGAAAAGAACTTGATTGTGCTACTGAAATAGCATATATACCATTTACAAAAAAAAATACTAGTATTGTGATTTTGCGACCCATATTAATTTAATTTAGATAGAGAGAATTCTCTATATTCTATCGGTGTACAACCTTTTTCCAAACTAAAATTTCTATAAAAAGACGCACGAGAACTGAAACCACAACGATGTGCAAGATCATCTATATTTTGATCGAAATCTGGCTTTCTTAATTCCTGGCAGACCTCTTCAATTCTAAGTGAATTAATCGTTTTTAAAATATTTTGTTTAAAGTATTCTTTAAAAAAAAGTGAAAGACTGGATCTTGAAATTCTCAGATCGCTAGCCATAATATCCATATTAAAATCTGGATTCAAATATTTCTTTTTTTCCAAGTATGCTAAGATTTTATCTTTATGGGGTAGTACCTTTTCTTCCGGATCTGAAGATATAAATAGAGTCTGTCCTTTATTTACTTTTATTCGTGATTGGAGTGGTGAAAAATAAGAAGGCTTAGATTGAAAGATTAATAAATCAAATAAATACTTATAAACCATTGCAATTCCAATTAGCATAACCAAATACACAGTTACTCCTGATATTGGAGAACCTCCATCATATTTATCAATAAAAGAAGACATAATTGTAGGAATTATAAATGCCGCTAACACCAGAAGTAACACAATAAAATAATAATATAATCTCTTACTGTTCAAATTAAACAGTTCGGGAAAATTACCCTTAAATAATATCGTAACAGGATATGCAAACCAGGAAATTCCACATAGGCTATATAAAATTAAAATATAACTTCTTCCGTACTGAAACCTAAAATCTTCAATACTTAAAAAAACAATGTAAAACATCAAAGCAATTATAAAAGGAATAAAATTTAGAATTACAGTCCTTCTTTCAATCCTATTGTTTTTGATAGCAATAAAACCCAAGTAAAGATAAGGTCCATATATTAAGCCTAGCGGAGCTCCTAAATCTACATATTTGTATCCTTGTAAAATATCTCTGAAGATGGTTGCGAAGATAACATGAAATAAAAGGCTTAGAATAAGATAAGAAATGATTTTTTCGAAAATACTTTTCACAGCAAGATTCCAATATATGTGATAGCTTACTATACAAAGCAGGAAAATAGAAGAATATAGAAAATAAATGAACATAGACTACTTTAAGAGATTACTTCTATATGTGGCTGGTGTCTGACCTATATATTGTTTAAAATATCGATTGAAAGTAGTCCTTGATTCGAAACAGCTTAAATCTGCTAAATATTCCAATTTTAGATTGTCAGGGTTAGTCTGCAATAGTTCTAAAGCAAATTGAATACGATAAGTAGCAAGCCATTCAATAAAATTAGATTTTAGAACATAATCGAAATAATAAAGAATATGCATTCTTGGAATTGCTATTTTATGTGCAAGCATTTCAACAGTAAGATGGGCATCCAAATAGAGTTTTTCTTTTTCCATTACCGACTCTAACCGATCTTGGATATGTAATAATTTCATCTCACTAATATTTATCTTGAATATATCTGAATCAGACAAATTATCCTGATCATATTCCTCTCTAGAGGGAGGTACATTTTGAGAATTTCCCGATGAATACTTATTACTCAACAAAAACAATGTCAAAACACCAATGTTTACTAAAATGATAGCTACAATTATCGACTGAGATTGAATATTGATGTGATTGTTGGAAAGATGGTTTATGTAAATTACATTAATAAAGAAGAATATAGAAAAGCCAAAAATTGCTAAAACTTCAAGAACAATTTGTTTTGTCTCATTTTGCGGAAGATGTTTTTTTCTTCTAGAGAATATTATAATGGAAGGATAAATAAAAAGAGAGAATAAGGTTGTTATGAAGTATAAATGACTATAAATTCCCATTTCTTTTTGTGGTCTCAAAAAGAATAAAATAGACATCAGTACAAAAGGAATAAAATGAATAACAAACTTTTTAAAATGAAGTTTCTTATTCAAGTGCTTTAATTGGCACAAAAATAGTATAGGCCCAAAAAGCAATGAAACAGGAAAATCCATCTTTTTAATCATTACAATAATTTGTATGATTAATACACAGCAAAAGAGGGATAATAGGATTTCAAATGTATTCTTTTTCATATTAGGTATTATTAATACATCATAAAATGGACTTTAAAGAAAAAGTTATAGTTAAACACTATCTTCTCATAAGCTTTAAAAGAATTATACTTAAATATATGACACTACGAAAGGTATACTATTAACTTTATAGTTAATAATTTTAAATAATAATTATAATATCAATAATTATAGCTCTCTAGGCTCTTTCCATTGTTAATCAAAGGTTGGTAAATAATTTAGTTAATGATGACTCTAATGACTCATTATCATTATATTACAAAGATAATTAATACATTACTAAATAATCGCTTCAAATTGTATAAATATTGATATCATTATGTTTAAAATTTCTTTGAGATAAAATATTCAACGAATTCGTTGTAAAAATCTGATGTTTAAACATATAATTAAAACAAATCTATGATTAGCTTGTTAGTTTGATATATATGCTACGTAATTTAGACATAACCGCCCCAGCAACCTTAATTATTTCGAACCGATTACCCATAAAAATTGAACGTAAAAAGACAAAATTAAAATTTACGCCAAGTGAGGGTGGTCTAGCGACTGGATTAGGCTCTTTTTATAAAGAGAATGGTTCATGGTGGCTTGGCTGGCCAGGCATAATCCCTAAGAATTTAGAGGAAGAAATAATTATTAGAGAAGAGTTAAAAAAGCACAATCTTATACCGGTATTCCTTACTGAAAAGGAGATTAAAGGCTATTATGAAGGATTTTCTAATGCTATTATTTGGCCTCTTTGTCATTATAGACCTAGTTATGTTGAACTTAAACAAGAATATTGGTTAAGTTATCAAGCGGTAAACAAAAAGTTTGCAGAGGCCGCAATCCCCTTAATAGGCAATAAAACCAACGTTTGGATTCATGATTATCAACTGATGTTGGTTCCTAATATGGTTCGAGAGACACAGGAAAACATAAGTATCGGATATTTTCACCATATCCCCTTTCCCCCTATTGAATTATTCAAAATGTTACCTTGGCGTGAAGAGATATTAACAGGGATTTTGGGCGCCGATTTACTTGGTTTTCATACTTATGAAAATGTTGATAATTTCTTAGATTCCTGCTCTGGAATATTAAATATTCAAACAGAAAATAAAAATCTTAAAGTTAAAGGTCGAAAAATACTGGCAGATGTATTTCCTATGGGAATAGATTATGAAAAGTATAAAAACCAATCTCTCTCTTCAAAGACTAAAAAGAAAACAGTTGAGCTTAAAAATTTATTCAAAGATCAAAAAATCATATTATCAGTCGATCGTTTAGATTATAGTAAAGGAATTATACAACGCTTAACATCTTATGAGATCATGCTTAATGATCACCCTGAATTATTTGGTAAAATAGTTCTTTATATGCTCATAGTACCTTCTAGGGATCAAGTAAATCAATATAAGAAACTTAGAAACGAAATTGATAGGATGGTAGGTAACATCAATTCTGTTTATGGGCGCCCTGGTTGGCAGCCTATTGCTTACTTTTATGATTCTTTACCTTTTGATGTTCTTTCGGCCTTATATTCAGCTGCTGATGTATGTTGGATCACTTCATTATACGATGGTATGAATTTAGTTTCAAAAGAATTCATAGCTAGTAAACAAGAATCAACAGGTGTATTGGTTATCAGTGAATTTGCTGGAGCTTCAAAAGAGTTGTCTGATGCGTTATTAATCAATCCTTATGCCGTAAATCGAACAAGTAGAACGCTTTACAATGCAATAACAATGCCTCTCGAAGAGCAAGAAGAAAGACTTCTTGCGAGCCAGGCTATAGTTTCTAAGTTCACAGTTCATCATTGGGTAAATTTATTTATGCAGAGACTGACTGAAATTAAAAATCAACAAAAAGATGAACTTGCCAGAAAAGTCAAGGAGCAGGTTGAACAAGAAATTAAAGAAAAATACAGAAAAAGTTCAAGACGGTTAATACTCTTGGATTATGATGGGACACTGGTAGGATTTAACAACAATGCAAATAAAGCAGTACCCACGGAAGAAGTTTATAATATTCTGAATAAATTAAGTGGTGATCCAAAAAATACTATTTCTATTATATCTGGTCGAAAGTACAATAATCTGGAAGAATGGTTTGGAAACGAATCATATTTTGCTATAGCCGAACATGGTATATGGAGTAATTACCCTAATCATGAATGGCATTTAGTTCCAGGATTATCAGATAGTTGGAAAGAGGAAGTGTTAGAGATATTTCAGCGATATACCGATCGAACTCCGGGTTCATTTATAGAAGAAAAATCACATTCACTCGCTTGGCATTATAGAAAAGTTGAACGAGCTTTTGGAATTCGACAAGCGCAAGAACTATTGCAAGAATTGAAACATCAAAATCAATTTCTGGATTTACAATTAATTAACGGTGATCGGGTGATAGAAATAAAAAGTAAACAAGTCAATAAAGGGAAAGCTGCCGTTAGTTTAGTTCAAGAGATTAAGCCTGACTTCATTTTATGTTTTGGAGACGATGCTACGGATGAAGATATGTTTATCTCCTTACCTGATTCAAGCATCACTATAAAAGTTGGAGACAAACAGTCACATGCTAAGTACTATGTCGAAAACAACCAAGGAGTCCTTCAATTATTATCCATGATTGCCGAAAAAGAATAAAACTTAAGTAAAAGATGAATAAAAGACATATCTATAATAGTGGGATAATAGGAAACTGTAATTATATAGCTCATGTACATAAGAGTACCAACATTAATTGGTTGTGTTGGCCTAGTTTTGAAGATAGTTTTGTTTTCGGTTGCTTATTAGATACAGAGAAAGGTGGAGAATTCAATATTCGTTTAGATGATAGTCATATAAATTCTAATCAGTACTATTTAGAGAATACCAATATCCTTGTCACTGAAGTAAAGGGAGAGCATGCTGGGTTTCGGGTAATCGACTTTGCTCCCCGATTTATTCAGTATGAACGTTATTTCAAGCCTTTAATGTTAATAAGAATAGTGGAACCTCTGTATGGAAATCCTTCGATAAGAGTTAATTGTCATCCAAAAGCTAATTATGGAAAAGATGATTTCACAAAATCCAGAGGTAGCAATCATGTTCAATTTGAATATGGTAAAGAGAACATGAGGTTGACTACAAATATTCCAATTAGTCATTTTTTTGATAATGATCAGAATAATTTTATTCTCACTGAAAAAAAGTACATGATTCTTTCATATGGAACTGCTTTTGAAGCGCCATTAAAGTCTACAGCAGATGATTTTCTCGTAAAAACTAAAGAATACTGGAGGCGATGGACAAAAAAAGCTAACATTCCCAACTTCTACCAGGATCATATCATTCGCTCTGCATTAGTTCTAAAGTTACACCAATATGAAGATACAGGTGCTATTATTGCTTCCAGCACAACTAGTCTTCCTGAATCTCCAGGATCAGGAAGGAATTGGGATTATCGTTATTGTTGGGTAAGAGATAGTTATTACGTACTGACTGCATTAAGTAATATTGGAAAATTTGATGAATTAGAAGAATTTGCAAATTATATAACCGGCATTACTCAGTCCGACCCTGGTAGATTACAGCCACTTTATGGAATACTGGGAAAGCGAGAATTGACAGAAACCATATTGGATTATTTATCAGGTTATCAAGGTAATAAACCCGTACGTATAGGTAATCAAGCCTTCGAGCATATTCAAAATGATGTTTATGGACAAGCAATTATTGCTCTACTCCCACTCTATACAGATTTTAGATTCCCTCAAGATGAAAGGAAAGATGCTAAAGGATGGTTAAAATATATTTTAGAGAAAATTCAAATGACAATCGATGAAAAAGATGCTGGTATTTGGGAATTCAGAAATATTGCCAACCATCATGCTTATTCAAATTTGTTTCAATGGGCTGGAGCTTCCGCAGCATTAAAAATTGCACAACAAAATAATTATAAAGACATTGAAGATTTAGCAAAGAATTTAATGGCAAAGGCATCTGAATATATAGAATCATGTTATGATGAAGATAGACAAGTTTATAGAAACTCAAATAACGGTTCAAATTTAGATGCAAGTACATTACAACTAATTTTAATGAATTACCTGGATCCAAAGTCAGAAAGAGCAAAAAAACATCTGGAAGCACTGGAAGCTGATCTAAAAGGTAATAATGGTTTATTTTATCGATACCTACATCAAGATGATTTTGGAAAGCCAAAAACTACCTTCTTGGTCTGTGCATTTTGGTATGTGGAGGCTCTTGCTTGTGTAGGTCGTTTGGAAGAAGCTCAACAAACATTTGAAGAACTTTTGAAATATAGCAATGATTTACAACTATTCTCAGAAGATGTACATGAAGAAGATGGCAGCCAATGGGGGAATTTTCCACAAGCCTATAGCCATGTAGGGTTAATGAACGCTGCCTATCGTATTGCTACAAAATTGGATAAACCCATATTTTTAACTTAATTACTTATTTATCCGCTTTTAGCTTAATAACATAACCTATCTTCTTTAAAAAAATAACAATTCATTTACAATTTAGTTTGATATTGAACTATTCAATATTTAACTTTGCACAAACAATTTGTTATGGCAAAAGAACATAAAGTTATTCACCAGCTAATTCGTGACGTAATTGCTTTACGTGTAGGAATTAAGCAGTTCTATTTTCAAAAAGTTAAAGAACTCAATTTGGATGTGACATATGAAATGGTCCAGGTGTTAGGAGCTTTATGGAGAGAAGAAGAGCTCAATCAACAGGAAATTGCCGATTCAGTTCAGAAAAGTAAAGCAAGTGTTACCCCTCTAATTGATAATCTATGCAAAAGAGGATTAGTTCAACGTATTCCAGATCCTCTGGACCGAAGAAATAATAAGATTTCAGTAACCGACAAAGGAAAAGAATATCAGGAAAAATTAGAACCTGTTCAAATAGAATTATATAAAAGAATAATTCATAATTCTCAAATCAAAGATATCTCAGAAATAAGTAATCAACTCCGTTTATTAAAAAAGGCTATTGAATAGTTTTTTTAGGCATTTAGTTCAATATTGAACTATTATGAGTTAATAAAAATAATTATAGAATAAACACATGAGTACCTCGAACACAAAACAAATTAATTCCAAAGAAAGAAGCAGAAGGTTTAAAATTTATTTAATAAATATTTTCTCTGTTCTAATAATCCTAGTGGCAATCACATGGGGATTAATTGTATTCTTTCATTTAAATGAAAGTGTATATACTGAAGATGCACAAGTTGATGGTCATATTAATCCTATTAGTTCTAAAATTACTGGTTATATAAAAGAGATTAAATTTCAAGAACATGAAATGGTGCACAAAGGTGATACATTGGTTGTTTTGGAAAATGATGAATATAAAATTGCACTAGAAAATGCGCTAGCAGCATTGGCAGATGCTAAAGCAGGTAACGCTGTAGTGCATACAGAAGTTGAAATAGCCCGTAATAGTCAAAACATCGCAGATGCAAATATTGAAGAATTAAGAACCCGGTTGGAAAATGCGGAAATCAACTATAAAAGATATAAGGATTTAATGGACCATGATGCTATTGCGGTGTATCAATATGATAAAGTAAAAACAGAATATGAATCACTTAAGGCTAATTATAAAGCTGTAATCGCCCAGAAATATACTGCACACTTAAATACAGAAGAAACCCACAAACGAACTGCTATTAATGAAGCAGGAATTTTGAAGGCAAAAGCTGCTTTAGACTTAGCAAAATTGAATCTCTCATATACGGTCATTGTTGCTCCTTATGATGGCGTTCTTGGTAGAGTTCCTATTGAAGTTGGCCAATTAATTCAATCCGGACAACAAATGTTTAGCATTGTCAGAAATCAGCAAAAATGGATAACGGCCAATTATAATGAAAACCAGATAAAAAAAATCATTCTTGGGAAAAAAGTAAATCTTATGGTAGATGCTATTCCCAATGTGGTTTTCAAAGGATATGTAAAGGCTATTTCAGAGGCAACAGGTTCAAAATATTCAAGTATACCTGTTGACAATAGCACAGGTAATTTTGTAAAAGTACAGCAAAGAATTCCTGTAAGAATTGAATTTACGGATGACAA
>Ga0308157_10001477_pt1 | contig 47921 bp, 45 predicted proteins | sample PhyBR1_FD_201035 | JGI IMG/M metagenome (GOLD analysis project Ga0308157, IMG submission 201035) | Phyllosphere microbial communities from UC Gill Tract Community Farm, Albany, California, United States - DLSLB.R1 | ecosystem: Host-associated > Plants > Phyllosphere > Unclassified | place: USA... | reverse complement strand
GGCCACCAGCGACACCAGCGACTTGTCGCCGACGATCACGGTCGGCGTGGCGAAGGTCAGGCGCGGGTTTTCCATGCCACCGAACGGGAACGACGGCGGCAGCACCAGCATGTCGTAGCGGCCCCAACGGTATTCGCCGTAGAGCTTCTCGGCAGCGCCGATCATCTTCTCGGTGTCTTCGAACTCCTTGGCGGCCTTGCCGACCATGGTCGGTTCGGCCCACACGCCGGAGCGGCCGGAGATCGGCTCGAACACCAGGTCGCCGGCGGCGATGGCCAGCAGGTAGGACGGGATCGGCTGCGGCATCTTGAAGGTGTAATCACCGTCACGCGCGGCCTTGGGATCGTTGTCGGCGCTCATCAGCACCATCACGTCCGGGCGCGAGGTGACATGCGCGGTATAGGTGAAGCGCACGCTCGGCGTGTCCTGCAGCGGCACCCACGAACGGGCGTGGATGGCCTGGGACTGGCTGAACATGAAGGGCAGCTTCTTGCCCTCGGTCATCGACGGCTCCAGCCACTGCAGGCCCGACGCGGTCGGGGCGGTGTGGTAGGTGATCTGCACCTTGGCCGGCTGCGCAGGCGCGTCGATGCTCAGCTTGCTGCCGAACACCTTGTCGGCCGGAGCCAGCACGAACTGCAGCGGCGATGCCGTGCCGTCGGCGCCGATCGCCTCGACCTTCTCCACGCTCAGCTCGCGGGTGTCGAGCACCAGCTGCTTGGCTGCCTTGTCCTTCCACTCCAGGGTGTAGGTGGCGGTGCCACCGATTTGCTTGGCGTCAAAATCCAGCTTCAGGTCCAGCGCCACGTCCTTGACCACGACCTTGTCCGGCTCGGCGTAGGAGCTTTCATCGTGGCTGCGGCTGTCGGCTTTCATGGCAGTGCTCGCCGGTGCGGTGGCAGTGGACGCGGCAGCGGGGGCTGCAGCTTCTTTGGAACAGCCGGCGGCCAGCGCCACGGCAAGGGGAATGAGCAGGAACGGAGATCGCATGGACATCGGGACCGATCAGGGTGAAACGACCAGTTTACCCCCTGTCCGCCCTACCCCACAGCGCTGGCACCCCGGGCTGCGCATTCAGTCTGGCTCGCACAGCAGCCGGGCGCCGCCGGCGTATTTGGCACGGTACATCGCCGAGTCCGCGCGGCGGTAGACCTCGCGCAGGTCTTCGCCCGGTCGATAGGCCGCGCCGCCGGCACTGGCCTTGAGCGGGGTCTGCTCACCGCCCTCGGCGGCCAGCGACGCCAGCCAGTGGCGCAGCCGCACGCAGGCCACCGCATGGCTGGCATGCACGCCCAGCACGAACTCATCCCCACCCCAACGTCCGATCCAGTCGCCGGGCTGCAGCCACTGCCGCGCCGACTCCACCAGCCGGATCAGCACCTGATCGCCGGCCAGGTGGCCGTACGCGTCATTGATCGGCTTCAGGTTGTCCAGGTCCACCACGAACAGGCTCAACGGCTGCCGCCGCGACTGTGCCAGCCGCGCCGAGTCGGCCAGGGCCTGCTCGCAGCCGCGGCGGTTGAGTGCCTGGGTGAGCGGATCGAGCAGCACGCTGCGGCGCAGGTCGCGCAGGCCGGCATCGACGCCGTGCAGGTTGCGGTTGATGCTGCGCAACAGCCGCCCGATCTCGTCATGGCCGAGGTCGGGCAGGTGCGGCAGGCGCTGTTCGTCGTAGTAGGCCTCCAGCGCATCGGCGGCCTGGCGCAGCGGCGCCATCAGCCGGTACAGCGCCATCATCGCCATCGCGGTGCCCACCAGGGTGGCGCCCAGCACCACGCCCACCACGGTCCACATCGTGTCGCGCTGGTAGTGGCCGCTTATCGCCATCCACCCCAGCAGTACCAGCAGCGGCACGTGCACGCCGATGAACACCACGGTCATCAGCTTGGCGCTGAACGACCGGGGAAACACGCGGGCCAGGCCGCGGTACAGACGCATGGCAGGCCCTCTCTGACAGCCTGCCCGCAGTGTGGACCAGCTCCCTCAGCGGGAACTGGACCGGTGTCTCAAACCTTGTAGCCGGAGTGGATTGAAACGATGCCGCCGGTCAGGTTCTTGTAATGGCAGCGCGCAAAGCCCGCCTCGCCCATCATGGTCTTGAGCTGTTCCTGCGGCGGGTGCTTGCGGATGCTCTCGGCCAGGTACTGGTAGCTGTCGCCGTCACGCGCGAACAGCTGCCCCAGCTTGGGCAGGATCTTGAACGAGTGGAAGTCGTAGATCGGCTTGAACCAGTCCGCAGTGACTTCGGAGAACTCCAGCACGCGCGCCTGGCCGCCCACCTTGAGCACGCGGTACATCTCGCGCAGGCCGGCGTCCTTGTCGGTTACGTTGCGCAGGCCGAAGGCGATGGTCACCAGGTCGAAGCTGGCGTCCGGGAACGGCAGCGCCTCGGCGTTGCACTGCACGTACTCCAGGCCCTTGACCAGGCCACGGTTCATCAGCCGGTCGCGTCCCACCGAGAGCATGCCGGCGTTGATGTCGCCCAGCACCACCTCGCCTTCGTCACCCACCCGCTCCTTGATCAGCGCGGCGATGTCACCGGTGCCGCCAGCCAGGTCGAGCACGCGGTCGCCCGGCTTCACCTGCGCGGTGGCCACGTAGTAGCGCTTCCAGGCCCGGTGGATGCCGAGGCTCATCAGGTCGTTCATCAGGTCGTAGCTGCGCGCGACCGAGGTGAACACTTCGCCCACCAGCTTCTGCTTGTCCTTGGCTGCGACATCGCGGAAGCCGAAATGGGTGGTGCCAGTCTTGTAGGGGGATTCGCTCATGGCTGGATTATCGCACCGCTCGGCGCGCTGCGGCACCCGCCCCCTGCGACCGGGCGCCGCAGGGGGGCCGCGCCAGCCGGTGCCGAAGCCGCTGGCGGCCACTATCATGGCGGTCCAGATGCTTACGGACCGCCCATGATCACCACCCCCGATTACGCCGCCCTGCTTGAAACCGCCATCGCCGAGGCCCGCCAGGGCCTGGCCGAAGGCGGCATCCCGATCGGCGCTGCCCTGTACCACAACGACGGCCGCCTGCTGGGCTGCGGCCACAACCGCCGCGTGCAGGAAGGCGACCCGTCGGTACACGGGGAAACCGATGCATTCCGCAAGGCCGGCCGCCAGCGCCGCTACCAGGACACCATCATGGTCACCACGCTGGCCCCGTGCTGGTACTGCAGCGGGCTGGTGCGCCAGTTCAACATCGGCACCGTGGTGGTGGGCGAGTCGGTCACCTTCCAGGGCGGCATCGAGTGGCTGCGCGAGAACGGGGTCAAGGTGATCGACATGCAGAGCCAGGCCTGCATCGATCTGCTGGGCGGCTTCATCTCGGCCCATCCAGAGGTCTGGAACGAAGACATCGGCGAGTAATCGCCGGGTGTCGCGCCGTGGGTTGGCCCCTTCCACTGGGCCTGCAGCGTGCGCGGCACCCGGTCGCAGCACGTGCGGTTCTGAACGCTTCAGTTCCGGCGCGCCGGGTGAACACGCTGTGCCAGCAGCGTATGCTCGTCTTCATGCACCGCAGTGTCCACACCTGCGGCACCGCGCCACGACGCCGCACTAACAAACCGTGCACGGCGACCGCCTATGGTGGATGCACAGGGGGCAGCAGCGTCGAGGAGACGTCATGAATGCCCGAATACGCCGCACCGCCGCCATGGATCCCGCGCTGGCCACTGCCTGGGAACAACTGCAGGTGCATTACGCCGCCTACCAGAACACCGCGCCGTTCTGGACCGCCTACCAGGCCATCCAGGACGCACTGACCCACGCCCATCCACATCGGCGCATCGACGTCTGCAACCAGCTGGCCACGTTGGCCGAGCAGCTGGGCGTGGTCGATCATGCGCAATTGCTGGGCGACCGCTGCGCTGACAATGTCAGCCAGGGTCGCCACGCGGAGTCGACGCCACAATGACATCGCATGCACTGCGCTTTACGCACTCTTGTAAAACTCCCTCCCTGCATATCGATGCCACCATGTCTTCCGCCCAGCTTTCCATCCCTGCCGTGATCGACGTAGACGCCGAAGTGGCGTACTGGCGCCAGCGCCACGCCGACGGCAACCTTGGCACGGGCACCGGGTCGTTCGGCCACTACGTGCCGTGGATCAAGTTCGCCTGCGATTCGCTCATCACCCAGCCGCGTGCGAGCGACGAGCAGCGCGATGAAGCGTTCCAGACCCAGTACGCGCTGCAGATCATGCCGCGCCTGAGCGAAGAACAGGCCCGCGCTTTCGTCGAATCCTGCTGGGAACATGTGTATCTGTCCAGCCGCCACGACGTGGCCACGCGCCCACGCCTGGGTGCCGCACGCGCCTGAGCACGCTGCACTGCGCGTACACGGCGCGGCGCCAATGATGGGGTACCGTCGCTACCCTGCCGTGCCGCATGAGCCTTCGAAGTGTGTTCAACCTGGTCGCCAAAAAGGCGGCCTATGCAGCAGGAACGCCTTGGACGTTCCTTGCCGCCGTGTCCATCGTGGTGCTGTGGGCACTCAGCGGCCCCATCTTCAAATTCAACGATACGTGGCAGCTGGTGATCAATACCGGCACCACCATCATCACCTTCCTGATGGTGTTCCTGATCCAGCACAGCCAGAACGCCGACGCGGCGGCGGTGCAGATCAAGCTCGATGAGCTGATCCGGGCCACGGCCGAGGCCAACAACGAACTGCTCGACCTGGAAGAGCTCGATGAAGAGCGACTGGAAGAGATCCGCCGCGAATACGAGCGCATGGCACGCGAAGCCGGCGATGCGCTGGAACGTGCGCGCCGCTGCCATGGCGACGGGCGCAAGGACGACCAACGTCATGACCGGGCAGATGAACCGCGGTAATGAGCGCATTGATGACCACGACGATGACCGGTAGAGCCGACTGTTAGTCGGCTGCCCTTTACCGGCCACCGGAAAGAAATCACGCCCGGTAGAGCCGACCGGTAGAGCCGACTGTCAGTCGGCTGCCCTTACCGACCACCGGAAAGAAATCACGCCCGGTAGAGCCGACTGTTAGTCGGCTGCCCTTGCCTGACGCCGGAAAGCAGCCGACTAACAGTCGGCTCTACCGGTCGGCTCTCTCTACCGGTCGGCTCTACGCCTCGGCGCTACCCGCTCAGCCGCGCTCGTGCCAGCCGCCGCCCAGCACCTTGTACAGCGCGACCTGGTTGGACTGCTGCGCCAGCTGCGTGCTGACCAGCGACTTGCGCGCGGTATAGGCGGTGCGCCGCGCATCCAGCAGGGTCACGAAGCTGTCCAGCCCGGCGTCGTAGCGTGCCTGCGACAGCGTCTGCGCCTGCGTGGCCGCCGCCATCAAGGCCTGCTGCGAGGCCAGCTGCGCATCCAGGCTTTCGTTGAGCGCCAATGCATCGGCCGCCTCGCGGAAGCCGGACTGGATGGCCTTTTCATACTGCGCCAGCGCGATGTCGCGGTTGGCGGTGGCCACGCCCAGATTGGCGCGCAGCTTGCCGCCCTGGAAGATCGGCAGGTTCAGCGTCGGCACGAAGCTCCAGGCACGGGTGCCGCTGTCGAACAGGTTGGACAGCTCCGACGACGCCGACCCGATGCTGCCGGTCAGGCTGATCGACGGGAAGAACGCCGCGCGTGCCGCCCCGATGTTGGCATTGGCCGACAGCAGCGCGTGCTCGGCGGCCATCACGTCGGGACGGCGCAGCAGCACCTCGCCGGGCACGCCGGCCGGCAGCGGCCGCACCGCCGCGACCTCGGTCACTTCAGTGGCCGGCAACAGGGTGTCATCGACCGGACCACCGGCCAGCAGCACCAGCGCGTTGCGGTCCTGCGCCACCTGCCCGGCAAAACGGGCCACGTCGGTGCGCGCGGTTTCCACCAGCGTACGGGTCTGGCTGAGTTCCAGCGACGACGCGCCGCCCAGCTGATGACGCGCCTCGGCCAGCCGCAGCGAGTCTTCATAGCTGGCCAGGGTAGCCTGGGCGATGCGCAGCTGTTCGTTGTCCGCGCCCAGGGTCAGCCAGGCATTGGCCACTTCGGCCACCAGGCTGAGCTGCGCGCTGCGCCGGTTGGCCGCTTCGCTGAAGTACTGCTGCAACGCCGCCTGGCTCAGGTTGCGGACGCGGCCGAACAGGTCCAGCTCGAACTGGACCACACCCAGGTTCGCGCTGAACTGCTCGGTCACCGGGGCATCGCCGCCGGTGCGGGTCATCTGCCCCTGCGCGCCGACCGCAGGCACGCGGTCGGCGTGCTGGATGCGGTACTGCGCCCGCGCCTTTTCGACGTTGAGCACGGCCACGCGCAGGTCGCGGTTGTTGTCCAACGACTGGGCGATCAGCGCCTGCAGGCGCTGATCGACGAAGAAATCGCGCCAGCCGATGTCGGCCACCTCGACGGTGGCCGAGGACGTGCCGCTGGTGGCGGCTGGCCACTGCGCCGGGATCGCCGGCGCGACCTCGGTGCTGGACGGCACCAGCGTGGCGCAGCCGGACAGCGCCGCGGCCACGGCGAGGGCCAACAGGGAGGATGCCTTACTCATGATTGCCACCTTCCGGCGTATCGCCGTTGTGTTGCGTGCCGGCCTGCGGGGATGCCTCGGCCGCGCGCAGCTTGCGGTTGAACAGGCGCTGCACCACCACGAAGAACAGCGGGATGAAGAACACGCCCAGCACGGTGCCCACCACCATGCCGCCGAGCACGCCGGTACCGATCGCGCGCTGCGCGCCCGAACCGGCACCGGAGGCGATCGCCAGCGGCAGCACGCCCAGGCCGAAGGCCAGCGAGGTCATGATGATCGGGCGCAGACGGTCGCGCACGGCATGCATGGTGGCCTCGATCAGGCCAGCGCCCTTCTCCAGGTTTTCCTTGGCGAACTCCACGATCAGGATCGCGTTCTTGCTGGTCAGACCCACCGTGGTGAGCATGGCCACCTGGAAGTAGATGTCGCGTTCCATGCCACGCATGGTGTTGGCCAGCACCGCGCCGAGGATGCCCAGCGGGGCCACCAGCAGCACCGAGGTCGGCACGCTCCAGCTTTCATACAACGCGGCCAGGCACAGGAACACGATCAGCAGCGACAGCGTGTACAGCAGCGGCGTCTGCGAACCGGCCTGGCGCTCCTGGTAGGACAACGCGGTCCATTCGATCTCGAAGCCCGGCGGCAGGTCCTTGGCGATACGCTCGATTTCCACCATGGCATCGCCCGAGGCCACGCCCGGGGCCGGTTCGCCCTGGATTTCCATGGCCGACACACCGTTGTAGCGCTCCAGGCGCGGCGAACCGTAGTCCCAGCGCTTGGAGGCGAAGGCACTGAACGGCACCATCTCGCCCTGGCTGTTCTTCACCGACCACACGTTGAAGTCGTCCGGGTTCATGCGGAAATCCGCATCGGACTGCACGTACACGCGCTTGACCCGGCCACGGTCGATGAAGTCATCGATGTAGCTGCTGCCCCACGCGGTGGCCAGGGTGTTGTTGATCGAGGCCACCGACAGGCCCAGCGCATTGGCCTTCTCCACGTCCACGTCGATGCGCAGCTGCGGGGTGTCTTCCTGGCCGTTGGGACGCACGTTGGCCAGCAGCTTGCTGCCGCCCGCGCCGCCCAGCAGCTGGTTGCGTGCGTTGAGCAGTGCTTCGTGGCCCTGCCCGCTGGTGTCCTTCAGGAAGAAGGTGTAGCCCGAGCCGATGCCCAGCTCCGGCATGGCCGGCGGCGGGAAGGCGAAGATGAAGGCGTCCTTGATCTGGCCCAATGCGCCCATCGCGCGGCCGGTGATTGGACCCACGCCCTGGTCGGCGTCGCGCTCCTTCCAGTCCTTGAGCTTGATGAAGGACATGCCCGCGTTCTGGCCCATGCCGGCGAAGCTGAAGCCCTGCACCGAGAACACCGACTCGACCGCCTCGGTTTCATTCTTCAGGAAGTGTTCTTCCAGCTGGTACATCGCGTCCAGGGTGCGTTCCTGGGTCGCGCCGACCGGAGTCTGCACCAGCGCCATCAGGATGCCCTGGTCTTCGTTGGGCAGGAACGAGCTGGGCAGGCGCATGAACAGCAGGCCCATCACCAGTGCCAGCACGGCGAAGATCGACATGAAGCGCCACGGCCGGGCCAGGATGCCCTTGACGCCGCGCTGGTAGGTTTCGCTGGAGCGGTCGAAGCCGCGGTTGAAGCCGCCGAAGAACCGGCCCGACCAGCCCTTGTGCGCCACATGGTGCTCGCCCTTCTTCAGCGGCTTGAGCATGGTGGCGCACAGCGCCGGGGTGAGCACGATGGCCACCAGCACCGACAACGCCATGGCCGACACGATGGTGGCCGAGAACTGCCGGTAGATGACGCCGGTGGCGCCGCTCATGAAGGCCATCGGCACGAACACCGCCGACAGCACCAGACCGATACCCACCAGCGCGCCGGTGATCTGCCCCATCGACTTGCGGGTGGCCTCCAGCGGTGACAGGCCCTCTTCGGACATGATGCGTTCGACGTTCTCAACGACCACGATGGCGTCATCGACCAATAGGCCGATCGCCAGCACCATGGCGAACATGGTCAGCATGTTGATCGAGAAGCCCAGCGCGGCCAGGATGCCGAACGTGCCCAGCAATACCACCGGTACCGCGATGGTGGGGATCAGGGTGGCGCGGGAGTTCTGCAGGAACAGGTACATCACCACGAACACCAGCACGATCGCTTCGATCAGGGTCTTGATGACGCCCTTGATCGAGACCTGCACGAACGGGGTGGTGTCATACGGCACCACCGATTCCAGCCCGGCCGGGAAGTTGGACTTCATGTCCTCCAGCGCGGCGCGCACGCCGTTGGCGGTGTCCAGCGCGTTGGCGCCGGTGGCCAGGGTGATGGCGATACCGGTGGACGGCTTGCCGTTGTAGCGGGTGACGAAGTCGTAGCTTTCCGCGCCCAGTTCGACGCGGGCAACATCGCCCAGGCGCAGCTCGCTGCCGTCGGTGCCGCCGCGGACCAGGATGTTGCGGAACTGTTCGGGGGTCTGCAGGCGGTCCTGCGCGTTGATGGTGGCGTTGAGCTGCTGGCCCTTCACCGACGGCGCGCCGCCGAGCTGGCCGATGGCGACCTGCGCGTTCTGCGCGGTGATCGCCGCGGTCACTTCATCCACCGACAGCTTGTAGGTGTGCAGCTTGTTGGGGTCCAGCCAGATGCGCATGGCGTACTTGCCACCGAACACCTGGATGTTGCCCACGCCCGGCACGCGGCTGAGCGGGTCCACGACATTGGAGCCGACGTAGTCGGAGATGTCGTTGGCGTCCATGCTGCCGTCGTTGGACACGAAGCCGATCACCTGCAGGAAGCCGCTGCTCGACTTGGCCACGTTGATGCCCTGCCGCTGCACTTCCTGCGGCAGCAGCGGCATGGCCAGCTGCAGCTTGTTCTGCACCTGCACCTGCGCGATGTCCGGGTTGGTCCCGCTCTCGAAGGTAAGGGTGATGGTGGCCTGGCCATTGGCCGAGCTGTTGGAGGAGAAGTAGATCAGGCCATCGATGCCCTTCATGTTCTGCTCGATGATCTGGGTCACCGAGTCTTCCACCACCTTGGCCGACGCACCCGGGTAGGTGGCGCTGATTTCGACCGCGGGCGGGGCCACTTCGGGGTACATCGACACGGGCAGCTTCACCACGGCCAGCGCACCGGCGAGCATGATGATGATCGCAATCACCCACGCGAAGATGGGGCGATCAATAAAATAACGAGCCATTGGATTCTCCGCTTACTGCTTGTCGGCCGGCGCCGCCGGTGCTGCCGGCGTAGCCGGTGCTGCCGGCGTAGCCGGCTTGGCCGGCGCGGCGCCCATCTCGGTGGCCTGCACGGGCATGCCCGGCTGGATCCTCTGCAGGCCTTCAACGATGACCTTGTCGCCCGGCTTCAGGCCGTCCTCGACCAGCCACTTGCTGCCGACCGCGCGACTGACCTTGACCGGGCGCACTTCGACCTTGTTGTCCTTGCCGACCACCATGGCGGTGGTGTCGCCCTTGGGATCGCGGGCGATGCCCTGCATGGGCACGAGGAGGCCGTTTTCGCGCACGCCGCTGCCGACCTGGGCGCGCACGTACATGCCGGGCATCAGCACCTGGTCGGGGTTGTCGACCTTGACCCGCAGTGCGTAGCTGCCGGTGGTGGGATCGACGCTGACTTCGGAAAACTCCAGCGTGCCCTTGTGGGCGAACTCGGTGCCGTCGTCGAGCAGGATGGTGACCGGCAGGGTCTGGTTGTCCTGCAGGCGGCCGCTGGCCAGTTCGCGGCGCATCTGCAGCAGTTCGCTGGCCGACTGGGTCAGGTCGACATAGATCGGGTCGAGCTGCTGCACGGTGGCGAGCGCGTCGGCCTGGCCGGCGCTGACCAGCGCGCCCTGGGTGACCGAGGACTTGCCGATGCGGCCGCTGATCGGGGCGGTAATGCGGGCGTAGCCCAGGGTGACGTTGGCGGCATCCAGCGCGGCCTTGGCGGCGCCGACATCGGCTTCAGCCTGTTTCTGCGCGGCCACGGCGTTTTCCAGGTCCTGCTTGCTGACCGCGTCGACCTTGGCCAACTCGGTGATGCGCTTGGCGCTCAGGCGCGCGGCGTTGGCGGTGGCCTCGGCGCGGGCGAGCTGGGCGCGGGCGCTGTTGGCCTGGGCGCGGTAGCTGGCGTCGTCCACCTGGTACAGGGGCTGGCCGGCGGTGACCAGGCCGCCTTCGGTGAACAGGCGCTTGGCGACGATGCCGCTGACCTGGGGGCGTACTTCGGCGACCAGGAAGGCATTGGTGCGACCGGGTAGTTCGCGGGTGAGGCTGACCTGTTCGCCCTTGAGGGTGGCAACAGTGACCTGGCCCGGGCCGCCTTGTGGCCCCTCCTGCTCACCGCCGCCACAGGCGGACACGGTCAAGGCAATCGCGAGGGACAGCGCGAGAAGACGGTACGGGGTTCGGGACATGGTGGGGGCTCACAGGAAACGAAAAAGGGTCGCCTGCAGCACTACCCGGCCTTTAAAAGCGACGAATGACAGCCAACAGGTCGGCAAATACGGCAAATCTGACGGGTTCGGCTTTCGCACGGCTACGCGCGGTCCTCACCTGGGATCAGTGGGACGGAAATATACATACATGCATGTTTGTTTGTAAAGCGGTACAATTCAGGTCGGTTTCATCCAGCAACTGCAAAGCGCAATGGCCAGAAAAACCAAAGAAGAAGCGCAGGCGACCCGCGCGGGGATCCTCGACGCGGCCCAGGCCTGTTTCCATGAATTCGGGGTCGCGGGCACCAGCCTGGCGATGATCGGTGCGCGCGCGGGGTATACGCGCGGGGCGGTGTACTGGCACTTCAAGAACAAGACGGAGGTGCTGACGGCGATGATCGACCGGGAGCGCATTCCGTTCATCGAGCGGTTGCGGCGGACGACGTCGTCCAGGCGCACGACGCCGGTGCTGGATCTGCGGTCGGCGTTGCTGGTGTCCTTCCAGGAGCTGGCCGATGACGAGCGGTTGCGCAACATGATGGAGATCATGCTGCGCAACGATCTGTCGGTGGAGAGCCAGGCGATGCAGGAGCTGCAGTTGGAGGCATCGCGGGAGGAGCTGGCCATTTTCGCGGCAGCCTTCCAGCGCGCGCGCGAGTTGGGGCAGTTGCGCGAGGGCGTGGATGTGGACACGGTGGCCCGGATCGTGAGCACGAGTCTGACGGGGGTGCTGTACAGCGCGATGCTGGAGCCGGAGCTGTTCGAGATCAAACGCGACGGCGCGCAGACGCTGGACGCGATTCTGAGTGCGTTCGTGAAGCCGGGTGTGTTCACCCCGGGGGCGGCGCCGACGGCGTTGCCTACTGAGGATGAGGTTTGAGGCTTGAGGCTTAAGGCTTAAGTCCGAAGCCGAAGCCGAAGCCAAGCCAAGCCAAGCCAAGCCAAGCCAAGCCAAGCCAGTTTCCGCCTGTCCGTGGCTGGGCGGGGCGGTGTGGGTTCGCGGGACACGCCGTAAATCCATCCCTGGAGGCTCGTGGGCGCCATCCATGGCGCCCAACGGTCCCGCGAACCCACACCGCCCCACCCTCGACAGTGGGCTGGTGGCCATGGGAAACGCAACAGCCAACGTTTCCCTGGAGGCTCGTGGGCGCCATCCATGGCGCCCAACGGTCCCGCGAACCCACACCGCCCCACCCTCGACAGTGGGCTGGTGGCCATGGGAAACGCAACAGCCAACGTGCGCGATTTGCTGGAACATCCTTTTACTTCTTGCAGAATCGCCCCTCTTGTTCAAGGCGACGAATTTGCTGCTCGCCACTGGCTGAAGGCGGGTTATGCCGTTGCTCTCTCTGTGCGAAACGGGATGTGTCGAGGGTGGGGGCGTGGGAGTTTTCGGGACCGTTGGGCGCCATGGGTCCGGCGCATGCGCCGGACGGGTTGGGCAGGACGCCCAACCCCGGTCTTGCCGTTTGTGCAGGACTGCACAAACGAGCAAGGCGCCCACGAGCCTCCATGGGTGAAGGCGCATTGCTTGCGAGGCATTGCCTCGCATGCGTCTGAACGCACAGCCGCCAGCGGCTGGGCCGGACCGCGGAGCGGGATTTACGGCGTGTCCCGCAAACTCCCACGCCCCCGCCCAACCAGCGCATGCGTCACACATAACGCTTTTGATCCACCTCAATCGAAATAAAAAAACGGCGACGCTTTCGCGCCGCCGCTTCCCTACCACCCGACTGGTGTGATGCGTTACAGGATGTAGCGGCTCAGGTCCGGGTCCTGCACCAGCTCGCCCAAGTGCGCATCCACGTACGCCTTGTCGATGCTGATGGTCTCGCCGTCGCGGTCCGGGGCCTCATAGCTGAGCGTGTCCAGCAGGCGCTCCAGCACCGTGTGCAGGCGGCGGGCGCCGATGTTCTCCTGGCGCTCGTTGACCTGGAACGCGATCTCCGCGAGACGGTCCACCGCGTCGTCGGTGAACTTCATCGACACGCCTTCGGTCTGCAGCAGCGCTTCGTACTGCTTGGTCAGCGCCGCCTTCGGCTCGGTCAGGATGCGCACGAAATCGTTCTTGCTCAGCGCGCCCAGTTCCACCCGGATCGGGAAACGACCCTGCAACTCCGGAATCAGATCGCTCGGCTTGGCCAGGTGGAACGCGCCGGAGGCAATGAACAGAATGTGGTCGGTCTTGATCGTGCCGTACTTGGTCGACACGTTCGAGCCTTCCACCAGCGGCAGCAGGTCGCGCTGCACGCCCTCGCGCGACACATCGCCGCCGCCCACGTTGTCACCGCGCTTGGCCACCTTGTCGATCTCGTCGATGAACACGATTCCGTGCTGCTCGCAGGCCTCGATTGCCGCGCTGCGGATGTCGTCTTCGTTGACCAGCTTGCCCGCCTCTTCCTCCACCAGCAGCGGCCGTGCCGCCTTGATGCTCAGCGTGCGCTTCTGCGCCTTCGCCCCGCCCATGCTCGAGAACATCTGGCGCAGCTGCTGGCCCATTTCCTCCATGCCGGGCGGGGTCATGATGTCCATGCTCACGTTGGCCGACACTTCCAGCTCGATCTCGCGCTCGTCCAGCTCGCCGTTGCGCAGCATGCGCCGGAACTTGATGCGGGTTTCGTTGTCCTGCGCCGACGGCTCGTTGCGCGCGGCCTCGGCATCGAACCCGATGCCGGCGCTGCGGCGTGGCAGCAGCGCGTCCAGGATGCGGTCTTCGGCGCGCTCTTCAGCCTGCGTGCGCACGCGCACCTTGGCCTGCTCGCGGTACAGCTTCACCGCCGTGTCGGCCAGGTCGCGGATGATCTGCTCCACGTCCTTGCCCACGTAGCCCACTTCGGTGAAGCGGGTGGCTTCCACCTTGACGAACGGCGCGTTGGCCAGCGTGGCCAGGCGACGCGCGATCTCGGTCTTGCCGACGCCGGTGGGACCGATCATCAGGATGTTCTTGGGCATCACTTCATTGCGCAGCTCGGCCGGCAGCTGCATGCGGCGCCAGCGGTTGCGCAATGCGATGGCCACCGCGCGCTTGGCGTCGTGCTGGCCCACGATGTGCCGGTCCAGTTCCTGCACGATCTCGCGCGGGGTCATGGTGGCGGAAGAGACTTCGATCTTGTGCGGCATGGGTGTGCTCACATGGAAAACGAGGGGGGCAATCGCGTAGTGCCGGGCTCTGCCCGGCAGATGGGGTCACGGTGCCGGGCAGAGCCCGGCGCTACGCCATGTAACGGTGGGAAGGTCATGTTGCCGGGCAGAGCCCGGCACTACGCGTTACAGCTCTTCCACGACCACGTTGCGATTGGTGTAGATGCAGATGTCGCCGGCGATGTTGATCGACTCGGTGGCGATGGTGCGGGCGTCCAGTTCGGTGTGGGCCATCAGCGCGCGGGCGGCCGACAACGCATAGGAACCGCCGGAGCCGATCGCGATGATCCCGTCTTCCGGCTCGATCACATCACCGGTGCCACTGATGATCAGCGAGGTGTCCTTGTCGGCGACGGCGAGCAGCGCTTCGAGCTTGCCCAGGCGGCGCTCGGTGCGCCAATCCTTGGCCAGTTCCACTGCGGCGCGCTGCAGCTGGCCGTGCTTTTCCAGCTTGGCCTCGAACAGCTCGAACAGGGTGAAGGCGTCGGCGGCGGCACCGGCGAAACCGGCCAGCACCTGGCCCTCGCGACCCAGCCGGCGCACCTTGCGGGCGTTGCCCTTCATCACCGTGTGGCCGAGCGTGACCTGACCATCGCCAGCGACGGCGACATGACCGTTGCGGCGCACCGAGATGATGGTGGTGGCATGAAATACGTTGGGGTTCTGACTGGGGTCCATGGAGCCTCCGGGGTGACAGAGACTGAGGTGGGGTCGTTGCCGGGGGCTTCAACCCACCCCGCCCTGCGGCCCGGTGACGCAGTGGATCGATTCAGCTTTCGTTGCTGCTCTTGCGCCGCTTCGCGCGCGGGTGCGCGGCGTCGTAGACCTTGGCCAGGTGCTGGAAATCCAGATGGGTATAGATCTGCGTGGTAGCGATATCGGCATGGCCCAGCAGCTCCTGCACGCCGCGCAGGTCGCCGGAGGATTCCAGGATGTGGCTGGCAAAACTGTGCCGCAGCATGTGCGGGTGCACATGCTTGAACAGGCCCTGGCGCTGGGCCAGCTGGCGGATGCGGATCTGGATGGCGCGCGGGGTGATCGGCCCGCCCTTACGCCCGGGGAACACCGGCGCGGTCGCCGCACCGCCGCTTTCGGCCCGCCAACCCTCCAGCGCGGTGCGCGCGTGCGAGCCGAACGGCACGCGCCGCTCGCGGTTGCCCTTGCCCAGCACGTTGACCAACCCGGTGGCGAAATCCAGGTCCCGCCAGATAAGCGCGCACAGCTCGCTCAGGCGTAAACCGGAGGAATAGAACAGTTCCAGCAGCGCGCGGTCGCGCAGGCCCAGCGGCCCATCGGTGGGCAGTTCCACCAGCTGCACGGCCTCATCGGCATCGAGCACCTGCGGCAGCTTGCGTGGCGCCTTCGGAGCCTTGAGCCCCGCGGCGGGGCTGGCCTCGATGCGGCGGTGCTTGAGCAGCCACGCATAGAAACTGCGGCACGCCGACAGACGACGCTGCAGCGACGTGGGCGAAAGCCCACGGCGGTGTTCGGCGGCGATGAACTGGCGCAACTGCTCGCCATCGAGCGACTCGATACGGGCGTCGTGGTCGTTGGCCCAGCCGGTCAGGGCCTCCAGGTCGCGGCGGTAGGCGTCCAGGGTGTGCACCGACATGCGCCGCTCCACCTCCAGGTGCGAGAGGAATTCCGCAACGGCCCCCATGCCAGCGCCCACGTCGGCGTCAGTCGTGGGTGAAGCGGGCCAGACCGACCGCCAGCGCTTCGCCCATCATGCGCAGGAACAGCGTGCCCATGCCCGGATAGAAGCGGTTGGGGTCGTGGCTGCCCACGGCGATCAGGCCGACACCCGGTAGCGGCAGCAATGCGCTGGACTGGACCGTGTCGGCGAGTGCGCCGTACAGCACGGTGTTCTTCTCCGCCTGCAGGCGGCCGCAGATCGGCTCGCCGTCCTTAAGGCAATCGCGGAACGACGCCAGCAGCGGGCTGTCGGCCGGGATGACCTGCAGCCACGGCGCCTGCTCCAGCCCGGCCACCGGCTGCAGCATCACCAGCCGCACCTTGTCGCCGGCGAAGTCCTCTTCCAGTGACGCGGCCATGGCCCGCAGCGTGTCGGCGGCCGTGGTCTGCTTCATCAGCGCCAGGGTCAGCTGGTGGGTGCGGACGGCCAGGCGCTCGTTGACCTGCGCGTTGGCGGCCAGGTCAGCCAGCCGTCGCGACAGCTCGCGGTTCTTGTCGCGCAGCACGTCCAGCTGGTAGCTGGCCAGCGATGCGGTCGGGCCGTCATCGCGCGGCACCACCATCGTGAGCGCCAGGTCCGGGAACTGCTTGAGGAACGCCGGGTGCCGCCGCAGCCAGGCGGCGACCTCGTGCGCACCGATCTTCTCGACCGTCTCGTTCATGCGTGCCACTCCCCTTCAAAGACGAAGGCTGCCGGGCCGGACATCACCACCTGGGCGTCGTCGGCCGGCCAGCGCAGGCGCAGCTCGCCGCCGGGCAGCGACAGCGTGGCGTCGCGCTCCAGTCGGCCACGCTGCATCATCACCACCGCCGCCGCGCACGCGCCGCTGCCGCAGGCCAGGGTTTCGCCCACGCCGCGTTCGTACACGCGCAGGCGCGCATGGCGCGGATCGACGACCTGCACGAAGCCGACATTCACCGACTGCGGGAAGGTGGCGTGCTGCTGCAGCAGGTTGCCCAGGCGCTCGACCGGGGCGGCATCGATCAGGCCCACTTCGATCACGGCATGCGGGTTGCCCATCGACACCGCGCCAAAGCGCACCGTGTCGCCCTGCAACGGCAGCAGGTATTCATCGCGTGCACGGGCAAAGCCCAGCAGCGGCACCTGCGCCGGCTCGAAGCGCGGCACGCCCATCGCCACCGCGTACTGGTCGTTGCCCACGCGTTCGATGGTGTGGGTGGCCAGCGGGCTGTCGATGGCGAAGCGGTCGTCACCGGCCGCGCCATCGCGCACCAGCCACGCGGCCACGCAGCGGGCGCCATTGCCGCACTGCTCGGACTGCGAGCCGTCGGCGTTCCAGATGCGGTAGGACGCCACCGAGCCTTCCGCACGCGGGGGTTCGATGGTGAGGATCTGGTCGCAACCCACGCCGGTGTGGCGGTCGGCCAGGCGCGCGGCCAGGGCCGGGGTGGGCGCGGGTGTACCGTCACGCAGGTCCAGGACGACGAAATCATTGCCGGCGCCGTGCATCTTGCTGAAGCGCAGCGCCGGGGAGGCGGCCTTAGTCATTACCGTCTTCGGACTTCAGCGGCGCGTCGACCGGATCGGGGACCACCGGCGGGTTCTCGGTGTCATCCACGGCAGCCGGCGTGGTCTCATCGACAGCCGGCTCGGCGATTTCTTCGACCGGCACCGGCTTCTGCGGCAGCACCAGCGGGCCTTTGTTGCCGCAGGCGGCAAGGAGAAGCAGCGAGGCCGCTGCCAACGGAATCAGGATTCGGTTGCGATGGGGGATGCTCATGGCCCGAGTATAGCCGTGGGCTCTTTGACCGAGGGTATCGATTCGATGAACACGGCCATGGGGGTGCCGGCTGCGGGTCGGCTGACCACGATGCCAGGGGTATGCGATTGCCGGCCAGCGGCCGGCAGCCCGTGCGTCCTTCAGTGCATGCGTGGATGCCGGCCAGCGGCCGGCAGCCCGTGCGCCCTTCAGTGCATGCGTGGATGCCGGCCAGCGGCCGGCACTACCGGGGTGGCAGGGGGCGGCTCCACAGCCAGATCGCCACCGCCGCCATGCTGCCGATGGAGAACCACTTCACCCACGCGATCGGCACGCACCAGAGCATGATGCCGGCGCAGACCGCCATGGTCAGGGTGGCCATCCACTTGGCGTAGCGGCTGACCGCGCCGTGGGCCTGCCAGTTGCGGATGGAGGGGCCAAAACGCGGATGCTGCAGCAGCCAGGTGTGCAGGCGCTCCGAGCCGCGCGAGGCGGCCCAGGCCGAGATCAGGATGAACACGGTGGTGGGCAGGCCCGGCACGAAGATGCCGACGATGCCGGTGGCCAGGCTGGCATAGGCCAGCAGCCACCATGCCCAGCGGAACCGCACCGGCGGCCGCGTGGCGGGGGCATCGGCAACGTCGGGGCGTTCGGGCACGGTCATGTGCCCAGCATAGCGAGGCCGGACGACGACCGCGATGGTCGCCGTCCGACGTGCGGGTTGCGGGCCGGTGTTACGGGGCGGCGGTCACGCCCAGCTGGTCAAGCACGAACGCATACGATTCGGCCAGCTCGTGGTAGCGCTGGAACCGCCCGGACTTGCCGCCGTGCCCGGCCTCCATGTTGGTGCGGAACACGATCGGATGAGTACCGGTGTTGTCATCGCGCAGCTTGGCCACCCACTTGGCCGGCTCCCAGTACTGCACCTGCGAATCCCACAGCCCGGTACCGACGAACAGCGCCGGGTAGGCCTGCTTCTTGACGTTGTCGTAGGGCGAGTAGCCGAGCATGTAGTCGTAGTAGGCGCGCTGCTCCGGGTTGCCCCACTCGTCGTACTCGTTGGTGGTCAGCGGAATGCTGGCGTCGAGCATGGTGGTGACCACGTCCACGAACGGCACCTGCGCCACCATCACCCGGTAGTCCTGCGGGGCCTGGTTGGCCACCGCGCCCATCAACAGGCCGCCGGCGCTGCCGCCGGACGCGGCCACGCGGTCCTTGGACGCATACCCCAGCCGCACCAGTTCGCGGGTGACGTCGACGAAGTCGTTGAAGGTGTTCTGCTTCTTCAGCAGCTTGCCGTCCTCGTACCACGCACGGCCCATTTCCTCGCCGCCGCGGATGTGCGCGATGGCATAGACAACGCCGCGGTCGAGCAGGCTCACCACGGTCTGGTTGAAACCGGGGTCCATCGACATGCCGTAGCTGCCGTAGGCGTACTGGTACAGCGCCGCGGTGCCGTCCTTCTTGAAGCCGTTGCGGTACACCAGCGACACCGGCACCCGGGCGCCGTCACGCGCGGTCACCCAGACCCGCTCGGTGGTGTACCTGGCCGGGTCGTAGCCGAGCACCGGCTGCTGCTTGAGCTGGCGGCGCTCACCGGTGACGGTGTTGAGCTCGTAGGTGGTGGTCGGGGTGGTCAGCGAGTTGTAGGCATAGCGCAGCCACGGGCTGTCCGGCTCGGGGTTGGCGGCCAGGCCCATGGAGTAGGCCGGCTCGTCGGCCTTGACGTAGTCCTGGCGGCCATCGGGGTACAGCAGGCGGATACGTTCCAGGCCATTGGAACGCTCGGCGATCGCACTGAAGCCGTCGAACAGCTCGAACCCTTCCACCAGCACCGCATCGTCGTGCGCCACCCAGTCGGTCCACTGCGAGCGCGCGGTGGCGTCGGTGGGCGCGGTGACGATCTTGAAGTTCTTCGCGCCCGCATCGTTGGTGCGGATCACCCAGCGGCCGTTGAAGTGGTCGGCGTCGTATTCCACATCGCGCGCACGCGGCGCCAGAAGGGTGAATGCCTGCGGATTGGCGGCCGGGGCGTAGCGGGTTTCCGAGCTGACCGTGCTGTGCAGTTCGATGGTGAGGAACTTGTCGTCGCGGGTGCGGCCGACGCCCATGTAGAAGCTGTCGTCCTTCTCTTCGTACACCAGCACGTCGCTGCTGGCCGGGGTCCCCAGCACGTGCTTCTTCACCCGCACGGTGAGCAGGGTGTCCGGATCGTTCTCGACGTAGAACAGCGTGCGGTTGTCGTCGGCCCAGACCACGTTGGGCGACACGTTCTCGATGCGGTCCGGCAGCACCTGGCCGGTGCGCAGGTCCTTGAAGCGGATCACGTACTGGCGGCGGCCGACATCGTCTTCGGCCCAGGCCAGCAGATGGTTGTCCTGGCTGACGTCGGCATCGCCGACATCGAAGAAGTTCTTGCCTTCGGCCATCACGTTGATGTCCAGCAGGATCTCTTCGGGCGCGTCCATGCTGCCCTTGCGGCGCGCCTGGATCGGGTAATCCTTGCCGGTTTCGTAGCGGGTGTAATACCAGTAGCCGCGATCACGCGCGGGCACGCTGGCGTCGTCCTGCTTGATGCGGGCGACGATTTCCTTGTACAGGGTGTCCTCGAGCGGCTTGAGCGGGGCCATCACCTGGTCGGTGTAGGCGTTTTCCTCATTCAGGTAGGCCAGCATCTTCGGATTTTCGCGCTTGTCGTCGCGCAGCCAGTAGTAGTCGTCGGTGCGGGTCGCACCGAACGGCGCCTTGACCGTGTGCGGCTGCTTCTCGGCGTCGGGCGGGGTGAGCGCGGGGGCGGCATGCACGTTGGAGGTCATCAGGCTGGCAACCAGTAAACAAAGGGCGGGTTTCACGAGATAAGGCTCCTTTCGGGGGAATGCAATGGCGTCCATGGTCGGCCCCAGTCTGGGCGGGCGTTGGGGCAGCGGCAAGCCTGCCGATGGTCACTGCACCTATCATCGGCAGCATGAGCCCCCCTACCCCCACGGCAGGCTACAGCCGCCGCAGCCAGGAAATCGAACCCTTCCACGTGATGTCGCTGCTGGCCCGCGCGCAGGCGCTGGAGCAGGCCGGGCATGACGTGATCCATCTGGAAATCGGCGAGCCGGACTTCACCACCGCCGCACCGATCGTGCAGGCCGGCCAGGCGGCCCTGGCCGCCGGCCACACCCGCTACACCGCCGCGCGCGGGCTGCCCGCGCTGCGCGAGGCCATCGCCGGGTTTTACCAGCAGCGTTACCAGCTGCAGATCGATCCCGAGCGCATCCTGGTCACGCCCGGCGGCTCGGGCGCGCTGCTGCTGGCGAGCAGCCTCCTCGTCGACCCGGCCAAGCACTGGCTGTTGGCTGACCCCGGCTACCCGTGCAACCGCCACTTCCTGCGCCTGGTCGAAGGCGCCGCGCAACTGGTGCCGGTGGGTCCGCAGACGGCCTACCAGCTCACCCCCGCGCTGATCGAGCAGCACTGGAACGCGGCCAGCGTGGGCGCGCTGGTGGCCTCGCCCGCCAACCCGACCGGCACGGTGCTCTCGGCGCCGCAGCTGGCCGGGTTGTCGCAGGCGCTGAAGGCGCGCGGCGGCCACCTGGTGGTGGACGAGATCTACCACGGCCTCACCTACGGCACGGACGCGGCCAGCGTGCTGCAGGTGGACGACGACGCCTTCGTACTCAACAGCTTCTCCAAGTACTACGGCATGACCGGCTGGCGGCTGGGCTGGCTGGTCGCCCCACCGCAGGCGGTGCCGGACCTGGAGAAGCTCGCGCAGAACCTGTACATCAGCGCCTCCAGCATTGCCCAGCATGCCGCCCTGGCCTGCTTCACCCCGGAGAGCATGGCCATCTTCGAACACCGCCGCGCCGCCTTCCGCGAGCGCCGCGACTACCTGCTGCCGGCGCTGCGCGCCCTGGGCTTCCGCATCGAGGTGGAGCCCGAAGGCGCCTTCTACCTGTACTGCGACGTCAGCGCGTTCACCGATGACGCGCAGGCGTTCTGCGCGCACTTCCTGGAAACACAGCACGTGGCCTTTACGCCCGGGCTGGATTTCGGACACCACCGCGCCGACGAACACGTGCGGCTGGCCTACACGCAGGAAGTACCGCGCCTGGAAGAAGCCGTGGCACGGATCCGGCGTGGGTTGGAAACGTGGGTGAGGTGACCGCTACGGCCCGCAACTACTTCAGCCGTCGCTTTGCAAACGCACTCACCAATACGGTCAATGGCCTCCCCACACTGTTACAGCGTACGAGTGAGGCGGCGCAGTTGGAGCCATTAGCGTCAAAGCGCTGTACGCCTGGCATGGCCAAGTCAACGGGCCGATTGACTATGCAAGAGTGATAGGTAACAGGCACCGCTGGTCAAGCCGTTCGCGACAGCTTCGTAGGCACGCCAGAAACAGTGAGTTGATCTGGCCTTCCGCGCCCGATAACTGGATGCAGTCAGCGGCCTGGTCATCATCGCCTTGGAGTCACATCACCGTCGTCACGGCATCCGGTGTCGTCCAGAACAGGCCGCCACCAGAGCGCTTGTCGAGCATGAAAATATCGTAGGACGATGTCACCAGATCGTCGACTGAGCTCTGCTCGGCGAAGAATCTGCCAAAAAGATCGACATGGTGCCGATGGAATGCACTGATATCGTCGAAGAAGAATGAAGGTCGCAACCGACTGTTGAAAGTATGGCATCTAGCCTCACCCGGCACTCGGTGCGCCTGCATCGAAAAACGTGTTTCGATAGGCGCGATGATCTCAAATTCGACGGTCCTTTCCCCGAAGAAGAGACCATGCAACTCAAACCCATCACTTCCGGGCAGAGTGAAGAACACATTGCCGGTGGATTGGCTTGGCGGAATACCCGCGCGGGTGCGTGCGGCCTTGGCTTCCCTGGCAATTTGCGCCAGGTTGATGGACTGACCGAGACCTTCCTGCAGCATGAAATTCCGCCAGAAATTCACCATCAACACTACGTCACCGGACGCAGCGATAGCGCCATATTTCCATGGATGAACTTTCTGGTAGTTGCGCATGACCGCATCCGGCTTTCCCCCATTTGACACCCTGGAAAACACTGCGCAATGATCCCCTGCAAGGATCAGATGGTCTTGCACGTCGGCGGCGATGATCAACGTCATTGCTGGCAAGGCCCCATGGAAAGCACACCGCAAGTAAAGGAACTACGTCATGCCCGGCAACTTCATCGTCAAGGCCAGCCAGCACCCGTTTCTGGAAGGCGAATTCGGAACAGCACCATTGGCCGCATTGCCGGACACACGAGTGAAGTTTTTCGACGAGGGCTTCGTGCTTAAGGACGAGGCAACCGGCGATCCTCTGCCCAACGTGGCCTACCGCATTCTGCTCAAAGGCGGCAGTTCTCTGGATGGCATCACCGACAGATGGGGACGTACGCATGTTGTTGGCTCGGCCGTTGTCGAAGAAGTGACCCTCCACGTGAGAGAGGCCTGAGCCTATGGCCATCACCGCTGCACGACTCATCTATCGCCACATTGCCAGCTCGGTCACCTCGTCCACATCCAACACGAGACGCATAGAAGTCCTGATCGCGAGACCCGCCGAGGTGCTGCATCTGGATGCCATCGAACTCGCGCCGGAGATCCTCGATGAAGACGGAGCCATCGATGACACCATGGCCATCGTCGAGGGTTCCAGCGAGCCACACGCCATCCCGCACAAGCACCCGATGGTCAAAGTCGAGCCATCAACCAACCGCATCGCGCATCGCGAGCTGAAGATCCGTGTATGGAGCGAAGGCCGACCCGATGGCCACCATGCCGGAAAGACGGTGACCTGGTCGATGAGCCCGCTGTTCGTGCCTCCTGTCGATGAAGGCGAGGAGCCCGGTGCCCCCGTCTTCCGGGGAGACTGGACACAGGCTGGTATAGGCAATCGTGATCGTTTCCAATCACCCGCCGAGTTCGCGGCTACCGGATTCACCCGCGTCAGTCAGGAGCAGGCCACAACCACCGTAGATGACATCGGCTACACCGCCATCCGCATCAACCTGCCGCCCATCGCCTTCAATGCCGCGCGCATCCGCGTGCAACTGGAGGGAGAGGACGCTGCGCAGGAGCTGATAGACCTGGAGGTGCCAGGCATCATCGCGATTGATCCGGGACATGGGGGCACTGAAAATCGCGAAGGCTCCTCGGCCAACAACGCGACCTCACACACCAGTGGAAATCTCGAAAAGAACCTCACGCTCGATTTCGGCCTCCGTATCCGATCCGCTCTGCAGACACTGCGCGTCGGCAAGAACAGTAACCTGCGGATCCATATGACGCGAACTGAAGATGAGAACCGCGCAGGCTCCGTCCGCGCAAACGTCGGCAAGGACCGTGGCGCCGACATTCTGCTCAGTATTCACTTCAACGGTGCAAACGGTGTCGCAAGAGGAACGGAGACACTCATCCGACCCCGCGCCAGCAATGTGAACTTTGACGCGGACATTGCACTGGCACGCCGTGTGAACGACGCAGCTTACAATGCCATCCTTGCCCACGATGCAGGGGCCCGGAACCGAGGCGTCAAATCCGAGAGGGATCTGGCGGTTCAAAGTGAACGTAGCCTGGGAAATACCGCGACCTGGCACCCTCTTCGGGCGGCGCTGCTGGAAGTCGAGTTCATCGACAACCAAACCGTGGATGAGTTGCTCAGCATCAACGAGGGCTACGAGCAGGTCAGGCAGGACATCTGCGATGCCGTTGCCAGTGCATTGCTTGAAGATCTGAGGCGCAACTCATGAAGCTGCTGCACAATCTCACCCTGGTCGGCGCGCTGCTCGTGTTTTCCTGCACCCCTGAGTTGGCGGCTTGCTCAACGGTATCAGCGGAACAAAAAGCAGGCCACTACAAGCTTATTGCGCTGCCGCTGGAGCAAACATCGTCGCCAATCGGGAAGCGCGAGCCGCTGCCGTTCAGGCTGCGCGCGCCGGGTTCAGCGGAAGCACGCATTGTGGATGCAAGCGATCAGTTGATCAGGCCGGCACCGGCCAATGGAACGATTTTCGGCTTTCGAGCGAGTCCGAATCAGCAGTGGGTCTTGCTCGATCTCAGCAACGCGGCGTATGTGGTCGCCTCCGTCGACAGACTCAAGGACATCGCCAGGCCACCCAAACGGCCGCATGCACCCGCCGACGCGACCGTCATCGAATGGCGCATCCTCGATGATGACCGCTTGATCGGTTACGCCGAGCTGCCTTCACTGGAGCCGACAGAAGGCTTGACCGCGTCCGAGGCAGACGGGCTGCCACCCAGGGGCACGCTGGTTTACATCTACACCATCGCCACCGGCGCCATGAGTCCCGTCGAAATCGACGCATCGGCGCCACAGCCCTTCAGCATCTCCGACGATTCATATGGGAACCTTGCCATTGAGCCTCATTCCGGGCTGGCCGCGTTCGGGCTGAAGATTCTTCAAAGCCCGTAGCCATGACGCGAAGAGCGTGAATCAGGTGCACGCTCCCGACTTCTTCAGGTGAAGCGGGCACGGCGGTACAGACGGGTCGGGCGCGGGACCGTTGCCACCGTGCCTCCAGGTAGCCAGGGACGTCCGTAAAGCCGTGCGCAAACTGCTGTTGTTTTGGGCCCGCCAGTGGCACAACAACCAAAAAAAACGCCACGCATTGCTGCGTGGCGCTGAAACTGGGGTGGAGCCAACCTGACGCCCCACCACCCGGAGGCGGACCGAAGAGACCTTCGGTATTTTCATGCGGCTACCGGGCCGATGGGCCATCCCAGCAGTCGAGCAACGCTCGACTCTACCGCAACTGCTCCCACAGGAAGCTGTAGGCCAATGCCGACATGTGCGCGGCCTGCGCATTGTTGGCCGCGCCGCCGTGCCCGCCTTCGATATTCTCGTAGTAGGTCACGTCCTTGCCGGCCTCGATCATCTTCGCAGCCATCTTCCGAGCATGGCCCGGATGCACCCGATCGTCACGCGTGGATGTCGTGAACAGCACCGGCGGGTAGGTCTTCTTCGCATCAAACAGGTGGTACGGCGAGAAGGTCTTGATGAACTCCCAATCCGCCGTGTCCGGGTTGCCGTATTCGGCCATCCAGGATGCGCCGGCCAACAGGTGGCTGTAGCGCTTCATGTCCAGCAGCGGCACCTGCACCACCACCGCCCCGAACAACTCCGGGTACTGGGTGAGCATGTTGCCGGTGAGCAGGCCACCGTTGCTGCCGCCCTGCACGCCCAGGTGCTTGGCCGAGGTGATCTTGCGGCTGACCAGATCGCGGGCCACCGCCGCCATATCCTCATAGGCCTTGTGGCGGTTCTGCTTCAGCGCCGCCTGGTGCCAGCGCGGGCCGTACTCGCCACCGCCACGGATGTTGGCGACCACGTACACGCCGCCCTTCTCCAGCCAGGCGCGGCCCATGCCACCGGAGTAGCTCGGGGTCAGCGAGATCTCGAAGCCACCGTAGCCGTACAGCAGGGTCGGGTTGGAACCATCCCGCTTCATGTCCTTGGCATGCACCACGAAGTACGGCACGCGGGTGCCGTCCTTGCTGGTGGCGAAGTGCTGCTCGATCACCTTGCCCTCGGCATCGAAGAAGGCCGGCATGGTCTTGAGCACTTCCGGCTGCTTGCCGATCTCGGCAATGGCCAGCGTGGTCGGGGTGAGGTAGTCGGTGACGGTCATCCACACCGCGTCGCTGTCATCGGCATCCACCGCACCCACGGCCACGGTGCCGAACGACGGCGCGCCGGTGAAGTCGCTCTTCTTCCAGCCGCTGTCGGTCGGGGTGAGTACGCTCAGGCGGCTCTTCACGTCGTCCAGCACGTTGAGCACCAGGTGGTTCTTCGTCCAGCTGCTGCCGGCCAGCGAGGTGGTCGCGGTGGGCGCGAACAGCACCTCGAAGTCACGCTTGCCGGCCAGGTAGTCGTCCAGCTTGGTGACCAGCAGCGAACCGGCGGTGTAGGTCTTGCCGCCCACCGTCCACGCATCGCGCAGCTCCAGGGTCAGCCACTGCTTGCGCAGACCCTTCTCGGCCGAGTTCGGCGCGTCGATCTTGGTCAGCGTGCCATCGTCGGCGCGCAGGTAGACCTCGTTGTTGTAGAACGCCAACGTGCGGCTGACCAGGTTGCGCTCGTAGCCGGGTGTGTCGTCGTGCATGGCCGCGATGTACATGTCTTCGGGCTTGCCTTCGTACACCACGCTGGCACTCGCCATCGGCGTGCCGCGCTTCCACAGCTTGGCCACGCGCGGGTAGCCCGAGGTGGTCATCGTGCCGGTGCCGAAATCGGTGTAGACAAACACCGTGTCGCGGTCGATCCAGTTCAGGCCGCCCTTGGATTCGGGGCGGAAGAAACCGTCCTTGATCCATGTCTTGTTGGCCAGGTCGAATTCACGGGTGACATCGGCGTCGGCGCCGCCGCGCGACAGCGCGATCAGGCAACGCGAATAATCCGGGCGCAGGCAGTCGGCGCCGTGCCAGACCCAGTTCTCACCCTCGGCCTTGTTCAGGGCATCCAGGTCGAGCACGGTTTCCCAGGTCGGCGAGGCCTTGCGGTACTCGGCCAGCGTGGTGCGGCGCCACAGGCCGCGCTCGTGCTGCTTGTCCTTCCAGAAGTTGTAGTAGTAGTCACCGATCTTCTGCACGCCGGGAATCTTGGCGTCCGAATCGAGCACCTCGCGGATGCTGGCTTCCATCTGCTTGAAGGCCGGGGTCTGGGCCAGGCGGCCTTCCGACTTGGCGTTCTGCTGCTTGACCCAGTCCAGCGACTTCTCGCCGGTCACATCTTCGAGCCACGCGTACGGGTCGGCGGGGGTTTCAGCAGCCATGGCAGTACCTACCGCACCGGCGGTGATCAGGCCTGCCATCAGGCAGGCGGAAGCGATTTTGGACATTGCAGCTCCAGGCGGACATAAGCTCCGGACGCTATCACACCGCCCGGCCGGGGCTCCCGTGTCGAAGGTCAGGGCGCGCGACCCGGGCCGGAACGCGGGTGCGGCGGCGGGCCTGCGGGCCACGGCGACGGCCACTGCGGCGGCGCAGCAGTGCCTTCGGCAGGCGGAACCGGTACAGGCTCCACCAGGCCAGCCACGGCATGCCCACCAGCCACAGGGGCAGCCAGCCCAGCCATTCGCTGCTGCCGCGGGCCGCCGGCCACACCAGCACCAGGGCCAGCCCGGCCAGGGCGGCCTGCCGGACTCCGCGCAGTACCTGCGGATCGGGCGCGCTGGCCGGGGGCGCGGACGCCTGTGAACGCGGGGAATGACGCGACGACGACAAGGGCATGACATGACTCCGTGCGAAAGTGATGCGTCACCTTGCCGTGCCACCATCTCACCGGCTGCGACCTGTTGCCGCAACCGGCACGGCAAGCGTGAACGCCACCATTGACGTTCTCCGCCGTCCCACCCACCATGCCCGTGCCAGCCACTGGAGCCTTCTGCCGCATGTCTCTGAACCGCCCGCTTCGCGCTGTCCTGTTGCTGTCGACGCTGTCGCTGCTGTCCGCCTGCGCCTTCCGCCACGAGGCCAAGCCGAGCCCCGCACCGCTGGCCACCGAAGTGACGGGCGCGCCCATCGACCTGCAGAAGTTCATGGGCACCTGGTATGTCATCGGCCGGGTGCCCAACCCGATCGAACGCGGCCATGTGGCCAGCGTCAACGAGTTCAGCCTGCGCGGCGACCAGAAGGTGTCCATCACCTATCGATACCGCAACGGGTTCTCCGAACCGCTCCAGCAGCTGACCGTGCGCGCCTCGGTGGACGAGGAGAGCGGCAACCACAACTGGCGCACCTGGTTCTACAAGATCGTGCCGACGCACACCCGCGTGCTGGAAGTAGCGCCGGACTATTCGTGGGCGATGCTGGGCTATCCCGGCCGCGAGATGGCCTGGATCTTCGCGCGCCAGCCGGACATGGACAAAGAGCTCTACAAGGAACTGGCCACCCGCCTACGCGACGAGTACGGGGTCAACACCGACAAGCTCAAGCGCGTGCCGCAGCATCCCGAGCAGGTGGACCGGCTGGGGTATGAGGTGCCGAACGTGCGGTAAGCGTGGTGTACCGACCAACGGTCGGTACCTACCCGTCATTTCCGGCTGTAGTGCGAGACCAGCCAGTCGCCCAGCATCTGTAGGATCTGCACCAGCACCAACAGCAGCACCACGGTGACCAGGGCCACGTCGGTGTGCGAGCGCTGGTAGCCGTCGCGGAAGGCCAAATCGCCCAGGCCGCCGGAACCGATGGCACCGCCCATCGCGGTGAAGCCGATCAGCGCAATCACCGTGACCGTGGCACCGGCGATCAGACCCGGCCGCGCTTCGGGCAGCAACACCCGGGTGACCAGCTGCCAGGTGGTGGCACCCATCGACTGGCTGGCTTCGATCACACCCCGGTCCACTTCGCGCAGCGCGGTTTCCACCAGCCGCGCGTAGAACGGCGCCGCGCCGATCACCAGCGGCACGATCGCACCCCGCACGCCCAAGGAGGTGCCCATCATCCACAAGGTGAGCGGGATCAGCACGATCATCAGGATGATGAAAGGCACCGACCGCAGCAGGTTCACCAGCACCGCCAGCGCGCCGTACAGCACCGGCTTGCGGTGCAGCTGCGGCGAGCCGGTCAGGAACAGCAGCACGCCCAGCGGCAGGCCGATCAGCAGGGTCAGCGGCAGCGAGCCACCGAGCATCAACAGGGTATCCAGCGTGGCCTGGCCGATGTCGGCCCACTTGCCCGCGTCGAGGTGGCGGAAGAAACCGCCTGCGGTAGCCAGGATCATCGACGCAGCTCCTCAAGGTGGACACCGGCGGCCACGAAGCCGGCCTGCGCGGCCTGCACGTCGCCGCCCACCAGCGAGACCGTCAGCTGGCCGTAGGGGGTGTCCTTGATCCGGTCGATACGGCCGGACAGAATGTTGTAGTCCACGCCGGTTTCGCGCGCGATGCGGCCCAGCAGCGGTTCGTAGGTGTCGGCGCCGAGGAAGGTCAGGCGCACGATGCGCCCGGCGACCGCTTCGAAATCCTTGTGCAGTTCGCCCTCGTCCACCTGCTCCGATTCGCTCACGAAGCGGCGCGTGGTCGGGTGCTGCGGGTGCAGGAACACCTCGGTGACCGGGCCGGTTTCCACCAGGTGGCCGGCATCGAGTACGGCCACGCGGTCGCAGACCCGGCGGATCACGTCCATCTCGTGGGTGATCAGCACGATGGTCAGGCCCAGTTCGCGGTTGATCCTGCCCAGCAGCTTCAATACCGAGGCGGTGGTCTGCGGGTCCAGCGCGCTGGTGGCCTCGTCGCACAGCAGGATCTGCGGGCGGGTGGCCAGGGCGCGGGCGATACCGACGCGCTGCTTCTGGCCACCGGACAGCTGCGCCGGGTACTTGGTCGCGTGCGCTTCCAGGCCCACGGTATGCAGCAGTTCGTCCACGCGCGCTTCGATCTCTGCGCGCGGGGTGCCGGCCAGCTCCAGCGGGAAGGCGACGTTGGCCGCCACCGTGCGCGAGGACAGCAGGTTGAAGTGCTGGAAGATCATGCCAATCTTCCGGCGCAGCGCGCGCAGGCCGTCGGCATCGAGCGCGGTCACGTCTTCGCCGCCGATCAGCAGGCGGCCGCCGGTAGGCTCCTCGAGCCGGTTGATCAGGCGGATCAGGGTCGACTTGCCTGCCCCGGAGTGGCCGATGATGCCGAATACCTCGCCGGCCTCGATGGTCAGGTCCAGCGGCTGCAGCGCGGCGATCGCGCGGCCGCCGACGGCATAGGATTTGTGCAGGCGCTGGAACTCGATCACTTCGCGGTCAACCGGGCATCGACGGGAGGGGGCGTGCAGCCTACCAGCGCGGGGCGGCCCTGGCCCGCATGGCTGTGCGGAATGATATTCCGTTTGGTTCTAAGCCGGCGTGATCGGGCCCGCGACGGCCCTGCCCGGCTCAGGGATGGTCCAGCGGCGCGGGCGCCTGAACCTGGCGGACCCGCTCCCGGTGCAGCAGGTACAGGCCGGAGGCGACAATGATCGCCGCGCCCAGCCAGGTGAAACGGTCCGGCAGCGCGCCCCAGAACAGCAGGTCCCAGCCGATCACCCAGACCAGCCCGGTGTACTCCAGTGGCGCGATCAGCGAGGCCTCGCCCAGCTGGAACGCGCGGGTCAGGGCCACCTGCCCCCCGGCCCCGGCCAGGCCCATGCCGGCGATCAGCGCGGCGTGGCCCAGCTGCAGCGGCTGCCAGTCGGGGAGGGCCAGCAGGCCCGCGCCCACCGCCATGATCACCAGGAACCAGACCACCATCGACTGCGGGGTATCGGTGCGGGTGAGCATGCTGACCGTGATGGCGGCCACGGCATAGGCGGTGGCGGCCAACAGCACCATCAGGCCCGGCACCGAGATGAAGCCGCCCACACCGGGCCGCAACACCACCAGCACCCCGATCAGGCCGATGCCGATGGCGATCCAGCGGCGCGGGCCGACGTGTTCGCCCAGCAGCGGCACCGACAACGCGGCGATCAGCAGCGGGGCCACGAAGTAGATGGTGTAGGCGGTGGACAGCGGCAGGCTGCGCAGGGCATAGACGAAGCAGCCGATCATCGCCATGCCCAGCGCCCCGCGCAGCAGGTGCAGGGCCCAGCGTTTGGGCACCAGCGAGCGCGGGCCGGCGGTGGCCAGCACCCAGACCAGCACGAACGGCAGCGAGGCCGCGCCGCGCAGGAAGGTCACCTGCAGGGTGGGATAGCTGCTGGCGAGCTGCTTCATGCCGGCGTCCATCAGCGAGAAGCAGGCCACGGCCATCAGCATCCAGGCGACGGCGCGGGAGGGGGATTTCTGGGTGATCATGGCCCATTATCGCCGCGATGGGCGGGCCGTCCATGCCGGGGTGGTTAGAATGACGGCATTCACCCGTTGGAGTTTCCCCATGCCTTCCTTTGACGTCGTTTCCGAAGTCAACACCCACGAACTGACCAACGCGGTCGACCAGGCCAACCGCGAGCTGTCCACCCGCTTCGACTTCAAGGGCGTGGAGGCCAAGTTCGTGCTGGAAGACAGCGTGATCAGCCAGTCCGCGCCGAGCGATTTCCAGCTGCAGCAGATGACCGACATCCTGCGTGCGCGCCTGATCGCGCGCGGCATCGATGTGCGCTGCCTGGAGTTTGGCGACGTCGAGACCAACCTGGCCGGTGCACGCCAGAAGGTGACGGTCAAGCAGGGCATTGAACAGAAGGTCGCCAAGCAGATCGCGATGAAGTTGAAGGAAGGCAAGTTGAAGGTGGACAGCCAGATCAACGGCGACAAGCTGCGCGTCAACGGCAAGAAGCGCGACGACCTGCAGGACGCGATCGCGCTGTTGAAGAAGGAGACCTTCGAGGTCCCGCTGCAGTTCGACAACTTCCGCGATTGATCGCACGCCGGTCGCCCACGTAACGCCGGACGGTAGTGCCGGCCGCTGGCCGGCAACCACGCAAACCTCGAACGCGCACGCATACTGCCGGCCGCTGGCCGGCAACCACGCAAACCTCGAACGCGCACGCATACTGCCGGCCGCTGGCCGGCAACCACGCAAACCTCGAACGCGCACGCATACTGCCGGCCGCTGGCCGGCAACCACGCAAACCCCCAACGCGCACGCATTACTGCCGGCCGCTGGCCGGCAACACCGCGTCCTTACCCGCGCAGGTGCCGATACAACGTCGTCCGCGAAATCCCCAGCTGCCGCGCCGCCGCCGCGATGTTGCCGTGGTGCGCGGCCACCGCCTCGCGCACGCCCTGCGCGTTGAGCGCACGCAGCGACGGCGCACCCGCCTGGCCCGCCGCAGCCTCACTCCGCACGCCTGCGCGCGCCGCCAACGGCCCGCGCAGGTACTGCACATACACCGCCGTGTCTTCGCCGATACGCACCCGGTGCGCAGGCCCGGCCTGCAGCAACCGTCGCCGCTGGTGCACGCTGGCGCCGGCGAACAGGCCCTCCAGCGCAAGCAGCGGCAACGGCCCGCGCCGTGGCAGGCCGAACAAGCGGCGTGCCACCCGGTTGGCCGCACGTACCCGGCCGTCTTCCTCGACCGCCAGCAACCCCTGCAACGGCGACTGCAGCCAGCGCGCATCGTGCTGCACGGCCAGCAGGTGGCAGGGCCGGTGTTCGACCATCAGCCGGTTTTCGGTGGACAGCGCCGCCTGGCGGAAATACCCGTGCAGCAGTTCGGCATCACGATCGCCGGTGCCGGTGATGTCCAGCGCGCCGAGCACTTCGCCATCGAGCCCATGCAGCGGTACGCTCAGGCAGAACACCGCGGCAAACCGGTCTAGGTAATGTTCGTTGCCGCGCACCAGCGCGGGCGCGTCGTCGGCCAGGCTGCAGGCCGGTGCGGTGGTGCCGATGTCGATCTCGCGCAGTTGCCGGCCCACCTGGATCGGGCGCAACACCGGCACATCGGCCAGACCATGCTCGCGCTGGGCCACGATCATGCCCCCGGCGTTGACGCAGAACAGCGTCCACTGACGGCCACCGAAGGCGGCCCACAGATGGTCGAGATCATCGCGCACGCAGCGCGCCAGCCGGCGGTCGGCCGGGTCGTCCAGGCGTGGCCCGGAGGCGGCCAACGGGGCGTAATGCGGTTCCTGGCGCGGCTGCACGCCGGCCAGCCGCGAGCGCTCCCAGGAGCGCTGCACGGACGGGGCCAGCAACGACTCGGCCAGTGCCCCGCCGTCGGCGAAACGCTGGCGCGCCGCTGCCAATGCCTGTTGCTGCTCCAGCTGCATGCCGCCCATGGGATCCTCCAAACCGGATCTGGAGCGTACACCCGCGAAGCTGACTGACTGCACTGTCGCACGCCACACGGGCTGCGACGGTGTGTTTCAGCGTGCTGCCGGCCAGCGGCCGGCACTACCACAGGGTCAGGAACGGGCTGCGACGGTGCGTTTCAGCGTGCTACCGGCCAGCGGCTGGCACTACCCGATGGTCAGGATCGGCTTGAGCGTGATGCCGCGGGTACTGTCTTCGGCGGCCTGATTGATCTGGTCCAGCGGGTAGAACTTCACCAGTTTGTCGAACGGGAAGCGGCCCTGCTGGTACAGCTGCACCAGCTGCGGGATGAACACCTTGGGCACGCTGTCGCCTTCGACGATGCCGCGGATGCTGCGCCCACCCAGCAGCAGGTTGTTGACGTCGAACTCGGCCTTGGTGCCCAGCTTCGGCGCGCCCACCACGCCGATCACGCCACGCCCGCCCAGCGCCTCGATGCCCTGCGCCAGCACCTCGGGGCGGCCGGTGGATTCCAGTGCGAAGGTGGCCCCGTCCCCGGTGATCTCCCGCACCGCTTCGACCACATCAACGTCACGGCTGTTGATGACATGCGTGGCGCCCAGTTCCTTGGCCAGCTCCAGGCGCGACGGCACCACATCGATGGCAATGATGGTCGTGGCACCGGCCACGCGCGCGGCCATCACCGCGCTCAGGCCCACCGCGCCCGCGCCGAAGCTGGCGAAGCTGCTGCCGGCAGTGACCTTGAGCGAGTTGATCACCGCACCGGCACCGGTCTGGATACCGCAGCCCAACGGACCCAGCAGTTCGATCGGGGCGTCGTCGGGCACCTTGATCGCGTTGTTCTCGCGGCTCAACGCAAACGTGGCGAACGAGGACTGCGCGAAGAAGTGATCGTGCAGCGGGTTGCCGTCCGGGTCCTGGATGGCGGTGGTGCCGTCCAGCGCACCGCCACCGAAGTTCAGGCCGAAGAAGTCCTTGCAGTAGGCGCCATGCCCGCCGCTGCACGGATTGCAGTGGCCGCAGGCGCCGTAGGTGAGCACCACGTGGTCGCCCACCTTGAGGTCTTTCACGCCCGGGCCGAGCGCGTCGACAATGCCGGCACCCTCATGCCCGAGCACCGCCGGCAGCGGCACCGGGTAGTACTGGTCACGCACGATCAGGTCGGTATGGCACAGGCCGGTGGCGATCACGCGCACCAGCACTTCGTCATCCTGCGGGGCGCGGATGCGCGCCGGTTCGATAGTGAAAGGCTGTTCTTTTTCGCGCACCACGGCCACGGTGATGTCGCGCAGTTCTGCTGTAGCGGTCATGCTCGTTTCCTTGTTCAGATCGGATAGGCGGGCGCTTCGCCCTTGACGGTCAGCCACTGCCACTGGGTGAACTCGTCGATGTTGGACGGCCCCCCGATGCTGGTGCCGTTACCGGACGCGCCCACCCCGCCGAACGGGTTGATCACTTCATCGTTCACGGTCTGGTCGTTGATGTGCAGCAGGCCGGTGCGCAGGCGTTCGCCCAGCTTCAGCGCGCGGCCCACGTTGCTGGACACGATCGCCATCGACAGGCCGTACTCGCTGTCATTGGCCAGTCCCACAGCCTCGTCGTCCGTGTCGAACGGGACCACCACCGCGACCGGCGCGAAGATCTCTTCGTGGAAAGCGGGGTTGTCGCGGCCCACGTCACTGAGCACAGTCGGCTCGAAGAACAGGTCCTGGTAGCCGCCGCCGGTGGCCAGCGTGGCACCGGCCGCCTGCGCGTCGGCCACGATCTTTGTCGCATGGTCGCGCTGCTGGGCATTGATCAGCGGGCCGATGGCCACATCGCCAGTGGCCGGGTTGCCAACCTTGAGCGATTTCGCCTTGGCCACCAGCTTTTCCAGGAAGCGCGGATAGAGGCTGCGCTGGACCAGCACGCGGCCGGTGGCCATGCAGATCTGGCCTTGGTGCAGGTACACGCCCCACGCGGTATTGGCGATGGCCAGGTCGATGTCGGCGTCGTCCAGGATGATCAGCGAGTTCTTGCCGCCCAGCTCCAGCGAAACCTTCTTAAGGTGCTTGCCGGCCGCTTCGCCCACCTTGCGCCCGGCCCCGGTGGACCCGGTGAACTGGATCATCGCGATGTTGGGGTCGCTGGTCAGCGCGGCACCGGCCGCACCGTCACCGGGCAGCACGTGCAACAGACCGGCCGGCAACCCGGCCAGTTCGAACAGCCGTGCAATCACGAAGCCACCACACACCGCGGTGCGCGGGTCGGGCTTGAGTACCACCGCGTTGCCCAGGGCCAGCGCCGGAGCGACCGCACGCATGGCCAGGTACAGCGGGAAATTGAAGGGGGCGATCACGCCCACAACGCCCAGCGGGCGGCGGCGTGCCAGGTTGAGGCGGCCGGGTTCGGACGGCAGCACGTCGCCGATGCTGCGCGACGGGAGCGCCGCGGCTTCATGCAGCGCCTTGGTGTTCACCTTGGCCTCGAAGCCGGCCTTGAGCCGGGTGGAGCCGCTCTCGCGGACCAGCCATTCCACGATCTCATCGTTGTACTGCTCGGCCAGCTGCGCGGCCCGGCGCAGCACCTGGGCCCGGGTTTCGTAGGGCGCGGCGGCCCAGTCGCGCTGAGCGGTGGCGGCGGTACTGGCGGCGGCGGCGATGCCGGCCGGGTCGGTCATCGCGATCTGGCCCAGCGCGGTGCCGGTGGCCGGTTCGATCACATCCTGCGCGCTGGCGCCGGTCTGCCACTGGCCGTCGAACAGCTTGCCGGACCACAGCGCGGTGGGGAGAAATTCGGAGGTTGCATGCATCTGTTGGCTCCTTTGGACGAAGCACGGCCGCATGGCCGTCTTCTGCACATGGTTCACCCTGGCATTGGATACCTGCCGCGCCGCACTGCCTATTGGCCGTTGGCGGGAAACACGCAAGCCCCTGCCGGTAAAGGGATTTCAAGCATGCACAGTGTCCAGTTAATGGACAGTGGTGTGCCTGACAACGCCGCCACCACGCGTGCGTGCGGCCATGCGCCGTACAATCGCCTGCCCAGCCCGCGATACCGCCCGCCATGAATGAGCACGCCTTCACCGACGACAGCGCCCCGGACGGCACCGACTTCATCGCCGAAACCCGGACCTGGCTGGAGCAGATCGTGATCGGGCTGAACCTGTGCCCGTTCGCCAAGGCGGTCTACGTGAAAAACCAGGTACGTTTCGTGCTCAGCGACGCGACCACGCCCGAAGCGCTGGTGGAAGAGCTGGCCGAGGAGTTGCTGCGACTGCGCGACACCTCGCCGGAAGAGACCGACACCACGCTGATCGTGCACCCGTACGTGCTGACCGACTTCCTGGACTACAACGATTTCCTCGACAACGCCGACGCGGCGATCGAGGCCCTGGACCTGCAGGGCATCCTGCAGGTGGCCAGCTTCCACCCGCACTACCAGTTCGAGGGCGTGGCGCCGGACGATGTAAGCAACTACACCAACCGCTCGCCCTACCCCACCCTGCACCTGCTGCGCGAAGACAGCGTGGAACGTGCGGTGGCGGCGTTCCCGGACCCGGACGTGATCGTGGAGCGCAACATCGAGACGCTGGACAAGCTGGGCGTGGAAGGCTGGACCCGGCTGCTGGGGCGCAAGGACAACGCACGATGCCACTGACGCCGCCGATCACCGACTGGGCCACGCAGCCGCTGCGCGACCGCGTGGTGATCGTCACCGGCGGCGCGCAGGGCGTGGGCCGCGGCATCGCGCAGGCGGCGCTGGGCGCCGGCGGCAGCGTGGTGATTGCCGACCTGGATACCGATGCCGGCAAGGCCTGCCTGAAAGAATGGGCGCTGCCCGAACGGGCGGCCTTCCAGCGCGCGGACGTGGCCAGCGAGCGCAGTGTGCAGGCGCTGGTGAACGCCGCGCTGAAGCGTTTCGGGCGCATCGACGGGCTGGTCAACAATGCCGGCATTGCCGCGGCGCATGGCACCCCGCTGGCGCAGATGCCATTGGCCGAATGGCAGCGCCGGTTGTCGAGCCTGCACGGGGCCTTCCTGTGCAGCAAGCACGCGCTGCCGGCCCTGCGCGAGCACGGCGGGGCCATACTGAACATCGCCTCCACCCGCGCCGGGCAGTCCGAAGCGGACAGCGAAGCCTATGCGGCGGCCAAGGGAGGGCTGGTGGCCTTCACCCATGCGCTGGCGATCAGCGAAGGCCCGGCCGTGCGGGTGAACTGCATCAGCCCCGGCTGGATCACCACCGACGCCTGGCAGGCCCCGGCGCGGCGACGCACACCGAAGCTGTCGCGCCGCGACCACGCCCAGCACCCGGTGGGCCGCGTGGGCCAGCCGGAGGACATCGGCGCGTTGGCGGTGTTCCTGCTGTCGGACCTGTCCGGCTTCATCACCGGCCAGGACCATGTGGTGGACGGCGGCATGACCCGGAAGATGATCTACGCCGAATGACGGCGGGGGGCGAATCGACCAACGGTCGATTCCTGCCCCGGTAAGTACTGACCGTTGATCGGTACGCGTGCACGACACAGGACCACGACTCCGGTGGTGCCGGCCGCTGGCCGGCTCTGCACCATGCCACCGGCACACGGCGTCATGCATTCCGGGGAGCCGATCAGCAGCCGGCACTACCGGGATCGCGCCAGATGCAGTGCGATGACGACGTCCACCGGGCCGGATCACGCCATGCCGTTATGGCGCAGCAGCGCGTCCACGTTCGGCGCACGGCCGCGGAACGCGGCGAAGTTTTCCGCGGCACTGCGGCTGCCACCACGCGACAGTACTTCGTCGCGGAAGCGCCTGCCGGTGTCAGCCACCTGGTCCGGGGCCTCTTCAAATGCGGCGTAGGCGTCGGCACTGAGCACTTCGGCCCATTTGTAACTGTAGTAACCGGCAGCATACCCACCGGCGAAGATGTGGCTGAACTGATGCGGGAAGCGGTTCCAGGCCGGCGGCCGGTTCACCGCTACTTCGTCGCGCACGCGTTCCAGCAGCTGCAGCACGGTGTCCTGCACCGGGTCGAAGCTGCTGTGCAGCTGCATGTCGAACAACGCGAACTCCAGCTGGCGCACGGTGAACATGCCGCTCTGGAAGTTGCGCGCGGCCAGCATGCGGTCGAACAACGCGCGCGGCAGCGGCTCGCCGCTGTCGACGTGCGCGGTCATCGCCTGCACGCGCGCCCATTCCCAGCAGAAGTTCTCCATGAACTGGCTGGGCAGCTCCACCGCGTCCCATTCCACGCCATTGATGCCGGCCACGCCGAGCTCGCCGATGCGGGTGAGCAGCTGGTGCAGGCCATGGCCCATTTCATGGAACAGGGTGGTCACATCGCTGTGGCTGAAGGTGGCGGGCGCGCCGTCAGCGCCCTTGCCGAAGTTGCACACCAGGTACACCAGCGGCGTCTGCACGCCGTGCGCGGTATCACGCCGGTTGCGGCAGTCATCCATCCACGCGCCGCCGCGCTTGCCCTCGCGCGCGTACAGGTCCAGGTAGAACTGGCCGACCAGCGCGCCCTGGGCATCCACCAAGCGGAAGAAACGCACATCCGGGTGCCACACCGGCGCGCTGTCGGGCTGCACCTGCAGGCCGTACAGGCTTTCGATCACGCCGAACAGGCCGGCCAGCACCTTCGGTTCGGTGAAGTACTGCTTCACCTCCTGCTCGGAATAACTGTAACGGGCCTGCTTGAGCTTCTCGCTGGCAAAGCCAAGGTCCCACGCTTCCAGCGCGGGCAGGCCGAGTTCGTCGCGGGCGAAGGCGTCCAGTTCGGCGCGGTCGCGCTGCGCATGCGGCTTGGCGCGCGCGGCCAGGTCGCGCAGGAAGCCGAGCACCTGGTTGGCGTCCTCGGCCATTTTGGTGGCGATGGAATACGCGGCGTAGTTGGCAAAGCCGAGCAGCGCGGCCAGTTCCGCGCGCAGGGCCAGCACGCGGTCGATGTTGGCGCTGTTGTCCAGGGCGGCATCGCCGAATTCGGACGCACGCAGCGCGTTGGCGCGGTACAGCGTTTCGCGCAGCGGGCGATGCGTGGCGTAGGTCAGCACCGGCAGGTAGCACGGCATCTGCAGGGTCATCTTCCAGCCGGGCAGACCGTCCTTTTCGGCGGCCGCCCGTGCAGCGGCGACCACGTCTTCGGGCAGGCCATCCAGCTCGGCGCGATCTTCAACGTGCAGCGACCATGCATCGGTGGCGTCCAGCACGTTCTGCGAGAACTTCGCCGACAGCGCCGACAGTTCTTCCTTGATCGCACTGAAGCGCGCCTTGGCGTCGTCGTCCAGCTCGGCACCGCCCAGGCGGAAATCGCGCAGCGCGTTGTCCAGCACCTTGCGCTGGGCCACATCAAAACCGGCGGCTTCGGGGGCGGCCGCCAGGCGCCGGTACTGCTCGAACAGCGCCAGGTTCTGGCCCAGCGCACTGCCGAAGCGGGTCACCTTGGGCAGGGTGGCGTTGTAGGCCTCGCGCAGCGCCGGCGTGTTGACCACGGCCTGCAGGTGGCCCACCTGGCCCCAGGCGCGCCACAGGCGTTCGGTGGCATCGTCCAGCGGCGCCACGAAGCTGGCCCAGGTGACCGGGCTGACGGTTTCGGCGGCCTTCACCGCGGCCTCGGCGTCGGCCAGCAACGCGTCGATGGCCGGGCCGATGTGCTCGGGCTGGATCGCGTCGAAGCGCGGCAGGCCGGAAAAGTCGAGCAGGGGGTTGGTGGGGGTCACAGGCATCTCCAGACAACGGGGCCGCACAGCGGCATTCGCCCACGATATGGCATCGCCCCCACCCCGGCACAAGCCCTGCGCCGGTACGGCAGGCCGATGTTCACGCGCGGCTGACGGCACCGGACCGAGGCTGGAGGCCCCACCGTGGCGATCCGGAGCGATCATGGATGATGTCACCCACACCCTGCCGGCGTTCGCGCTGATCGGCACGGCCAGCCACGCCGAACTGGACTGGATTGCCGCGCTGGGTCACCCCGAAGAGCAGGTACGCCACCGCACGGCCTTGCAGCAGGTGGTGGGACCGCAGCAGGGCCGGCTGCAGGAGGACCAGCTCTGGTACCCCTACGAAGTGATCGAACGCGGGGCCGCGCACTACGCGCCGGGCCACGAACGCGAGTTCGTGCTATGCACGCTGCTGGTCATCCTGGCCGTGCAGGCCGGCCAGCGCCTCGACGTCGACCTGGCCCTGCACTTCGACGACCTGGCGGCCACCTATGAAACGCTGCCACCGGTCCTGCGCGACACCGTCCTGGACGCCTACCAGCGCGTACAGGCGTAGAGCCGACCGTTGGTCGGCTGACGCCCCGCGCGCACAGAGGTAGAGCCGACCGTTGGTCGGCTGACGCCCCGCCCGCACAGAGGTAGAGCCGACCGTTGGTCGGCTGACGTCCCGCGCGCAGAGGTAGAGCCGACCGTTGGTCGGCTGATTTCCGGCGTCACGGCCAGAGCAGCCGACCAACGGTCGGCTCTACCTGCGGAAAGCCAGAGCAGCCGACCAACGGTCGGCTCTACCTGGTGAAGGCTGGAGCAGACGGGCCGAGCCCGGCTCTACCTTCAGTACAACCCTTCCAGCGACGCACACGGCAGCACCGGCAAGCCCTGCCCCGCAACCGCCGTGGCAATCAGCGCGTCGGCCTGCTCCACGTCGATGCCCTGGCGCGGGTACCAGTCCGGGTTGTAATAGCTGTGCGCGTAGCGCTCGCCGCTGTCGCACAGGATCGTCACGATCGAGCCGCTGCGGCCCGCCTGGCGCATCATCTCCGCCGCCTGCAGCACGCCGATGAAGTTGGTGCCGGTCGAGCCGCCCACGCGGCGGCCCAGCTGCCGGCTCACGTGCCGCATCGCGGCCAGGCTCAGCGCATCGGGCACCTTCACCATCGCATCGACGCTGGTCGGAATGAAACTGGATTCCACCCGCGGCCTACCGATGCCCTCCACGCGCGAGCCACCACTGCAGGTCAGCTCACGCCACGGCTGCCCGGCCAGGGCCGCGCAGTAGCCGTCGTAGAACACCGACACTTCCGGGTCCGCGCACAGGATGCGGGTGTCGTGCCGGCGGTAGCTGACATAGCGGCCCAGCGTGGCCGCGGTGCCGCCGGTACCCGGGCTACACACGATCCATTCCGGCACCGGGTACGGCTCTTCGGCCATCTGCTTGAAGATGGACTCGGCAATGTTGTTGTTGGCGCGCCAGTCGGTGGCCCGCTCGGCGTAGGTGAACTGGTCCATGAAGTGGCCGCCGGTGTCGCGCGCCAGCTTCTCCGAATCGTAGTTCAGGTCGCAGGCACGCTCGACCAGGTGGCAATGGCCGCCATGGAACTCGATCGCCGCGATCTTTTCTGGTGAGGTGGTGGCCGGCATCACCGCGATGAACGGCAGGCCCAGAAGCCGCGCGAAATACGCCTCGGACACCGCCGTGGAGCCGCTGGAGGCCTCGATCACCGGGCGCCCCTCGCGCAGCCAGCCGTTGGCCAGCGCATACAGGAACAGCGAGCGCGCCAGGCGATGCTTGAGGCTGCCGGTGGGGTGGCTGGACTCGTCCTTGAAATACAGGTCGATGCCGGCATGCCCGGGCAGATCCATCGGGATCAGGTGGGTATCGGCCGAACGGTTGAAATCGGCTTCGATCTTGCGGATGGCGGCAGCCACCCATTCACGCTGCGACATGGCCAGGACTGTGCAAGGAGACGCAGCATTCTACGTCGCCTTGCACTGCCCCCGCTAAAATGGGCGCCATGGTCGTGAACCCACGGCCCCCGCTGCCACAGGATCCCCCCATGAGCGTTGCTTCCCTGCAGTCCCATCCCGGCGTTGCCGCCCAGCCGCCGGCCGAAACCACCGGTTTCGTGTTCAACCACACCATGCTGCGCGTGAAGGACATTGCCGCCTCGCTGGACTTCTACACCCGCGTGCTCGGCTTCCGCCTGATCGACCAGCGCGACTTCGCCGAAGCACAGTTCAGCCTGTACTTCCTGGCTCTGCTGCCGGCCGGCACGCAGATCCCCGAGGGCGACGACGCGCGCCGGGTGTGGATGGCCGGCATTCCCGGCGTGCTGGAGCTGACCCACAACCACGGCACCGAAACCCAGGACGGCCCGGTCTACCACGACGGCAACAGCGACCCGCGCGGCTTCGGCCACATCTGCGTGTCGGTGCCGGACATCCAGGCCGCCTGCAAGCGTTTCGACGACCTGCAGGTGCCCTACCAGAAGCGCCTGGAAGACGGCCGCATGAAGCACCTGGCCTTCATCAAGGACCCCGACGGCTACTGGGTGGAGATCATCTCCAACACCCCGATCGCCTGAGAGCGCTGCATCCCGTAGGTGCCGACCGTTGGTCGGCACACCGCCGCCGCGTCGGCACCCCACCACGGGATCAGCAACGTGCATGCGGCGGACATGCCGCCGCAGCGCACCGGTGGTATACCTGCGCACCTGCCCAAGCCGAGGAGTGCGCATGGAAACCATAGAACTGTACCGGGGTCGCCTGATCGACCATCTGCAACTGGTGGTCAAGGACCTGGCCGCCAGCCGCCGTTTCTACCAGGCCGTGTTCGACAGCATCGGCATCCCCATCGCCGGTGAAGGCGACACCTATTTCTGGGCCGACGAGCTGTTTATTTCCACCGCCAGCAGCGAAGCCGCCGCCGGCCAGCTCACCGGCCGCCACCACCTGGCCTTCCAGGCCCGCGACCGCGCCACCGTCGAGGCATTCCACCGCGCCGCCTTGGGCGCAGGTGGCAAGGACAACGGCGCCCCCGGCGAACGCCCATACCATCCGGGCTACTACGCCGCGTTCGCGATCGATCCGGACGGCAACAATATCGAAGTGGTCTACCACGGCCCGGCCGACTACAGCGCCGATGCGGTGAAGGTGAGCTTCTCGCAGTAGACGGGCGCGCCCGCAGCTCCGTCCCGGGGCGGGCACGCCATGCGCGCCCGCCCGGTCAGCATCATGCGCGGATCAGCGCGAACACGTGCCCTTGCGGGCCATCTTCAACCCGGCCACCTGGCGGCGACCGTCGGCCTCGGGCACCACGTCCAGCTTGGCACCGCCCACGAACACGCCCATCCGGATCGACTGCTGGATGAAGTAGTTGCGGCCCGATTCGGTCTGCACCGTCAGGTCGTTCGGCGAGAACTCCGACTCGGTCGAGAAGGTGTGCTCACGGTCGCCCGGCACGGTGGTGTAGAAGAACACCTTGTCGGCGCTTTCGCCCAGGCATTCGCCGTCGATCCAGATGTCCTTCTTCAGCGCCTTGCCGACGAAGCTGTTGCGGAACACATACACCCCGGCGGTGCCCGCTTCGGGCGTCGGGAAGGTCTTGGCGGTCTCCACCATGCCCTTGTCGGACATCGGCACACTTGCACAGCCGGACAACAGGGCAATGGCCGCCGCCATCCCCAACAACGAAACCTTGTTCACGTACTGCCCCCTGATGATTGGATGAGAGGCGACGCGGTTCCGGCGGAAGGCTGCTGGCGATTCAGCCGCGCAACGCCGCACACGAGAGCGTGCTCCCGATGCCGTGCCCGCCCTGGCCAACCTGCGTCCCTGCCGGTGCCGACGGCACCGGGGCAAAGTCTAGCCGGGAATGTGAAGATCGTGAATGGGCGCACGCAGCGCCTGCCGAAGAAGCACCGGAACCACGGTGTGAACGCTTCAGGGAGCACCGCCGCCAGTCTCACTGGATGAGATCGTCCCTGCTTAGGGTGCCCGCATGGACACCCTGCGCAAGCTCGCCATCCTCGCCGATGCCGCCAAATACGATGCCTCCTGCGCCTCCAGCGGCGCGGGAAAGCGGAACTCGGTCAAATCCGGTGGCATCGGCAGCACCGAGGGCGCGGGTATCTGTCACAGCTATACCCCGGATGGGCGGTGCGTATCGTTGCTGAAGATCCTGCTGACCAACTTCTGCATCTACGACTGCGCCTACTGCGTGAACCGGGTTTCAAGCAACGTGCAGCGGGCGCGCTTCAGCGTGGACGAGGTGGTCGCGCTGACCATGGATTTCTACAAGCGCAATTACATCGAGGGCCTGTTCCTTTCCAGCGGCATCATCCGCAACGCCGACTACACGATGGAACGCATGGTGGACGTGGCGCGGATCCTGCGCCAGGAACATCGGTTCGCCGGCTACATCCACCTCAAGACCATTCCCGAAGCCTCGCCGGAACTGCTGGCCGCCGCCGGGCGTTACGCCGATCGCTTGTCGATCAACATCGAACTGCCCACTGAAGACGGACTGGCCAGTTACGCCCCGGAGAAGTCGATGCCCTCCATCCGTGGCGCGATGGGCGAGCTCAGCTGGCGGATCGAAGAGGCCAAGGAGGCGCGCAAGGCGACTGCTACCCTGCCGCTGGCCGATCCGGCCCCGCGCACCAGGAAACCGCGAGCGCCGCGCTTTGCACCGGCCGGACAAAGTACACAGATGATCGTCGGTGCCGACGGCGCGAGCGACCTGCAGATCCTGGGCGCGGCGGACAACCTGTACGGCAATTACCACATGCGCCGTGTGTACTATTCCGCGTTCAGCCCGATCCCCGATGCCAGCAAAGCGCTGCCGCTGCAGGCGCCGCCACTGGCGCGCGAGCACCGGCTGTATCAGGCCGACTGGCTGCTGCGCTTTTACGGCTACGGGGTGGAAGAGATCACCGACACCACCCAGGGCGGCATGCTCGACCTGGACATCGATCCGAAAATGGCGTGGGCGATCCGACACCCCGAGCGTTTTCCGGTGGACGTCAATACGGCGCCGAAGGAATTGCTGTTGCGCATTCCCGGCTTGGGCGTGCGCAACGTCAAGCGCGTGTTGATGGCGCGCCGCCATGGCCGCCTGCGGGTGGCCGACGTGGCCCGGCTGCGCGCGCCGATGAGCAAACTGTTGCCATTCGTACAGCTGGCCGACCACCATCCCCGCAAGCAGCTGGATGATCCTGTCACCCTGCGCGCGCGGTTGGCGCCGCCACCGAAGCAGGGCGCATTGTTTTGACCCGTCCGGCACGCACGGACCTGCAGCGCTGGAGCGCGCGGGTGGACCCGGCGTGGTCGCTGGAGGCATGGCGCGCGGTGGCGCGGGCCGCGTTGCAGCGACAGGTCACGCCGCCCCAACTGGACTGGCTCGATGCCGGCGACGGCTCGCTGCTGGATGCCCCGTCGGTACTGGATGCGCCGCTACCAGTGGCGCCCACGCCCACGCCCACACCGACGCAGGCAGCGGTACCCCGTGATTTTCTCGAACTGGCCGCCACCTGCCTGTGCCACCGCGAACCGCAGCGGCTGGCGCTGCTGTACCGCATGCTGTGGCGGATCACCCACGGCGAGCGACGCCTGCTGACCAACCCGGCCGACCCCGACGTGGTGCGCGCCATGACTCTGGCGCAGGCAGTGCGCCGCGATGCGCACAAAATGAAGGCGTTCGTGCGCTTCCGCGAAGTACCCGGCGAGCAAGAGGCATTCATTGCCTGGTTCGAGCCAGACCACCAGATCGTGGACCGGGTGGCGCCCTTCTTCGCGCGTCGCTTCGCCGGCATGCGGTGGGCGATCCTGACCCCGACGCGCAGCGCGCGATGGGATGGCAGCACGTTGTCATTCGGCCCCGGCGGCAGCCAGGAGCAGGCACCGCGCGAGGACGCGCGTGAAGAATTGTGGCGCACCTACTACGCCAACATCTTCAACCCGGCCCGGCTCAACACGCGCATGATGCGGCAGGAAATGCCCGCCAGATACTGGAAACACCTGCCTGAAGCAACGCTGCTGCCGATGCTGGTGCGTGACGCTGGCGACCGCGTACAGGAGATGCATGACCGCGACGTGCAGGCACCGCAGCGCCGCATTCCCGACCGCCGGATTACCCCGCGTGCGCCGGCCACCGCCAACGGGGACGACCTGGATACGCTGCGCACGGCGGCCATGGGCTGTCGCCGCTGTTCACTATGGGAACCGGCCACCCAGACGGTGTTCGGTGAAGGACCTCAGAACGCCAAGGTGATGCTGGTGGGCGAGCAGCCCGGCGACAGCGAAGACCTGAGCGGGCACCCATTCGTGGGGCCGGCCGGGCAGCTGTTGAACCGCGCGTTGGCCGAACTGGATATCGACCGCAGCACGCTGTACATGACCAATGCGGTGAAGCACTTCCGGTTTGAGCGGCGCGGCAAACGGCGCATCCACAGCAAGCCGCAGATGACCCACGTCACGGCGTGCAAACCGTGGCTGATGGCCGAAATAGAGAACGTGCGCCCACAGGTGATCGTGTGCCTGGGAGCCACTGCGGCTACTGCCGTGTTCGGTGCGGGCTTCAACCTGATGGAGAAGCGCGGCCGCTGGCACGCGCTGGACGACGGCACCCGCGCATTCGCCACGGTGCACCCGGCGTGGGTACTGCGTCAGGGCGAGGGCGAGGCGCGGGAGGCGGCGTATCGGGGGCTGGTGGAGGATCTGCGGCGGTTGCTGGACGATCGGCGCGAGGGGTGATGCCGGTCGGCGTTGCGCGGCGTGCGCTGCTTCGGAGGCGTCAGGGGGTTGCCGGCCAGCGGCCTGCATTACCGATCAGCAGCTCAGGATGAGGTGACCGGCCAGTGCGCCGCAGCCCACCCACAGGCCGAGCATCAGCAGCAGCCCGGCGAAGGCGGTCACTACGCGCCAGCCCAGCCACGCGCCCTTGCTGCGCGCGAAGACCCACCATGCCAGCAGCGGGCCCGCGATCAGGCCGCCGCCCAGCAGCACCACCGCCAACCAGCCGATCCACTCGGGCTTGTGGCCGGCTTCAGGGGGACATTGGGTGGTGGCATATGCCGCCGGAGTCAGCAGCAGGTTGAACAGTCCAACAGCGATACGACGGGGACGCGTGCCGACGCGGGGTCGGCACCTGTCCGCGATGCCATGGGCTGGCGTCAATGCGCCGCCATGTAGATGTCCTGCAGCACCGCCTTCTCAAGCTCCAGCTCGCTGAGCAGGTTCTTGACGATGTCGCCCAGGCTCAGGATGCCCACCAGCTTGGCGTCTTCGGTCACCATCAGGTGCCGGTGGCGCGAGTAGGTCATCAGCGCCATCGCCTGCTTCAGCGTTGCGTCCGGGGCGATGCCTTCCAGGCCGGCCGACGGCAGGCTGGCGATCACCCGGCGACCGGCCTGCGGGCCATCGTCGGCCAGGCTGCGCACGATGTCCTTCTCGGAAATGATCCGCACCGGGGCATCGTCTTTCATCACCACCAGGGCAGCGATCTTGTGCGCGCTCATCTTGTGCGCGGCGGCACCGATGGTGTCCTCGACATCGATGGTGACGATTGCGTCTTTCTTGGATTGCAGGAGTTCGCGGACGTTCATTCTTGTTTCCTGTTACAGGTTACTGAAGTCGAGAGGTGCGCCTGGTTGCAGCGAGGGGGCGGCGCAATGCGTCTGCCCGGTCCTCGGTCACTCGATTCTACGACTGCGGCTTGGCCCAGGAGTTTGCAAATCTGGGACAGTTCGTCGTCGAAACAGCTGACGACCCCGAGAATGGCACCGCGAGTAAAACCGTCGCTGAATGCCACCGCGGCCCACGACTAAAGTTCCACGCCCCCCTGCCGCCGGTAGAGCCACCCCAGGGGTGGCTGCCTCCGGCCCAAGACAGAAAAGGAGCCGAGCAGGACGCGGCGCATCCGACGAACACGGTTACCGGAGACTGACCCGTCCTGCCATAGGTTGACACCTGTGGCGGATGGACTGGCCGCCGTCAGGCGGCCAAAGACGCTCGATGCACCGCATCGGGCGTCTGCATTTTAAGGGACAGATGTGGCCGCTCGGCGTTAT
>Ga0308157_10001476_pt1 | contig 47928 bp, 40 predicted proteins | sample PhyBR1_FD_201035 | JGI IMG/M metagenome (GOLD analysis project Ga0308157, IMG submission 201035) | Phyllosphere microbial communities from UC Gill Tract Community Farm, Albany, California, United States - DLSLB.R1 | ecosystem: Host-associated > Plants > Phyllosphere > Unclassified | place: USA... | reverse complement strand
AGTATTTGCCATCAAGATCGTTAAAGGTTTTAGGATATTTAGTATTGTTAGCCGTTATAGTATTCAACCAATCAACATATTCTTGTTTGATTGCTGTGGGTACATTACTATTTTGTAAAGCATCCTGGCTGCTTCGATCTCTTATTATATCTTGGAATAAGGCAGTCTCAAACTCTGTATTTATAAATCCATCAGGGTAGGTTATATTAGATGCGTTTGGTCCGTATGGCGCGTACTGTGTCGTACCACCAGGAATCATCTGATCTTGAAAGGCATGGAAGAACTCATGTTCGAAAGTGTTGGTTAACGTAATTGCTAAATCATCTTTAAAAATTATGCTTTTATTGAGCGGGTTATATTTTTGCATTACATTGGAATTTCCATCCGTGCAGAATGCTATTTTTACATTCTTGGATATTAGGTAGTTAAACTGTTTCTTATGCAAGCATGCCCATTCGCTATTTATTTCCTCGGACAAATAGCTATCAACAGTCGAAGATAAGCTTGCCAATTGAGGACCGGTTAAACAGGTTGTTCCAAGAATTTTTGATAACTCACTTATTTGCCCAGGTCCCCCGTAATTTGGGCTTCCTTCGGATGTCCCGCTTCCCGATCCACTACCACTGCCACTGCCCTGTCCACTGCCCTGTCCACCGCCCTCACCCGTCGATACCCCTGCAGGGCAAGTATGGCTAATATATGTATATGTCACATGTGTCACACACCCATCCACAGAGGTTTCTTCCATCCACGCCTGTATCAGGCAGTCAGGCGCCAGATTAGGCGGCATATTAAAATATTCCTTAACTGGAGAACCACATAAACCGGAGGTTGTTGCAGTAGACTTTAATTGAGAGTTTGCCTTGGTTGTTGTCATCGCCATAGAAGAAAAATTTTCTATTTTCACACGGGAAGTCTGCTTTTTGCCATTAGCAAAATGGACACCAGAAATCAACCGATAATTGATGTCATATGTTAAAATACCGCCATTGAAGCCTTCCAGGCGCTGGCTCTCGTAGTTTTTCAACAACTTGTCGATATGATCCGAGACATTATAATTCCTCCCAATAAACTCTATGATCTTCCCATCATCGACATTTGATGAAGACGATGAAAAAACAAAGAACCTGCGGATGGTAAATTCTTTGTTTCCAACGTATTTTTCAGGGGCTGGAACAACCAAAATTTCTTTTCCAGAAGATGACCTAAGTGAGTAAGCGTCTGCCCATTGCGGTTTTAACAAGCCATAGCTGCCAGATGTTTTGAAAAGACGGTTTTCAAGATGCTGAAGCCTCCAGATCTTGGCAGATTCTATCTGTTGGGAGGGAACATTTTCACGGTCATGTAAGTAATTATCTATATTTTTTCTGCATGCGAAGAGAAACAGACAGGCACCAAAAAGTGCCGTGAGAATGAGAAGAGCGTTTTTATTCATAATCGGTTAGAGTGTAATTTAATTTGCTGTAAGCAAGGTAGGAATACTTAATCTAAAATCCAAAAAAATAGTTTTGAGAAAAATTACTCGCTGATTTTTATAATACAATGTCTTAAGTTTCATTTAGGATTGTTGATCTAAAGCCTTGGCGACCATGTTATAAGGTATAGCTTTTTAGCAGGCAAAGGGAGTAGCTATGGATGCTATTATAATAACTTATCATTGGAACTGCTCCAATTTGTATAATTAGCTATGTTTTGGTATGTTGTGATATTCATTTCCAGGGATGTGTCGAGAGCCTTTGTGATGTAATTTGAATTGATACGTTATGCTGGATTTTTGTTTGATGAATAAATTATTATATTTCCTTCCTAAAAAATGCTGAATCTCAATCCTATGCGACATACCTTTCCCCTTTGGACTTTACAGTTTTTTCCTTCACAGCCGATTAATAATTTTGTATAACTCAAAAATAAGACAAATCTTTTTTGAGAAAAAAGAGGTCTTCTGTGTTCTTATCATCGTTTCAATTATTCTAGGCTTGTTTTTTAGAACTTTCAGGTACGAGTTTTTGATTGGTTGGGATGACCAGTGGTTTGTGACTAACCATTATACGGAGAATGGTTTTACCTTGGATAACATCTGGAGTATTCTGACAGAATATTACTATGGACAATACGCTCCCGTCAACCAGTTTTACTATACATTTTTATATTCCATATTTAAATTCAATGCTGGCTACTACCATCTGGCAAGCGTGCTGCTGCATTGCATAAATTCTGTAATAGTTTTCTTTTTGGTGAAGAATATCACACAGGAAACCACTGGTTTTAAAGGGGAGAAAGGGGTCGGAGTCGGATTCTTTACTGCACTAATGTTTGCCATCATGCCCGTCAACCTTGAGCCAGTTGCATGGGTTGCGGCTTCTAAGGTTTTGCTATATGCACTGTTCTATCTTTTGGCGATGAGGTCCTACAGGCTCTATATTTTGTCCGGTAATGAAAAATTCTTTTACCATACTTTGATCTTTTTTATAGTATCATTCGGGGCGAAGGAACAGGCTGTGACATTTCCGATTACTATGCTACTTCTTGATTATATCTACGGAAGAAAATTCTTGTACGCTTCTGTGTTGTTAGAGAAAATCCCAATTTTTTTATTATCCTTTATTTTTGGGTTAGTAACCATTGACTCTCAGAGAGTTGATGATATCCAGGCATTTTACGCGATATATCATCGCATTCCTTTATTTTGTTATACGGTAAGTGAATACCTTACTAAATGTATTCTCCCTGTAAATATTTCTTATTTATACCCGTTCCCATTTCAGATGGCAGGTCAAGTACCGAACTGGATGTGGTTCCAAACCATGTCCTTTCCCATTTTAATTTATTGCTTTTGGCGTTCATTTAATAAGAAATGGATAATTTTTGGTTTTGGATTTTTCTTTATCCATATCGTTTTGGTAAGCAACCTATTTTCGCTTGCTAGATTTGCCGTCGTTGCCGACAGATATGTTTATTTAGCATCTATTGGTGTTTGTTATCTGGTATCGTGCTGGTTGGTTGCCTTATGTAATAGATTTAAAAACCGTAAGGTTTTAGTATGTTTATGGATATTATATATCGGATACCTGACAACATATTCCAGCATTCATTTATCCGTTTGGAGCAATGTTTCTACGTTAAAGAAAAAACTTAAATCAACAATTAGAAATAGAGCCAATTATCTAGAATTTCAGCTAAGGGTAAAATAGACCTGATCTATCCTCAATTGGCGTGGTTAATCATAAAATAAGTCTGACCATACTTTGCAACGAATTTAGGGATTCTTAAATCTAAGGATAGGGTAAAAGCGTGGATTAGTAGGTGCTTATTCTTTAGGTAAGCTGTTTTTCTATTAACGACATAAAATAACTATAATTTGCGTTTGTGATTTTTTTATATAATTTAGATTCATAAAACGATTTAAAAGTCTAACCATTTATGAAAAAAAACGCTCTCTTCATTCTCATGGCACTTGGCGGTGCCCGTCTGTTTCCCTTTGCATGCAGGAAAAATATTGATAACTACTTACGTGGCCTTTACTAAAATGAGCAATTTTTTTCAAAAAAAATATTTATTTGGGTAATCTAAGGTAGTCCTATTTTTGAAATAATGAGAGAATACAACGAAACTGCAATAATAATTGGAGCAGGACCTGGTGGCCTTACCGCTGCCTATGAACTTTTGGAGAGGACTCATATTTCGCCCTTGATATTGGAAAAATCATTGGAAGTTGGTGGGATTTCCCGTACGGTTAATTACAAGGGTAATAGGCTTGACATAGGAGGGCACCGTTTTTTTTCTAAATCCAAGAGGGTTATGGATTGGTGGCAAAACTTTCTTCCGGCAGAAGATAAAGTCTTCATGGGCGAAAACAGTCTTGTAGGCAAAGCAGAATCTGATCCTGATAAAATTATGCTTGTCAGAAACAGGTTATCCCGGATATTCTATCTGCGCCGTTTCTTCGATTATCCTGTGAGCTTGAACTTTAATACTTTCAAGAATCTTGGCCTAACGAGGATCATTAAAATTAGCTTTGCTTATTTTAGGGTAAGACTTTCACCAATAAAACAAGAGAAAAATTTAGAAGATTTTTTTATTAATAGGTTCGGGAAAGAATTATACGAAACCTTTTTTAAAGATTACACAGAGAAAGTATGGGGGATTCCCTGTGTACAGATCAAACCCGAATGGGGCGCCCAGCGTATTAAAGGTTTATCAATTTCAAAAGCAGTGTACCATGCTATAAAATCAATAGCAAGGGGGAAGACTTCTATTGTCCAGAAAGGAATTGAAACCAGCCTCATCGATAAATTCCTGTATCCAAAATTCGGACCGGGACAGCTCTGGGAAGAGGTTGAGCAGAAGATAATCCAAAAGGGAGGAAACATTATAAAAGAAAGTGATGTGGTTAAAATAGAGTGGCTACAAAAAGACCTTGTTGAGGTTTCTGTGAAGTCTGGCTCGGGCTGGGAAGTAATTAAATATAGGGCAAACTATCTTTTTTCAACTATGCCAGTCAAAGAGTTGATAAGTTCAATGGGAAATATAGTTCCTGAGAACATTAAAAGAATTGCAAATGGCCTACCATACCGGGATTTTATAACAGTGGGGCTTCTGGTAACGGGTTTGAGAATAAATCAATTAAAAAAGGGAAGTGCTGGAACTGAAATGATTTCTGATAATTGGATATATATACAGGAAAAGGATGTGATGATAGGGCGACTCCAGATTTTTAATAATTGGAGCCCACACATGGTTGCCGACAGTAATAATATATGGCTCGGACTAGAATATTTTTGTAATGAGGGTGATGAGCTGTGGAATAAAGGTGATGAAGAATTTGTAAGTTTTGCTGTGGCTGAGCTTGTTAAGATCAATATTATATGCGACAAAGATGTACTGGATAGCACGATTATAAGAGTACCTAAGGCCTATCCTGCCTATTTTGGTACATACCATGAAATGGATACACTGATTAACTTCACCAATTCATTCGAGAACATGTTTATGATCGGGAGGAATGGGATGCATAAATACAACAATCAGGATCATTCTATGTTGACCGCTATGGTATCTGTTGACCACATCCTTTCCAAAAATCAGGACAGATCAATAATCTGGAATATTAATACAGAAAAGAACTATCACGAAACGGTAACAAAAAATCCCCATAGCGAATATGCTGCTAATTAAAAAAAAATATTTCTATATTTTACTGGCATTGTTCAGCATCCTATTGTTTATAATTATCAATGCTAATAGAACTGAAATTTCACCAGTAAAAATAACAGACCCCCTTGGCAAAAATGAAAATAGTGAAATACCATTCATTTCATCTCATGAGGGGGAACCAGGGATTTATGTTTACGAATTGAAATTGCTTAAAACAGGGCTTTTTAATGGATCACTACATCTCATACCTGATGACTGTATCGAAGAGACATTGATAAATGGCAAGATTGTGCCTTCATCGTTATTTAGAGGGGATAAATGTGATAATCAAAACGGAGGTTACTTAGATATTAGCCGTTTTACCAAATCTGGGATGAACAAGGTCATTTTAAAGGTAAGGAACAATCAAGGATTTTATGGGCTTAACATTATTGACACAACTTTTTATGAGGGGTATTATTTGTTATTCATTTCTGCTTTTTTTTTGTTATTTATAAGGTACAAATATGTCTGGAAATTATTATCTAGTAGTTTTTATTCATTTTATCGGGAGAACAGAACGGTAATATACATCCTGCTTTTTCAGGTTTTGGTGTTGTCGTTAAACATATTTTTGGGCCGGTATCTTAAAGATCAGGGAATGTTAAGGTGGATTTTGGTCATTCAGGTAATTTTGATTGTCGGTGTACCCATAATAATGGTGATATATAAAACTTTCCTATTTGGGAAAATCACTACGTTTCTGTTTATTATCACGGGCGTAATCTGCTTTAAATATCTTTATAGCCTCTTTTACGACCAGTTTGCCTACGATGTTGAAGGCCATATCCAGTATATCCAGTATCTTATCGAAAGAGGCCGTGCACCATTGGCATCAGGCGGATGGGTGTTTTATCATCCTTCGTTTTATTACCGCAGTGCTGCATTTTTTTATAGTACACTGGATTTTAATAGTCGTTTCAATTATGAGGAGTTCCTGAAAATTATCCAGAGCTTTTCCATGTGCGTCTTTATGGTATACTGCTTCTTCTCTTTAAAAACCATCGATCTGATTTTCAGGAAACAATTGATGAAAAACAATGTTCAAGTGGACAGGAATATTAAATTTTGCTATTTAGTCACAGTCAGCATCTTCATTTTATGGAGTTCAAACCCTATGTTTTCGGTTAGGATCGGTAACGATATTTTTTTTGACCTGCTATTTTCCATGTCGTTCTATTTTTTGGTGAAGTGGTGGCTTAGCCCTGCAGATAAATATTTGACTTTAGCGCTTTTATGTGCAGCACTTGATGTTTGGACAAAATCCAATGGGTTTATTCTTTTCGGGATAATTGGTATCTGCCTTTTGGGAAAGTCGGCGTTCGAAAACCAAAGAAAACAACATCTTTCCAGGATGACTCTTTTTGCGGTATGTTTTATAATTACGCTGTTTTTTTCATTTCATCATAAAATTAAAAAGATAAATCATGACCCCAATGCGCGTATCCTCGTAGATAACGCAAATTTTATTGGAAGCGAAATGCATGTGGAAACTACTTTTTCAAATTTTTTGACTTTTAACCCTGTCAAGTTCATAGACATCCCCTTTACAAATGCACTTGATGATTCGAAGGGTAGGCAAAATTTTTGGTTTTTTCTTTTCAAAACGAGTCTTTTTAGTGAGTTTCCATACAACTTCCATGCGCTGATATTATTGGCTAAAACAATCAGTTTTCTATTTCTAGTGCTTCTCATGTACTCCTTATGGGGGTTGACTGCTGCTTTTAAAAGGATTGGTGACTACCTTCCTATTGTAACGGCGATTCTAACAATGATAGGCTCAATGATCTTGTTCCGAGTATATTATCCTTTTTCATGCTCCAATGACTTTCGTTACATTTTTCCTGCTATTCTGCCTTTCTCTTTGCTTATCGGCATAGGGTTATTGTTCCCATTATCAAGATCAAGGTCATTCTTTTTTTGTTCATCTATAGTTGTTCTCACCTTTGTGGTTTCCTGTGGTTTGTTTCAGGTGATTAACATATTGACCCTTTAATTCCCTCTGGTTTTTGATATGACTGCCATTCCCATTTTTTCTTATCCTAGTAATAAAATCCATCTTGAAAATTCTGGCTGGTTCTTGGCAGGGATATGCTTATTGTATTTATCTGTAGCCTACGCCAGTTCGGGCTATAACAATGCTGATGAACACTTTCAGATCATTGAATTTGCTAATTATAAAATGGGAAGAACCTCTGCTTCTGATCTTGCATGGGAATTTAACGCGAAGATTAGACCCGGACTTCAGCCCATGATCTGCTGGATATTAATGAAACTGGCTTTATGGGCCGGATGGAATGACCCTTATGGTTTCGCTTTTTTTCTACGTGCACTTACCGCAGCTGTATCTGTTTTGATTATCAGGTTTTTTATCAGGTCATATATACACGCGGTGGAGGTCAAAAACAGAAATATCTTTATTGTGATATCCTATCTTCTATGGTTCCTGCCATATATCAATGTAAGGTTCTCTTCAGAAAGCTGGTCCGGCCTTTTTTTTTTATTGAGTTTGGCTATTGTCCAGAGGGACGGGCGGGAAAACAAAACAAAAATGCCATATATTTTTGGAGGTGTAGCTGGTATATCTATACTGTTTAGGTATCAGTCTGCAATTTTGGTGTCTGGTTTGTTCCTATGGATTTTTTTTATTCGGGGACGCGATATCTTATTACCGTTGAAGGCAGGGCTTGCAGTATTGGCTGTTCTATTGGGAGGCCTTTTTATTGATTACTGGTTATATAACGGATACTTTTTTACACTTTATAATTATTTTCATGTAAACTTGGTCGAGAATGTGGCCTCTCAATACGGAATCTCTCCATGGTATCAGATCATTTTTTACATTGTTTTCTCTCCAGGTCCGATAGGGATTCTTCTTTTCGCTGCTCTGGTCATACTGGCTTTCAAGAAACCCGATGAACCGATACTTTGGGCTGTTATCCCCTTTTTAGTGGTTCACGCAATCATCCCCCACAAGGAGCTTCGCTTTTTATTTCCATTGGCCAATCTGGTGCCTATTATTTTAATATTATTCTTGCAGCAAGTAGGAAATTTTACAGGCTTTTTCAAAAAAGTAATCTGGCCTATGATAATGGTTCTACTGATTGTAAGTAATATCATGGGAATTATAAGTATAGCAACAAGGGGGGCGGGCAACGGGAAGATAGCTATCACCCAGTTTATTTATCGGAAGTATAAAAATGAGAATATAATTTTAAACTGTGTGGAAGGCCTTAATCCATATTCAGACTGGGCGTTCCCTAAGGATAGATTTTATGAGCACTCCAAGGTTGAGATTTCCGAAATCTCTACAATATGGAAACCAGCGCTTTTAAAAAATAAGATAGGATATAAAAATTTGCTTTTGATCTCTAAAGATGAAATTACTGGGCCCCGAACGATTGAGATGTTGAGAAAAAAGAATTATTCATTGGTTTTTCAAAACACAAGTGGCTTTATTCAGATAATAAACATGTTTTATGATCCGAAATTGAATGATAATGTGCTTTTTTTATACGAGCTTAAGCTGCCGGATAAGAATTAAAGAGTCAAAAATGATTGTTAAATGCCTATTTGCTGCGAAAGAAGAATGTCCTTTAGGTTTATTTGCTCTGCCAGATATAAAACTCAGAAAGGTTCATAGTTTCGATATCATAATAATTCCACGCATGGAGCAGATTTATTAGGACAACAAAAAAAAGAATGGACAGCCCAATATATAGTTTTAATTTTCCTTTTGACATTAGTTTTTGGCGAGACAGTTTAATATGATTGCAATATAGGTTCTTTTCACGCGGTTTAAAATTATGAAGTACTTTTTACTAAAAATCAAAAATCTCAGTAGGCGATGAAGACTGCTTTTTTTTTCAAAAGATTTTTCAGGTTATCAACGTCTCTTAAACAAGATGGAACATCACTTCAGGCTATAAACAAAATTAAATTTACTTTTTTATTGTTTTTTCTTTTTTGCCTGCTGTTGTGCTGGAATTTTAAGATGTCGGATCTTCCAGGTCTGCATGGAGATGAGGCATGGATGGGGATAAAAGCGAATAGCTATCTGCATGGAGAAAAAGTTCATTTATTGGGAATGAACACCTATACTGGAATACTGCAGTCTTCTGTTTCAGCGCTTTCATTTAAAATTTTTGGAACAAGTTTATATGGTTTAAGGGTTGCGGGGCCACTGTTCAATTTTCTCGGGCTACTTATACTGATATGTGGTGTCAAGAAAAAGAATTTTGGAATTTTGTTTTTGGTAACGGTTTTACAGTCATCTCTTCTGCTGATTTCCCCCAGGATCGCATGGGAGGTAAATACGTTCACACTATTCTTTTTATCAATAGCTATTGTAAGTATATTAAAGATAATAGAAAGTATAGAGAGGTGTAATTCTAGCTGGACATTCGTATTTCTACTAGTTAATATATTGGGGACCTATAACCATGTTATTTTTCTGTGTATACCGATATCTGCATTTATCGGATTGTTGGCTTGGAGCTTTTTGGAAAGAGACTTGGGTTTTATTAAACTGATCATTCTTTTTTTAATTAATCTTGTGAATATAACCTTGATATTCTTTTTAATGAAATATGGTTCTGGTAGCTTTTTCGGCAGCACAACATATATTTTAATTTTTGCTGTTGCCTTAATACTTCTTGTCCAGATATTAATTATACACAGAATTTCGACGATCCGTGTTAACATTGCTTTTGAGCTTAAAAACTATACTTTAGGGATAGTGGTATTTGGCTGTTTGCTGAATTTTCTTTATTATCATGGACTGGCCTTACTGGAGGTTTTTAGCAACTATAAACTGATAATGCATGTTTACTCTTATCCGTTTTCTTGGCTTGTAAAAACTGTTTTTATTATCTGTGGCATAACCATTATATGCGCAATAGCGTATTTTCTTTTTCAGGATGTCAAAAATGGCGGAAAAGCAGCGATCCCAGCGGTCGCGATCATTTCGTACTTATGCGTCTTTTCTATATTTACAACAAATAATTCAATGAGATATTATTTGAGCATATATGTTGTTTTCGCTATTTATCTCGCTTATACTATCAATTTGCAGTTTAGATTTGGTAAGATCATTTTAACAGTACTCCTTGCCACTGGTTTACTTAACAATACTAATCTTTGGAAGATTTACTTGAATGATAACCACAATATTGCTGCAATGAAGGTGAGCGTTGGGACGAGGCTAATTGAAAACTCAGGCCATTTTCTCCCTAAAGCCCCCCTTATTAGGATTTTACAAAAAAACAGCATCGGTTCGATTTACTATGACTCTGAACGTTACTTCTTAGAACAGCCCATCCTGTTCTACAAATTAATAGTTCCCTGGAAAGAGAATAAATTTAAACGGGCCATTATCGATATTGATTATAATCCAAAGGACAATACGAATGGCTATTTTGTTCTTATGAATTAGAACTAACTCAATTGGTTTTCTACCATTAATGTCCTCGTTCGTTATTGGCTCTTATTTATCAATTTGTTAGCTGGGAAGATAATTGAACGCCCAATTCTCTTGCTTTAGCTGGCTAGTTTTCGGGAGGGGGCATTCTATTCTCAAATTAGTATGAAATTTCCTTTTTCCTGTATAATGCAAGCGCCCGTAGTGCATCACTGTGGACATTGGAAATATGCTTAATGCTGATCTGTTTCATGTTGACAATATCGAAACGGATTTGGAACGGAAGAATGATTTGCATCATCAGCGTTTATGATTTAGATGTTTTTCTTCTATGATAAAAAGTTGTAGGTACGGTTTGCCTTTCCATGTGTTCTCTTTTAATGCATAATCGGGAATTTGAAATATTGTTACTGTCGAAGAATAATCCAGCCTGAAATCATCTCAGGCCCTGGCTGGTGTTTTTGTTCCCCCACTGCTCGGACTTAAAAACAGGCTTGCAAAAGGTATTAATCCGGATCATCCCCAGCGGTGACAGCAATCATGGCTGATCAGCCTCGCAGGACTTAAATTTGATCGAAAGTCAGCAAGGGGATGGAAAAATATATCAGAAAATTCAGTGAAATAGGAATCAATGAGCTTGCCTTGGTCGGCGGTAAAAATGCATCTCTGGGCGAAATGTTTACGCACTTAAAGCCAGAAGGTATTATGGTTCCCGACGGTTTCGCGATTACTGTGAGGGGATTTCAGGACTTTATAGCATTTAATGACCTCGGCCAGGCTATAGGTGGGCTAATCAAGCAGCTTGATAGAACCAGTTATTCAAACCTTAAGTTCATCGGGGAGTCCATTAGAAAACTAATCCTTGCGGGACACTTCCCCAAGGCACTCAGCACGGAAATTTCATCAGCCTATGGGCTTATTTTTGATAAACAGGATGTCCGGGCCGTTGCAGTCCGAAGCAGCGCTACGGCAGAAGATCTACCGGATGCGAGTTTTGCAGGCCTGCACGAATCATATCTGAATGTTAGAGGGAACCGTGCATTGCTGGAAGCAACCAGAAAATGCTTTGCGTCGCTTTATACGGATAGGGCGATCAAATACAGGGAGGATAAAGGCTTTGAGCATGGTAAAGTGTTTCTCTCGGTCGGCGTTCAGCTCATGGTCTGTACAGACCATGGCTGTTCAGGAGTTGGTTTTACCCTCGAGCCGGAATCGGGCTTTCGCAATATCATTCACATCGCAGGGGTGTGGGGACTCGGAGAGAATATTGTCCAGGGGACGGTAACGCCAGATGAGTTTCTGATTTTTAAGCCGTCTCTAATAAAAGGATTTAAAAGCATCATTCAGAAAAACCTCGGGGAAAAGAGCAAAATGATGGTGTATTCAGCTACTGATGGAGGAGTTACCAAAGTATTTAACAAAGACACTCCTTCTGAACTTAAAACAAAGTTTGTACTTGTGGATTCCGAAATTGAAATGCTGGCACGCTGGGCGCTTATAATTGAAAATCACTATCAAAAGCCGATGGATTTTGAATGGGCAAAGGATGGTCAGACCGGGCAGCTTTTCATTCTTCAGGCCCGGCCTGAAACCGTACATAGCAAAACCTCTATACCTCAGCTTATTACTTATACGCTTAAAGGGAGCGGAGATTGTCTGGTCAAGGGAGAGGCAATAGGAAACAAGATTGCCTCGGGGCGCGCAAGGATGCTTTCTTCACCCACCCAATCGGCGCTCTTGGAGCCGGGCGATATACTCATTTCCGATACCACCAGCCCGGATTGGGATCCGGTTTTAAAAAAGGTGGCAGGCGTTATCACCAATAAGGGCGGAAGGACCAGTCATGCGGCAATAATTGCCAGAGAACTTGGTGCCGCGGCTATCGTAGGTGCCCAAAATGCAACCTCTTTTATTACAGACGGGGAGATGATAACCATCGACTGTTCTCAGGGTAAAACCGGATCTGTGTATCGCGGTGAACTTGCTTTTGAAAAAAAACTTACCAACCTGGAAGGGTTTATCCTGCCTGATCATCCCAAAGCTCAACTCATTCTGGCCGATCCGGAAAAGGCTTTTGAATTATCATTCTATCCCAATCATGGGGTCGGACTGCTTAGATTGGAATTTTTGATCAGTAACAGGATCCGCATTCATCCGATGGCCTTATTAAGACCGGAAATGCTGAGCCTTGATTCCGATAGAGAAAAAATAGAGGAAATAACCTTGGGCTATCCCGATAAGGCAACCTATTTCATTGATAAGCTTTCTCAGGGCGTGGCTATGATCGCAGCTGCCTTTTTTCCCAAAGAAGTAATTGTCAGAATGAGCGACTTTAAGTCTAACGAGTATGCAGGGTTAATCGGCGGAGCGGATTTCGAGCCTGAAGAGGAGAATCCAATGATCGGTTTCAGGGGCGCTTCAAGGTATTGCCATGAACGCTACAGATCAGGATTTGAACTTGAATGCAGGGCAATGAAAACCGTGAGGGATGAAATGGGACTTAACAACGTAAAATTGATGATCCCGTTCTGCCGTACCGTACAGGAGGGAAGAACTGTTGTGGAGCTAATGTCCCGGTTCGGCCTGACACGCGGTGAAAACGGACTTGAAATCCTGGTGATGGCCGAAATACCCAGCAACGTTTTGCTCGCCGAAGACTTTGCAGAAATATTTGACGGCTTTTCAATAGGATCAAATGATCTCACCCAGCTTACCTTGGGAATAGACAGGGACTCTGCGCTTATTGCCAATCTTTTTGATGAACAGAATGCGGCCAGTAAACAGTTGATCGTGCAGATGATAAAAAAAGCAAGAATGCTCAACAGAAAAGTCGGACTCTGCGGTCAGGCCCCCAGTGACTCAGAGTCCTTTACCCGGCTTTTGATAGACAACGGAATCGATAGCATTTCCTTTAATCCGGATGCCCTGATCAGGGGAATATTAAACATCCGGAGCGTAAACTCAGAAAACAAAGAACTACTGACCAAAAAAAACAGATAATTTGAAAACCCACTCGCAATTTCTCCTTGAGCTCTGGCAGGAGGCCAGGACCAGGTTAACCGATCAGTTGGCAGAACTAACCACCGAAGATCTAAAAAAAACATTGTCCCCATCACCAAATTCCGTGGGTTTCCTGTTGCGCCACATCGCTGAGGTAGAACTTTTGTTTGCAAAGAATGTATTTAAAGCCCCAGGGATAACCGTACACGCAGCAACCCTGATCGCCAAACATGATACGGGTGAATGGAATAACCTTAACGCTTTGAAGGACTTTCTTGGCTATGCTTTTGAAAGCCTAAAAGAAATAATCGAAATTCAGATTGAGGACTATTGGGAACAATCCGTTACGACAGCGGAGTTTGGAATAAAAACCAGGGCAGAGGCTTTAGGACGGATCGCATCACATACTGCCTATCATTCCGGGCAGCTGGCATTGGTGTTAAAATATGGAAAATGAGTTTTATAGCCATGAAATTATTCGGTTTTTTCAATATACCCCCTCATACGGCATGGGTAAATCAATAACCAGCTCCCCTATATGGTGAAATTAAGTACAAGATCTTTTAAAATCCCTGCGCTCATCCAAGGAAATGCTTCAAACCGATTTAAATACTGAAAATTAAACAGAAAATATGAACTGGTATAGATTGGGCATAGAAGAAACGTTTGAATTATTGGGCACAGGCAAAAAGGGACTAAGTTCAGCCAGCGCTGAAGAAAAATTATCCCTCCTCGGGCTAAATGAACTTTCAGCAGGGAAAAAGAATGGCGCCTGGAGAATTTTGCTCGCTCAGTTCAAAGATGTGATGATATTGGTCTTACTTGTGGCAGCAATTATTTCCGGAATAATAGGGGATCTCACCGATACCATCGTTATTCTGATAATTGTGCTCTTTAATGCCCTAATAGGTTTTTTTCAGGAATACCGGGCAGAAAAAGCGATGCTGGCATTAAAACATATGGCCCTGACTCAGGCCAAGGTGCTAAGGGACGGAAAGCCGGTATGGCTCCCGGCAACACTTTTGGCTCCCGGCGATCTTGTGCTGCTGGAGGCGGGATGTGCTGTTCCGGCAGATGTGCGCATTGTCTCCTCGGTAAACATCAGGATTGAGGAGGCCGCCCTGACCGGAGAATCCGAGTCTGTGGACAAGGTCAGCCATCCTTTGATTCAGGATGGATTGGCCTTGGGCGATCAGATCAACATGGCATTCAAGGGCACTTTTGTTTCATACGGCCGGGCAAAGGCTGTGGTGGTTGCAACCGGTATGCAAACTGAACTTGGCCGCATTGCAGCCATGCTGCAGCAAGATGAACCTCCAACTCCTTTACAACAGCGAATGGCCGCTTTCGGCAAAAAACTCTCCCTGCTGGTTTTATTTTTATGCATACTCTTTTTTCTGGCAGGATGGTTCAGGGGTGAAAATACCGTTAAGATGGTACTCACCAGTATTTCCCTCGCTGTTGCGGCTATTCCTGAGGCATTGCCTGCAGTAATCACTATTGCGCTCGCGCTCGCTGCGAAAAGGATGATACGGTTTAACTGTCTTATCAAAAAATTACCGGCTGTAGAGACCCTGGGCGCTGTTAGCTTTATCTGCACAGACAAAACCGGTACGCTCACCAAAAATAAAATGTATGTTGAGGAGATTTTTGTAAACGGGCAGTGTTATCCTCCTGGTGCCATGCCAGCTATCAGGGAGAACGAAAATGTCGGTTTATTGTTACACGCATTTGCGCTCAACAATGATGCCCTGCTGGCTGATGATAACAGTATTACCGGCGATAGTACAGAAGTTGCCTTAATGTCGGTAGCAACACGGTATAACATCAAAGGCAGCATTTGGCCACGTTTAGCGGAAATCGCTTTTGACGCGGACCGTAAACTGATGACCACCTTTCATCATGATGGTGAAAGAATTATTTCTTTTACCAAAGGTGCCCCTGATATTTTATTGCCCTTATGTAGGGATATTGATCAGGCAAGGTTGCAGGAGCAGGTCGATCTGATGGCAAAAAGGGGAGACCGCATCATGGGATTTGCTTACCGTTACTGGAATGCATTGCCCGAAAAGCCCGGTAGTGCGGTTCATGAAAGGGATCTACATTTTTTAGGCTTGACAGGTATTATAGATCCGCCGCGTGAGGAAGTATCTGAAGCGGTCAGGGAATGTAAGGCTGCAGGTATCGTGCCGGTCATGATCACCGGTGATCATCCGCTTACAGCAAGTACCATTGCGATGCGCATCGGTATTCTCGATTGCAGTAATGATATTACCATTACCGGTCAGCAGCTCTCAGAAATGGACAATGAACAGTTGCTTGAAAAAATAGAAATAATCAAAGTTTATGCCCGGGTCTCCCCCGAACAAAAATTGAGGATAGTAAAAGCCCTTCAGCAAAAAGGACATTATGTAGCAATGACGGGCGATGGGGTAAATGATGCCCCTTCTTTGAAAAGTGCAAACATAGGCATCGCTATGGGAATCACAGGTACAGATGTTGCAAAAGAAGCAGCCCATATGATCTTGATGGATGATAACTTTTCAACCATCATAAAGGCCGTTCGTGAGGGCAGAAAAATATATGACAACATCCTCAAGTTTATCAAATACCTGATGACCACAAACTCCAGTGAGCTATTGGTTCTTTTATTAGGTCCACTTCTAGGCATGCCCATTGCCTTGTTGCCCATACATATTCTATGGATAAATCTCGTCTCAGATGGTTTGCCCGCAGTTTCGCTCTCTTTTGAAAAAGCTGAAAAAAATATTATGAAAAGACCGCCCCGCCCTGCTCAGGAAAGTGTTTTTGGGAATGGGAGAGGCTTACACATGATATGGGTCGGGATACTTATGGCCGCCATCTCCTTGGCAGCACAACGATGGGCGATAAGTCGTGGTCTTCATTGGCAAACCATTGTATTCAATGTTTTATGCCTGAGCCAGATGGGACATGTACTTGCCATCCGTTCGGAATACCAATCGTTCTTTAAGATAGGTGTTTTTTCGAATAAACCACTTATCTCATCGGTAATGGCCGTTTTACTCTTTCAGTTCCTTATCACCTACTTACCTTTCCTGCAATCTGTTTTTCATACCCAGTCGCTAAGCCTGATGGAATTTTTAATTGTAGGGGCCTTATCCACTGTTGTTTTTCTCGCAGTGGAGGTTGAAAAGGCTATAAAAAACAGATGAAACAATGAGCTTCCTGAAGATTCATTTTTCGTTTATTAAATGCGGCGGGAAACCAACTATGCCCAGTGTAAACTGCCGACGCTATTAAAATGCCCAGATTACTATCGCGGGAGGGTAAAACGGTTTAAAATAGTAGCCGTGCACATCGTTACGATTGAGTATGGTCAGTGTCAGCAATGATTTTTGACAGTCTGCCCGCTCATGCGCTTAGGAGCTTGGCCGCGGAACTGAACCATACATGCTCCCCAAGATCAGCGTCGGGAATGATATTGCTCATTTCTTTCATGCTCCCATGCAGGTAATTTTACTCGCAAAGAAGACACATTAATCCAATCCCAATGAAAAATATTCTTTTTCTCACCGATCTCTGTAAAGATGATACGCAGCTTTACACAATGGCGGTAAATATGTGCAGCCAGATAGGCTGCAATTTACAGGTATTAAACCTATACAATGGTGTACCCTATGTTCCCTCATTTGATGCCGGATCCTATCAGGCCAAATGGTACAGCGACGCGTATGATGATCACCGTGAGGCCTTTAAAGAGTTGATGGAAAAAATCGAAAAGGTTTCCGCATCGCTTCCAGAAAATGCGCGCCGTCCCCAGATCAGTTCAGTGCTGACTGAAGGGGATCTTGGGATCCTGGTAAAAGAATACACCATCGGCAAAGATATTGCTCTTGTGATCATGGGGGCAGGGCAGTCAGGAGTACTTTCGCATATACTCTTTGGGGATGCAGTGCGTGCAGTTATTCAATCTTCAAGCGTTCCGGTGTTGATTCACACCCCGGGCAGCCAGAGCATAAAAGTAAATACGAAAGTTGTATTCGCAACCGATTTCAATAACAATGACCTTGCTGCCTGTAGCTATCTTTCCTTTCTGGGTGAGCGGCTTGGATTTTCCGTAGAAGTTGTTCACGTGAAAAGCGAGCGGGGCATCCACCCTGAAGAAATAGAGCGTGAACAAAGGTTTGTTGATGAGATGAAGCGCTTGGATAAAAAAAACCTGACCTATAGGCATTTAATGGGCGGTAATGTATTTGGCCTGCTGGAGCAATGGAGCAAAATTCTAAAAGCGGGCTGGATTGCCCTTTCTGAGCACCATAGACCGATATTTGTTTCCATTTTTAAAAAGAACACTTTAAAGGCCGCCATCTCAGAACAAAAAATGCCACTGTTAATATTCCCGGAAAACTTTCAAAAAGGTGAATATTTCCTTTGAGCAGTAAATGACCGGTTAAAAATTAGTTTTTTATTTTGGAATTCGTAAATGGCCTGTGCCAAAAGAAGGCTAATAATCTTCCGTTTTTTATCGTAGAGTATCATTGCCTGGCATGACAACGGTCATTACTTTTCATTTTTGCGGGGCCTATCTTTAATCAAAAATATAAGCGCTATGAAAAGAATTGCTGCTGTTTTTGATGGTTTGGACTTTGCAGGATCGACCATGGACTTCGCTATCGGGTACTGTAAGAAATCGGACGCACACCTGGTGGGTGTTTTTCCGGAATCTTTTCTTTATCACGAGTATGACTTTTCCGAACTGCTTGGAAAAAACGGCATTTCCGCTGTGAAAATCAGACATGCAGTTGCTCAGGAGGCCGAAAAAAGGGCCAGATCACGAAAGCTGTTTGTCAATGGATGCAAAAAGGCAAAGATAAGTTATTCCATTAGCCACCCCGAGGGTATTACTATTGATGAGGTGCTTAAGGAAAGTACTTTCGCCGATCTGATCCTCATCGCCAAGGGCGAAAGGTTCAGCAACATAGGGACACAGCTGCCTTCAACTTTTACCAGACAATTGCTTTCAGATTCCAGGTGCCCCGTACTCCTCCTTGATGAACGCACTGAAAGTCCCAGCCGCGTTGTGCTTCTCTACGACGGCAAACCGGGGTCGGTATATGCCATCAAATTGTTTTTTTCGCTTTTCGCCGCAAGGGGGGATATATCCACAGAAGTACTGTATATCACAAGTTCCGATCAGAAGGCGGAAATTCCAGATTTTGAAAAAATAAAAGCCCTGGTCGAATGTCATCGCCCGGGTTCAGTTTATACCTGCATTTCCGGACCCGAAAAGCAGTCAGCCATTGATTACGTGCAGGGACTTGGTCCGGGGACGCTGACTGTGGCCGGTGCATATGGCAGGGGAAGTACATCCCGTTGGTTCATTCCAAGTATAGCAGACGGCCTGATTGCCCAATGCAAATGTTCGCTGCTGGTTGCGCACAACCGTTAAAGGGAGATGATGCCCCGATGATTCGGAAGATCTACCACATAATAAGAAACTTTAAAGATGAAAAACTCCGGATACTCATTTTTTTTATTTTTGATTCTTGCTCTATCACAACCCTCTGTTGCCAGAGCGCAGCAGGACAGTAGCAGGCAAAACCCTGGATACATTCATTTAGGGGGACATTTGGCATTGCCTTTAGGCAATATGATAGGGGAGTATAAACTTCTTTTAGGGAGCGCTATCCAGATTGATTTTCCAGTTAAGCAAAGGGTTGTCTTTTTGACCGTAAATGCAGCCTACCAGGAGCTTATCCGGGAGAACAAAGCATCTTCAAGCTTAAAAAATCCAAAGATCCTGCCGCTGAAGGTGGGCTTAAAATTTTTTCCTGTTGAACAGATCTATTTACAGGCTGACTTGGGCGCATCCTTTGTACTTAATAAAACGCATGCTTCTTTTGACAGAACGGCGGTACTGGTCTTCTCTAACGAACTGGGTTACCGTGTAGCTATTCCTGGAGGGAATGTTGCAGAAGCAGGGCTGGTATTCCATAGAAATGCCGCCTTTATTGCTGATGGGTCTTCACATAGTTTTTTTGGTATAAAACTGTCCTTTGGCTTTGCCTATTAACTTCTATAAGGTATCTATCAGATCGCCTTTGGCGGATATCCACATATCTTGATCTGAAATTTCTCAATCAGCTTTTCTCAAAGCGGCCGCTTTTCATGACAAGAACAATTTTATAGAAAATGAGCTGCAGATGCAAACCCAGATCTTCCGCCCTCTCGGCAAGCCCATGCGAAGCGTGATCCGGACCGGGCGCTGAAAAAGGGCGGATACGCGCGCGCAATGCTTCCATGCAATTACCCTTTTCCTCCATGTCGGAAATTTCCTCAAAGCGGCCCCATGCAATCACGCTCTGCCAATTAAAAATGTTTGTGATCTGGTCAACCTGAAAACATACCACAGGGTTTTTGCGCATGATGGAAATCTTTTTTCCCTCCACACTATGTGCAATGATTTTCTCTCCATCGTAATAATAGTTTATCGGAACAATATACGGAACGCCGTCATTACTGCATGCAATTCTGCCTGTAACCTGACTGCTCAAAAGGTTTTCGATCTGCTCGTCGTTTAGTTCTCCTAACATCGTGTTTTGACTTTCTGGGTAAATGACATCTTCTCAATAAGGTTTTCAGTGTACAGCTAAAATTATTTATGCTTGGCAAAAACCAATAAAGGCATCCTTGCATAGAATGAATACTGTTCGGCATTGGAGGGAAACAGGAGTTTGTCAAATCCGGAGCGGTCGTGATGGGAGAAAAGGGCAAGAATGGAGTTATGCCCTTTGTTTATGGTCTGATGGATATCTTCTAATACCGACCTTTCTATGTTGCGGTTAACCTGGATGAATGTTATCGGGTACCTATATTTTTCTCTCACCCTCAACTCAAGCTCTGCAGGGCTGCTCATACCTTCAAACGGTAGTTTCATATACAGCATCTGGATTTCTGCACCCAGGGGAGATGCAAAATCAACCAGATTAGGCAGCTCACGCTCAATATTCTGAAGGTCTGTTGCATAGATGACGTTTTTTATCTTCCTGTGGCGGTATCTGCTGGGCACTACGATCACCGGAATTTTCGAACTGGCCAATAGTCTGCTGGTATGGGTGCCGAAAAGTTTTTTTACCATGCCCGCTCCGCGGGTAGCAATCAGAAGATACTCGAATTTCTCTGCCAGGGCGTAATCACTTAGGGCATCAACTACCTCCGTTGAATTAAGTACCACAGATTTGAACTTGAAAGGTTCCATATCGATGGAACGGCAGATTGCAGAGACAAAGGCGCCGAGTTCTCCGGTGAGCTTATCCATGCTCTTTTTTAAAAACCTGCCGTAAACCTCCTGCGTCCAGCTAAAAGGTTTGGGGATATGATTTACCTGCACCACACTTAAGGCACAGCCTTTAAGTTTGGCCAACCGCAATGCCATGCGCACAGCTGATTTTGAATTATCAGATAAATCAGTGGTTACCATAATTTTTTTCATCTTTTTTTCCTGGTTTTTAATGCAGCTTATCTCTCCCTTTTAAAGTGCCCCAGATCAACATCAATTTCAGAAGTTTATCCCTATACTTTGATGATTTATATCACTTCCTTCAATGATCCTGATCTGAAGGGATATGCGCAAAAATCATCACATGGTCTATCTTGGTTTTAAGTCCAAAGCCTTAAAAGAGATGATATTTTGCAGTATATACGATAGCGGTATTTCATCGGGTTATAGGATGGACATCCTTTAATTGCCCTTGCTGGAAAATATCCGCAGCTGATATAACGACCGATGAGCAAACTCATAGCGGATAATGACTGGTGTCAATTAAACCCGGTTTCAGGCAGGTTAACTTTATATAAAAAAAAGTTATGTCAGTCACAGAAAATTTAAACAAAAAAGAGATAGGCTCCATGGTACAGGATTTTTGGGATCCTGAATTCTTTGATGAGCCTAATGAGCCAAAGAAGGCCGTAAATGTTATAGAAAGGGATACCAAATTCAAAATCGAGGTGCTCGCGCCCGGGTTTCGAAAAAAAGATTTCTCTGTAAATGTTGAAGAGGGAGTACTCAATATCCTTGCCGAACACGAAGCGGGCGATGAGGAAAATTATCTGAGAAGAGAATTCTCGCGCGCTTCCTTCTGCGGGGCGTTCAGCCTTCCTGAAAATGTATCTCCCGAACATATAAGCGCCAAATACAGGGATGGTATTCTCTCTTTGACACTCAGAAAAACCGGCAAGCTGTCTTCAGTGAAAAAGCATGTGAAGATTTCCTGAACAGACAATAAATTTAAGCCGGGTTTTACGGTAGGATAATCCCTTAACCGCCGGCTTATATTTCTATCATCCACATCATTGAAGCGCATGATGGAAATCATCGTATAAATGTACCGGTTTTTGGATTTTGGCATTAAAATGTAAAACATGGAAAAGCCGATAGATTCTTTTACCGAACGTAAATACTTCGAAGAACTGCTGCTGGCAGAAGTCAAGGCCTTAAAGAGTATGGCCAGGCACTTTGTCAATGAGAAGGATGAAATCGAGGATCTGGTTCAGGATACCCTGCTCAAGGCATTGCGCTTCTATGAGAAGTTCAGTATGGGTACCGATATCCGCAAATGGCTGTATACCATCATGAGAAATACCTTTATTAACAGGGTCAACAGAACTTCCAGGGTGATGGAACACCATACGCAGATTGAAATAGCCTCCAGAAACAGCTGTTCGGTAAGCACTGTCTTCTCAAAATTCATCTCCGATGATGTTCACCGGGTGATCAACAGTTTCCCTTATCCCCTCAGGCAGGCGATAACGATGTACAGTGCAGGTTATAAATACCGTGAGATTTCCCTGGCAACTGCCCAGCCCATCGGGACGGTAAAGACCAGGGTCAGAACCGCACGCCTGATTCTTGTAAAGAAATTTTCCCCTACCGCTCATTGAATTTGTAGACCCACGGATTTTCATTACCTGTCCCTCCATGCCGCTAATGAATATCATCTGCTTTACTGAGCAGAGTTCTTGAAGGCTTAGTGTGTAATTACTCTCTTTGGCTATTCAAATTAAATAGTACACTTTATTTTAAAAGTTATGAAAACAGACAATCAGATTCAAAAAGATGTTCTCGATGAGCTCAAATGGGAACCTCTATTAAATGCAGCCGAAATTGGTGTTTCGGTGAAAGACGGTATCGTGACATTATCGGGGGAGGTAGATAGCTATTCCAAAAAGCTTGCTGCTGAGCATGCAGCAAAAAGGATTTCCGGCGTTAAGGCAATAGCTGAAGATATTCAGGTCGGTTTGGCCCCGATTTATCGTAAAACAGATGCTGAGATCGCCTCAGCGGTAGTGAATGCATTAAAATGGCATACCGCGGTACAACAGGAAAAAATCAAGATTAAAGTAGAAGATGGCGTGGTGCGCTTGGATGGACAAGTGGACTGGGAGTTTCAGAAAAACAGTGCCCGTACGGCCATTGAACATTTACTTGGCGTAAAATCAGTCATCAATCTGATCACTTTGAAACCCAGGGTTACCTCCTCGGAGATCAGCCATCAGATTTCTTCGGCCTTTACCAGAAATGCCATTTTGGACGCGGCAAATCTTAAAATTTCCATTCAGGGGGATAAGGTGGTACTCACCGGTACTGTAAATTCCTTTGCAGAAAAAGAACAGGCAGAGCATGCCGCATGGTCCGCTCCCGGGGTAATGCGCGTGGAGAGCCACTTAAAAGTGGTGGAGCCGGAATTTGCCTTTTGACATTCATGCCGGTTATTCCCGGTAATTCAGAGCGGATGACAGGTCATTTTTCGCTATCAACAAATTTTATCCCTGCCGGCAATGATCCGCCGGCAGGATTTTTCAAAAAAAATAAAACATATCGTCATGACAATACTAACAAAATCAACACTATATCCCGTTGTACAGTCTTTAATAGATGAATTCCTGAATCCACAGATGTTTAACAGATCTTCTGGCACAGGGATGAGCGTTCCGGCAGTGAATATCAGTAATACCAAAACAGGTTTCCGTTTGGAGCTGGCAGCTCCCGGATTTGATAAAGAGGATTTCAAGATCGAGACCCAGGATGACCTGCTGATCATCAGCGCGGAAAAAGAATCAGCAAAGGAGGAAGATGAAGATCAATACACACGCAGGGAATTTTCTATGTCCTCCTTTAAGAGGACATTTAATCTGCCCGGGGATATACTGTATGAAGAGGTAAAGGCCAGCTACAAGGATGGCCTGCTGGTACTTGAACTCAAGTCTAGCGGAAAAAAGCTTCAGCAAAAAAGACAGATCGCCATTCAATGATGGAGTTACAATACAAATTTGATATCCAAATACCCAAAAATAACGATCAGAACAGTTACCGGTCTTCCGGTAGCTGTTTATCCTGGGTTCATTTGCTCAGGCTGAGCAACTTGATGAAGGCCTTTCTTTCGCTGCGGATATAATATAAGCGGATCGGTAAAAGAGAATTTTCAGATTTCTTTGTCGCTGCATCATACCCGGACCGAAGATCAGTTGTGCATGTGCCTTAATTTATCGATCTGTTCTATATGGATGACACTATCGGTAATGCTGATGAGCTGTTCATCTTTAAACTCGCCAAGCATTCTGATCATAGACTCCTTGGCAACCCCTGCGATAGCAGCCAGATTTTCCCTTGTCAGGTCAATTTCAAAGGTTTGCTGCTGCTGAGGATTGTATTTTTCGTAAAGGGTAACCAGTGTATCTGCAACCTTTTTGCGCAGGGAGTTATATGCAGTGGCCAGTAAGTGGTCCTCACGTTCAATCAGATTTTTTGCAAGAACGGAAATGAATTTTTTCATCACCTGGGGGTTACTGCCCATCAGTTGCTCAAACTCCGCACGGGGAATCACCGAAAGCTCGGTATCTTCTAAAGCCTCGGCAGATTCGCGGTAATTCCTGCCTTCAAGCAAAGGCAGATACCCGAAAAAATCGCCTTGGTTGTAAAGTCCCATGATTAGCTCTTTTCCGTCCTGGTTTCGTTTGTAAGTCTTGACTTTTCCTTTGCGAAGATAAAATAACTTGGAGGGAAGGTTTCCTTCAGTATAAATAACCTGTTTTTTCTTGTACTGGTTCTGGCTGCGGTTTTCTTTGAGCAGATCGAGATGGTCTTTTCCGTCGTTAAGGGTGATAAGCCTGTCCATGCCGTTTATACCTGGGGCAATTTCTTCCCTCAGGAAAGCCGCCTTGCGCAACCGCCCGTCTATGGCATTGATTACATCAGTTCCGTCGAAAGGTTTTATGATATAATCATCCGCGCCCATTTCCATGCCTTTTCTCACCTCAGTACGTTCAGACTTGGCTGTAAGGAAGATAAAGGGGATGTTTGCAGTTGCCTGGTTTTTTTGAAGCATAAGCAGCACACCATAGCCATCCAGAACGGGCATCATGATATCGCAAAGTACCAGGTCGGGTCTTTGCTGAAGGGCGATTTCTACACCCTGCTTTCCGTTTTCAGCCTGGTCGACTTTATAGTTGGCCAGCTCAAGGATTTCTGAAAGGTTCTCCCTGATGTCCCGGTTATCCTCGATAACTAAAATCCTTTTCATAATTCAGACTGTTTTGTTTTTACAAATTCTATAGTAAATTCCGTTCCCGATCCCAGCTCACTTTTACAGGAAATTTTGCCGCCCATTAAATCCACATATCTTGAGACAATATGCAGTCCCAGGCCCGTCCCCTGGATATTGTTGGCATTGCTTCCGCGAAAAAACCTTTCAAAGAGATGATGCATATCATGCTCAGGGATGCCCAATCCTTTGTCACTGATATTTATAGTGATCTGGTTTTGGTCAACTGAGCTGTGTATATCAATGTGGCTGTTTTCAGGGGAGAACTTGATGGCATTGGAAAGAAGATTGATGATAATGTGCTTGAGCATGACCTGATCTAAATACACACGGGTTTCTCCCTGATGAGAAAACCGAATGAGGTGGCCTTTCTTTTTCAGGGATTCAATTTCAGTAATAACAGTTTCAATATAATCAGTTAGCTCAAAAGTACTGTAATGCGGTTCTGCCTTGTTTCCCTCAATTTTCTCAAGGGATAAGAAATCGTTTAATATATCGGTCAAAGACTGTACCGTGGAGGCTATCCGGTTAACGTGGCTTTCCCGCTTTTCCTGCTGATTTTCTGTGGTATATTTTGATATCAGATAGGCAGAAGAGAGTATAGTACTCAAAGGGGTCCGGAATTCATGGGAGGCCATTGAGACAAACCTCGACTTGAACTCACTCATCTCCCTTTCCTTTTTCAGGCTCTGGAGAATTTCCTCTTCAGCTTTCTTCCGCTTGGAAATGTTCATCGCAATCCCCAGATAGCCCTCGATATCCCCGGTTGCTGTATGCATCGCAGTTATGGTAAGTGATGCCGGAAAACGGCTCCCATCTTTTCTCTTGTATTCGATTTCCCGTTCGTTCGCCAATCCCAGATCAGTTTTTATCTTTAGGGCCTCAAAGTCGGCAGCAACAGTTAACTTAAGTGATTTTGTAAGTTCGTCCGCACTTTGCTTAAGTGTTTGGGCAGAATGAAAGACTGAGGGACTAAGCTTATCGATGATTTCTTCGGCAATATATCCCAGCTCCCGTTCGGCAGCAGGATTGAACATCTTTATCGTTCCACCTGAATCGGTAACATATAGGATAACCTCTGCATGGCCCCAAATACTCCGCAAAAAAGTGTTTGCCCTGTTAAGCTCCACATCCTTCAGCTCGGTTTCGGTGATCAGCTCTGCTAACTGCTTTACGGTGCTTGTCAGTGAGCGCGTCCTGCTTAAAACCTTGGCCTCTAGCTGCTCGTTTAAGACTTTTAGCTCCAGCTCCGCTTTTTTTCTTGCCGAGATATCACTTATAAAACCGATGACAAATTTTCCATGATCTGTCTGATAACTGCTCAGGCTAACCTCGACGGGAAATTCCGTTCCGTCTTTTCTAAGTCCGAAAAGATCAAGCCCCAGTCCCATAGGCCGTGACCTGGGCTGCCTGATATAGCCATCAACATGGTGCTGGTGCCTGTCTGTAAACCTGCTCGGAATAAGATCTTCAATCGGCTTGCCGCTAAGTTCCTGCGGACCATAGCCAAACTGTTTTTCTAAAAATGGATTGGTAATCACAATATGCCCTCTGTCATTGGCAACAATAATACCCATAGAGGCATTGTCAAATAAGGGGTCGAAACCAATTCCCGTGGTTTTGTTCATCTTTTGGTTGAAAGACATAATAGCCTACTTCATAAATATACAAAAATTAATCACCGGGATTCCTGTGAGGTGTAAATCGTCCGCCCATGAACAGTTTTTATTCAACTGATGATGTGCAGATAGCTACTGGTAGCTAAAATTGTTTCTTTTTTTTACACTAATTAATGACCGGGATCATTCTGGTCAATGATGGTTGTCATATTGTTTTTAAACGGATTTGATTTAATCGGGCTACCACCATCACTTATGTTTTTTTCCGGGGCGGATGAAGCCATGATTTTATAGGCTCCGAAATTGTAAATGCAGGATCAAGCCAGCAGGTTTAAACCTGTTCCGATGCTCCTGCGCCCGGATGCGGCCGGCATGCCGGTTTCCAAAGCTCGGGCAAGACCAGGATGGCTCCCCGGTGCTTTTTAATAATTGCATAGCAGTGAGAGGAATGAAAAATCTCATGAAGCAACCCATGAGTCCTGTTGACAAGGAGTAAAAGATTATCTTTCGATGGAGGAAACATCCGGTCGATTTCACGGGTGATCGAAGGAGATTTTAAAAGATTAAACTGTATATCGCCGAATTTATCTTTCCGCAAGGCGCGCTGAAAAGATGCTATACGGTCCTCTTCGTTAAAATCTGCAATTAACCCTGGACTCCCCATTACGTAACTGAGCGAAAGACTGGCCCTGAAGGCCTTGCGGACCTTATCAATAGATTCAAGCAGTACGATGTCCTTTTCATTGAGGTCGGAAGCGAAGTTTATCCTGCACCTATCTGGAAGGAATCCGCTGGATGATAATATAAGCAGCGGGCAATCGCTGTTTCGCATGGCAATATGGATATGGTTTGCAAAAAGAAAATTACTTTTATGCCTTTTGTGCCTGCCCATCACCGCCAGTATTAGTTTTTCGCCCTCCTGAATGTCATAAACGACCTCAGATATCGGTGCTATGGTGTTTATCGCGTGGATTCTGATGGGCCCTTGGCGGGTTTTCATTAGTTTTAAAAGTCTTTCCTTTTCTTTTTCAAGCGAAATTGCTGCCTTCTCGTCAATTTCCTTATAGTCCATTTTTAAAGGTTCAGCGAGAATAATCTGGGGCAGGTGATAGCTGTGCAGCAGCAGGATCTCAGCCCCGAAATGTTCAGCAATGATTAGAGCGGTTTGAGCCGCATTTTTCGCCGCCCTGGAAAAATCGGTCATGACCAGTATTGTTTTCATCTTGCTAAGCTATGGGGCGAACTTTGATTTATTGATGACAACGGTCATCTCCGGTAATAATCCTGTCCATGGCTTCTGTTTTTTTATTTTCAGTATCATCGGTACCGCTGATTTCCCTCACCTGCTTCCGGACTTGGTTTTATCAGATTTATATCTTCAAAATAGACCGGTTGTTATGTATAAAATATTGATTGCCACAGATTTTTCCAGGGCAGCAGCTTCTGCGGCAGATTATGCCCTTCGGATGGCATGCTCATGCAGAATGAACCTGGCCTTAGTACATATCTACTCCGTCGCTTTACCAATGGTAGCAGACGGGACCATGGTTTCCCAGGACAGCTTATATGACTTTGCCGAAAGGGATTCATTGGAGAGATTGTCTGCACTCGCAGCAAAACTTAATCTGGATGCAGACCGCTTGTGCGGTGATGGCTTTAAGCCGTCCGTCGAGGTTTTCTCAACAATCGGTGTTCCTGCGGCCGGGATAAAATCCTTTTTTAACCAGAAGGATATGGGTATGATTGTCATGGGTATCAAGCCTGAGGAAAGATATTCGGGAACTTTGCCCGGAAGTACGATCCGTAAGCTGATCAAATGGGCCAGTGTGCCCGTGCTGCTTGTTCCCATGGACTTTCCCATTGTACCGCTCCGGCAGATTGTTTTCGCTACTGACTTTGGGGATAGTGAGATCACAGCGCTTGATTTTTTAGCTGAAATTGCATCTGCTTATCATTCAGATCTGCTTATTTTTCATAACAGGATATCCGCTGAGAAGGGACGGCAGTTCCTGCAGAAAGAGAAAAAATTTCTGGACAAGGTAGCCCAGGCAATTGATTACCCTAAGGTTTTTTACAGGCACAAACAAAAGGATACCCTTGAGGAGGCCTTAGCGGTTTTGGACAAAAACGCTGAAGCGGATATGCTGGCAATGGTGCACAAAAAGCACAGTATGATAGAAGAACTCTTCGGGGGAGATAAAACCTTAAGAATGATTTCCAGGACCCGGGTGCCCTTGATAATCTTTCCCCAGGGCTTCGCTACCAGCCCCGGTCCCGCAAGGTTAGGCGAAAGGCAATTGCATAATTAAACTTTACCGGAGAATTTAATCAATTAACGGCAAATGCCTTTTAGGCGAGCTGATCAGGCTTTGATGCATAAGGCATGAAGGCTTTTTTATGGGGCTGCTATTGAATGAATATAATATTCATTCAATAGCAGCAGATTTTCTCTTTATAAAGCAAGGTTTCAAGATAATAAATAAATCAATGGCATAGGGCATGTGTGTTGAATGGAATGATCATCATGATCCTTTATAGATCACGGAAACGCCAGAGCTCCACGCAAAGACCTTTGAGGTCAACCGAGGCACAGGCGATGCAGGAGTCTGCAGCTCCGTAATAAATGTAGAGTATTCCGGAAAATACTGCCGTGCCGGAAGGAAAACAGACATCGTTGACTTCGCCATCACATTCCCAATCTTCTTCGGGATAAAATAGCGGATAGGGCAGACGGGAGATTTCCCGCTCAGGATTGTCCAGCTCGAGCAGCGTAGCGCATGCGCTGTACCGGTAGCCATCGGGTGTATCACATACGCCATGATAAATTACCAGCCATCCCCATTCGGTCTCGATCGGAGGGCATCCGCCACCAATATAGCTTACCTCGTGAGCGAACTTTGGGCGCAGCAGGATATGCCGCTGAAAGTGTTTCAGGTGATCTTCCCAAAAAGGCTTATCAAAATCCGACAGATTATCCCCACTTGCCAATTGTATATCCGGTTTTATCCTGTGCATGAGATATAGTTTACCATTGACCCTTCTCGGAAAGAAAACCAGATCTTTATCCCAGACCAAAAGAGGCTTGTTGTCCTTGGCAAGGGTCTTGTCGTGAGCATACCGGGCATATTTTGGATTCAATGCCCCTGATTGTTCTGCAAGCATTCTGAAAGCCGGAAAAACAATTTTGGGGAGGATAATGCCGTAACGCTCAAAAGTCGCCAGGTCTGAAGATACCGCAACAGCACCAAGTGCATTCATTCCGTCAAAAGCGGTATAGCTTAAAAGATACGTGCCGTCTATTTTTACTAGCCTGGGATCTTCTATTCCGGCGCTTTCTTCTTCACCTGAGGGAATTAGAAGCGGTACTTTGTCTCTTTGGATGATTTCGAGCGGCCCTTTAAATGTACATTTGCCAATCGTTGAGATGCCGGATGCATTAACGGCCCGGTACAGCATCACCATGTTCTCCCCTTGCTGAAAAACTGCAGGGTTAAGTACCGCCCTGGATTCAAAGGGCTGATCTGTAGGGTAGAGCAGGACCCCTTCCTTTCGGATTTCGATCATCGTTTTTCGGATATGGGAATGATGATGAGCGGTTTGCTCGAATTCCGCATCACCTCTTCTGCCACGCTTCCCATCAAAAGATGGGAAAGCCCTTTTCTGCCGTGCGTACCCAGAACAATCATGTCTGCATTCCAGGAGCGGGAAAGCCCGATAATGACCGATGCCGGCCTCCCCCGCTCGATAAAAGTGCTGACCGGAATGTTTTTAAATATTTTGGTTATCAGATCCTGCTGCAAAGTGTTGCTGGATCTTTCTATAAGGGGATCCCGTTCCCTTAAGGATAGTTCCCTATCATCATATACAGAGGTGTCTTCGATGCTTACCAAAGCCACCTCGGCGCCGAACTGGCAGGCCAGCTGATATCCGCTCTGGGCAATATGTTCAGCAGATGGGCTATCATCTATAGCTATCAAAATTTTATGACATTCCATATCCTATTGATTTTTATCGTTTATCATCTTTTCATTTTTCTTTTTTCTTTCCTGCGCACGAAAATAACCCCTGAAGAGAAAACTGTGCTTTATCGCCTCCATATTTTCATCAAAGCTGTTTGCGCCTTTCCGTATGTTTTTTAAACTGCCCTTCAGGTCTGCTGCAAAGGCTGTGTCTCTGAGCATTACATGCAGACTTCCCTTTCCGCCCTCCACATCAGCCCTTATAATCTTAACGATTCCGTTCAGTTCAGTTGCAGTCTGACTAACATCTCTGCTTGCCCAGCTGATATTTTCTATGGCAGACTTTATCCGCTTAGCGCTGGCGGTATCTCTTAACAGCAGTCCCGCAGTTCCTTTCCCTGCCCGCAGATCGCTAATAATTTCATTGAAAGTGGTGCTCATGCGGAATACCCCTGCACTGGCATCCTGCAGTGATTTTGCAGTGGAGCGGATATTGCCCGCAATCTGGTGATCATCTATTAATTTAAGCAGCTCACTGCTATCGATTCTCAGAACGGTGCCTTTAAGTACGCTTGAGATTGCCGCCACGTTATTATTGGTTGTGGAAAGGGTCTGGATAATTTCCTCCATGCTGGCCATTTTCCTGGCGGTAAGCAGTGCGCCTTCATTAACCAACTGAGCATTTCCGGTGAGCGGGCTAATGTTGATGACTTTATTGCCCATCAGGCCTTCTGTCCCTATACTCGCTACCGCGTTACTGCGGATGTAGGGCTTTACCTTTGAGTTGATACGCATGGTCACCTCTATGGTGGTGTCGCCAAGCATTTCGATATCTTTGACTGTTCCGGCCTGTATCCCCGAGAAAAGCACGTTGCTGCCTTCAGAAAGACCTTCCAGTGCACTGAAACGTACACGCAGACTAAAGTCGGAACCAAACAGGTTACTGTTTCTGCCGATAAGGAAGAAACTCAAGATCAGGATGGAAAGTCCCGAAAGGACGAAAACGCCGAGTTTGAGGTTGTTACTTTGTGGTTTTGCCATGATTTATATAAAAAACTGTTTAACATGTTCATCCTGAGATTGCTCCAGGTGCTCGAAGGTATCCTCAATGTAGCACCGTCCGTCCAAAAGAAGTACGACCCGATCCGCTGTAAATTTTACACATGACATATCGTGAGAGATGATAATCGATGAGGTGTCGTATTTCTTCTGAAGGCTCAATATCAGCTTTTCTATTTCCCTTGAAGTGATGGGATCCAGGCCAGTAGTGGGCTCATCATATAAAATCACCTCAGGCCTCAAGATCATCGTACGGGCAAGGGCTATTCTCTTAAGCATTCCGCCCGATAGCGCCGAGGGCATCATCTCTGAGGTATGTTCCAGTCCGACATTTTCCAATGACTCAAAGACCATTTCCTGCAGTTCCTGCTCAGAAATATCCGGCCGGTGCCTGCGTAAGGGAAACTCCAGGTTTTCCCTTACCGTCATCGAATCGTAAAGGGCATTGCTCTGGAAAAGGAAACCTATTTTTGCCCTGGCCAGGTTGAGCTCATCTTCTCCAAGTTCGATCATAGAATTTCCGAGTACATTTATCTTACCGCTATCCGGTATGAGCAGTCCGATTATACATTTGATAAGTACTGATTTTCCTGAACCGGATTTCCCCAGCACAACTACGTTATCGCCCCTTTTTACCCGAAGGGAAAAATCAGTTAAAACTTTCTGTTCTCCGAAACTTTTACTCAGGTGCTCAATGATGATCACCTCGTCCAATACTTCTTTGGATGGGCATTCCCGCGATGATGATTTTTCGGTTGTTTCCATATGGTTAATTTAAGCCCAGCATTTCTGTGATCTGGACGGCAAGCAGATCGATGATGAATATCAGCACCGATGAAAGTACCACTGCGGAATTTGCGGATATACCGACCCCTTGTGTGCCCTTGGAAGAATTGAAACCTTTGTAGCAGCCTACTATTCCAACAGCAAATCCGAAGAAGAAAGTTTTGATTACTGCAGGCAGGAGGTCACTGAAAGAGAGGCTTTTGAAAACCTGTATAAAGAAGAGATCAAAACTGGTTACCGAGCGGATATTTACGCCGACAAATGCACCAAATAAGGATATAGCGTCTCCGAGTATGGTCAGTATGGGGAGCATCAGCGTAGCTGCAAGTACCCTTGTAGCTACCAGGTATTTAAAGGGGTTGATTCCGCTGACATCCATTGCATCTATCTGTTCGGTCACTTTCATTGATCCCAGTTCAGCACCTATGCTGCTTCCGATTTTGCCTGCAAAAATCAGTGCCGATATGACCGGACCGATCTCACGCACAATAGCCAGGCCCACCATTACGGGCAATTGTGATTCGACCCCATAGTCGATCAAAGAGGGGCGAAGCTGCATGGTCAGTACCAGTCCCATAATGAAAGCTGTAAGTCCGATTAGCGGCATCGACTTGTAGCCAATGAGATAACACTGGTTGAGCAGCTCCTTATGCTCATAACGCGGACGGAAGCCTACGCGGAAGAACTTGCCGGTAAAAGCCGAAATCTTTCCGGTATCCTCAAAAAAGCCCTCGATCGAATGCTTAAAAGAAGTGGTCTGGTTTTCGCTCTTTTTTGGTTTATTCATCTCTCTATACAGGCTATAACCATATTCATAAAGATATCCCGGCAGGGATGTCCGTCCAATGAGCACTATCAGGGTGAGTACTGATCCAAATCACTTCTAATGGCTCGGGCAGCATTTTTTTAGTTTTCCCGCCTTCCTAAAAAACAATCTGTGTGATAATGGGATACAGGTGATAGGGGCTTTGTTTAGGTTTTTCTTTCCCGGATGTCTTAAATCATTCTTTTGACTAACCCGGATCATCTCCCGGCATTCCCTTTAGGTATTAACTTTGGAAACGCCCCGCATGATAGTCAATAGAGCGATGGAAATAAATTGACCATGGCAGATGAGCTTAAATGCGGTTTTTACCAAAAAAACAATAAGAAATGAAAAAAATCCTTGTTCCGACCGACTTTTCGGCCCCCGCTGAAAATGCGGCAAAATATGCCATTTCCATGGCGAAGGTATTAGATGCACGGATAACTATTGTCAATGCTTTTGTCCTTCCCGTACCTGTATCGGAAAGCGGTCTATGGCCGGTTATGGATACTGCGGATCTTGAAGGGGATATCGGCGGTGAACTCGACCTCATGGTCAAAAAACTACTCGATGATTCCTGTTCAGATGATCCGGCCAGTTGTCCAATGGTAGACTACCGTTGCGCTGAAGGCCCGGTACTTGCTGTGATAGGACAGATTTCCGGACAGATTGATACTGACCTGGTCGTAATGGGGCTATCCGGAGCGGGCGGGCTTGTGAATTTTATCTTGGGTAGTAACAGTATGGCGATTATAGAAAAAGGTGATCGCCCAGTACTTCTTATCCCTTTCGGTGCCCGATACCACGGGATAAAGAAAATAGTCTATGCCGGATCACTCACGCCGCAGGATATAAAGCCATTGGAATACCTTTGTAAACTTGCATCATGGTTTAAAGCTGAAGTCTGCGTGCTGCACATCATTGAGATGAGAAAGGATCTCAACACCGGTATACAGGCTATCGGTGAAGATTTTATCGACCAGATGAGAATACTTACAGGCTACAATAAAATCCGGTATGAACCGGTCTGGAACAGCGATATCGATCAGGGGCTCGAATGGATAGCGGAACAGGAAGATATAGACATTGTCTCGATGCTCCACAGGAAGCATAACATACTCGATAAAATATTCAGCGGAAGCAGAACCAAACGTTTTGCAAGGTATACCACCACACCCTTATTGGTATTTCCTCCAGACTATATTGAAAAAAAAGCGTGATAAAATTACACCCAACCTTAAAAATACAAACCATGAAGATAAAATATCCTTACCTGCTCATCCTCTCTCTTCCGGTTTTGATGATGTGCCGCAATAGCCCGGAGAATAAGAGTATTGAAAAACTCGTACAATCACCGCCCAGCTGGGACTGTTTTATGGCAGTGGACGGCAAAGATTCAGCTTTTTTAAAAATCAGTACCCCGGGAAAAAATGCGGTGAGCGGGCATCTTTGGATCCGCTATTCCAACCACAAAAAAAATGAGGGTAGAGTTACCGGTAGCTACCAAGGGGATACGCTTTTTGTTACTTACAGGTTTCGCTCGGACGAACCTGCAGATGCCGTTTTTACCAATCCGCTGGCACTGTTGAAGAAAGGGGATTCACTGATCCTGGGAACGGGTAAAATCATGAAAAACCTCGGGCGCGTTTATCTCGACAAAAAACAGGGCATAGATTTTAAGCGCGGCAAGTTCCGCTTTTATGGTGTCAGCTGCAATGAAAATTTAGGTAGCCTTTCCCAAAGGTGATCTGATTTGAATGCCCTGTTTGTTTTTTTAATTCGTACGATCCTTTTGACTCATTTGTATCAGGTCAGACAGGGATTACAAAAATGCCGGCCTTTTTCCTCTCCCTGGAGCTTAAAATGTTTTTTGAAACCCCGATAGGGATTTTTCATGATAAAAAGCGGCAGGCAGTTGTTGATTTCTACAACTGCCTGCCGCTTTTTTATAAATGCTATTCACCCCAAACCCAACCGGCGATTTCGGGCATATCTTTTCCGTATCTCTGGACGTAATGTTTGTGTTCCAGGAGTTTATCCTGGAGCTGCTGTTTGAGATAATCACCTCTGCTTCCCAGGTTTCCCAACCTGTCAATTACCTCGATGACCAGGTGGAAGCGGTCAATCTTGTTCTGTACCCTGAGATCAAAGGGGGTGGTTATAGTTCCTTCTTCAATGTATCCCCTGACGTGAAGGTTCCTGTTTGCCCTTTTGTAGCTCAGGCGGTGCACCAGCCACGGATAGCCATGAAAGTTGAATATAATATGTTTATCTAAGGTAAATATCGAATCGTAGTCAGCATCGCAAAGTCCGTGCGGATGCTCAAGCTCAGATTGCATTTTCATGAGATCAACTACATTTACCACACGGACCTTTAGTTCCGGAAAGTGCTTTCTAAGAATGGAAACTGCTGCGAGCAGCTCCAGTGTTACCGTATCCCCGCAACTCGCCATTACGATATCGGGACCTGATTGCTGATCATTGCTGGCCCACTGCCATATGCCAATTCCTTGTGCGCAATGCATTTCCGCCTCCCTTATCCCCAGCCACTGGGGCAGGGGGTGCTTGCCCGCAACAACGACATTTACATAGTTTTTGCTGCCAAGGCAATGGTGCATCACACTCAGCAGGCAGTTTGCATCAGGTGGAAGATACAGTCTGACCACGTCTGCTTTCTTACTGGCCACATGGTCCAAAAAACCGGGGTCCTGGTGGGTAAAGCCGTTGTGGTCCTGCTGCCAGACATGTGAGGCCAGAAGGTAATTTAGTGAGGCGATATCCCTTCGCCAGGGAAGTTCCCGGGTCACCTTCAGCCATTTGGCGTGCTGGCTGAACATCGAATCCACAATCCTGATGAAGGCTTCATAGCTGTTGAACATGCCGTGTCTGCCCGTGAGCAAATATCCTTCAAGCCATCCCTGGCACTGGTGCTCACTGAGCTGGGCATCCAGAATGCGCCCGGAAGGGGACAGAAATTCATCCTCCTCCATCGACTGCGCGTCCCACTGTCGATCGCTGACCTCGAAGACCGCACCCAACAGATTTGATAGGGTCTCATCGGGGCCGAATATCCTGAAATTCTTTTCATTAAGTTTGATAACGCCGGATAAATAGTTGCCCAATGCTACAGTACCCTGTCCCTGGACGCTGCCCGGGGAAGAGACTTGCAATGCAAAATCCCTAAAATCCGGTAACTTGATTTCCCTGAGCAGCAGCCCTCCGTTGGCATGGGGATTGGTACCCATGCGTTTATCGCCTTTTGGACAGAGTTCTGCCAGTTCAGAAATAAGCCTTCCGCTTTGATCAAAAAGTTCTTCTGCACGGTAGCTTTTCATCCACTGTTCTAAAAGTTCCACATTGCCTGCATGTGCCTGGTCAACGGGTATGGGGACCTGATGGGAGCGGAAGGTTCCTTCATTTTTTTTCCCCCCTACTGATTTTGGTCCCGTCCATCCTTTTGGCGAGCGAAGGATGATCATCGGCCACAAAGGCCTTTTATGATCCCCTTTCTCTCTGGCATTTTTCTGAAATGTCCTGATCTCGTTGATGGCCTGCTCCGTAGCCAATGCCATTTTCCTGTGCATGTCCCCAGCTTCGGATCCTTCAACAAAATAGGGCTTCCATCCGCAACCGCGGAAGAACTGTTCGAGCTCTTCATGCGGAATGCGCGCGAGTAGGGTTGGATTGCTGATCTTATAACCGTTTAAATGCAGGATGGGCAATACCGCCCCGTCACTTTTTGCACTAAGAAACTTATTGGAATGCCAGGCTGTCGCCAGGGGTCCGGTCTCCGCTTCTCCATCACCGACAACACATGCGGCGATCAGGTCCGGATTATCGAAAACCGCCCCGAAGGCGTGGCTCAGCGAATAGCCAAGTTCTCCACCCTCGTGTATCGATCCCGGCGTACTGGGCGCAACATGGCTGGAGATACCTCCGGGAAAGGAAAATTGGGTAAAAAGCTTTTTCATTCCCTGCTCATCCTCGCTGATCTCCGGATAGACTTCACTATAGCTTCCCTCCAGATAGGTGTTGGCAACAAGTGCCGGTCCGCCATGTCCGGGACCGGATATGTAGATCATGTTTAAATCATGTTTCTTGATCACCCTGTTTAGATGCACGTAGATAAAGTTCTGACCGGGGGAGGTTCCCCAGTGTCCCACCACCATCGGTTTTACGTGAGACAACTGCAGGGGCTCTTTGAGGAGAGGATTGTCATAAAGATAGATTTGTCCAACAGAGAGGTAGTTCGCGGCACGCCAGTACGCATCCATTTTCCCTAAGAGTTCATCGCTTAGCACAAAAGTGCTTTGGCTGGTCAGTATTTCCATTTTGTTTTATTTTTTATAGTCTGATTTTCGATCCGGTAATATTTTATCAGCTCTGGTCCTTATTTAAATAGTTTATCCGTTTTTTCAGGCTGAGCGCCGAGCGTATCAAATAACTTGATTTTTTTCCCCTCCCTGCTGATCCGGGCCTCAAAGCCCAGCGTAACCCTTATCTTTACCCTTAAGGATTCCTGGGCCCCAGGTTCGCCGTGTACCAGAAAGACCTGGGTTTCTTTTTTTGATGATGATTTCAGCCATTCAATAAGTTCATGCTGATCGGCATGCGCGGAAAGATTGTTCAGCGAAACCGTCCTTGCCCGTACCGGAAAATATTGGCCGTCTATGCGTATCTCATGGGTTTTTTCCAGCAGTGCCCGCCCACGGGTACCCTCGGCCTGAAAGCCGGATAGTATAAGGCAGTTACGCTTGTCCCCGGCATAATGTTTTAGGTATTCCAGGATCCTGCCACCCGAGAGCATCCCGCTTCCTGCAATGATTATCTTGCTTTTTTTGTTTTTGATGATGCCGATTGTGTTTTCATGTTTCTCATTGATGATAAGCCCCTTCATCATCATCCTGCACTCATTTTCACTTAAGGTACTCCACTGCGGATAACGCAATAAGATTTCGGATGCTGCCGCGGCCATGGGACTGTCCAGATAAACTGGTAGCGACAGCGGGATTCTGCCCGCCTGTTTGAGCAGATATAGAATCCTGATGATTTCCTGCGCTCTGCCGACTGCAAAGCAAGGTATCATCACATTTCCGCCCATTTCAAGGGTGCTGTTGATGGCATCCTCCAGTTCGCTTTCAGCCGCTTGCGTTCCATGGAGCCTGTCCCCATAAGTGGATTCCATAATAACCGCGTCCGCAGGCGCTCCGTGCTGGGGAGCATCCAAAAAACCCGAGTGCGTGCGTCCAATATCGCCTGAAAAGAGCACTCTCTTATCAGATACGGTAAATTCTATGGAGCATGCCCCGGGAATATGGCCCGATAGCAGGTACTTCATACTCACCTGTCCTGCAATATTGATCTCTACCCCGGGTTCAACAGTTACAAACTGGTGTAGGCAGCGTTCGACATCGGTCAGCGTGTATAGTGGTTTTGCAGGATGGTGTTTTGAATAGCCGTAACGGTTCGCCTTCCATGCATCTTCTTCCTGGATTTTTGCACTATCTCTTAAAATAAGTTCAGCAAGCTCCCGGGTGGGAGCGGTCATGTAGATCATTCCCCTGTATCCTGCCCCCACCAGTCTTGGGATATAACCGCAATGATCCAGGTGGGCATGGGTAAGGCATAAGGCACCAATGCGTTCAATTTCAAAACCTGGCGCTTCCCAGTTTTTTATTCTTAGCGACTTGATCCCCTGGAAAAGACCGCAATCAATGAGAATGTCCAACTCTGGGGTATAAAGGATATGTTTTGACCCGGTCACGGTCTGTGCCGCACCGAAGGATGCAAGGTAGACGCCGGTACCATTTTCTGTTGAACCGTCCCCTTGGGATTTGAATGTATGTTGCATTGGCTTAATTTGAGTATACTTCTAAAGTTAGTAATACCAGCCAGCGGCTCAGCTGATCGGGATCATTGGCATTAATGATTAGCGTTAGCTGAAGTCTTCAGTTCTCTCCTTAACCTCTCTTTGACAGATCAACAATCATCATCACCCATGACCTGGCTCATTTTAGCTTTAAGTATTTTTAGTGAATTTGGTGATCAGGCGAATAGGGGTTTTCATATTGTTTTTTGAAATCCGCTGCAGACCTTGATTTGGCTTAGCGTTAAGCAAATAAAATTCCTGAAGTAATGGAAAAGTGTCTTGTAAGAATTAAGACGATGGAAATGAAAACAAATATGGGACTACTGGATAGGGCGTTAAGGACGCTGCTGGCAATTGCAATTTTGCCGGCATACATCCTTGGTATTTTTAATGCAAGTGCCGAGTTGGCGCTGATCAGTATTGCAGGTATATTGTTGTGGACCGGAATCTTCGGGTTTTGCCCCTTGTACATGGCCCTTGACATCCGGACCAATAGGCATAGGTAGAAAATTTCGGCCAAAGTTACTTTTATTAAAATCGTAGGCAATTAAATGATTCTGATCGGGCTACTGCAAAAATATATACCGCTTATCCTAAAAATTTTCTTTCTAAAATTATCTCCATAATTTCAGGTAGTTCAGAGAGTAACCTGCACCATTTTTAATAGAATTGACCACCTTTCATTTAACCAAAAATATGAACAGTAAATCAGAGATTGAATTTCTGGAAGGTCCGCATTCCAGAATAAAGGAATTTATTTTTGTCATCAGGACTATGGTCGATCTGGTAAGAGGGTTTAGGGGGCTCCATTTTGTTGGTCCCTGTATTACCTTCTTTGGTTCAGCGCGTTTTTCCCAGGATCACCCGCACTACCAATTTGCCAGAAAAGCAGCCTCCGTTTTTGCAAAGCTTGGTTTTACCATCATGACCGGAGGCGGACCGGGGCTGATGGAGGCCGCAAACCGGGGCGCAAAAGACGTAGCTGGCCGTTCAGTGGGTTGCAATATCTCTCTTTCCAGGGAACAGAAACCCAATATTTACCTGGATAGGTGGGTCAACATGAATCATTTCTTTACCCGTAAAGTGCTCCTTGTAAAGTATTCTTTTGCTTTCGTTGTCCTTCCCGGTGGATATGGGACACTTGATGAGTGTTTTGAGGCCCTTACCTTGATCCAGACCCGCAAAATCCATGATTTTCCGGTAATCATATTCGGAAAAGAATTTCACAAGAACCTATTGAGCCATATTGCTGAAATGAGGGAGAATGGGACAATAAGCGAAAGGGATCTCAGTCTTTTTCTGATCACCGACGATATTTCACAGGCCGAGGAGTTCATCAAACTGCATAGCATCAAAAAGTTCGGCCTGCAAAAAGTAAAAAAAATCCGTCCCTTTAGCTGGCTGTTTGAGCGGCAGTGATCGCCTTTGCCTTATAGTGTCGATAATCAGCACGCGTAATGATCCAGATCATTATTTCTAAGGCGGATTCTTATGAGTTTTACTACATAAGACAGTTCATTATGAAAACTCAGAATTTTTATTTCCTGAAAAACCTGTTAAGGAGAACAATGATCTCCTGTGCACTTTTATGCGGCTTTTCAGCTTCAGTGGCTGCATCCGCGCCATCGGTAAAGAATACCGATCACTCAAAACCTGAAATAGCCCTGGCGGATTCCACTTATGTCAAAATTGCACTTTCTCAAATATCACCCCAGCTGAACTATCCAAAATTGGTTGAACAGTTCTACAAAAACCGGAGATTCTCCATTATCTGGGTGAAACCGGACACAGTGAAGTCGGAGATTTACAAATCGATGCTTTTGATGGACTGTGTACTTCAGTTTGGATTAAACAGAGATGATTTTCATCCCGGTAAACTGACCTATGATCTTTTAAAGCCACTGGTGCAGGTACGCTCAAATCCACAGGAGAAGGGTAATTTTGATGTTTATTTAACCGACGCGCTCATTACCCTGGTCATCCATCTGCACTATGGTAAGTTTAATCCCGTGTACACCTCGGAGGTTCTGGAAGGGGGAAAGCAGAGCGGTTTTGATCCGGTGGCACATTTAACCGCTGCCCTTTATGCAAGGGACTTCATGGAAACGGTAGTCTCGGCGCAACCAAAAATGCAGATGTACAGGCTCTTGCAGGATTATCTCCATCTGGTAAAAGGACAGTACATCGACGATTGCTACGAATTTCCCGAAGGTGATGCCAGGAAAATGGCGATCAACATGGAAAGGATGCGCTGGATAAATTCCGGCGATGACTATTATATCCATATTAATATTCCATCATATTCACTTAAACTTCTGCGCGGGGACAGCATCATACTTTTCAAGACCGTAGTAGGAAAACCTTCCACCCCGACACCGGAGCTCGAAAGCCAGGTTAACTACATGACCACGGCACCTGAATGGAAAGTTCCTCAGAAGATTTTTGCAAAAGAACTGTTGCCTAAAGCGTTAAGGGATTCCAGTTACCTGAACAACAACCACTATGGGATTTACGATCTAAAAGGTAATTATATTGCCATTACCCGGAAAAAACTGCAGGAAATATCCGTACACCCCGGTCTTTACCTTGCAAGGCAGTCACCGGGATGTGATAACGCACTGGGAAAAATTGTCTTTAGATTTCCAAACCGTTTTGATATTTACCTGCATGATACACCGGAACAAAAACTTTTCAAAAAAGAGTCAAGATCTTTCAGTCACGGCTGTGTTCGGGTGGAAAATGCAGACCGCCTGGCCAGGTTACTTCTGGAATATGATGGAGCGGGCGGCAGGATTCCGAAGATGAACGAATCACTAGAAAAAATGCAAAGAAGAAATTTCGCTTTAACTCATCCCGTACCTATAAAGATCACTTATTTTACCTGTGAGATCGATGATGGCATGTTCAGGTCTTACCCTGACATCTATAAAAGGGATGCCGCCCTGGAACAAATGATGTTTCCCTCGAAGGTTCAGCTTGCAGGAACCAAAAAATAGCGGAAGCGGATCAAGGGGAGAGGTGATCGATGAGGTTGGTGCAGAAAAAATGGACCTTGTTGTCTTGTGTATAACCAAGGCACCGAGTGCCAATAGAATAATTGGCGGAAGTACGGTAAGATCAGCCATAGAAAATTGTGAACTTCCGCTGCTGCTTATTCCCGGATTGTCCAAATTCCGGGGTTTTAAAAGTGTCGCCTAGCCTCAGATCTTGATGCCGGGGACATTGCCTATATTGCTGTACGGCAGAAATGAATCGGCCTTTCGATGCAGATATGCTGTTCTTGCACAGTAAAGCTGCCAGAGAAAAGAACCCGCAACATGACAGGGAAATCAATGGCGCTTTAAGCCAGCGCTCAGATGCCTCCAAATTGCAGCGGGAAACATCAGTTTTGAATCCTCATGTTATGGTTGGACAGGGGATTCTTCAGTGACTATGCCGTTAAAAGGGTGCCTTAAATTTCTCACTCCACCAACAATTAAATCTCCAGGCCCATCTTTTCGGGAATGATGAGCACCGGACGATGTGTTTTATAGAGTATCTCGTCGATTTCTGTGCAGAACAGGTAGTCATTGTCCCTGGCAGGGCGTCCCCCCATAACGATCATGACGATGTCTTCTTTCTCAAGTATTCCGCAGACGTTGTCCGACAAACTGCCCTCACCCGAACAGCTTTTTACGATGGGCTGGAAAACGCCCCCTTGATTTATTTTTAATAGCTCCAGCAGCCTTTCCTTTTCACTTTCAAAATATCTTTCGATCTCTGATAGGTATTTAGTGTTCTCCATCTGGGCATTTGACTGCTCATTGCCCGTTAAGGGGTAGGCGTGCAAAAGCATCAGGTTCAGCCCAAGTTTCGCAGCGAGTTTTAGTGCTGCATCTGTAGCGTTTTTATCCCTGTTGCTGAATTCTGTAAGCATTAGGATCATCTTTGTGGATGCTTTTTTCTTGGTGTTCATGATTTTCCTGTTTTATGAAATAAATATGGCTAAAAATAATGCTGCAAATGCTGACCGGTATCATCCCGCTGGTTGATCAGAATCATAGCTGGTCCGGGCAGATGCAGTAATTTTGTATTCGGTTCAGGATTTATTCCTAACACCTCAGTAAATTCATAATGTCCTGTAAAAGGTTTATTTACGATGTAATTATTGTGACCGCCATTCTGGATTTTTTATATGCAGTTTTGGCAAAAACTTAGTATATACCCTAGCTCCCTTATGCATATTTCTTCGGCACCAGGGACTTAAAATTTATAATATATGAAAAAAGAACATTCAACAAGGGGCATAATGCCAATTCTTCCGATGATGTTGATTTCAGGAATAATGATGATTATTATAGGTGTTTATGTACTCATAAGTCCATCAGAGGCATACTTTTCATTAAGCCTAATATTGGCCATGGGCTTAGGTTTATCCGGTTTTTTTCATTTGTATCTGGCATTCACATTTCGCAGAAGGGTTTCCGGTTGGTTATGGCTGCTGAGCGGGGCAATTATAGATATTGCATTGGCAGCTTACCTGTTTTATTTCCCAATGCTGACCATGATCCTTTTACCTGTTTTGATTGGGATCTGGCTGTTATTGAACGGTTTTATGGAGATCGGAAGGTCCTTGACTACTTCAGCATATTCAGGACGGCATTGGTTTGTTTTCCTATTGCCTGGCCTTATCATCCTCATTTTCTCTTTTTTTATCCTTGATAATCCGCTTATGGGCATGATCAACATTGTCTCCTGGATGGCCTTTTTATTCATTACCTCAGGTCTGTTGAGAATTTTTTTTTCGTTTAGGTTATTCAACGCTGCAAATGCGCTTGGCTAATTTTTTAAAATCTGAAGCAGGTTGCCGGTTTTAAATATATCTGAAAAGAACCTACCGCGATAATCTCTCCGCTTTTGTGGATCTTATAACTGGTGGGTAAAGCTCTTGATATCAAAATCATCTATTATAGTGACTTAGGTCATCCTTTCTTTTTTACTCAAGTTATAAATTTGAAATGACATACCTTTTGTTACGGAATAAGATAGCTAAATCATTCAATAAAAATTATGATCAAAAATTACGGGGCTCTGCTGGAACGGAGTGTACGCAAGAGCGGTTTTGGGATATCAGAACTGGCGCGCAGGTTAAATGTATCCCGGCCAACGGTATATCAATGGTTCAGGAAACAAAATCTTGAAGCCTTGACCATTGTAAAGATTGAAAATACCATCGGAGTAAATTCTGTTATGGCATTGGAGGAAATATACGGGTTTTCGGTCCAATCTCTTGAGCCCGAATTGGACATATCCGCTTCGCCGATCGCAGAAGATATGGAAGTCAGATACTGGGTAGAGCGCTACATCGGATTATTGGAAAAATACAACCGAATGTTAATGAATGAAAAAATACAAAAAAAATGTGAAAAGGTTTGGTGAATATCCCCTGCAACGCCCTTCTTTTCAATATCATCATGCTTAGTCTGTCTTTAGTTTAATATTGCTTGTTCCGCTTCTTTAAACCCAACAGATATCTGAAGAGCGGCAGGGTAAAGCCGATCATGGAGTTTTTTAATCTGAATTAAAATAGTGTTATAAAACCTTGCAAAAATAATTCACCGATAATGAAGATAAATACTTTTGGGCTTAGCGGTTTGAGCGATATTCAGGTAAAGGCCTCCCGGGAAAAGTACGGCACAAATGTATTGACTTATAAAAAGGAAAATGCCTTCCTGGATGCCCTGAAAAGAATTATAAAAGAGCCAATGGTTATCTTGTTGTTGGCCGCTTCCCTGATTTATTTTCTCACCGGGAAACCCGGTGATGGAATTTTTCTTTCCCTTGCGGTAGTGGTTGTGGCAACCATCTCACTCTATCAGGATTCGCGGAGCCGAAATGCCCTGGAAAAATTACAGGATTTTTCGCAGCCCAAGTGCAGTGTGATCAGAAACGGGACGGTGCTGGAGATAAGCTCAGCAGACCTGGTCATCGGGGATTGCCTGATGGTTGAAGAAGGGAAATCAATAACGGCTGACGCAGTGATTGTTCATTCCAATGATTTCTCTGTCAATGAAAGCGTACTCACCGGAGAATCCCTGGCGGTTTATAAAGACAGCTCTTCGGGCGGAAATTTAATTTTTCACGGAACCACCGTCGCAAGCGGCCTTGCTATTGCCACAGTACAGGCAATAGGAAATAAAACCCGCCTGGGCAGGATCGGGAAAAGCCTGGAGTCTATAAAAGAAGAAAAAACACCACTTGAGCTGCAGATAAACAGTTTTGTTAAAAAAATGGTAATGGTTGGCGGGATTGTATTTCTCGCCGTGTGGTTAATAAACTACCTCCGATTTCCGCATATTCTGGACAGCCTGATCAAGGCCCTGACACTGGCAATGAGCATTTTGCCGGAAGAAATCCCTGTGGCATTCACAACCTTTTTGGCACTGGGCGCCTGGCGCATGATGAACATGGGGATCATCGTCAAGCAAATGAAAACCGTTGAGACCCTTGGCAGTGCCTCAGTGATCTGTACCGATAAAACCGGAACGCTGACCGAAAACAGGATGAGCCTGACAAAAATATATGCCCTGCAGATCAATCAAATCTTTGATGTCGAAGATCATCTTTTCGATTCGGCCCTCCAGGAAGTCTTAACCCTGGGCATGTGGGCCAGTGAACCCATACCCTTCGATCCAATGGAAGTCGCCCTACATGATGCATACCTTAAAAATTCAGCAAAAGACGAGCGTCCTGAATTTCATATGATTCATGAATATCCGCTGGGAGGGAAGCCGCCAATGATGACCCATCTGTTTGAAAACTCCTATGGGCAGCGGATTATCTCAGCCAAAGGGGCACCGGAAGCGCTTATGATGGTAAGTCATCTCAGTGGGATTCAAAAACAAAACATCAATGAAGCGATTTTTTCGTTAGCTAAAGAGGGGTACCGCGTTTTGGCGGTAGGACAGGCAAGCTTTGAAGGAGATAATTTTCCAAAAAACCAGCAGGAATATGAGTTTTCATTTAAAGGTCTCCTTGCCTTCTATGATCCACCAAAGAAAAATATCAGCGCTGTACTGGATGCCTTTTACGCAGCGGGTATCGCTGTTAAGATTATCACAGGGGACAATGCACAGACCACAGGTGCCATCGCAAGGCAGATTGGTTTCAGGGGTGCTGAAGATTGCATAGGCGGCGATGAGCTGATGCCGCTATCTTTAGCGCAGTTGGGTAAAAAAGTCAAATCTGTAAATATTTTCACCCGGATGTTTCCTGAGGCCAAGCTAAAGATCATCAATGCCATCAAGGCCAATAAAGAAATAGTAGCCATGACCGGGGACGGGGTGAATGACGGACCTGCATTGAAAGCTGCGCATATTGGTATCGCCATGGGTAAAAAAGGGACTGAAATTGCCAAGCAGGCGGCTTCATTGATATTGCTCGAAGATGATTTATCCAAGATGGTTGATGCTGTTGCGATGGGCAGGCGCATTTATGCCAATCTGAAAAAGGCTATACAGTATATTATATCCATTCATATTCCCATTGTATTAACCGTGTTTATACCGCTGGCACTGGGCTGGATTTACCCCAATATTTTCTCACCTGTTCATATCATCTTTTTAGAGCTGATTATGGGCCCAACCTGTTCGATAATCTATGAGAATGAGCCGATCGAGAAAAATACAATGCTGCAAAAACCCAGGCTCCTGACTGCAACCTTCTTTAACTGGAAAGAATTATCCATGAGCATCATTCAGGGACTTTTCATTACTGCGGGGACCCTTGCTGCCTATCAGTATGCGGTAAATGATGGTACGGATGAGCCCATCACCCGTACCATGGTGTTCAGCTGCCTGATATCCGCAAATATATCGCTCACGCTGGTCAACCGTTCTTTTTTCTACTCGCTTTTTACTACTATACGCTACAAGAATAACCTAGTTCCCATCATGATAACCATTACCATTGCTATTTCAGGTGCATTGATTTACGTGCCACCCTTGGCATCTTTTTTCGGATTTCAGTCCCTTAGTTTATCGAGACTCTTGATTAGCATTGTCTTGGGATTTGTTTCTGTCGTCTGGTTTGAACTTGTCAAATGGAGAAATAGGGCATCTGAGCAACAAAAATAAAAAGCCTGGGTTTAGTCCGCTGGGAGCTTCCAGCATCCCTCTTGCTTTTTTGGATGATAAAAAAAGCGATGAGCGGGAGCCTGCATGTTGAGTAGACTTTTAGTGAAGGTAATGAGATATATCGGTCTTGAATCTGCTCCACTGATCAAAAACATATTCAGATATGATAAATATCATCGCTGGAAAAAAGGCAAATTCTGAACTTGGGTGCTTATCGTATGGCTGGGCAGTTGCCCGGCCAGCGAAAAATTGATAAATATCCAGACCATGAAAACAATACTTGCTTTGACCGATTTTTCGGAATCTGCTGAAAATGCGTCACGCTATGCATTCGAACTTGCAAAAAGGGTTAAGGCTAACCTGGTACTTTGCAATGCCATTACCGTTCCACTCTCACAGCCCATCCCAGGAGGAATGGTATGGCCAATGGATTATGATTCGGTCATTAGCCAGAGCAAAAGAGCGCTGAAGGACTGTGCCAATCTGATCGTTGATACCAGCGGTCTCCCTGATAAAGCGTTTC
>Ga0308157_10001474_pt1 | contig 47947 bp, 45 predicted proteins | sample PhyBR1_FD_201035 | JGI IMG/M metagenome (GOLD analysis project Ga0308157, IMG submission 201035) | Phyllosphere microbial communities from UC Gill Tract Community Farm, Albany, California, United States - DLSLB.R1 | ecosystem: Host-associated > Plants > Phyllosphere > Unclassified | place: USA... | reverse complement strand
ACTGTATTTTTCATCAGGTAGAAGGTTTGTATATTGATAAAGATGTATCGTTTGCCGATTTAAAGCAAACCTTATTATATTTTACAAAGGAAATGTTCGGAAAGTCGAAAATTCGTCTGCGTCCGTCATATTTCCCCTTTACCGAACCAAGTGCCGAAGTTGATGTTTATTGGGGTTTAAAAACCGAAACCGATTACCGCATTACAAAAGGAACTGGTTGGTTGGAAATTATGGGTTGCGGAATGGTAGATCCTAATGTTTTAAAGGCATCGAACATTAATCCTGATGAATATTCTGGTTTTGCTTTCGGTATGGGATTAGAACGTATGGCAATGCTTTTGTATCAAATTGGCGATATTAGAATGTATTTTGAAAACGATGTGCGCTTTTTAGAACAGTTTAAATCGAATTTTTAAGAATATCACATAATTATATTAAGCTCTTGTTTATTCAAGGGCTTTTTTTATTTTTGATAAAAAACATTTTTATGAATTTAACAGATACCGTTCAGAAAAACAAAGCAGACAAAGGCTTGCGCTTTGCAAATTTATTAATTGATTTTGTTTCTTTTATTTTAATAATGTTTGCCATTGGCTTTGTTGCCGGTTTGATATTGTATTTTATTAATCCGTATTCATCCTTTTTCGAAGATTTAGAAGGCATTCATCCTTTTTTAGACAGAATTCTCTCTTCAATTCTTATGGTTTTCTATTATTTTGGAATGGAAACACTCACTAAAGGAAGATCAATAGGAAAATTCATCACAGGTACACAAGTAGTTACTTTAGAAGGTGAAACACCAACAGCAAATGTATTTTTAAAGAGAAGTTTTTGCAGAATTATTCCTTTTGAAGCATTTAGTTTTTTTGGCGAAAACGGTTGGCACGACAGTATTCCTAAAACTGCTGTTGTGGTTAAAAAGCATTTTGATTATGAATCGAATTTATCTTTAGATGTAGATACAATCGGAAAAGAGATCGAATAAAAATTGGCTTTAAAATCAATATTTTTTAAACTTGATGTGTTGTTTCCTTATAAAACAATCGTTTAGGACCAATAATAAAAAATACTAAAGCAGTAGCAAACGATATAAAACCAACGTTTACTATAAAACCCAAAGCAAAACATATTACCCAGATTAATTTTTCGCCTGCAGGCATTTTTCTTGATTTGTAAATCATAAAATAAGCCAATGCAATATAAATAACCGATGAAATTAAACCAACTGTTATCAAGTTGTTTCCGTTTAAAAAACCTAATTCCATGTGGGTAACTTTAAATACCGATCCTACAATTAAGATGATAAAACTTAATACAAACGATATTCTGTAATATTTAAAAAGATTCATAAATTACATTTTTACAAATTTACACAAATTGAAATCTTTTTTCGGTTTGTATTATTTCGTTTTTCACTAAAGGAATAATTTTAGAATAAAGCACTATTAAGAATAAAATATAAAGCGTTGAACTTGTTGTGCTAAATAAAACTTTAAATAGCGAAGGATTTAGTGTTGATGTTGTAAAACCAAACCTAAAGTAAATTAATAACGATATTGGTAAAGTGTACAAATAATTTGCTGTATTTTGAATAAGCCATTTTTTGAGTGTTTTAAAACTTACTTTCTGATAAACGAAAACCGCAACTGTTATTGCAACAACACCAATTAAAATAACATAATCGTTTGCTACCATCCATTCATTTGGATTTGCAAAAATTTGAAAGAGAATATAAAACAATACTGCAGAAAAGATAATTTTAGGAATAGAGAAAAAATCAATTAGTTCCTTTTTTATTAATCGCCAATAATGATTTTGCAATGCAACTTGTTTTTGTTCTACCAAACCTGTAAAACCAAAGATTCCAAACTTTTTAAACTCGGTTTGTAAAGCGTCTTCAAACAAAATATTTGGGTTTTCTTTCCATTGATCTTCAATCGCATTTGCTAAATGATCAACTAATTCTACCTGAACATCGTAATGTTCTACATAATGTTTTTTGGTGAAATCGAATAGTTGTTTTATTTGTTCTGCTGATAACTTCATTAGATCACTTTTAAAAGTTGGTTTTCAATTTTTATATTTTTCCGCATAATAATAGTTCGTACTGCAAACACAAGTGTTGTGTGAATAACCACAAATAATGCAGGACGAGATAATAAATCACCATCGCTATAGTTTGCATATATGTTAAGTATTATTGCAAAAAGAAAAAGACCAACGTAAAACTTAATTTTATTTTTAGCGTACTTACTTAATACAGTGTTGAATTGATTTTTTCTAAACAAGTTCAATAAGTAAATACCTAAAACAAGCCCAATACATGCAATACTATACATTGCATATGTAATCCAATCTTCTCTTCCAAAGGGCATCGATCCAAAACAAAGTATAGCTGTTAGTGGCAGAACACAAATGTTGTATTTCCAATCAAGTTTTTTCCAAAGATTCCCGACTATTTTTGGAACACTATTGTAAAATGAACTTCTATCACAAGCTATTTCATCGTTCCATTTATGTAAAACATTAGGTAATGCATCATCAAAGCTCATGTTGTCATTTTGCATCTCAAGTTCAACATCTGATGCGATGTGATCTAATAGTTCGACACGTAAATCGTTAAAATTTTCAAAAGAATAATGTTTACTAAGAACGTAATCAATTTGCTTTATTTCTTCCAATGATAACTTCATCTTATGAATTTAAAATTAACTTAAACTTCTTCGCGTTTTTACTTTTATAGTAAAAAAATAGGTAATACATCATTAAAGTAATTGCTGTAAAAAATGACAATACTACAATTGACCATAGGTTTTCTAAATTTCTTACCAAATGAATACCAATATACAGATAGAACATATTCACAAAACTTGTAGAAAACAATACGCCAAATGTACTAGTTGCTTTATCTTTTGATACAAACAAGTGATAAGCATACATTATATATGCGCCTATTGGTAACGCCATAGGAACTATATCCCAATCGGTTAATAATTCGCTGTAATTGTTGTAAGGCAATAAAAGATATAAAGCAAAAGATAAACCCCAAAACACGAAAAATATTGGATTCATAAAAATATCTTTTAACAACGGAGCTCTCTGTTTAATAACATTCGTCCACTGTAAGCTTTTCTGAATTCTTAAATATTCGTGTTGTTCTATAAAAACATCAGTTACTGCTTCTTCAAAAGTATTATGATCTTTTAATTCCACTATACACAAAATGTGATCTAATATCTCTAACCGTTGATCCATAAATGTAAATCCATAATCAATCAACTTTTCATCAACCTGCTTTATTTGTTCTGCTGATAACTTCATTAAAAATCTAGTTTTAAATTCGGGTTTACAATTGTCTGCATATTGCGAATAAAATTCTCTAATTCTTCCATGCGCGAAACCGTTTCTTTTACACCACTTTCTGTCAGTTTGTAATATTTACGAATACGTCCGTCAACCCGATCCATTTCCACATCTAAAAATCCATCGGCTTCCATTTTGTGCAATGCCGGATACAAAGCACCTTCAGTAATATTCATTTCGCCCTGCGTAATTTCTTTTACCTTTTGGGTAATTTCGTAGCCGTACATTTTGCCTTGCTGTTCCAGAAGTTTCATAATAATGGTATTCAAACTTCCTTTATATAATTGTTGTTGCTTTTTCATATGTAGATAATTATTTTCTTTTTATTAGTCCATATGGAATCACTCCTCTTCATTGGTGTTTGTTTGTTACAAACAATTTGTCAATGGCGATTTCATATACTTATGAATTTTAGGTATAGCAAATATACATAATTTTTTTATGCATCAAAATTTTAGGTATAAAATTGTTTCAGAAATGATAAATATCAGTATTAAGCGATTGTAATTTTGTATTTTTGCTGAAATTTAATTAAAATGTCAAAATTCAATCCTTTAAAGGTTAAAGAAATAAGAAGAGAAACGCCTTTGGCTGTTTCGATTGTTTTTGATGTTCCTGCCGAATTAAAAGCAGATTACCAGTTTAAAGCAGGTCAATATATAAACATCAAAGCAATAATAAACGGCGAAGAAGTAAGAAGATCATACTCTATAAGCTCATCGCCAAAAAGCGAAGAATTACGTGTTGTTGTTAAAGCGGTAGAAAGCGGAGTATTCTCTAATTACGTTACACAAAACTTACAAGTTGGCGATGTTTTAGAAGTAGCGCCACCCGAAGGTAAATTTATTTTAGAGAACAAAGAAGCAAAAGTTATCGTTGGTGTTGCTGCCGGAAGCGGTATTACACCCATTATTTCATTAGCTATTGATGCATTAGAAAGTGCCGACGATACTACATTTATATTGATTTACGGAAATAAAACGGTAGAAGATACCATTTATTTTAATGAGATCGATGCATTGAAAAACAAATATTTAGGTCGATTTTTTGCACATTATACCTTTACAAAAACACATCCCGAAGGTGCTTTATTTGGAAGAATTGAACGATCTACCATAAATTTTGTTCTTAAAAATAAACACAGCGAAAAACGTGTAGATGAGTATTTCCTTTGTGGTCCGGAAGATATGATTAAAAAGGTTACCGATGTTTTAATTGAAAACGGAGCTAACGAGGATCAAATTCATTACGAATTATTTACCACAAGCTCTACCAACGGCGAAATTCCGGTTACGGGTGAAGGTATTGTAAAAGTGACTGTGATGGTTGACGATGTTGAAACAACCTTTAGCATGCCACGTACCGAAAATATTTTAAATGCCGCATTAAAACACGGTATCGATGCGCCGTATTCATGTCAAGGCGGTATTTGCAGTTCGTGTATGTGCCGTACGGTAAAAGGATCGGCAGAAATGAAAACCAACCATATTTTAATGGACGATGAAATTGAAGAAGGTTTGCTTTTGGCTTGCCAAGCTTACGTAACATCAGACGAAATTTATATTGATTTTGATGATGTTTAATCGTCAATAAATTATAAAAACAAAAAGCAGGATTTTGAAATCCTGCTTTTTTTATTGATTCACATTTTTATATTTTGCTAAATATAAAAAAGAGTGCTTTTCAGCACTCTTTTAAATTTTGAATAATCTTTATTTATCTACCACCTCGGGTCATTCCGCCGCCTGATGAACTTCTACCGCCACCACCTGATGATCCGCTGCTTCTGCTCATTGACGGAGCTGAAGATCTGCTCATGCTTGGTGATGAACTACGACTCATTGAAGGAGCCGAGCTTCTGCTTGAAGAAGAACTTGGCTGACTGAAAGTTCTACTTGGTTGTGATGAGATACGTGATGAACGCTCGATTCTTGAACTTGCCGGTGCAGATTCTCTTCTTATCGAAGATGAATTACCTGATCTTAAAGTACCACTGTTTTGAATAGTTGCTCTGTCTGATCTTAATGTTGCATTCGACGATCTGCTTCTTGAAAACTCTTCGCTAGAAACTCTTTGTCTTCCTGAATTCACAGTAGTTGCTCTTCCTGAAGGAATAGTTCTGCTGTCTGCATTTTGAACTCTACCAACACCTTCGCTTCTGTTTGAACCTCTTAAGTTACTACCTGTCATAGCATTTCTAGATCTTGAATCTCTTGTAGTTTCTAAAGCTCTACGGTTGTTTACGTTTTCATTTCTGCTTGTAAAAGAACGGTTAGGATTCTGACGCTCTAACGAATTTCCTCTTACGCTGCTGTACATACGGTCTGCACGAACCAATCTACGGTTATCTGTATACGAATATCTGTTTCTTCCGTCTATATGAGAATGGATGTGGTTGTGGTATCTAAACACCGGCATTGGTCTCCAATATGAATAATATGTTGGATAATAACCCCAATACCATGGTGAATAATATGGGCGGTATGTTGCCATCCAGAACATATCAAAGAACATTGGTGTTGAGTAGTAGAAAGGCTCATAAATATAGTTTGGACCATAAATGTATGAGTTACCTACAATTTGTACCTGAACCGTTTTATTACGCTGACGCTCCATTTCTATAGTTGCAACGTCTTGAAACTGATCCTGACCTAAAACTGCCTGAATTACAATTACACGAACATCGCTTTCACCAACTTCAACTACACGTAAATAATCAACATAATTATCGTTATTTAAATCTAGGTTTGATATTTGTGCCGACGGATCGTTTATTCTACGCTCAAAATCTTCTAAATCTCTAGATTCGCCAAAAATAGATGCTACTGCCTGCAAATCAAGATTGTCAGAAATATCGTAATTCTGAGCTACAACAGTTGCATTACCCCTGTTGTTTTGAGCGATACCAACACTTGCGGTTAGCATTGCTGCTGCTATTAATGCGAATCTGAATATTTTCATTTTGTTTATTATTTTTTGTTTTATACATACAAAATATCAAGTACTGTGCCAAAAGTTTAAATAAAGAAAAAGACCTCAATAAATGAGGTCTTTTTAACTATATAATCTGTAAAAATTATTTTTGTGTGATGATGAATTCTGAACGACGGTTCATTGCATCTTGCTCTGGTGTACAACCCGTTCCGCAGTCAACAGCTGGAACACTTTCTCCATAACCTCTAGCTTCTAAACGAGAGCCATTTATTCCTTTAGAGATTACATATTGCATTGTTGAGCGTGCACGGTCTTCTGATAATCTCAAGTTGTAAACATCGCTACCTTTATTATCAGTATGTGCTTCAATCTTAATTTTCATACCAGGATTACGTTGCAAAATCTGAACTAATTTATTCAATTCGAATGCACCTTGCTGTGTAATGTTCGATTTATCAAATTCAAAGTAAATATCACCTAAAATGATTTTCTCTTTACCAATAAGCATTTCAATCGGGCGTAATTCAACATCAATAGGATATTTACCATCTCCCCATTTCTGTAATTCAACATCTTTACTTTCGTAACCTTCTGAAGTTACTTGTAAAGCAAAAACTTTGTTACAGTCGGTATCATAACGTACAATTCCGTAAGAATCTGTAAATCGTGTTTCAATTACGTTTTTATCATAATCTAAAATCGCCACTTGTGCATCTTTTAAAATTGCACCTGTTTTCTGATCTTTCACCGTAATCACCATTTCGGTAACACAAACCGGACGCACTTTGTAAATATCGTCACGACCTACACGGTTTGTAGATAAGAAACCAACACCTTTATCTGTATAAAATGATAAGTGAAAATCGTCCTTTGCTGTATTGATTGGATCACCAATATTGCGAACTTTTGCATTAGGATCTGTCAAATCAAACATATATAAATCCAATCCACCAAAACCCTTATGTGCGTTTGATGCAAAGATCAATTTATCATCGTCTGAAATAAAAGGAAACGATTCACGACCTTCGGTATTAACGATTGTTCCCATGTTTTCAGGTGTTCCGTACGTACCGTCTTCGTTTAAAGCTACACGCCAAATATCCATATCACCAACCGTACCTGGCATATCAGAAGCAAAATATAACATTTTACCATCTGGAGAAACCGCAGGGTTACTTACCATGTAATCAGGTGAATTGAATGGAACAGGCTCAATGTCTTTCCATTTTTTTCCACTGTACTTCGCGCGGTAAACACTTACTTTACCTTTCTTTAAACGGTTTTTCTTGTCTTTTTCATATTTTCCACCACGGAAACTTTCTGTAGCAAAAAACATTGTTTGACCATCTGCCGTTACAGTTGTAGGACCATCGTGATGTTTTGTATTTAATTCATCGACAGGTTTAATATCTTTAAATTTTTCTTCGTCTGATACATACGTTGCTGCATACACGTTTAAGAAAGGTTGATTGTTCCAACCGTATTTCTTTTTAGATTCATCACGGGCAGAAGCAAAATAAAGAGTATTATCTGCAGTTAAAATTCCACCAAAATCAGAAAACTGTGAATGGTTCATTCTACTGTCTTCAAAGGTAAATAAAGCTTCTTGGCTTCTTAATGCCGGAATATAATCAGGATTTTGTAAATAATCAATGGCACGAGAATCTTCTGGTTTTAAATCAGAAAACTTCTTCATGATTTTATTAGAAGTATCGTAACGCCCACTTGCCTTAAGCATTTGCGCGTATTTGTAGTAAACTTCTGCATCTTGATTTGGATTCAACTCAATTGCCTTTGCATACCATTTTGCAGATTCTACCGTATTAAATAAATTATAATAGGTTTCTGCTAATTGCAAAACAACATAACTATCTGTTTTTTCACCGCGCACTAATTTTTTATAATGCTCTGCAGCTTCAACAAATTCGTATCTTTTAAATAAATTGTCGGCATGCTTTAAACGCTCTTCTGCATTGTGAATAAAGGCAGTGTTTTGTGCTTGCGCTGTATATAAGGAACCTATTAATAATAGAGATAAGTATATTTTTTTCATAATTACTATTTAGCAGATAATGTTAGAAGAAACGTGGTGAACTTGATACTTTTTTCTTGTAGAAAATATCAAATAAAAGAATTATTTCATGAGATCCGCTTGTGTTATAATTTAAGTCAGATGTTATATAATCATACGCATATCCAACTCTTAATTTAGGTGTAATTCTGTAGTTAACCATAGCACCGAACGAATCTTGCAAACGATATGTTACACCAAACTCTAATTTTTCGTCATATAAAGCATTTGCAGAAAGGTCTACAGAAACTGGTGATTCCGTTGCCATTTTTAACATGGTTGATGGTTTAAATTTCCATTCTTTGTTGATATCAAACACATATCCACCTGTTAAAAACATGTGAGCTACATCTGAACCAAACTTTCTGTTGTTCTTTTCCAGATAAGTATTTTGTAACAGATTTGTTACACTGAAACCTGCATAATATTTATTAGTAAAATAGAAAGCACCTACACCCGCATTAAACAACGTTTCACTGCTGTCTTCTGAAAAAACAATATCGCTTTTATCAGGTAAAGTTCCATTAATTTTACTAAAAAGACCTATTTCTTGCATAGTAGCACCACCTTTTACACCTAATGCCAAACTGTGTCCTTGTCCTAAGCGAATAGTATAAGAAACATCAACATTAACAGAATTTTCGGTAACCGGACCAATATTATCGTTCATAAAAGACAATCCAACTCCTAAATTTTTTGCTACAGGAGTATGTAAAAATGCAGTTGCTGTTTGTGGAGCACCTTCTACACCCATCCATTGTGATCTGTACAATATACCCGTAGACATATAATCATTGATACCTGCATAGGCCGGGTTTAAGATACTTTGATTGTACATATACTGCGTGTAATGAGGATCTTGCTGGGCAAGTCCCTTTAAACTTCCAAGTACAATACAAACTACCGCAACAATACTTTTATTTATTTTCATAAAGGACAAATTTATATTTCAATGTTACAAAGATAATTTTTAATTTTTTTCAACATAATACATGCTTACTTATTTCTTTCAAAACACCCTCTGTTAAGAAATTACTAAAATAACAATATTAATTTAATATAATCAAGATTTTTTTCAATATTTAAAAAAAAACAACTATCGCACTATCTTACAGTAAACTATTACGCTGTAATTTAATAAATTTGCAATAAACCTAATATAATCTTATACAAAAAACAAAATGCTGGAAAAAGAAGAAATTAACTATGAAAAAGCTGTATTGGTTGGTATTATCACCCAAAACCAATCAGAAGAAAAGTTGCAGGAGTATTTAGATGAGTTGGAGTTTCTAACACAAACTGCAGGTGGTGAAGTGGTAAAAAGGTTTACACAAAAAATGGATAAACCAAACCCGAAAACATTTGTAGGAACAGGTAAGTTAGAAGAAATTGAGCTTTATATTAAAGAACACAAGATTGATACGTTGATCTTTGACGATGAATTATCACCGTCTCAACAAAAAAATCTATCACGCCAGTTAGACTGTAAGGTTTTAGATCGAACCAATTTAATTTTAGATATTTTTGCGCAACGTGCACAAACGTCGTACGCAAGAACACAGGTAGAACTGGCACAATTCCAGTATTTATTACCGCGCTTAAGCGGAATGTGGACACACTTAGAACGCCAGCGTGGTGGTATTGGTATGCGCGGGCCTGGTGAAACCGAAATTGAAACTGACCGACGAATTGTGCGTGACCGTATTGCTTTGTTAAAAGAAAAAATCCGCACCATTGACAGACAAATGGCAGTACAACGCAGCAATCGCGGCGCTATGGTTCGTGTTGCGTTAGTTGGATACACCAATGTAGGAAAATCTACTTTAATGAATGCTTTGGGTAAAAGCGAAGTTTTTGTTGAAAACAAATTATTTGCTACTTTGGATACTACCGTACGTAAAGTGGTGATTAAAAACCTGCCTTTTTTACTTTCTGACACTGTTGGATTTATTAGAAAACTGCCTACACAGCTGGTAGAGTCTTTTAAATCGACTTTAGATGAAGTACGCGAAGCAGATTTATTATTGCATGTGGTAGATATATCGCATCCAGAATTTGAGGATCATATAGAATCAGTCAATCAAATTTTAAAGGATATTAAAAGCGATGATAAAGAAACCATTATGATCTTTAATAAGATTGATGCTTACAAAGCCGATAAATTTGACGAAGAAGATTTAATGATTGAACGCACCTCTAAACACTATTCTATTAACGAGTGGAAAAACACGTGGATGAGTAAAGTTGGTGAAAACAATGCGGTTTTTATATCTGCGACAGAGAAAGATAATTTTGAAGAATTACGCCATAAGGTTTATGAAGCTGTTAGACAGATTCACATTACCCGTTTTCCTTACAACAATTTCCTATATCCGGAATACACCGAAAACGATGCTACTGAAGAATAACAAAAAAGAGGAACATAAGTTCCTCTTTTTTGTTATTCTATTTACTTTTAATTCTAGTTTGTAATGTAGCCCAAATTAAGTTAACATCGTATTTCTTTACAAGTTCATTTCGAATTTCCTGAATGTCGTTACTCACTTTATTAATAGCTTCTTGTGCATTTACCATGGAGGTGTAAGAATTTACTGCTTCTGTTGCTGAACTAAATGCCGTTTTTTTATAATTCTTATTTAACCACTTCTCCTTGTCTTTACTATTACTAAACTTGTTTCGCTCTCTATGATCAGTAAAATTTTTATAAAAATTTCTATTAGCTAATTCATAATCACGTCCAAGGTTTGAGGTTCCCATTTTCAAATACTCTTGCTCGTACTTTAAAAACAAAGCATCGCTTTCAATACCGCTTTGTGCATATATACTTGATGATGCTATTAAAATAATACTATATATAAGATTTTTCATAGTTTTAAAATTAAGATTATTTTACTTCGTACATTAATTGAATCCAATCTTGGTACTCGTAATTCTTTGTTTTAATGTATAAGAAATAAGTCCCTGATGGTAATATTTTTCCACTTAAATCTTGTCCGCTCCACTGTCTCTTGTATCCTTTACCATGTTCGTAAACAAGTTTCCCGTAACGATTATAAACTTTTAACTCATAAACATTGTTGTAAGTTAAATCTAGATAATCATTATCACCGTCCCCATTTGGTGTGATACCTTTTGGAAAACTACAGTTTTCTACCATTAACAAATAACTTTTTACGTCTTCACAAGCGTATTTATTTGTTTTTTTAACATACACTCTGTAATAACCATGCTTTGTTATAACTTGATTTTCTTTAATATCAGAAATCGTTTGAACTACAAAACTTGCATCTTCGTCTAAACGTTCCATTTTTAAATAGAATTCATCGTTTGTTAATACCGGAAGTTTATACTCCGTACAAATGTAAACATCAGTTTTTGGTACAACTTCTACTGGCGCTTTGATAATCATAGCCTCTATAATCTCCGGACATTCTTCCAATCCAGCATATTCAATTCGGATATAAAGAGGATTCTCTACTTCTTTTATAGGATATTCTCTGATATTTTTAATTTCGTTTTCTTTATTTTCGGCATCAAATTCGGTTTCGTAATAAAAGAAACGCAATTTATTAATTTCTGCCTGCGATGCAGATTGACCGTCTTTAATGGCTCTGGTTAATAAATTTAAATCATAGGTATTTTGATTTTTATCACATACTATAGGCTGTAAATCTACTTGATCTATTTCAATTGCGGGGCGTACCCTGATTTTATAGCTCTCTAAATAGGTATCTGCACAGGTATTAACAATTAAAGTAGCCGTTATTTCTTTATACTCATCAACAATCAAATCTAACGCACCTTCACAATCATCTAATTCTGTATGAATTACATCTCCATCCGAGTTGGTTACCGTCCACTGAGTATCGTACATACATTCTCCTGCTGGTGCAAATCGCCATGATTCATTGGTTGCTGCCCATGAACCTACATTTCTATTAGGAGGGGAATACCCTTGTGTGTTAGTAATGTTTATAATACCTATTACTGCAGAAGATTCTATTGGGTCATTTGCAGGACAATTATCATGCTGAATAATATTTACATCTATTACATTTGTTAATTCATGTAGCACAATCTGGTGAGATTGAAGAGGTACTGGTGGAGGACAGTTAGTTGGAAAAAGTCCTGCTGCTGGCATATTATGAAAGCTAATCACAAATTTTCTACAAGGAGCCGTTCCATAAACTTGGTAGTTAACACTACCTGTTGGATAATTTACTTTACTGAAATGTGTATGCTGGTAAGATCCAAAAATTGAATTTAAAAAATTATTATTAACAAGTCCATTTGGCAATGGACCTGTAAAAACTTCATCCATAAATGAATGATACGTAGATGGAGAGCAATTACCATTTGGAGTAAATGTTACAGCACCATTACTCCACACAAAAATATGTTCATAAACCTGATTAAAATAACAAAATTTAAAAGGTAACTGTATAGGGCAGTCTGTTCTACAATCATAAAAATCCCAAATAGGGTGAGACAATTCCGTACCGCCATTTATAGTTGGATCTGTAGGATACGGATTATGTGCAAGTGGCTCTACCTGATAAACATTTGTTCTACGAAGATATTGTGTTTGAAAATTTGGTGTTACACCTATCCTCTTGTTTTTACATACAATATAAAAATCCGGATCATCTTGATCTCTTAAAAATCGTGTGTCAACATCTATATCAGTAATATTGATATCAAAACATTCATAATCTGGTTGCATTTTCTGTGCATGTAAACTCAAGTTTGCAAAGAGCAGAAGGAAGAGTATTTTTCTAAACATAGTTAACAATTTTACAAAACATTTCGTTAAATTTATAAAAATACTTTACAAAAACAAAATTAAAATTCATTATTCTTGTATTCTAAATCAATTTAATTTTAAAACACTTAGACTATATGTAACATTATAGTCCAAAAAGTTGTAAAAAAAACCGCTCCAATTATGAAGCGGTTTTTGTTATCTACTTGCTTTAATTTTAGTTTGCAAGGTGTTCCATATCAGGTTAACATCGTATTTCTTTAAAAGTTCGTTTCTAATTTCCTGAATCTCGTTACTTTCCTTAGTTTTAGCTTCTTTTGCGCTTACTATGCTATTGTAAGAACTTACAGCTTCTGTTGCTGAAGTAAATCCTGTTTTTTTAAAATTCTTAGTTAGCCAATTCTCTTTGTCTTTACTTTTATTAAATTTATTTAACTCTTTGTAATCGGTAAATTTTGAATAAAAGCTTGCGGTGGCTTGCTCGTAATTACGTCCAAGATTAGATGTTCCCATCTTTAAATATTCTTGCTCGTATTTTAAAAACAAGGCATCGCTTTCAATACCACTTTGAGCATATATGCTTGATGACGCTAGTAAAACAATACTATATATAAGATTTTTCATAGTTCTAAAAATTAAAATTATTTTACTTCGTACATTAATTGAATCCAATCTTGGTACTCGTAATTCTTTGTTTTAATGTATAAGAAATAAGTCCCTGATGGTAATATTTTTCCACTTAAATCTTGTCCGCTCCACTGTCTCTTGTATCCTTTACCGTGTTCGTAAACAAGTTTTCCGTAACGATTGTACACTTTTAATTCATATACATTGTTGTATGTTAAGTCTAAATAATCGTTATCGCCGTCCCCATTTGGTGTGATACCTTTTGGAAAACTACAATTCTCAACCATTAACAAATAACTCTTTACGTCTTCACAAGCGTATTTATTTGTTTTCTTAACATATACCCTGTAATATCCATGTTGTGTTATAACTTGATTTTCTTTAATATCAGAAATCGTTTGAACTACAAAACTTGCATCTTCGTCTAAACGTTCCATTTTCAAGTAGAATTCATCGTTTGTTAAAACCGGAAGCTTATACTCTGTACAAATGTAAACATCGGTTTTAGGTAAAACTTCTACCGGCGCTTTGATAATCATAGCCTCTATAATCTCTGGACATTCTTCTAATCCAGCATATTCAATTCGGATATAAAGTGGATTCTCTATTTCTTTTATAGGATATTCTCTGATATTTTTAATTTCGTTTTCTTTATTCTCGGCATCGAATTCGGTTTCGTAATAATAAAAACGTAATTTATTGATTTCTGCCTGCGATGCTGATTGTCCGTCTTTAATAGCTCTTGTTAATAGATTTAAATCATAGGTATTTTGATTTTTATCACATACTATAGGCTGTAAATCTACTTGATCTATTTCAATTGCGGGGCGTACCCTGATTTTATAGCTCTCTAAATAGGTATCTGCACAGGTATTAACAATTAAAGTAGCCGTTATTTCTTTATACTCATCAACAATCAAATCTAACGCACCTTCACAATCATCTAATTCTGTATGAATTACATCTCCATCCGAGTTGGTTACCGTCCACTGAGTATCGTACATACATTCTCCTGCTGGTGCAAATCGCCATGATTCATTGGTTGCACTCCAACTACCAACACCTCTGTTTGGTGGAGTATACCCTTGTGTATCAGTAGCATTTACAATTCCTATAACTGCAGATGATTCTTCAATATCTGTTGCAGGACAGTTATCATGCTGAATAATATTAACATCTATTACGTTTGTTAATTCATGTAACACAATCTGATGAGTCTGCCCAGGAACTGGGGGCGGACATGCAAACGGATCAAGACCTGCAGCAGGCAAATTGTAAAAGCTAATTACAAACTTTCTGCATGGTGCTGCTCCATAAACCTGATAATTTATGCTACCTGTTGGGAAGTCATTTCTATCCCAATGAGTATGTTGATAAGATCCAAAAATAGAATTTCTGAAATTATTATTTTGTAAACTTCCAGGTATTGGTCCATTAATAACCGGATACAAAAATGAAATATATGGTGAAGCACTACAATTTGTATCGGTAGTAAAAGTTACCGCACCGTTACTCCAAATAAAAATACGTTCAAATGTTTGATCAAAATAACAGAATTTAAAAGGTAAATCTATTGGACAAGCTGCTCTAGAATCGTGAAAAGTTGCATTTCCATTAACCTCTGTACCACCATTTATTGCCGGATCAGGATTATAAGGATTAAATGCCAATGGTTCTACCTGATAAACATTTGTTCTACGCAGATATTGTGTTTGAAAATTTGGTGTTACACCTATCCTCTTGTTTTTACATACAATATAAAAATCCGGATCATCTTGATCTCTTAAAAATCGTGTATCAACATCTATATCAGTAATATTGATATCAAAACATTCATAATCTGGTTGCATTTTCTGTGCATGCAAACTCAAGTTTGCAAAGAGCAGAAGGAAGAGTATTTTTTTAAACATAGTTAATAATTTTACAAAACAAATCGTTAAATTTATAAAAATACTTTACAAAAACAAAATTAAAATTTATTATTCTTGTATTTTACATCAATTTAATTTTAAATAACATGGACTATAAGAGAGTAAATTACAGAGAGATATAATTAAAAAACCGCTTCAATTACGAAGCGGTTTAGGTTATCTAAGTAGATTTAATTCTGGCTTGTAGGGTATTCCAAATAAGGTTGACATCGTATTTCTTTAAAAGTTCATTGCGAATTTCCTGAATCTCGTTACTCACTTTATCCATAGCTTCTTTTGCGCTTACTATGTTATTGTAAGAACTTACAGCTTCTGCTGCTGAAGTAAATGCGGTTTTTTTATAATTCTTAGTTAGCCAATTCTCTTTGTCTTTGCTTTTACTAAATTTATTTCGCTCTTTATGATCGATAAATTTTGAATAAAAGTTCTGATTCGCTTGCTCATAATTACGTCCAAGATTAGATGTTCCCATCTTTAAATATTCTTGCTCGTATTTTAAAAACAAGGCATCGCTTTCAATACCACTTTGTGCATATATGCTTGATGACGCTATTAAAACAATACTATATATAAGATTTTTCATAGTTCTAAAATTTAAGATTATTTTACCTCGTACATTAATTGAATCCAATCTTGGTACTCGTAATTCTTTGTTTTAATGAATAAGAAGTAAGTTCCTGATGGTAATATTTTCCCACCTGAATCTTGCCCGCTCCATTGTCTCTTATATCCTTTACCATGTTCGTAAACAAGTTTTCCGTAACGATTGTACACTTTTAATTCATACACATTATTATATGTTAAATCCAAATAATCGTTATCGCCGTCCCCATTTGGTGTGATACCTTTTGGAAAACTACAGTTCTCAACCATTAACAAATAACTCTTTACGTCTTCACAAGCGTATTTATTTGTTTTCTTAACATATACCCTGTAATATCCATGTTGTGTTATAACTTGATTTTCTTTAATATCGGAAATAGTTTGTACTACAAAATTAGCATCCTCGTCTAAACGTTCCATTTTCAAGTAGAATTCATCGTTTGTTAAAACCGGAAGCTTATACTCTGTACAAATGTAAACATCGGTTTTAGGTAAAACTTCTACCGGCGCTTTGATAATCATAGCCTCTATAATCTCTGGACATTCTTCTAATCCAGCATATTCAATTCGGATATAAAGTGGATTCTCTATTTCTTTTATAGGATATTCTCTGATATTTTTAATTTCGTTTTCTTTATTCTCGGCATCGAATTCGGTTTCGTAATAATAAAAACGTAATTTATTAATTTCTGCCTGCGATGCCGATTGTCCGTCTTTAATCGCTCTTGTTAATAAATTTAAATCATAGATATTTTGATTTTTATCACATACTATAGGCTGTAAATCTACCTGATCTATTTCAATAGCTGGTCTTAATCTTATTTTGTAACTTTCCATATAAGTATCCACACAAGTATTAACTATTAATGTAGCTGTTACTTCCTTATACTCGTCAACAATTAAATCTAGCTCACCTTCGCAATCATCTAATTCTGTATAAACTATATTTCCATCTTTATCAGTAACAGTCCATTGGGTATCGTACATACATTCTCCTGCTGGTGCAAAGCGCCATGATTCTTCTATAGCAGACCAGTTACCTAAATTTCTATTTGGCGGAGAATACGCCTGAGTATCGTTTGCATTTACAATTCCTATAATCCCTAATGATTGTGCCGGAGTATTTGCCGGACAGTTATCGTGGCGTACAATATGTACATCTATCACGTTTGTTAATTCGTGTAATACTATTTGATGTGATTGACGTGGTGTAGGAGGTGGACAATACGATTGTAAAACTCCAGAAGCTGGCATATTATGAAAACTAATTACAAATGTTCTGCAAGGAGCCTGACCATAAACCTGATAATTAATACTGCCTCCTGCATATTGCGTATTATCCCAATGAGTATGCTGAAACGAGCCAAAAATAGCATTTCTGAAATTAGCACCAAATGCAGATCCAATAGTACCACCTGGTATTGGCCCTGTAAAAGCATCTGCAAGAGCCGAAACGTAGGCAGAATTAGAACATTGTGTTTCATTATTAGGTGTAAAAGCTACAGCCCCATTACCCCATATATAGATATGTTCAAAAGTTTGATTAAAGAAACAAAATTTAAAAGGCAATTTCACAGGACAAGGTGTGCGTTCATCATAAAAATTAGCCCCACCATTAGCTTCTGTACCCCCATTTATGGCAGGATCTAAAGGAAATGGATTATACTGAAGTGGTTCTATCTGATAAACATTTGTTCTACGCAGATATTGTGTTTGAAAATTTGGTGTTACACCTATCCTCTTGTTTTTACATACAATATAAAAATCCGGATCATCTTGATCTCTTAAAAATCGTGTATCAACATCTATATCTGTAATATTGATGTCAAAACATGGATAATCTGTTCCTATTTTCTGCGCATGTAAACTTAAGTTAGCAAATAGCAGAAAGAAAAGTATTTTTCTAAACATATTGATTAAATTAATATAGTAATAATTTGTTAAATGTATACAAATACTTTACAAATAAAAAGTTAAAATATATAATTTAATCCAACACCTAAAGTATGACGGGTTTGAAAGCCTTTAAACGCGTTGTCATCGTACAATGCTTGAAATGTTAAATTTGTAGAAATATACTTATTAACCTTTAGTACTGCGTTTAATTGATAGTCAATATCAACATTTTGCGGATCTTCTAAATAATTGCTGTAAAGGTTTAAAATATTTTCAATGGTAAAATTCTCCATTACCTGTACTTTATAGTACGCATTTACCGCAGCACCTAGTTCAAAACGAACATCTTTACCTTGTTCTACACCAAACGATTCACCAAACTCTGTGAAATGTTTATGTACAAAAATAAAGCGTGCTGTTGCTGGTGCAATGTTCACTTTTAGATTGTCGTTCTTTTTCCAAAGCATACCCAAACCAGTTTGCCAATAGGCCGGCGACATAAAATGCGAAATACGTTCGGTTTCATCTTTTGGGTTTAATCCCGTATCAAACTGGGTTTTAAAATTGGTGAAAGCAGAGTAGTACCATTCGCCTTTGGCTTTTTTTCCTAAGATGGAATTAATTTCCAAACGGTCATCGGTTTTTCTTTGCTCTTCGCCCTTTAATTTATTGATACCGTACATGGCGATAAACTTGTTATCCCAAACCCAATCGGCTTTTTTGTAGTTGATGTCGTAATTTATCGAACCATTAATTGCCAGGTTGTTTGATCCACCAGCTTGCCATTGTGAAAAACTTGACTGGCTTCCCAAAACAGCAATGGTTCCTTTTTTAGTCCAATAGGCAGTATCTTTTACAACTTGGGTAGTTTCGGTTTGTGCGTAAAAAATCTGCCCGATTAAAAACGCTGTTAATAAAATAATTTTTTTCATACTATTCTTCTTTAATAAATCTTTACTTTTTTCTTTTGAAGATAGGCACTGCCGAACACGCTTCGCCAAACATGATAGATCGTGCGTGATTCATCATTTTCTGAGTTGCCATAACGTAACCTTCTTCGGGAATTGGCTTTTTAGAACATCCTTTTATTATTACCGGCTGATTATCGTAAACAGAAAAGTCTAACTTATCAATCAATTGCTGATAATACGTTATTATTAACTGATCTAACGATCCCTGAACAACTGTTTTTGCAAACGGCTGTACGTACGATGACACCAACATGAATGCCCATGACGGTAAAATAGCATCGGTTGTACAGGTTATAGCTACCAGTTTGTTTTGATAAACGGTAAAATCGAAATTTTTCAAAGCGTCTCTAAATTCTTTTTCCTTTAGAATGAAACCTTGAAAAAGCCATTGCGATATATCTAAAACAACACGTTCTTCGGTAGGATAATAATCTTCTAAATCGAAAATTACCAAACTACTTTGTGCTACTTTATTTACAATTTCATCTTCCATTTTTATAACATTCCAAGTTCCAATTTTGCTTCTTCGCTCATCATGTCTTTTTCCCAAGGCGGATCAAACGTTAATTCGATCTCTACTTCTTTCACCATATTGATTGAGCTTACTTTCTCTTTAACTTCCATTGGCAATGTTTCTGCAACGGGACAGTTTGGTGATGTAAGGGTCATTAATATTTTTACGTCGTAATTTTCGTTCACGAAAACGTCGTAAATTAATCCTAATTCGTAAATATCTACCGGAATTTCAGGGTCGAATATCGTTTTTAAGGTTCTAACAATATTTTCACCTAAATCGTTTACATCTATTTGTTCTTCCATATTATCAGTTGGCTTGAAGGGCGATTGCATATAATTTTATTTGTTTTAGCATTGATACCAGTCCGTTGGCACGCGTTGGCGATAAGTGTTCTTTCAGTCCGATTTCATCGATGAAAGACGTATCAGCATTCATTACATCGACCGCTTTTTGGTCTGAAAATGTTCTTATTAAAATGGCAATGATTCCTTTGGTAAGAATGGCATCGCTATCGGCAGTAAAAACAATTTTATCGTCTTTTTTTTCGGCGTGTAACCACACTTTTGACTGGCATCCGCGGATTAAATTTTCTTCTACTTTATATTGATCTTCTATTAAAGGAAGTGATTTTCCTAGTTCAATGATGTATTCGTAACGTTGCATCCAATCATCGAACATTGCAAATTCATCTACTATTTCTTCCTGTATTTCTTTAATTGTCATTTGTTCTTGTTTAACGTTTTTTTTGTTTAAGGTTTAAGGTTTTAGAGACTTTCGACATTTGACGTTAAGACTTTCCTTACTATTGCAACATCATTTTCGCTTTCTTCAACGCTTCGATCATTGCATCGATTTCTTCTTTGGTGTTGTAAAATGCGAACGATGCGCGAATGGTTCCGGGAATATCGAAATAATTCATGATGGGTTGTGCGCAATGATGCCCTGTACGAACCGCAATTCCCAATTTATCGATAATTGCACCGACATCGTACGGATGAATTCCTTTAAAATTAAACGAAATTAACGATGCTTTCTCGGCGGTTGTTCCGTAAAATTCAATTCCATCTAATTTGCTTAATTGTTCTGTTCCGTATTCCAACAATTCCTGCTCATAAGTCGCAATGTCATCAAAACCAATTTCGTTTAAATAATCAATAGCAACACCCAACACAATACCGCCCGCAATGTTTGGTGTACCTGCCTCGAACTTATGAGGCAAACAAGCGTAAGTAGTTTTTTCAAACGTAACTTCCTTGATCATTTCACCACCACCTTGATACGGCGGAAGTTTGTTTAACCACGCTTCTTTACCATACAAAATTCCCGTTCCGGTTGGTCCGCCAATTTTATGTCCCGAAAAAACGTAGAAATCGCAATCTAAATCCTGAACATCCGGTTTTAAGTGCGGTGTTGCTTGTGCACCGTCGATTAAAACGGCGGCTTCAACTTCGTGTGCTTTATCAATAATGAATTTTACCGGATTTACTACACCCAACGCATTTGATATGTGGTTTACCGCAACAATTTTGGTGTTTTCTGTCAACAGGTTTTGATACGCTTCCATATCCAAAGAACCATCCTGCAACATTGGGATCACCTTTAAAGTCGCACCCGAACGTTCGCATGCAAACTGCCAAGGCACAATGTTAGAGTGATGTTCCAGATGTGAAACGATTACCTCATCGCCCGGTTTTAAGATCTGACCAAAACCGTTTGCTACCAGATTTATACCGAAAGTTGTGCCTGATGTAAACAAAACCTCGAAACTATTTTTGGCATTGATGTGATTTTGGATTTTTATGCGCGATTCTTCATAAGCATCGGTTGCAACCTGACTTAAATGATGCACGCCACGGTGTATGTTTGCATTGATTTCGCTGTAGTATTTTACTTCGGCATCAATGACTACCTGCGGTTTTTGCGATGTAGCTGCATTATCAAAATACACCAGCGGTTTTCCGTTTACCTGCTGATGAAGTATAGGAAATTGACTGCGTATTTTATTTATATCGAACTTCATAGAAACTTCTAAAAAAAATTTATACAAAGATACTAATATTAAATCAGACGAAAGAACGATTGAAATTGGAATTTAGAATGGTTGTAAATAAAACTATCGATTTATTTACATGTTATTTTATCATTTGTAAAAGGAAAACGCGTTGAAGTTTCAGACCTTTGTATCAATAAAATTTAAATCATGAATTGGATTATTTTAATTGTTGCCGGATTGTTCGAAGTTCTTTTTACAACCTGTTTAGGTAAAGCAAAAGAATTATCAGGAACCGAAGCTTACGGCTGGTATGCTGGGTTTGTAATTTCACTAATTATAAGCATGGGCTTGTTAATGAAAGCTACCGAAACATTGCCACTTGGAACGGCTTATGCTGTTTGGACAGGGATTGGAGCAGTGGGAACCGTAATTGTAGGTATTGTTGTTTTTAAAGATCCTGCTACTTTTTGGCGCGTGTTTTTTATTACAACGCTTATTGGATCTATTATTGGATTAAAAGCCGTTTCTGCACATTAAAAAAGACTTCTGAAAAGAAGTCTTTTTTAGTTTTTGTTATATATCAAACCCAATGTTAACACCCAGTTTCATTGAGATTAGTTTTTGCAGTTTTAATTGCAGATCCGGAATAGCAACCGATTTTAAAACCTCATTGGTAAACGCATACATCAACAACGCTTTAGCTTCTTTTTTAGGGATACCGCGCTGTTGCATATAAAACATCGCAGAATCATCCAACTGACCAATGGTACAACCGTGCGAACATTTAACATCATCGGCAAAAATTTCTAATTGCGGTTTGGTGTTCAACGTAGCTTTATCGGTCAGTAAAATATTGTTGTTTTGCTGAAAAGCATCGGTTTTTTGAGCGATTTTATCTACATAAATCTTTCCGTTGAAAACTCCGGTTGATCTATCATCATAAATTCCTTTATAGTTTTGATGCGATTCACAATTTGGCTCTTCATGGCTCACCAATGTATAATGATCCACATGCTGTTTCTCACCAATAATGGTAATTCCTTTCAACGTAGAATCGATACGTTCCCCTCTTTGATAAAAATTCAGATTGTTTCTGGTAATGTTTCCACCAAACGAAAAAGTATGAACCGATACGCGACTTTCTTGTTTCTGTTCGATATAGGTATTATCAACCAAATCGGCAGTCAGTAAATCGTTTTGTAATTTGTAATAATCAACAATGGCACGTTTTGCAGCATAAATTTCGGTTACACTGTTTGTAAGCATTGGCAATTCTGACAAAGACTGATGACGTTCGATGATCTGAACATGTGCATTTTCACCCACAATTACCAAATTTCTTGGCTGAACAAAGTTCGATGCTCCGGTTGTGAAATACAAAATCTCGATCGGTTTTTGTACTACAGTCGATTTCGGAATGTTGATATACGCACCTTCTAAAGAATATGCGGTATTCAAATTCGTTAAACTGTCTTCTTTGTTTGCAATCTGGTTAAAATAGGTATCGATAACCATTTTGTATTTAGGCTTTGTTAATGCCGACGACATTAAGCAAACATCTAAACCATCGTGCGTAGTCGATGACAAATGCGATGAAAAAACGCCATTGATAAACACAACTTTATAGGTATCAACATCGTTTAAAAAATACTTTTTAACGTCTTTCCATTCAACTGCAATATCATTTTTTGGAAGAATATTGAAATCGTTTGCCAATACGGCATTTAACGACGTGTATTTCCAAGCTTCTTCTCTTTTTGTAGGAAATCCTTTATTTTCGAACACCTTTAAAGCATCGGTACGAACATCGTGCAAGGTTGAGTTTATATCTACCTTTTGTTCAAATGCTAAAAATGATGATAATAATTTTTCTTTTAAATCCATTTTATTCGTCTTAAAGTCGAATGTCTTAAAGTTGAATGTAAAAGTCGCAATGAACAGACTTTTGACTTTCGACTTTTGACTTTCAGACTAATTTTACTTAAGCCAATCGTATCCTTTTTCCTCTAATTCAAGGGCCAATTCTTTACCACCTGTTTTAACGATCTTTCCATCGTGCAAAACGTGAACAAAATCAGGAACGATATACTCTAACAAACGTTGGTAGTGCGTAATTACAATAACCGCATTGTTTTCGCTTTTAAGTTTATTTACACCGTTTGATACAATTCTTAAAGCATCGATATCCAAACCAGAATCGGTTTCGTCCAAAATAGCGATTTTAGGATTTAACATCGCCATTTGAAAGATCTCGTTACGTTTTTTCTCTCCACCCGAAAAACCTTCGTTTAAAGATCGAGATAAAAATTTACGGTCAATTTCTAACAACTCTGCTTTTTCTTTAATCAACTTCAACATTTCGTTTGCAGGCATGTCTTCCAAACCGTTTGCTTTACGCGTTTCGTTGATTGCCGTTTTCATAAAGTTGGTTACAGAAACACCAGGAATTTCAACAGGATATTGGAACGACAAGAAAATTCCTTTGTGTGCACGTTCTTCCGGAGCTAAATCTGCAAGATCTTCGCCTTCTAAAATAATTTCTCCTTGCGTAACTTCAAAGTTTTCGTTACCTGCAATTACAGACGATAAGGTTGATTTACCCGCACCGTTTGGTCCCATGATTGCGTGAACTTCACCAGCTTTTACTTCCAGATTAATTCCTTTTAATATTTCTTTGTCCTCTACAGAGGCATGTAAGTTTTTAATTTGTAACATATCTTTTAATTTGAAGATTTGAAAATTTTTAAATTTGAAAATATTCGCATCTCTGACTATTTAGTTTTTGATGATATTATTATTTTGTTAATGATTTTTGAAATGATTTGAATTTGATTTTTTAGGTTGATACAATCCGGATAATTTTTACTCATGCTACATAACTCTAACCAATAAATTGTTTCTTCAATCTCTTTTGCAGCAATTTTAAATTTATGAATAAAATCGTTTTTGCTTTCTGCATTTTGAGCTTCTCTTACATTGGCACCGATTGAAGTTCCTGATTTCAATAATTGATTCGCGATTACAAATCTTTTATTAGCTTCTAAAATTTCGCAATATTCTATTATCTCTAAAGCAAATTCAAAAGTTAATTTAACAATTATGTTTTCAGAATCTTTCATCTTCAAATCTTCAAATTAAATCATTTTCAAATTTTTTATCCTACCGATCCTTCTAACGAAATCTCTAATAGTTTTTTAGCTTCCACAGCAAATTCCATTGGTAACTTATCTAAAACTTCGCGTGAAAATCCGTTTACGATTAAAGCAATTGCCGTTTCGGTTGGAATTCCTCGTTGGTTGCAGTAGAAAATCTGATCTTCACCAATTTTACTTGTGGTAGCTTCGTGTTCTAACTTGGCTGTTGAATTTTTCGATTCGATATACGGAAAAGTATGCGCACCACATTCGTTACCCATTAACAAAGAATCACATTGCGAAAAGTTACGGGCATTTTCTGCACGCGAACCAATCTGCACCAATCCACGGTATGAATTCTGCGATTTACCTGCCGAAATTCCTTTTGAAATAATGGTAGATTTAGTGTTTTTTCCTAAATGGATCATTTTAGTTCCGGTATCTGCCTGCTGATAATTGTTGGTTACGGCAATTGAGTAAAACTCGCCAACCGAATTATCGCCTTTTAAGATACACGACGGGTATTTCCATGTAACTGCCGATCCTGTTTCAACCTGTGTCCAAGAAACCTTCGCGTTTTTCTCTGCTATGGCACGTTTTGTTACAAAGTTGAATACACCACCTTTACCGTTTTTATCGCCGGGATACCAGTTTTGTACTGTTGAATATTTAATTTCAGCATCGTTCATCGCGATCAACTCTACAACCGCTGCGTGCAATTGGTTTTCATCGCGACTTGGAGCGGTACATCCTTCTAAATACGAAACATACGAACCTTCATCGGCAATTAACAAGGTACGTTCAAACTGACCTGTACCTGCCTGATTGATACGAAAATAGGTTGATAATTCCATTGGGCAACGAACGCCTTTTGGTATGTAACAGAAAGATCCGTCTGAAAAAACAGCCGAGTTTAATGCCGCATAATAATTATCGGTTTTTGGAACAACAGATCCAATGTATTTTTGAACAAGTTCAGGATGTTCTTTAATAGCTTCTGAAATCGAACAGAAAATAATTCCTTTTTCGTTCAAGGTTTCTTTAAAAGTAGTCGCAACAGACACAGAATCAACCACAATATCCATTGCAATGTTGTTCATACGTTTTTGCTCTTCTAAAGAAATTCCCAGTTTTTTGTACATGGCACGCAATTCCGGATCCACATCGTCGATAGATTTATTAGGATCTACCTGTTTTGGTGCAGAATAATACGAAATTGCCTGAAAATCGGGTTTTTGGTATTTAACGTTTGCCCAAGTAGGCTCGGTCATTCCTTGCCAGATACGGTACGCATTCAAACGCCATTCGGTCATCCATTCGGGCTCATCCTTTTTCTTAGAAATTGCCCGAACTATATCTTCATTCAGACCCACAGGAAACGTTTCAGATTCTAAATCAGTATAAAATCCGTATTCGTATTCCTTTGTTTCTAATTCTTTTTTTAATTCTTCTTCTGTGTATTTGCTCATAATAAGTTTTGAATTGTAGTTTAAGATTTAAGGCTTAAAGTTTTTGAACGTTAAACGTTAGACTTGAAACCTGAAACTAAAAACTATACTTTTTAAAGAGAAAAACTCTCTCCGCAACCGCATGTTCTAGTTGCATTAGGATTGTTAAAAACAAATCCCTTACCGTTTAAACCGCCTGAAAATTCTAAAGTTGTGCCTACCAAATACAGGAAACTTTTTTTATCTACAGCGATTTTTACGCCACTGTCTTCAAAAATTTTATCTGTTTCTAAAGCATTTTCATCAAACTTTAGTTCATATTCTAATCCTGAACAACCACCACTTTTCACTCCTACACGAATGAAAGCTGTTTCTGGGTTTAATCCGTCATCTTCCATCAACATTTTAGCTCTTCTTGCAGCCGATTCTGATACTTTTATCATGATTTTCGGGTTTTAAATTTTACTAACCGCAAAGATAGGTACAAAATATGATTTTTATCATATTAATAACAATATTATAACTTATACATCTATAAATTGAACTTATACTAAAAACCACCCCGCGAAAACGGAGTGGCTAAAAATAAAATATTTAAAAGTAGATAGATTTAAAATGTAAACTTGATTGACGCATTCCATGTGCGACCAAAGCCAAAATAAACCTGGTTTGAAGCATTAATGCCTTTGTAAACTTTTTCACCCGCAACATTTTCTATTTTGTTTGCAGTATTTGATTGTGTGATATATTCGGTATCGAACAAGTTATTTACGTTGACGCGGAAACTTAATCGGTTTTTATCTGTTAAATTTAGTGCGTAAGATACACCTGCGTCAACTAAACCAAAAGAAGGCAATTCCAGATTTTCTTTTCGCTGCACATTAGCATACAGATTTTGGTAATATCGATAATCAGCATCGATAGATAAGTTTGGTAAAATTTTGTATTTAGCACCCAACCCAAATGATGTTTGTGCTGCATTACCTACTTTACCGCCATCGATATCGTTTGTAGAAGTTTCTAAAATTTCACGATCTTCTGTTCTAACTTCTGTTACCGTATTACCTTTGTAACGCCAGTCACCAATAGAAGCAAAACCTTTTACTTCTAAATTATACAATGGTTTTGCCTGAATATCCAACTCGATACCCTGATGATCATTTTCTAAACCACGATTAATAGTAAACAATTGTTGACCTGCTAATTGCGGATAATCAGGATCGTTATCGCCAACTATTTTTACTTCACTTTCAATTCGGTTTGCCCAAGTTGTTTTGTAAGCATTTACGTTGAACGACACTAATTCTGATACAAATTTATAACCTAATTCAAAGCCTAAAATTTCTTCGTTTTCAGAGAAAGGATTCACCGTGTTACCAAAACTCATGTAAATATTGTCGTGGTATGGTTGTCGCGAATAGTATCCTGCGTTACCAAAAAAGGTGTGTTTGTTATCGATATTATAAGAAACACCTCCTTTTACGTTATAGCCTACGTTAGAAACCTTTTCTGATTTTTCTTCTTGAGGCGTATATTGATAAGGATCTACACGAACGTGCGATTGATTAGAAACTGCCCCTTGAAAAAACGACGAAAAACGATCGGTTGCATATTCTAACTGTGTAAATAATCCACCATAATTAATGGTTTCAGAATAATCGTATCCGTATTTATCTTCCGGATTCTTTGCGAAACCGGACAATACTTTCCAAGGATTTGTAGAAAATGTTTCTGTTAAACGCGCATTTGGATCACGTAAACGAGTTGAAGTATTATCGATTAAGTAAGATCCGCCCATTAAATTGGTTAACTGACGGAAGTGTTCTCCCTGATAAGAACGTAAATCAAGACCTAAATTGAAGGTTAAATTATCCGTGAATTTATGCCCGAAGTTTGAGACCATTCCGTACCAAGCGTGATTGTTTACCGATGCACGAATTGCATATTTTGATTCTCCTGCTAAAACATTGGCGTCGTAAGCAGCTTGAAGGTTTTTAGTACCATCTGGCAATGCTTGCCCTGCCGAACCAATTGGTCCTGTTCCTCCACCGCGCCCAAATGATGCATAAACCACTGTTGACAAGTTAGACATTTCGTTTATTTTCCAATCCCAGTTTAAGTTTAAAACCGGTTTGTGATAGTAGTTTCTTCTGTCATTAAGCGCTTCGCCGTTTACATTACCCCAGTTGTTGTTGTATTTTAAACCAAAAGTTTGATAACTGCTGATACTTTTTGCAAAATTCTGATCATGCCACTGTGGTGCGCCTGTAATCAAGAAGTTGAAATTGTGTTTTTTGTTTGGTTTGTATCCCATCGAAATAAAATAATTTTGTCCTTGTCCGGCAGTCATATCGTTATAACCATCACCCTGCCAATGAGATAACATTGCTGTTACACCAAAACCATTTTCCTGCAAACCGGTGCTGTATCCAACAGTCGATTTAAAATAATTATCGTTACCCAAGCCTGCTTTTAAAAATCCGCCTTCTTTCATTTCGGTTGCTTTGGTAATAAAGTTGACGGTTCCACCAACCGATGAAATTGCCAGTTTTGACGATCCTAAACCACGCTGAATTTGAATTGCATTGGCAATATCGCCCATTCCAGACCAGTTAGACCAGTACATGTTACCATCTTCCATTCCGTTGATCGGCTGACCGTTTAATAAGAAAGCTGTATTAGACTGATCGAAACCGCGTGTGTACATTTGCGTATCACCAAATCCGCTTGATTCACTTGTAACGTAAACCGATGGCGTGTTTACCATTACACCGGTAATATCGCGTGAACCGATCTTTTCTTCAATCTCTGGCCCTTTTATGGTTGACACGGCAATTGGTGTTCTACGCCCTTCGGCAACATCAATAACTCCGCGAGCCATTACAACTATTTCGTTTAACGATTCTGTACTTTCATTTAAATAGATGGTTCCCAGGTTTAATTCGGTAGCTGTATCAAAACTAAAAGTAATGGTCTTTGACACAAAGCCCATTGAAGAAACTTCGATTTCACCTTGAGTTAAGTTGGTAGTTATGGTAAAAGATCCATCTTGATTGGTTACAAAACCATCTGAAGTTCCTTTTACATATACTTCTACTCCAGACAAAGCTGTGTTACTTGCTGTATTGTAAACAACACCCGATAATTTGTTTTGCGCATATGAAGCCGTACTTGCAAATAATGCAAACAAAGCCAATGTGCCTAGACGATTTTTCATTGTAATGTAGTTAAATTTTTCAGCTAAACTACAGTAATGATTAACAGCAAAAAACCGTTGGGGTATTAGTTAAAGCTTATATGATTATTTGGTAACACTATTTGCAATACTACCGAAATTGCTTAATAATTAAGTAATATGAACAAGCCTAAAACAAAAACGCAGCGATTTTTCGCTGCGTTTTATTAAAGTTCTTTTGAGTTATTTGCCTGATCTACATCTGCCATTAATTGAGATGGATCAATTACTACTGCCTTTATTTTTTTTCCTTTTGTATCGAATTTAAAATCGAATGTTGGGTAAGCCCAATCCCAGCCTTTTAAAACAGCACGTTTAATGTTTGGATATGGATTGTCTTTTGACCAACGCATCAACGTATTCGGAATATAGAAACTTTCGGTTGAATCATCGCTGTAAACAACTACCAGATCAATAGGCATTGGCATGCGCCCGATTCTTTCTAAAGTGATATTTGCTTCAGCTCCTTTAACCTCAACTTTTTTAATACCATAGTCTATGGTATTCACGGTTTGTGTCCAATCAACCAAGTACCAATCTAACACAGCGCCCGAAACACGTTCGGCAGTTCGTTTAAAATCGTTAGGTGTTGGGTGTGAAAATCTATAATCAGAATAAAAACGTTGTAATGTTTTAAAAGTATTGTCCCAACCAATCACATACGCCAACTGCGTAATAAAAACAGCACCTTTTGTGTAAGCCGAGATTCCATAATTCATATTATCGTCAAAACGATCGGCGTGCGTAGAAAGCGGTTGTTCGCCACCCATTTTTACCATGTAGTTGTAATTGTTGTACATGCTCTGAAACGGATTTGCATCTTCCTGATTTTTCTTATCCATGATTTTATTCACGGCAAAATCTGAAATAAACGATGTAAAACCTTCATCCATCCAACCATGTTTACTTTCGTTTGTAGCCAGTAAATGCTGAAACCACATGTGTGCCAACTCATGCGCCGTAACGCCAATTAAACTTGGCAGACTGCGTTTTCCGGTAATCAAAGTACACATTGCGTATTCCATACCGCCATCGCCACCCTGAATAACAGAATATTGTTTGTACGGATATTCGCCAATATTTTTATTGAAGAATTCTAACAACTTAACCGTTTCAGGTTGTAATTTTTTCCAGTTTTCTTTGATGGAAGCATCGTTTTTATAGAAGAAATGTAGCTCTACATTATTTGGACCCATAACTTTATCGTGGATAAAATCAGGATCGGCTCCCCAAGCGAAATCGTGTACATTTGGTGCTACAAAATGCCAGGTTAGTGTTTTCTGTTTTTTAGGAACTTCCACTTTTACACCTTGATCTTCGTATCCATGACCAATTTCGTTTTTGTTTTGTAAGTAGCCCGATGCACCAACCGTGTATTTTTTATCCAGAGTTAACTTTACATCGAAATTTCCCCAAACACCGTGAAACTCACGTCCAATATACGGATCGGCATGCCAGCCTTCAAAATCGAATTCTGCCATTTTAGGATACCATTGCGTCATTGATAACGCTACACCTTCATCGGAATTTCTTCCGGCACGTCGCACCATTACAGGCACTTGTCCGTTAAACTTCATACTAAAAGTTGCCTTAGACTTTGGTAACAACGGTTGCGCCAATTCAACTTCTAAAATTGTCCCAACAACTTTTGTTTTTAAAAGTACGCCGTTTTGCTTTAATTCATCAACCTTTAAAAAACCGGTTTCGTTCGGTTTTAATTCTGATATTTTGCTTTGCTTTTTATCTTTTCCATCTGGATCTTTAAACGATTTTACCATACGGCTGTCTGGATCGGAAATAGAAGTTAAACGAGCATCCATCTCGCTTCCAGGCTGAAAAGCATTAAAGTATAAGTGGTAGAAAACCTTTTTTAAGGTATCGTTAGAATTGTTGGTGTAAACCAATTCTTGTGTTCCCGAATATTGAAATTTTTCAACATCCATGGTAACATCCATTTTATAATCAACGTGCTGCTGCCAGTAACCCGGATTTGGGTTTTTATGCTGTGCATATCCGGCGGTTGATACTGCAATCAGTACAAGTAAAAACTTTTTCATAAGCATTAAATTAAAAAACCAAAGGCAACTTGTTTAAAGCTGCCAAATGGTTTAATTAGTTTGTTTTAATATTATTTTTTCTCTTTAGAAACTTTATCTGCCATGATTAAAGCGTTGTAAAGGTTTACGAATTTCCCTGAAGTAGAAATATCTTTGAAATTACGTTTGTCATCTTTATCGCCCGAAACAATAACTTGTTTGTTAACAGCTACACCAGAATCCATCATGATTTTCTTAACCTGTGCTGCTTTTAATTTTGGATAGTACGAACGAATCATTGCTGCAACACCTGCCGTATTTGGAGATGCCATTGATGTTCCTTGTAAATATTCGTATTTTCCGTGAGGAACTGTTGCGTAAATTTTAACACCCGGAGCGAAAACATCTACATCTACATTACCGAAGTTAGAGAAATTTGCTACCATTTTTTCGCCGAATGAAGGGTTTAATGCACCAACTACCAAAAAGTTATCAGCGATTTCGGTTTTAGTTCCCTCGATACGGTCGTTAGGGTAACGTTTGATTTCTTCACCAGTTGCTGGGTTTAAATCCATAGCATCGTTACCGGCAGCTACAACGATTAACACATCTTTCTTTTCTGCATATTTAATTGCATCCATAACCCATTGGCTGTTTTGCGCAAAATATTTACCAAAACTTCCGTTGATTACTTTTGCACCGTTATCTGCTGCGTAACGAATTGCCAAAGCAATATCTTTATCGTACTCATCACCATCTGGCACCGCACGAACCGACATAATTTCTACGTTGTTTGATGCTACACCGTCGCCACCAATATTGTTGTGACGTGTTTGTGCAATGATACCTGCAACGTGTGTTCCGTGTTTTGCATGGTCGCGATCTCCCATTACATTGCTATTTCCGTAGATTTTATCGTTGATATCAAAAATATCATCGCCCGTTTTACGTCCTTTAAAATCTGGATTTAAGTTATAATCCAACTGACCGTTAACGTATCCTGCAAAATCTTTTAAATATTCGTTTGCTTCTTTTCCACCTGATACCAATGCATATGCCATGTTTTTAGCTTTTGCGATATCAGCAGGAGCATCAGCACCAATTTTATCTAAATCTGCTTTAGTAAAAGTTTCCTTCTTAACATATTTAGCTACTTTATCATGTACTTCCTGCATTGATGCCAAACGCGCTTTTAAAGGCTCTAACTCTGCACGTTTTTCTTCTAATTCTTTAACAGCACGCTTGTATTCAGCAGATCCGTCATCGCCACGAGAAACAATACGCGTTAATTCTAACTGCTCTTCATTGGTTTCACCTAAAAAGTTCCACCCGTGAATATCGTCAGTATATCCGTTTTTATCGTCGTCTTTACCGTTTCCTGCTTTTTCTTTAGGATTTACCCACATTTGTGTTTTTAAATCGGCATGATCAACCTCTATACCAGAATCAATCACCGCTACGATTACTTTTTTACCTGCTTTATCTTTAATGATTTCCTGATATGCCCGATCAACAGACATTCCCGGAACGGTATCTTTTAGTACATCCAAATGACTCCAACGTTGTAAACTACTTTCTGCTAAAGCTGATTTTCTTGTTGGTAACTGGTCTGCACTTTCAATTGGTTTTAACGCACTTAAATCTTGTAAGTAAGATGTTTGTGCCGTTTTACAGCTGGTTAGGGCTAAAGCTACTAAAGCTGATAAGTAAATAGATTTGTTGATTTTCATTTGATATAATCTTAAATTTTATTCTAATTAATTGGTATTAAAAAAACGGATATGTTACAAATCAATATCATAAAATATCGTTAATAGAAAAAACCTCGTTTAAACGGACGCCTTTTTCGGTTTCTTGCAAGGTAATTATTGGGTTATGTGCATCGTGTTCCAGATACAGATAATAATTATTAGCTGCAGCATTCTTTAAAAACTGTTCTTTTTCGCCCAAGGTTAATAAAGGTCGAGTATCGTACCCCATTACATAAGGCAATGGAATGTGACCGGCAGTTGGTAATAAATCGGCACAAAAAACAATGGTTTTGTCCTGATATTTTATATGTGGAATCATTTGCTTTTCGGTATGACCGTCTACAAACATAACACCGAAGTTAATATCTGATATTATTTCGTTTGGATTTGAATTCGGCTGTACAAATTTCAATTGACCGCTTTCTTGTAACGGCAAAATATTTTCTGATAAAAACGATGCTTTTTCACGCGGATTTGGTTTTGTAGCCCAATCCCAATGGTTTTCGTTGCTCCAATACGTTGCATTTTTAAAGGTAGGTTCGTAACCCGTGCGAGAGTCGTTCCAAGAAACGGCACCACCACAATGATCAAAATGCAGATGGGTTAAAAATACATCGGTAATATCGTCTTTGCTGAAACCTTTTTCTTTTAAGGATTGTTCTAAATCAAAATCGCCCCACATATTGTAAAAGCCAAAAAACTTGTCACTCTGTTTGTTGCCCATACCGGTATCAATCAAAATCAATCGGTTGCCGTCTTCAATCAACAAGCAGCGTGCGGCAAGATCAATCTGATTATTGGCATCGGCAGGATTGGTTTTATTCCAAAGTACCTTTGGAACCACACCAAACATAGCACCGCCGTCTAACTTAAAATTACCTGCTTCAATGGCATGAAGTTTCATTGTTGTTCTGTTTTTTTATGAATTAGTAAAAATAGGAATAATTTTTAGTTTTTACCACAGCTTTTTTAAACCACATAGACAGATAAGTTTTGTAATTTTATAGGTTTGAGACTCACTATGAAAGCTTATAAATTATTATAGTAGCTTAATTAGCTATGTGGTAAATTTTTAATTAATTGTTTTAAAACCGATACAAAACAGTATTTTTGCCACATAGTACTGATTTATGAACCATACGTATCCCAAAACCGAAAAACTGAAAAGAAAAAAGTATATTGATTTACTTTTTTCGGAAGGACGTACGGTTACGAAATATCCGCTACGATTGGTTTACGTGCCTGTAAAAGATTTAGATGTTCCGCTGCAAATGGGTGTTTCGGTTTCTAAAAGGTACTTTAAAAAAGCGGTTGATCGCAATTATTTTAAACGTGTGCTGCGTGAGTGTTACCGTTTAAACAAAGAATTGTTGTTGAATGATTTAAAAGAACCTTACGTTATGATGTTCTTTTATCAAACTAAAGAACGACTGACTTACCAAGAAATTGAAGAGAAAACGAAAAAACTTTTTGAGAAGTTTGTTGAGAAAAACACAGCTATCTAAAAGTTAATGTATACTTTCTGCTACATCAACATAAAAACTTAATGATTGTTTATTTTTCTGCCAACGATCCATTGTTTTATTTCTGATAAATTGTGAGCCACCAGTTAATGAAACAGGAATACTTAAAAACTTACTTTTATCATTACTTTTTTCGCTTTCCAACCATTGTATCGTAACAGCAACTTCATCAAGTTCTTTATCCAGAAAAATATCGTAATCTCTAATATCAACATTAAACCAACCGGTGTAATTGTCAGCTACCTTAAATATTATGTTTTTGGCAGCGAATAATTGTTCCCCAGGAACACCATCTTCAATTTTGTAAAAGTTAATTCTAAACTTTAAATGTTTATATTCGTTAGAGCTAATTTTAAAGTTTAAACTGTTTACCCAACAATCTTTTTTTAATTTAAAAAGCATTCCGGTTTCTTTACTTAAAGCATCATCTACCACATCGTGTTCATAGCTTGAATAAAAACTAAAATGAGTTAAATCTAAACCTAAATTCTTTTTTCCTAATTTCTGAAGTTTTCCTTTTTTTAAATCGATCACGACTTCTTCCAATATTTCGGAATCTTTTTGTAATTCTATTATTGATGCTTTTTTTAAAGAAGAAACTTTATATGTTACTGTTTTAAATCCGGCACTTTCAAAGGTTACTTCATCATTGTCATTAATCAGATCATTGAGTTTAAGTTTGAAATTCCCTTCTTTATCAGACACTGTTCCTGCTGATTTTCCAGATATTCCAATATTCACATAAGGTAACACACTACCGCTTATACTGTCTTTTACTTTTCCAACAATAACCTCTTGCGCGTTTGCTAGAAAAGTCACTGAAAAAACTACTAATAAAATTATACTTCTCATAATTTGTTTTTATTGATTATACTAAACAACGACAAAAGTATTTTACTATTGTTCATTAATTAAATAATCACAAAAACACACTCTTTAAAAAACAACAATTACCTTACATTTAAAAAATTTAATTTTAGTACTTTAGTATAAGCAAATTTTATACATTTGGCAACTTTTTGTCAGTTTGATAATTGAATCTGTTTTGCAATAGAATATCGACAGAAAACTGACGGAAAACAACAATTATTTTAATCAATTCCTATTTTAAGTGGAAGCAAAACACAGCGTTAATAAGGTAACCGCAGGTGCTTTATTAATAACGTTAGGTATTATTTACGGAGATATTGGTACATCGCCATTATACGTAATGAAAGCAATTTTTGGAAACTCACCCATTAATTCAAATTTAGTGCTCGGAGCCGTTTCATGCGTTCTTTGGACACTTACGCTGCAAACCAGCATTAAATACGTGTGGCTTACGTTACAAGCCGACAATAAAGGAGAAGGTGGTATTTTTTCGCTTTATACTTTGGTAAAAAAACTCAAGAAAAAGTGGCTGATTATTCCCGCACTTATTGGTGGTAGCGCCATGCTTGCCGACGGTTTTATTACGCCGCCTATTTCTATTTCATCGGCATTGGAAGGTGTTAAAATCTACTACCCAGATTTACATACAATCCCTTTCGTAATAGGAATCATCTTGGTTTTGTTCTTCTTTCAAAGCTACGGGACCAAAACAATTGGTAAATTCTTTGGTCCTATTATGTTAATCTGGTTTTTAATGTTGGGTGGTGTAGGTCTTTTGCAGATCACCAAAGTACCCGAGATTCTTAAAGCGGTAAACCCATATTATGCTTATTTGCTGTTAACCGAACATCCGGAAGGATTTTACGTTTTGGGCTTTGTGTTTTTATGTACAACAGGTGCCGAAGCATTATATAGCGATTTAGGGCATTGCGGTATTAAAAATATCCGTTTAAGCTGGATGTTTGTTAAAACCACTCTTGCTTTAAACTATTTGGGACAGGGCGCTTTTTTACTATCGCACAGTAATATTCAACTAAAAACATTTGATAACGGTGTAGAATTTATTCAAAACCCGTTTTATTTAATGATGCCCGAATGGTTTATTCCAATCGGTATTGTTGTAGCTACATTGGCTGCTGTTATTGCAGCGCAGGCGTTAATTACCGGATCTTTTACCATGATTAACGAGGCTATGCGATTGAATTTATGGCCACGTGTTTTGGTTAAATATCCGTCCAATATCAAAGGGCAGCTTTACATACCATCAACCAACTGGATTTTATGTATCGGCTGTATTTTGGTGGTGTTGTACTTTAAAGAATCAAGCAATATGGAAGCCGCTTACGGTTTGGCGATTATCATGTGTATGATTGCAACCAGCATTCTGCTTACTTATTACATGATTTTAAAACGATTCAACAAGTTGATCATTGTGGCGTTTGTATTAATCTACAGCGTTATTGAAGTATCGTTCTTTATAGCGAATATCGATAAATTTCATCACGGTGGATACGTTTCTTTAATTGTAGCCGGTGCTATTGCTTTTGTAATGACGATTTGGTTTTTAGGTAAGCGCATCCGTAAAAATTATACCGAATTTGTAAAATTAAGCGATTATACCAGCGTTATTGAAGATTTAAGTAACGACGAAAGTATTCCGCAGTATTCTAACAATTTAATTTATCTGACGAACGCGCACAACAAGAACGAAATTGAATCGAAGGTTATTTATTCGATACTTTACAAACGACCAAAGCGTGCCGATGTGTATTGGATGCTGCATGTAAACGTGATTGATGAACCTTATGGAATGGAATATCAGATTAAGAAATTCTCTGATAAAATTATGCGTGTCGATTTTTATTTAGGATTCCGTATCGCTCCAAAAATAAGTCCGTTGTTTAAAAAGGTATTAGAAGATCTAAGCATGTGTGGTGAATTTAACCGCTTAAGTACGTATCATTCCTTAAGAAAAAACCAGATTACTGCCGATCATAAATACATTATTATTGAAAAAGTAGTTTCGTTTGATAATGATCTGCCTTGGTACGAAAAATTCATTTTAGATTGTTATGCCTTTATCCGCAGACGAAGTTTATCCGAAGAAAAAGCTTTCGGGCTGGATAACAGCTCGGTTAAAATTGAATATTATCCGTTATTGTTGAATAAAAACCTGCCGGATATTCCTTTAAAACGCAGAGCAGATAAGAAAGAATAAATCCACAAACACAATGTGCTTAATCAAATACGGTTAAGCACATTTTTTGTTGTAACCTTACTTTAAAATGATCTAAATTTTATTTCTAATAACATAAAAAAGCTATAAATTAGGATTTCATTTTAACAGCATAAAAATGAAGTTATATTTATTCTTGATCATCGGTTTGTTTTCTATTTCCCTAACAGCACAAAACAGTGCCAGCCAAAAGACATTCTTAAAAGATATTCCCTATAAAATTGCAGAAAAAGATACTGTTAAACTGGATATTCATCTGCCTAAACAAAAAGTTTACGATAAAAGTCCGGTTGTTGTATTTATTCACGGCGGCGCGTGGGCACAAGGCGATAAAGAAATTAAATACCATTATACCGAAGGTATTAAAGATACCTTGCAGGAAAATGGATATACCGTTGTGGCTATAAATTACCGTTTGGTTAGTAAAACAGTTGATATTGCCGAACAGTTAAACGATTGTAAGGATGCGATACGCTGGATTGCAGATCAGTCAGATAAATATAATTTTGATACGGAAAACATCGGACTTTGGGGAGAATCTGCCGGTGCACATTTGGCATTAATGACTGCGTTTAACACAGATCAAGATAATGAGTTACCTAAAATTCGTTTTATTCTGGATAACTTCGGCCCGACCGATTTAAACAAAGTTTTAAAAACCAACGCCAGTTGGTTTACTAGAAAAACCTATAAATTGCTGTTACCGAAATTATATGATATTAGAGAGAAATTGATCTTGGCAATGACGTCTTTCGATATCAATACTAATAAAGAAGAAGCAATTGCCGTGGCAAGACAGTATTCACCTATTGAACATTTACAGACTGCGCCAAAGACTCCTATTTTAATTCTGCATGGAAACAGAGATTTTATTGTTCCTTTTAAACAATCGAAAAAACTACATAGAGAACTCAACAAACTTGCCGTTACCAACAAACTCATAAAAGTTAAAAAGGGAAATCACGGTTTTACAAAAACCGACAAAAAAGAAATTCATCATTTAATTAAGGAAACCTTTATTTTTGTACAACAGCATTATCATAAAAAATAAGGTTCTTTTTTTGGGAAAGGTTGTGGTATATTTTTTCTAAATTTGAGGTTTAATCAGGTATACAGAATATTTTCTACTGTAAATATGGTAAGAATATATTCGTATAAATTGAAAAAAAGATATTTAAAACAATACCTTTGGAAACATTCTATTTCTATACAATTCTTTATTTAGGAATCATTCCCTTAATTATTCTTCTTTTTAAGAAAAAGGCATTAGATTTTAAAGAACCTATTGTCCCTTTTATATGGGTAACAGCTATTGCCAGCGTTTATGAAATTTTAAGTCCGGAAATATTTGACGTAATATCAGCCTTATCATATTGGTTTCAAATTTATCCTTTTCTTGAAATAGTAGGGTTGTTTTTTTATTTTTCAGGAATCTTTAAAAAAAAACACAAGGCAACAATTAACCTATTACTTTTTACCGTATTAGTTATTTACTGCTTTTCTTTTACTTTATGGGAGAACAACGAAACAAGTCTTCAGTCTCATTCTGTAAACAAATCATCTATAACCATTTGTGTAATAATTGGTTGCTTTAGTTGGTTTAGAAATCTGGTTAAAAATACAGATATAGAAAACCTTTGGAATTTGCCCGATTTTTACTTCATGTCATCAATTCTTATCTATTATTCAAGCACTGTACTGTTATTTTCATTAGGTAGTTTTATTTATACTGGTGTGGAACTATACGAATACTGGTGGATAAACATATTGGCAACACTGATACTAAGAATACTGTTAACAATTGGCACATGGAAAATGAAGTTCAAATAAAGTTGTTTTTTTTAATTGGAACACTGGGAATGGTCTTTCTGGCACTAGGCATTATACTTATGTCTGTAATTTATAAAGCAAGGGTAGATCGGTTAAACAGAAAAAAATCTGAAAGTCTTTTAAATGCTTCCTTAAATTCCGAAAAAAGAGAACGCCAACGCATAGCATCAGATTTACACGATGGTTTAAGTGGAGATTTAAGTGCCGTTAAAAACTTTATTGCTCTTTTAAATAACAAAGAAGAAGATTATTCCAAAAAAGAAATTCTGCAGGAAGTTTCTACTGTTTTAACCCATGCCCTTTCAAACGTACAAAACATCAGTTACAACCTTATGCCGCCTCTGTTAGAAAGTTACGGTTTGGTGCCTACGTTAAAAAGTTATTTCGATCGTATAAAAAAATCGAACAATATTACTATTAAACAACATTATTTCAGCGATGTTATAGAAATTCCTTCATCAGAAGCTTATGAAATATACCGCATTGTTCAGGAACTTACCACAAACATGATTAAACACGGTAATTCTCAACAAATCTCTATTTCAATAACGTTAGATCAAAATACACTGCTTTTTGAAATAACTGATGACGGTGCTGCGTTCGATTTTAATGAAAAACTTCAAAGCAGTTTAGGAATGGGTTTAAAAAACATAAGTTCCCGCATAAAACATATCGATGCAAAACTGTTACAGCAATCGGTTTCCATTGGCAATAAATTTCAAATTATTTTAAATTCAGACAATTATGTTAAGAGTAGCAATAACCGATGATCACACACTGTTCAGGAAAAGTCTGGGAATGCTGGTGAACAGCTTTGCAGGTATGCAGGTGGTATTGGAAGCAGGCAATGGTTCTGAATTACTGGAAAAACTTCAGAATAATCCGGCAGATATTTTGCTGCTTGATTTACAGATGCCCGAAATGGATGGTTTTGAAACAGCAAAACGCATAAAAGAACGCTATCCGGAAATGAAAATATTGATACTTACCCTAATGAGTGAAACAGATATTATTGATCGCGTAATAAAAATGGGCGTTAACGGATATTTTACCAAGAATACTCCGCCACATGAACTTGAAAATGCTATTTGGAATTTATCAAACGATGGTTTTTATTTTGAAGACAGTCTTTCAACGGTTATCAATAAAATTTTGAACGATACTGAAACAGAAACAACTCCGGAAGAAACGATCAATTTTACCGAACGTGAATTAGAGATCATTAAATTTACGGCTGAAGGTTTTAAAGCGCGGGAAATTGCCGAAGCGCTCTACATAAGTCCAAAAACCGTTAACAACCACAAACAGAACATTCAGAACAAATATGAGTTTGAAAGTATGATGACCGCCATTTTGTACTGTTTAAATAACCAATTAATAGATGTTGACCTTAATTCTTCTAAAAAATAGGTATTTTACCTATTGATAAAACTAACTGCTTTAAATAATTTAGCTGAAAAGTTTAGAAGTTAAAATAATACGGGACACACTATGACTTAAGGACTGTTCAATGTTTTGAACAGTCCTTTTTTTTATTGAATGAATTTCGTTTGATGTTTTTCACAAAAACTATTTCTTTGTCAATATCAGTCCTCTACCGTCCTTAATATTAATTCGTCGTCTTCGGCTATTAAAATCAACATATCTTTATTTTTTTTTCATTTGTCGGAAAATTTCTATCCCCTTATTAATTTCATTCGTTATCTCTTGCTCCATAATATACAAATCCGGATTAGATTCTATTTCCTGTTCCCAGAATGCAGCCCTTTCGGTCAATTTAACCAATCCTGAAGTGCCTGACGTACCCTTTAGTTTATGAAGAAATCCTTTAGCCGTAGTACTTTCGTAATCTGAAATAATTTTTTGCAGTTCTTGCTGAGTATTGGTTAGTTCTTGAATGACTAAGTTTATAAAGAAACCTTTAAACTCCTCATCATCACCTAGCTGCTCTTCAATCATTTTTTTATCCAAGTCATCTGAAGTATCTAAATTCGAATTCCTAGTTGTGTAATTATCAACAGCAATATTTTTCTTAATTACAGCAAACAATTCAGCCTGTCTTATAGGTTTAGGAAGAAAATCGGACATACCTGCAGACAAACATCGCTCTTTCTCGCCTACAGAATTACCTGCACTGATTCCTACTATAGGCACATCTTTATAATCAGGAAGCGTACGGATTGATCTTGTAGCTTCTATACCGTCCATAACAGGCATTTGAACATCCATTAAAATTAAATCAAAAACTGTTTCACTGCATTTCATTAATGCCTGTTTTCCATCACTAACTTCTATTAAGATAGCATTGGGTGCACTAAGCTGCATCATTTTGTTATTAAGTGCCCTGTTTACCGGATTATCATCTGCCAAAAGCACTGTCATAGGCTGTTCTATCACCATTTCTTCTATAGAAACTACCCTATCCTTTTTACCGTTATTCTGTTTAGAGTCTTTAAGAGCATATCTTAGCGTTCTATAAAGTTCATCCGATTTTATAGGTTTTAAAAGACAGTACGATTTGTCGTCTTTTCTAAATGCTGATATGAATTCATTTTCTTCAGACGAAGTATGCAGTACGATAAGTGGAATCATTTCTCCCTGAATTTTAAACAATTCCTTTATTTTTTCAATTGTCTCCAATCCCGATAACACCGGCATATGATAATCCATCAGAATCATATCGAATCGTTCTCCATTCATTAAAAGCTGAATCGCTTCTAAGCCGTTTGCCGCCGCTTCAGATTTTATATTTTTATACGCCAGCATGTGCTGTAAAATGGTTCTGTTATTCTGATTATCGTCTACAACCAATACCCTGCCTATTTCTGTCATATCATCATCATTTTCCTGCAGATCATCCTTATCATACGGAACTTCGATATCAAAATAAAAGACAGATCCTTTTTCCATTTCACTTTCAAGCATAAGGTTCGTTCCCATATACTTCAGTAGGTTATTTGAAATGGTCAATCCAAGTCCTGTTCCCCCATATTTTTTGCTTACAGAACTGTCTTCTTGCGTAAAAGCATCAAAAATGCGTTTTTGTCTTTCCTTTGGAATCCCAATACCTGTATCCCTTACAGAAAAACGTAATGTTATTTTTTCATCGTTTTGCTTTAATTTGCTTACGGCAAATTCTATTTCTCCCACTTCGGTAAATTTTACTGCATTACCCAGTAGGTTTATCAACACTTGTTTTATACGGGCTTCATCAATCCAAACCGTATTTGGAAGCCCTTGTTCTATGTTAAGTAGTAATTCCAGTCCTTTACTTTGTGCCTGATACAGTATAATGTTAACTACATGGTTTGCCAAATCGTAAACATTGTATCGATCAATAAACAACTCTAGTTTGCCTGACTCAATTTTAGAAAAGTCTAAAATATCGTTTATAATACTTAACAAGCTGTTTCCAGAATCGCTAATGTAATTAAGATACTGCACCTGCATATCTGTTAAAGGCGTTTTAAGCAGCAGATCAGAAAAACCAATTACACCATTTAACGGTGTACGTATTTCATGACTCATATTGGCAAGAAATTCAGACTTTGCCTTACTTGCTAAATCTGCTAATGTTTTTGCTTCTTTTAATTCTTGATTTATTTTTACGGAATTTGTTATATTCTGGGTTGATATCACTACTCCACCAACCGTACCGTTAGATAAATGCCAAGGAATCACCTCCCAGTTAAAATGCTGTGGCGTGCTTTCACCCGGTATTTCAAACTTCTGATTTTCATTTTTGTATGCCTGTCCTTGAAGAGCTTTAGTGTATATAGCCCTTCTTTCGTCGGGAATATTCGGATTTACTTCATATAAATTCTGTCCGATGATATCCGAACAATTGTCATGAAATTCCTGCAACCATCTTTTACTTACCGATATATAATTTAAGTTATTGTCTAGCATTGCTACTGCAGCCGGCACGTAATTTACAAAATACCGTAACATGGCTTCTTTCTTCTCAAGTTCAAGATATGTACTCTTCGACTGATCGATATCCTGAATAATTCCAAACACCCGCACACATACACCGTCTTCAAATTCAGGAATCCCTTTCACACGAACCCATATCAATGAACCGTCGTCCCTTCTTAGCCTTAGCTCTTCATCGTAAGGAAGTCCTTTTTCTACCGCACGCAAAAACAACTGCTCTATTCTTGGTTTGCTTTTTTCTTCATAGAATGCAATTGCACTATCTAAATCTGGGGTATACTGCTCCGGAACCCTGTGAATTTTTTTTGTAGAATCAGACCAGAATATCTTATTCGTTTTCAGGTTCACTTCCCACCCTCCTACACTCGCTACTTTATTTGTTTGTTCTAAAATTTTCTGGGTATAAATCAAATCCCTTTCCAATTGTATCCGCTCGGTCATGTTCAGTGCTGTACTTACCACATACTGTTTACCGTTCTCATCGGTTTCCAGCATATTGTTGTACATCCAGTAAATATCTTTTCCGGTCTTTGTACGTAGAATCATTGTTCCGGTATCTTCACCCTTTTCTATGATACGCTGCATATAATCATTTAAATTTTGCAGGTGTTGCGGCGGTACCAGTTGCTGTAATGACAAATTGCCGACATCTTCCGGTGAAAAGTCAAGTATTTCTCGCCCTTTTTCGTTCACGGCAAGAATCTTTCCATCTAGATCGTGCATACTCATAAGTCCTATCGCATTTTCAAAGAAATTTCTAAAACGGCGTTCCGAACTTTCTAGTTTTCTGTGTTCTTCAATATCATGAGTAATATTTCGGCCAAAACATATTATTTCGGTATTTTGTCTGTTAGGTTTAAAATACCATTCTATAAATAACTCTTCCTGATCATCGAGTGTTGTTATTGTTGTGGTAGTAAATCCTCCTGAATTATAAGATAACGCGTCTAATTTTTGTTGCAAATCTGTACTGTTTCCCAATACATCTGATAACTTCAAATAAACCAGTTCACTTTTACTCTTATGAAACAGAGCTTCGAATGCTGGATTTACATCTTTAAATACCTGATCATTTTTTAAGACACAAATAAGATTATTGGTAACATTAAAGATTTCAGAAAAATATTCCGCCTGAATATTCTCTCTTCTGAGAAGCAGTGTTTTAGTTACTGCCTTGCCCAGATTTTTTAAAGATACAATCTGTTTATCCGAAAGTGATTTAGGGACAAAATCTACCACACATATTGTTGCCAGTACCAACCCGTTTTCATCAACTAAAGGAACACCAGCATAAAACCTGATATTTCCATCGATTATCATTCTTTTGGATGATGTTCTTTCGTCAAGGAAGGTATCTTCAATAATAAGAACATCTCGACTCATGATAGTATACTGACAAACTGTTTCACGACGCGGAACAAAATCTACATCCATTCCAACACAGCTTTGTATACGCTGATGATCTGCCTCCATTACTCCAATGATCGCCACAGGGCAATCGGTAATCAAACATGCTGCTTCTGCAAAAATATCCAATTCAGGATCTTTTTTTAAATCCAATAATTCGTGGAGCTTTAAACTTTCAAGCCTTTGGTTTTCATTAGGCGGCATAGGGTATGTAGTCATATTACTTACAATTAATGTATCCCATAAAAGAGGGATATCTCCTGTAAAGTTATATTATTTTTTTTAAGACCTTAGAAATCTAAAAAAAATATTACATTCCGTAGCAGTTTAATCTTTTAGTATTAAATGAATGCTCAATGAGGGTTAAAAGACCCACAAAAAGAAATTCATCTTAGTGATTAAGGTAAATTCCTTTTTTGTACAGCCACATTATTTTAAACCTACTCTTTATTATTTAGGCTTAGATTATTTCTTTGTCAATACCAGCCTTTTATCATATTCCAAATTTGCAGGGTCTTTAAACACTATTTTTCCGTTTATTTGTTCTACATCGCCATAACCTTCAACCGCAGATGTTCCGGTTAGTTTAAATGCAACTTGTCTTTCAGACAAAACTCCTTCCGAAGAAAACGTATAATCTGCCAGCAGAATTCCATCTTTAATTTCGCCAACAAACGTACCCGAATTACGATCTTTTTCTTTTAAGGCATACATTAGGTTTCCGCTTGCCTTATTGTCATCAACCGTAAGTTGCAACGTTACAGTAGTACCATTTTCTTGGTAATTATACATTCCCGAAAAATCGGTTTGGTTTGAACTGCTAACAGTAGATGTAACCGGATCATTACTTTCAATCTTTTCTGTTTTTTTGGCACATCCACTTAACAGTACAATCGCACCAAAACAATATAGGATCTTTTTCATAGGATTCTTTTTAAATTAAAATTACTTTTTCAGTTTTTCACTGAATGCTTTTCTAAATTTATCAACTTTTGGTTTAATCACCAAACGACAATATGCCTGATCGGGATTATTTTCGTAATAATTCTGATGGTAATCTTCTGCCTTATAAAACTTTTTAAACGGAGTCACCTGCGTAACAACCGGTTTATCATAAGCTTTTTCTTTATTCAGCTGATCTATGTAAAATTCGGTCAGTTGTTTTTGTTCGGGATTATGATAGAAAACCGCAGAACGGTACTGCGTTCCTACATCGTTCCCTTGTCGGTTTAACTGTGTAGGATCGTGTGTTACGAAAAAAGCTTCCAATAGTTCTTTATACGAAATTACAGCAGGATCAAATACAATATTGCAGGCTTCGGCATGATTGGTATTTCCATTAGAAACCTCTTCATACGTTGGATTTTCGGTTGTTCCGCCGGTGTAACCCGATGTCACGGAAACAACACCTTCTAACTGTTTAAACTGTTCTTCCACACACCAAAAACAACCGGCCGCAAATGTAGCTGTTTCATTTTTTCCTGATGAAACCGACTGTTTTTCGGCAACAGTTTTATTTGTTGATTTTTCTTTAATGTTAGATTTAGATGTGCTTTGTCCGCACGAAGAAAACGGCAGAACAAAACAACACAAAAAGAATAAGTTAACCACATTCAGCATTTTAATACTTTTCACACATACAGCTTTTAAGGATTGATAGCTATTGTAAAGTTCGTAAAATGATGACGGATTTGTTATAAATAAATGCTAAATTACCAATTGCAGATTTTTGATTTTAATTGAATATCTTTATATAAAAAAGTATGAAAAAATCATTTTTTAAAATACTGAACAGTATCAATAAAAAGATACTGCCCAGCTATATAGATAAAGATCCTGCAAAATTAAGCAAGGTTCAGCAAGCCGTTCTGGCTTTTCGCTATTGGGTTTTGGTGCAATCTAAAGAGTAGATTACTGTAATTCTGTTACGGTGATATACGTTACACCTTCGGTATCAACCCAGGTAGATCCTGAAACAGTAATGGTTTCGCCTTCTTCGTAACGCTTATATTCACTAGCCGATTTTTGCAGATTGATTCTGCTTATGGTAGCGTTGTACATTTTTTTGTCGGTAGCCTGTAGCTCCGCTGTGTAACCGTCTTTTCCGTTTGTTATGGCAGTTATCTTGCCTGTAACTGTTACGTTTTCCTGATTTTGTTCGGTTGTTTCTACCTTGTTTTTCTTACACACACAACCGGTAGTAACCAATGTTGTAACGGTAAAAAGTGCTAAAACTAAATTTTTCATAGTAATTATTTATTTATTGAATATTCTAAATGAAGTAACGGATACGGTTTTCCCATACCGTCGGTTTCAGAGTAACCTTTTTGTTGATATCCCTGTTTTAAATAAAAGTTGACCGCCTGCGTATTTTGTTCGTTTACATCAACCTTATAAACCTGCAATGTGTTAATAATATAATCAAGGGCGAATTTACCAAAGCCATTGCCTCTACTTTCGGCATCAACAAACAGCATTTCCAGATTATCATCGGAAACTGAAAAGAATACTGGAATAATTCCATCATTTTCCATCACAAAAACATTCAATTGCGGTAGAAATTCGGTAGGAATCAATTTTTTAAACAGTTCAAAATCTTCTTGTTTCAGAAAATCATGTGTTGCTTTAACCGAACTTTCCCAAATTTCCATAATTCGAGGATAATCTTTTGTATCGGCTTTTCTAATTTTCATACTATTAAAATCAACCCTCAAAAATATAAAATATACGTAACCAATTCCCATAATAATTTCGTAAATTCATATTGATTATTTCGAATGTGATTTTTATGTTCGATCTAAATAATTTGCCATGAAAAGAAGAAACGTATTACTAACAGCTGCCGTTATAGTAATTGCAGGTGTTACCGGATT
>Ga0308157_10001473_pt1 | contig 48017 bp, 40 predicted proteins | sample PhyBR1_FD_201035 | JGI IMG/M metagenome (GOLD analysis project Ga0308157, IMG submission 201035) | Phyllosphere microbial communities from UC Gill Tract Community Farm, Albany, California, United States - DLSLB.R1 | ecosystem: Host-associated > Plants > Phyllosphere > Unclassified | place: USA... | reverse complement strand
GGGAGGTTACCAAAGTGCCGCACCAAGCTCAGCATGTACGAGCCGTGGTGTTGCAGCGAACCCAGGTCGAGGCGGGCGGGTGTGTCGGCCGGGCTGTGGTAGTAGGGGTGGCCATCGGCAAAGGCAAACCCTAGCCCGGCAATGCCCGCCTGGCGCAGCGGCGTAAAATCGGTGCTGTTGGGCAGGTACCGGTACACCTCGTAAAATAGCGACGAGGCGATGGGGTAGGGCGCGGCGCGGGCGTACTCGCGCATCACCCAGCCATTCTGCGAATTGACTTCGAAAGTGAGGCTAGGGCCGGCGTTGCCGCGCCCCTCAAAGTTGAGGGCCACGCCCACCTCGCGGCGCAGGCGGGCCGTGTCGGCGGCGTAGGCGCGGACGCCCAGCAGGCCGGCCTCCTCGCCATCGGTGAAGAGCCAGATAACGTCGTTTTGCAACGCCGGGCCGGCGCGCAGGGCCCGAATGGTTTCGAGCATGGCGGCCACGCCCGCGCCGTCGTCGCCGGCGCCGGCGCCGGGGGCGTGGGGCTGCGAGTCGTAATGGGCCAGCACCAGCACGGCCCGGCCGCCGGGCTGCCGGCCCGGTAGGCGGGCCACCACATTTTGCACCCTGGCCGCCACCAGCGGGCCTTGCTCGTTCACGACCAGGCTCATGTCCTGCACGCTGGGGTCCAGGCCCAGGTCGCGGCAGCGGCTGAGGAGGTAGTCGCGCACCTGGGCCTGGGCAGCCGAGCCAAGTGGGTGAGGCTGGCTGGCCAGGGCCACCACATCGGGCCGGGCGCGGTAGGCCGAAAACTCGGTGGCAGGGGCCGTGGCCGGCACCGGGCGCGGCGGCTGCACCAGCCACGCGGCTAGCCCCGCCACCAGCAGCAACCCCAGCAGCGGCAGCCAGCGAAAGAAAGCGTGATTCATATAGTATTACCAGGAAAGCCGACGAGGCGCCCCGGTGGCGCCGCCCGCCGCAAGGTATTCAGCGCCAGCCAGACTACAGCCGCTCAGGGTTGGGCTTGGGAACTGGCTGGCCGGCTGGCGGGCTAGCCAGCCGCGGCCTGGGGCGGCCAGGGCGTGGGCGTGTGCTGCACCAGGGGCCAGAGGTCTTTCTTGCCGGTGTAGTGCAGAAAAATGCGGGCCGTGGTCACCACATCCTTCTCGCAGTAGGTTACGATGCGGGCCAGGTCTTTGTCCTGCCAGTACACCTGCGCCACCTGCGCGCCGTCGATGTCATCTTTGGGCGACGGGATGCCGAATACGCCCGCCAGCAGGGGCAGCGAAATATGGCCCTTGTTGTCGCCAAACTTCCAGAGGTCCATCGTGTCGAGCAGGTGGGGCAGGTCCCAGGGCTTGTGGCCAGCCACGTCGAGCATGGGCGGAATCTCCTGCCCGCAGATGAGCATGCGCCGCCCCAGGTAGCCGTAGTCGAACTCGCGGCCGTTGTGGGCGCAGAGGAAGCTGCCGTCGGGGCCGGCGGTTTCGAGCTTGTTGTAGCGGGCGGGGCCGTAGGGCGCGTAGCGCTGCAAGAACTGCCCGAAGCTGCGCAGCACCGCGCACTCGTCGTCGTCGGCAAAGGACTTGGTGCGAAACTCCAGCGTATCGTCCTTCAGCATTCTAAAGTAGCCCACCGAGATGCACACCACCTTGCCAAACTCGGCGTAGAGGCCGCCGTTGGCGAAGAGCTCGGCGTGGGTTTGGCCGGCGGCCAGCTCCTTGGCGTGGCGCTTGTCGCAGAATTTCTGCCACAGTGGCTGGTGGGCGGCGGGCAGCTCGGCGTGGGTGGCGTGGCCGGGCACGGTTTCGATGTCAACGAAGAACACGCGGGTGAGCTCGACGTGGCGCAGGATGTTCATAAATAGTAATAGGTAGGTAGCCCAAAGCTACACCAGCAGCGGCGAGCGCCCGCGCGGCCCGGCGCCCTGTTTTTGCCCCATGCTGTTTTAGTTCGGTCTGCCCAGCGCCTTGCTTTTGCCGGGTGTGGTGCCCGGCGCGGCGGCGGGGTGGCTGGGGGCGCGGGTGTGGCGGCGTGGCACCGGGCCCGCTACTCTGCTGGCGCTGCTCATACCGATGCCCACGCTCAGTATCGGGCAGTGGGTGCCGAGCTTCGCGGGTTGGTGCGCCCGCCGCGATGGCCACTCCCCGGCCTGTTCTACGGGCCCTTGCCGCCCGGCCTGCTACCGCTACTTTCGCAGCCTCACCAGCTAGGAATTCAGGCTGCGCGGGCACTCCTGGCGCGGTGGCGCGCCCCAAATTATAAGTTGGGACGTCCCGGATAATGACTTGGCGCGCTGGGTGCTGCGGGGTAGGGGGCCTTTGGGCTAGTCATTTCACGGCCCGAGCCATGCTTCGCGAACTGGTAATGCCCCGCCCCGCGGGGCGCTGTAACGTTGGGCCTCGCCGACCGGTAACCGGGGCGCTGCTTCAGAAATTCTTCAGACCAGCAAGCAACCACCGCTCGTTTTCCCGCATCACTAGGCCGACCAACGCCACCTTTACCTTAATACCTATGAAAAACACTACTTATTGGCTGCTAGGGCTATTGGCCGTGCCGATAGCCACACTGGCTCAGGCGCCGGCTGCTGCGCCGGCCGCAGCGGCCACCGGCTCGCTCACCGGCACGGTGCTCGACTCGCTGGGCCGCCAGCCGGTAGCCTACGCCACGGTGGTGCTGCTGCCGGCCACCGGCGACAAGCCCCTCACGGGCGTGGCGGCCGACGACCAGGGCAAGTTTGCGCTGACCAAGCTGGCAGCGGGCACTTTTCGGGTGCGGGCCACCTACGTGGGCTACGGAGCGCGCACCCGCACCGTAACGGTGGGCACTGGCCCCACGGCGCTGGGCGCGCTGCTGCTGCCCGCCGCCGCCCAGGCCCTAGGCGAGGCCGTTATCATCGGCACCAAGCCGGTGGTGGAGGTGAAGGCCGACCGCCTCATCTACAACGCCGAGCAGGACGTGAGCAACGCCGGCGGCACCGCCCAGGACGTGCTGCGCAAGGCCCCGCTGCTGGCCGTGGACGGCGACGGCAACGTGAAGATGCGGGGCTCTAGTAATTTTAAGGTGCTGGTGAACAACAAGCCTTCGCCCACGCTGGCCCGCAACCTGGCCGAGGCGCTCAAGAGCATTCCGGCCGAGCAGATTAAGAGCGTCGAAATCATCACCACACCCTCGGCCAAATATGATGGCGAGGGCACGGCCGGCATCATCAACATTGTGCTGAAGAAGGGCGTGGACCAGGGCGTAAACGGCCGCCTGAGTGTGGCGAGCGGCAACCGCAATAGCAACTTCAACTCGGCCCTGAACTTCAAGAAAGGCAAAGTGGGCTTCACCTCGTCGGCCAGCGCCGGGGCCTGGTATAGCCCCGGGCAGTCGAGCCGCGAGCGCATCGGCTACGCGGGGGCCGTGCCCGACACGCTGCGCCAAAACTCAGACAACCACAACCTCGGCGGCTGGTACTACGGCACGGTGGGCCTCGACTACGACCCCGCCGAGCACCACAGCATCTCGCTGGCCGGCTCGCTGAACGGCTACGGCGGCAACTCGACCCAGGACCTGATAAACCGCTATACCAACGTGAACCCGGCGGCCAACCAGCTCTTTACCCGCGCCACCAAAAGCCTGTACAGCGGGCTGAACGTGGAGGGCACCGGCACCTACACCCGCACCTTTGCCACGGCCCGCAAGGAGTGGAGCGTGCTAGGGCAGTACGCGCTCAACAACGGCACCTTCGGCTACGACTTTGACCAGTACAACAACTCCTACACGGCCCTGGAGCAGAGCCAGGCCAGCTACCGCGAGCGCAGCCGGGGCCGCACGCCGGGCCACGAGGTCACGTTCCAGACCGATTTTACGCAGCCCTTCGGCGACAAGCGCACCCTGGAGCTGGGGTTGAAAGCCATTTTCCGGCGCACAGGCTCGGAGGCTACCGTGGACACCTTGCGCACGCTCTACGGCCCTAGCCTGGCGCCCGACGGCCGCCGCGTGACGGACTTTAGCTACGCCCAAAACGTGCAGGCGGCCTACGCCATCTACTCCTTCAGCGCGGGTAAAAAGCTAACGGCTAGCCTCGGCACCCGCCTCGAGCGCACCGATGTGCAGGCTCGCTTCGGCCCCGGCAGCCCCGAAGTATCGTTGCCCAGCTACCTCTCGCTGCTGCCCAACGGCAGCGCCCGCTACGCCTTTACCGACGCCACCAGCCTGCGCTTTGCCTATAGCCGGCGCATCACGCGGCCGTTTATCGACTACCTTAACCCCTTCGTGGACCGCTCCGATGCTAAGAATATTTCCTTCGGCAACCCGCTGCTGAGCCCCGAGTTCACTGACTCGTACGAGCTGGCTTACAGCACCACCCTCAAGACCACGACGCTGAACGCGGCCCTCTCGGTGCGCCACACCGGCAACGCCATCGAGTCGATTCGCTACCTCACCACCAACCCCACGCCCCCCGTGCCGCTACCCGCCAGCGTGACGCCCGACGCCAGCGTGACGGCCCAAACCTTCGCCAACGTGGCGGCCAACACCTTCTATCAGTTCAACGTCTTTCTCTCGGCCAAGCCCACGCCCAAGTGGGACCTCAGCGCCGGGCCCGATGTGCAGTACGTGGTGCGCAGCTCGCCGGCGCTGGGCATCGAGCGGCGCGGCTTCGCGGCGGGCATCAACGTCAATACCTCATACAAGCTCAACAAGGGCTTCACGGTGCAGGGCTTCGCCTTTGCCAGCACGCCCATGCCCGACATCCAGGGCACCGGCCCGGCCAACCTCTACTATCAGCTAGGGGCCAAGAAAACGCTGCTGGGTGAGAAGGCCGACCTGACCCTTAACTTCGGCAGCCCCTTCAACCGCTACTGGCCCTACCGCAACACCACCACCACGGCGCTCTTTACCGAGCGCAGCGAATATCGGGCCTACCAGCGCTCGTTCCGGCTCAGCTTCAGCTACCGGTTCGGCCAGGCCGGCCAGACCAAGCAGCGCAAGGCCATCCAGAACGACGATACCAAGGGCGGCGGCAGCAAGCAGGGCGGCTAGGGCCCTGCCTGCGCCTAAGCTGCCCGCCGGGCCTGGCGGCCCGCGCCGCGCCAACTTTTTAGCGGGCGCCGTGCAACCATAAGCCGGGTTATCCCACTCTTAGGCAAGAGAAAGAGGATGAAGAATCCTCGAGCTATGAAAGCAGAAAGACCGGCCTCGCCTTGCGGAGCCGGTCTTTTTAGTGCCCGGGCGGGCCAACTGCGGCCTTTCTGCTTTCTTTGCGCCGAACCCTGCGGGCCGCTATGATTCTTCAGTATATGTTTCGGGCAGCGGTGCTGCTGCTGGCGCCGGTGTGCTACCTCTACCTGCGGGTGCTCACGGGGCAGCCGGGGCGCCGGCGGCTGGCTTGGCAGACGCTGCTGCTGGGGCTGGGCCACATCGGGCTGTTTGCGGGCGTGGCCCTGCTCGACCTGGGCTACCGGCACGGCGTGGCCGCCGCACAGTTTGGGCCGCCCGGCCCGGTGGCCGAGGTGTTGCGCCGGGTGCTGGCCCCGCTAGCGTTGGTTTGCTACGTGCTGCTGCTGCTCTAAGGCCTCAAAGCCCTGGATGACCACCGCCGCCACCACTGGGCCAGTGGGGCGGCCAGCCGCCCGCGCCGCGCTGGGCCACGGCGCCCGCTACTGGTGGTGCTGCTAAGCTTCGGCCAGGGCCTGAGCTTCGTGGCGCTCGATGCGTGGTTCGGGCCGTTCGCTTATTCTGAGCTGCGGTATGCGTTTGGGGTGCGCTGCGGGCTGGTACTTGGGCTTGCAGCCCCACCACGGCCCAGCTAAGCGCGACGCCCCTAGCCGCCGCGCCCCAGCCGGCCGCGCTGCCTGCCGAGTTGCTGCCCTGGCGCGCCCGGTTGCGCGCCCTCATGGCCGACGAGCGCCCCTGGCTAGCCCCCGAGCTTACGCTGGCCGAGCTGGCCCAGCGCCTGCGCCTGCACCCTGCCCAGCTTTCCCGGCTCATCAATCTGGGCTGCGGCCAAAGCTTCAGCGACTTTGTGAATGGCTACCGAGTAGCGCAAGCTCGCCGACCCACGCTTTGCGCACTACTCGCTGCTGGGCGTGGCGCTGGAAAGCAGAGTCAATTCGAAATCAACGTTTAACCGCGTGTTCAAGAAGCTTACCGGCCAGGTGCCCCGCGAGCTGGCCCGGCCCAAACTATAACCCAAGACGGCCCAATTAGCTAACTTGAAGCGTGGGCCGTAGGCGGCTGGCATACTTTTGCCCTGGTGCTGAGGCTAGCTGCCATTTGCCTGACAAGGCAGGGGTGAGGCCACCCAGATTGCACCCTAAATCCTAAGCCGCGCCGCTATGAAAACATTGCTTTTTGCTTTTTCGCTGGCTAGCCTAACCCTCGGCGCGCCGGCCGAGGCTAGCGCCCAAGCCGCCGTGGGCGATGGCCTGCGCGGCGATTACTACGACGGCCTCAACTTCGAGCATCTTATCGGCACGCGGCGCGACGCGCTCATCGACTTTTTCTGGCGCGGCGAAAAACCCCTCAGCGGAGTGCCCGCCGAGCAGTTTACCGTGCGCTGGACGGGCTGGCTGGTGCCGCCCGTGACGGGCCATTACGTGCTGCACCTGGCCGTAGACGATGGGGCCCGGCTGTGGCTCGACGGCAAGCAGCTGCTGGATGAATGGCGCGGCCAGCCACTGGGCTACTACGACGTGCCCCTGGATTTGCAGGCCGGCCGGCCCTACCGCCTGCGCCTCGACTACTGCCAATATTCGCTTGATGCCACGGCCCGCCTCTTCTGGGAGCGGCCCAAGAAAACGGAGCCGTTACTCACCTCCTCGTGGCACAACCTCTGGGGTATGACGGAGCAGATACCCACCTTTGCCAGCCGCTTCCAGGAGGTTATTCCGACCCGGTATCTATTTAGCCGCCCGCCAGTGCCGCCCAAGCTGTCCGTAGACCTGAGCCCTGTACTGGTTGTGAGTGGCCGGCCGATGCTGCTCACTGCCGCACCCCCGGCCGCCAGCGGCCCACCGCCCACCGAGCGGCGGGTAGCTGCCAAAGCCAAGCTGCCGGTTTCTCGCCCACTCACTAGGGTCAACAAAAAGCCTAAAAGCCCGCCGGCTACCCCGCGTGCGGAAGTAATAGCTGCGCAACTGCTGCGCGGCCAGGCTATTACTGCGCGGGCGCTCTACTTCGAGCAGGGCCAGGTACTGTTGCTGCCCGCTGTGCGGGCTAGCCTCGATACGCTGGCCCAGGTGCTCACGCGCTACCCCGCGCTACGCCTGGAAGTGCAGGGCCACACCGATAACCAAGGCGACCCCACGGTCAACCAGCAGCTTTCTATGCGGCGCGCCGAGGCTGTGTGTCAGTATCTGAGTACCAGGGGCGTAGCGCTCACCCGCCTGAACCCGCTAGGCCTCGGCGGTACCCAACCCGTAGCTGATAACAACTTGCCCGCCGAGCGCCCCCGCAATCGCCGCGTGGTGCTGCGGCCCTTGCCCTAGCCGGGCATTGGCGAGCCAGCCGACAACGCAAAAAGGCCGGTTCCGCACTGCGGAACCGGCCTTTTCTAATCTGCTACTTATTACTTCGTTTCGCCGTTCTCAGGCTCCGAAGGCTTCTCCGCCGGCCGCTCGTCGCTGGCCAGGTTAGGTGCTTCGTCGCTCTTGGCGATGGTGAAGAACAGCTCATCCTTGCCGTCCTCGTAGTCGGCGGTGATGATGTCGCCGTGCAACAACTGGGCTTTCAGGATTTCCTCGGCAATCGGGTCTTCGATGTACTTCTGAATGGCCCGGTTCAGCGGACGTGCGCCGTACTTGGGGTCGTAGCCTTTGTCAGCCACAAAATCCTTGGCTTTCTCGGTCAGCTCCACGCGGTAGCCCAGCGTGAGAATACGGCCGAGCAGCTTGCTGAGGCTGATATCGATAATCTTATGAATATCCTTTTTCTCCAGCGAGTTGAAGACCACCACATCGTCCAAACGGTTGAGGAATTCGGGCGAGAACGTTTTCTTCAGGGCGTTGGTAATCGTGCCCTTCGTAATCTCGTCCATGTTCTCGTTGCGGGCCTTCGTGCCGAAGCCGATGCCAGCGCCGAAGTCGGCCAAGTCACGTGCCCCGATGTTCGAGGTCATGATGATGATGGTGTTCCGGAAGTCCACCTTACGGCCCAGGCCGTCGGTCAGGATACCGTCGTCCAGCACTTGCAACAGCAGGTTGTATACGTCCGGGTGCGCCTTCTCAATCTCGTCGAGCAGGATAACCGAGTACGGCTTGCGGCGGATTTTCTCCGTCAGCTGGCCGCCCTCTTCGTAACCCACGTAGCCGGGAGGCGCGCCAACCAGGCGCGATACACTGAATTTCTCCATGTACTCCGACATGTCCACGCGCACCAGCGCATCTTCCTTGTCGAAGAGATAGGTAGCCAATACCTTGGCTAGCTCCGTCTTACCCACGCCGGTTGGGCCGAGGAACACGAACGAGCCAATTGGCTTCTTCGGGTCTTTCAGGCCTACGCGGGTGCGCTGGATAGCCTTCACGAGCTGGGCAATAGCCTTGTCCTGGCCGATTACTTTACCCTTCAGCTCCTGACCCATGTTCAGCAATTTCTCGCCTTCGTTCTGAGCCACGCGGTTCACGGGGATGCCGGTCATCATAGCGATTACCTCGGCCACGTTCTCCTCTTTCACCGTGTAGCGCTTCTTCTTGGTCTCATCTTCCCACGACTTCTTAGCCGTTTCGAGCTGCTCCAATAGCTTCTTCTCGGTGTCGCGGAGCTTGGCAGCCTCCTCGTATTTCTGCGATTTCACCACGCGGTTTTTCTCGCCTTTGATGGTCTCAATCTGCTCTTCGAGCTTCAAGATGTCCTCAGGCACCACAATGTTGTTGATGTGCACGCGGGCGCCAGCCTCGTCCAAGATGTCAATGGCTTTGTCTGGCAGGAAGCGGTCGCTCATATAACGGTCGCTCAGCTTCACGCACTGCTCAATGGCCTTATCGGTGTACACCACGTGGTGGTGGTCCTGATACTTGTCCTTGATGTTGTGCAGAATCTCGATGGTTTCCTCGGGCGTGGTGGGGTCCACCATTACCATCTGGAAACGACGGGCTAGCGCGCCATCTTTCTCAATGTACTGGCGATACTCGTCCAGCGTGGTGGCGCCGATGCATTGAATCTCGCCGCGAGCCAAAGCCGGCTTGAACATGTTGCTGGCATCCAGCGAGCCACTAGCCCCGCCAGCGCCCACAATCGTGTGCAGCTCGTCAATGAACAGAATCACGTCGGGCGACTTTTCCAGCTCGTTCATCACGGCCTTCATGCGCTCTTCAAACTGGCCCCGGTACTTGGTGCCAGCCACCAGCGACGCCAGGTCGAGGGTCACTACGCGCTTGTTGAACAGCACGCGGCTTACCTTCTTCTGGATGATACGCAGGGCTAGGCCTTCAGCAATAGCCGTTTTACCAACGCCCGGCTCACCGATGAGAATCGGGTTGTTCTTTTTGCGGCGGCTCAGTACCTGGGCCACGCGCTCAATCTCTTTTTCACGGCCCACAATGGGGTCGAGCTTGTCTTCTTCGGCTAGCTTGGTAAGGTCGCGGCCGAAGTTATCGAGCACCGGAGTGCGCGATTTCTCGCCGGCCCGCTTAGCACCAGCGCCAGCAGCACCACCTTGGGCACCCTGGCCGCGGCCAGCACCGCCTTGGCCTTGGCCAAAGAGGCGGTCATCATCGTCGTCAGCCTCCGGACCAGCTTTGGGGCTAGTGTTCGGAGCGGCGCCGTGGTAGTCGAGCGAGTCGCGCACGGTTTCGTAGTTCACGTTGAATTTGGAAAGAATTTGAGAAGAAATGTTGTCCTCGTCGCGTAGAATCGAGAGGAGCAGGTGCTCGGTGCCAATGATTTCCGACTTGAAAATCTTGGCTTCGAGGTAGGTGATTTTCAGCACCTTCTCGGTCTGCTTGGTCAGCGGAATCGAGCCAGTAATGCTGGTGCCCTGGGTAGAGGCCGTGTTGCGCGTGGCTTGCTCTAGGGCAAACTTCAGCTCATCGGTGGCCACACCCAGCTTCTTGAGCAAGCCGAGGGCCGTGCCTTCGCCCTCGCGAATCATGCCCAGCAGCAGGTGCTCGGTGCCGATATAATCGTGGCCGAGCCGGATGGCCTCCTCCCGGCTCAAGGAAATAACCTCCTTGACGCGGTTTGAAAATTTAGCTTCCATGCAAGCAAGATAAAATAAAGACGCAGATAGTAGCTGTACCGAAAACGGCCCGAATAGTTGCGCTACACCAATACGTAAAGTAAAGCGGATTATAAGAAAAACAAGCGCCTGCGAACGAAGGTTCGGACAAATTGAAATTGGCTAAGCGCTCGTCCTACAAAAACTGTCCGGCGGCTGGCCCTTGCATAAACAACAAATCCAGCACGCTTAAACCCGGTACAAATGCGGTACCAAATACCTGCGGGTAGGGTCGTTGCGACGGACTGTCAGGCTCGGCCTCCGCTAGGGTGCTTTTGGGTGTCAGGAAGTCGCGCCGGTCGAGTAGGGTAGAGGCTAGGCTAGCTGGCTCTATATACTCGCTCGTGCGTTCAAGGGCCAGCGGCCAGCGCAGGCACCGTAGTAATAACTGCAAAAAAGCGGAATTCAATTCCCAAAGCCGCGCTGGTTTCTGGGCGTAAATATCCTGCAAGTAATCAGCGTAGTATCCAAAGTACGGCGAGGCGCCGTAGGCAGTTTGCAGCGTGCGAAAATGGCGGTGCATCCAATTCTGGCGGTAGTCGATTTCAATCTCACTGGTGCGAATTTTTTCGGAGCGCGCACCATCTACTACTGGCACCGTGAGGGGCTGCGGCCCCTGCGCTGTGAGGATAAGGGCGCGGTTGCGATACGTCTGCTTGTGGTAGTGCTCGTGGGCGTCGAGCAGCAGCTGGTCGGCAGTTAGTAATTGCTGGAAATAGGGAATTGAGGGCAGGTAATGCAGCTCGGACAAGACAACGGACATGGCCGCAAGGTAGCCGCCCGGCACGGTAATGGCCTTGGCGCTAGCCTACCGCTTATTTTTGTCTTTATGCGCGTCCTTCCCATCTCCCTCTCGCTGGCCCTGGCGGCTACGCTCAGTGCTCAGGCCGGCCCGCCGCAGCTCATTTTGCAAGTAGCGAAATTTCGCAACCTCGACCAAGTGCAGAAGGGCGGCGAAGTGGAAATTTCCGTGGTGGTGCCCACCCAGCCGCTCACCTACCGGCAGCGAGCGCCCAAGTCGTTTCAGTCGTCGGCGGTGGTCGATTTGGATTTGCTAAAAGCCGATGGTACGTCGGCCTGGCACGAAACGGTGACGCTGAAGCCACCCGTGCTCAGCGACACCACCATTGCCATCAAAAACCCGCTGAGCTTTCTCAAGCGCGTGACTGTGCCCGATGGCACTTACACACTGCGCGGCCGCATCCGCGACCAGTACAGGAGCGCCAACGGTGAAACCACCGTGGAGCAGCAGCTAGTAGTGGCCGCGCCCACCGCGCCCGCCTTCAGCGACCTTGTGTTTCTGGCTAGGCCCGCCGCCAAGGCCAGCGGTGAAAGCGTCTTCAACCGCGGCGGCTACCTGCTCACGCGGGCGGGCGGCGGCTACTACGGCCGCGGCACCGACAACGTGTTCTTCTACACCGAGTTGAACGCTGTGCCTGAGGGCCGTAAAATAAGCCTGCACTACCACCTGGCTGCCGAAGACGGCACCGCCGCCGATGCCGACGCGCCGCTGGTAACCACGCAGGGCGGCCGGCCCACGGCCGTAGTAGGCCAGCTGCCGCTCGGCCCCATTCTGGCCGGCCCCTTCACGCTCACCATCGAAGCCCGCGACGCAGCCACCAAGAAAGTGCTGGCCACCCAGCGCCAGACGGGCGAGCGCAGCCTCACCGAATACGCCCCCGCCGGGGCCGGCGTGCCCCGATGAGCATTCGTTTGGCCGTGCCGTGGTACTACCGCCCGCTCGCCTGGCCGCTGCTGGCGCTGGCGCACTTGCCACTGGCCGTGCTACATGGGCTAGCGGGCTTTATTTATCTGCTGCTGCGCTACGTGGTGCGCTATCGCTGGGGCGTGGTGCAGGAAAATCTGCGGAATTCTTTTCCCGAAAAAAGCGCGGCCGAAGTCGAGCGTATTGGGTACCAGTTTTACTGGCATTTTGCGCAGGTAGTGGTGGAGATTCTTAAGCTGGCGGCCATCTCGCCGCAGGAGTTGCAGCGCCGGCTGCGCTTCGTCAACCCGGAATTGATGACGCGGCATTTCGCCGAAAACCGCACGGTGCTCTCGCTAGGGTCGCACCGGGGCAACTGGGAGTGGATACTCTCGGGCGCCGCGCTGGAGTTTCCGAGCCGGGCGGCGGGGGTGTATAAACCACTCACCAATAGATTCTTCGAGTATTTTATGCGGCGGCTGCGCACCCGGCTAGGGGCCGATGCCGTGCCCATGCTCGGCACCCTGCGCTACCTGGTGCAGCACCGCGGCGAGGGCCGCACGCTCAGCCTGCTCACCGACCAGGCCGCCGGCCCCGACGACCGCCCCTACTGGACCAGCTTCTTGCACCAGGCCGCCGGCTTCTACACCAGCGCCGACCGGCTGGCCCAGCAGCTCGACTGCGCGGTGCTCTACGTGGGCATCCGGCGCGTGCGACGCGGCTACTACGAGGTAAAATTCACCGAGCTACCCGATGGCCGGGCCGTGGCAGCCGGCGCCAACTCGACCGATGAGACTCAGCGCTTTCCGGCCACGGAGGCGTTTATTCGGCAGTTGGAAGCCGACATTCGGGCTACGCCCGAGCAATACCTCTGGACGCACCGCCGCTGGAAGCACAAGCGGCCAGTTACCGACTAAAAAGGCCGCCCTGCATTTCGCAGGACGGCCTTTTTTTGTATGCGTAGCGGATACCAGGCGCTAGCCCTACAGAAACTGCTCGATGTCGCCCAAGCCTTCGCGCACGAGGTCGAAGTCGTCCTTGGTGCAGTCGATGATGGTGCTGGGCACGTTGCCACCGAAGCCACCGTCAATAACGAGGTCTACGAGCGAGCGGTATTTTTCAAAAATCAGGTCGGGGTCAGTCACGTATTCCTCCAGGGTTTCCTCGCTTTCGCGTACCGACGTGCTCACGATGGGCGTGCCGAATTCTTTGACAATCTGACGCACAATCTGGTTGTCGGGCACCCGGATGCCCACCGTGCTGCGCTTCACGCCGCCGTAGCGCGGGGCGTTGGGGCTAGCCTCAAAGATGAACGTAAACGGGCCAGGCAGGGCTTTTTTAATTACCTTAAACACCGGCGTGGTGATGCCGTGCGCGTAGTCGCTGATGTGCGATAAATCGTGGCAGATAAAGCTAAGGTTGGCTTTCTCAGGCTTCAGGCCTTTGATACGGCAGAGCTTTTCAACAGCTTTCGCGTTGTTGATGTCGCAGCCAATGCCATAAACCGTATCGGTGGGGTAAATAATAAGTCCGCCTTTGCGCAGCACTTCCACTACTTGCAGAATGCGGTTTTGGGGCGGGTTATCGGGATGGATGCGGAGCAGGGTGGCGGCCATAGGGCAGAAAAACAGCTAATGAAACGGAGGGGGCCAGCCGGGGCGGCCCGTAAATGGCGCGAAAGGTACTACGGCGGGCGCTTTTGCCTAGCCCACCCGCGTCTAATTGGGGGTTATAAGCAAAACTGCCGCCAGTTGTTTAAAGTAGCGACGTCGGTAGGGCGGGGCGGAGTTAATTTTGAAGCTCTTATTCCCTGCTCCATGTCTGAACCTGTCAAAAAGTCCGCTGTCGAGTACCGGGCCGATTCCATCAAGCGCCGCAACCGCTTTGCCACCGTAAGCGTGATTACGGGCCTTATTCTGGTGTGCTTCTCGTACTATTTCTTCCAGATTTTTTACACCACCAATATTGACACCCGCGACAAGCCCGCGTACGCCTACATCCACAAGGGTGACAATTGGCAGAAGGCCCTAGTGGCCGTGGAGGCCGTGCGGGCCGAGGGCGAAAAAGTGGTTATCGACCCGCTGTCGCTGCACTTCGTGGGCAAGCTGATGGGCTACAACAAGCCCGGCGCCGTGAAACCCGGCCGCTACGAGCTGCGGACTGGCATGACCAACCGCCAGGTAATCAACCTGCTGAAGTCGGGCCGCCAAACGCCGCTCAAGCTCACGTTCACCAACGTGCGTCTGCGCCGGGAGCTCGCCACCAAGCTCAGCAAGCAAATCGATGCCAAGCCCCGCCAGATTGACTCGCTGCTCAGCAGCCCCAGCTACACCAAAAGCCTGGGCTTCGACACCACCACGGTGCTCTCGATGTTCATCCCCAACACCTACGAACTGTACTGGAATACCTCGGCTCAAAACCTCATGCAGCGCATGAAAACGGAATACGAGAAATTCTGGAAGCCTGCCCGCGACGAAGCCCGCCAGAAGCTGGGGCTCACTAGGGTGCAGGTGAGCACCCTAGCCAGCATCGTGGAAGCCGAGCAGCAGCAGCACGCCGACGAGCGCCCCCGCATTGCGGGCGTGTACCTCAATCGCCTCAAGCGCGGCATGAAGCTGCAGGCCGACCCCACCGTGGTATACGCCAACCACGACTTCGGTATCAAGCGCGTGCTCAACGTGCACCTGCGCAAAGATTCGCCCTACAACACCTATATGTACGGTGGCCTGCCGCCCGGCCCCATCAACCTGCCCAGCATCGCCAGCCTCGACGCCGTGCTGCACCCCGAAGACAACGATTACCTCTACTTCTGTGCCAAGGAGGATTTCAGCGGCTACCACGCCTTTGCCACCAACGAGCAGCAGCACCTGGCCAATGCCCGCCGCTACCAGGCGGCGCTTACGCGGGCGGGGATTCGGTAGCGCTGGCTAGGCTATGGATACCCACCGGCTATCTGCCGAAGCGTTCAACGATACGTTTCAGGCTCCTATGCAAGACGTTACGACGACGGCTGAGCAAATACTGGATATCTGGCCCTACGTCGATGCCATTCCGCAGGCTGATACAGAGGGGTTTGAGCTTGCCGATGTAGCGTACGTTTACCTGAACCCAAATGGGCGCTATGAGCACGTTTTGATTGCCACGGAAGATAAAAACGTATTTTTTGTTATTGTTATTGACGTGAAACAAGTGAAAATTCACGGCTACCACCTGCTAAATCTGGTTGAGCTTTACGGCCTAGCTGAGGAAACTGACTAAACCATGTACCAGTCCGACATCCAAATCCGCGTGCGCTACGCCGAAACCGACCAAATGGGCTACGTCTACCACGGCAACTACGCGGCGTACTTCGAGGTGGCCCGCACCGAGTCGTTTCGGGAGCTGGGCATTCGGTATAAAGACCTGGAAGCGCAGGGGGTGGGTATGCCGGTGGGTGAGCTGCACACCCGCTTTCGCCGCCCCGCCCGCTACGATGACCTGCTGACCATCAGGGTAATGCTGCGCGAATTAGCCGAAGGTTCGCGGGTGAAATTCGAATACGAAATTCGCAACGAAGCTAGCGAGCTGCTCACCGAAGGCTACACCCTGATGGTTTTCGTGAGCACGTCGAACGGCCGCCCCGTCCCCATTCCCGATAGCGTGCGCGAAAAGCTAGCCCCGTATTTCACCGAAGGGGAGGGCGATAGTCCGCTAGGCCCCGGCCGCGCCACGCCCGGTGATGCCCCAGCCCCGGCCGCTTTCGGTAAATGAGGGTTTAAGGTGAAAGTGTGTTGAATGTGGAAATGTGAAAAAGAGCAAGTCCGCTAGAATTTTCTATTCATTTTACACATTTCTACATTCAACACACTTTTACAGCAGTAACTATGCACGCTCCCCCCGCTCGCCGCCGCGCCATGCTGCCCGATGTGCGCCGCCATCGCGCCTACCGCACGCTACTCGCGTGGGGCAAGCGCCAGCGGATGCGCGGCGGCCGCATTTCGGTGTACGACGTGGGCGAGCGGGTATTGCACGAGCTGCGCCTCGACTCGCTCGAAAAGCGCGCCGCCTACATGGCCTTCAACCTCACGCTGGCCCTGTTTCCGACCATCATTTTCCTGTTCACGCTTATCCCGTACATTCCGGTGCCTAACCTGGATGTGGATATTCTGCAGTTTCTGGCCGACATTATGCCTCACGAGCTGTACTCGGCCACGGCGGGCACCATTGAGGACATCGTGCGGATTCCGCACGGTGGCCTGCTCTCGTTCGGCTTTGTGACGGCCTTGGTGCTCTCCAGCAATGGTATCATGGCCCTGCTCGATGCCTTTGAGAAAAAATATCCCTGGTTTAAGCACCGTGGCTACCTGCACAAGCGCGTGATAGCCACTGGCCTTACCTTCGCACTAGCCCTCATTCTGGTAGTGGCCATCGCGGGTATTTTCTTCGGCACCTTCATCATCGACGGGCTGGTGTTCTACGAAATTGTGCCCGAGAGCTCCTCCGAATTCATGATTCTGGCTCTGCGCTACGGCTCGCTCATTGGGCTGTTTCTCACTACCACTTGCGTCATTTATTACTTTGTGCCACCGGTGCACGACAAGTGGCCGTTCATCTCCTACGGCGCCATCGTGGCCACGCTACTTATCTTTCTGGTGTCGTTTCTGTTCACGCTCTACGTGCGCATATTCAACTCCTATAATACCTTCTACGGCTCCATTGGGGCGCTGGTCGGCTTCATGGTGTGGCTGGAGTTTGTGTGCATGACGCTCATCATCGGTTTCGAGGTCAACGTGAGCATCGACGCCGTAACCGGCCGGCTAGCGGTGCTGCCGAAGGAGGTCGATAAAAAAATGAGGAATTGATAGTGAGAGCACTAGCAGAAATTTTGCAAAAATTTCCCGCCTCATTCTTTCAAATCCCCGATTTCAACCTACTTTTGCAACCCCAACCACTCGTTTGGGACCCTAGAGAGGTGGCAGAGTGGTCGAATGCGACGGATTCGAAATCCGTTATACCTGCAAGGGTATCGGGGGTTCGAATCCCCCCCTCTCTGCGAAATGGTGAAATAGTTTCTTCGTGAAGTGGCTTCCACTCTTCACGTAGTTGCCGTTTTACCATTTTATTTTTCTAGAGAAGTGGCAGAGTGGTCGATTGCGGCGGTCTTGAAAACCGCTGACTGTAACAGGTCCGGGGGTTCGAATCCCTCCTTCTCTGCTAACTATTTTGGCAGTAGCCCGCTGGTAGCCCCGGCGGGCTTTTTCATGCCCGCGCCGGCCGGCTAGTCAGTAGCCGCTAGCCCCGAAGTACTTGCGTAAGCGTGCGGCAACAGCGGCTTACGCGCCGCGCCGGCCGTGGGGGACGAGGACTATTTCGTTGGTTTTGCCGTACAAGGCTGACGTTGGGCGCCCCATCGCGGCTCAGCTTCTTGTTATGCGCAACTTCTTCCTGCTTATCCCCATCCTGATTATAGCGGCCGCTAGCCCTGCCCTGGCGCAGGTACCGCGTGCTACCACAGCCGCCACGCCCGATGTGCCAGTATCGGGCAGTGTTTCCGACGTAGGTAAGCCCGGTAATACGCTGCCGCCCGCCGCTGTGCCTGCCTATCCCCGCGGCTACACCGATAAGCACGTGGGCGGTACCACTAGTGGCACATTTCCAAATGGTGTGCCCAGGCGTGATATCGACAACGGCACCGGGCGCAACGACCAGCCCCGGGCCAACCAAGCTCAAACCGGGGCGCAGCCTACCCGCAGCATCCTTCGGGGGCGCAAGCGGCGGGGCTAGGGCCCATGCGTAGGCTACAAAAAGCCCCATCTCCGGCCAGGAGATGGGGCTTTTATGGTAGTGCTGGCCGGGGCTAGCGGCCGCCGGGGGGGCAGTTTTCCTGCAAAAACTTGGTGTAGGTACTCGCCAGGTGGCGGCTGGTGCCTTCGCCTTCCGAAATGCCATGGGTGCGGTTGGGGTAGCTCATGAGCTGGAAAGTCTTGTTGTACTTAATTAACTCGTTTATCATCTGCTCGGCATTGTTGTAGTGCACGTTGTCGTCGCCGGTGCCGTGGATGAGTAGCAGGTTGCCGCGCAGGTTTTTGGCGTGGGCCAGGGGCGAGTTGTCCACAAAGTAGTGCTTGTCTTCGGGCAGCAGGCCCATGTAGCGCTCCTGGTAGATGTTATCGTAGTTGAGCTGGTTATCAACTGCCGCGATGCTGATGCCCGTTTTATAGATTTTCGGGTACTGCATCAGCAGGCTAAGCGTGCTGCTGCCGCCGCCGCTCCAGCCCCACACGGCCACGCGGCTGGTATCAACCCACTTGTTCTTGAGCACCTCGCTGGCACCCATCGCCTGGTCGCGGATGTTGAGCGCGCCGATGTTGTGGTAAATGGCCTTGCGAAACTCGCGGCCGCGCGGGGCGGGGGCACCCCGGTTTTCGAGCGAGGCGTAGATGTAGCCATCGTCCGCCATGCTGCCGTGGTAGAGGCGGTTAGCGCCCGTGCCAAAGCGGTCGGTTACGGTCTGGCTGGCGGGCTCGCCATACACGTAGAACACGATGGGGTACTTCTTGCTAGGGTCAAAATTGGTGGGCTTCACCATCCAGCCGTCGAGCGTCACGCCATCGGCGGTTTTCACCTGAAAGAACTCCGTTTTGGGCAGTTTCATGGCCTTGACCTGCGCGGGCACCTCGCCGCCGCTCAGGCGCTGGTGGGCGGGCAGGCTCACCACATCGGCCACGGGGTAGGTGGCGGTGTTGGAGAAATTATGCAGCGCAATTTTGCCGTTGGGCGAGATGTCGTAGCTGTTCGAGCCCGTGAGGCTAGCGGGCGTTACGCGCTCGGCCTTGCCGCCCTTCAGCGCTACCTTGTAGAGGTAGGTTTGGGTGGCGTTGGCGGGCGAGGCCATGAAATAAATCGTACCTGTGGGCTCGCTGATGGTTTCGAGGCTGATAACGTCGTAGTTGCCGGGCGTCAGGAGCTGCTCCTTGCCACTGCGGTCGATGGCGTAGAGGTGGCGCCAGCCGTCTTTTTCGCTAGCCCACACAAAGCGCTTGCCGCCCTCAATCCAGTTCCAGCCCACGGCGCCGTCCTTGGCATCGACCCACGCCTTGTCGGTATCCTTGAAAATGGGCTTGGCCGCGCCGCTAGCCGCATTCACCAGGATAATATTGCTCTCGTTCTGGCGGCGGTTTAGCTGCTGCACAATCAGCTCGCCGGGGCCGGCCCACTCCATGCGCGGCAGGTAGTGCTGCACGGCATCGCCGGGAATATCCATCCACTTGGTGGCGCCGCCGGCCACCGGCACCACGCCAATGCGGGCGCGGCTAGGGTCCTGGCCCACTACGGGGTACTCCACCGGAATGGTGTACGGATACAACGCATCCGTCGTGTTCATCATCAGGTAGTTGCGCGTTTTGGTGGCATCGAGCTGCCAGTAGGCGAGGCTTTGGCCATCGGGCGCCCAGCGGAAGCCATCGCGGCAGTCCAGCTCCTCCTCATACACCCAGTCGAAGGTGCCGTTGATGAGCCGGTCGGTGCCATCCTGGGTGAGCTGCGTGATGCGGTGGTCAGCCAGGGTTTCTACAAACAGGTTGTGCTCGCTCACGTAGGCCACCTTTTTGCCATCGGGCGAGAACTTGGCAAACATCAGCGATGACTCGGGTCGGCCCTTGCCGAGCTGCATCAATTGCTTGGTGCTCAGGTCATATACCCAGTAGTCGCCGCGCGTGTCGTAGCGCCACACCTTCTTGGTATTGGTATTGAGCAGTACCTGCTGGCCATTTTCGGAAAGCGCAAAGCGCCGCACTTTCAGCGGGGCTATGGCGCCCTGGGGCGTCAACTGCTGCGCGCTCAAGACGGTGCTGGCCTGGCCCGGCTTGCGGGCATCGAGCTGCACAATGGCGTCCTTTTCAGTTTTGAGGTAGCCGTAGCCGTCTTTGGTCCACTGCGTGCCGGGGCCAAACTGCGCCCACGTAGCGGTAGTGCTGGCTAGCAGCAAGGCCAGCGCCACGCCCGCCGGGCGGATGTGCTGTATCATGTTCGGAAAAATCAAGGGTTGAAAAGCTGAAATTACGGCGGCGCTTTTTTTGTGTGGGTGGTTGCCACCGCTAGGGGGCGAAAGACGCGGCTAGCCCCGAAAGGCGGCCTGGCAGCCTGAGTTTTTTAAGCAGCCGAGTTTTGGCCCTGGCAAAACTCGGTTGGGGCCCGCTTACGTACCTGCTTAGTCATGTAGCTTGCGGCTCTGCCGCGACTTTTTCTTCTATTCAGCTCACGTATGGCTAAATCTGCTGCGGCCCCGGCTGCCCCGCCCGCTGCCCGTAAAAAAACGGTTCGTCCCAAAAAAGTGCCCGCCGCGCCGCTCGTCGAGCCTGCCGCGGTGCCGGCTAGCCTGCCCGCCGACCGCCTGCACCTCATTGCCGAGGGCCTGCGCGAAAAGTCGAGCGCCAAGCAGGCCATTTTTCGGGCTACCCAGGCCGCGTTTACGCTGCTGCGCCAAACCTCGCAGCAGCTGTGCCTGGAGCTGACCCAGAAGGTGACGACCGACGCCGACGCCAGCGTGAAAATCGAGTGCCTGCCCATCAACGAGATGGAATTTCACATTCGCTTTTCGGGCGATTTGCTGGTATTCGTCATGCACTCCAACATCGTCACGTTTCCCGACGATTTTGAGCCGCTGAATACGCCCTACGTGGCGGCCGATTTTCGGCGGCGCTTCTTTGGCCATATTATGGCCTACAATTTTATGGCCGACAGCATTCGCTACCAGCGTCTCAACGACCCTGGCTACCTGCTGGGCCGCTTGCTCGTCAACATCGACAGCCATTATTTTCTCGAAGGCGTGCAGCAGCTTGAGCTGCCCGACCCCGATATGAGCCGCAGCCCCGTCACGGCCGAGTCGCTGCGCCTGTTTGTGGAAAGCGCCATGATTGCGGCTGTCAACAACGACCTCATCGCCCAGCCACTGCCCGAAATTCAACGCATCAGCGTAAAACAAAAGCTGGAAAATCAGCAAGTAAGCCGCGGCAGCAAAGTGGGCTTCAACTTCACCAACCAAGACCGCAGATTTAACTGATTTAACGGATTACACAGATACGCCCGCTGCGCGGGCTGACTATGGAACGGTAGTTTCGTTAGTTCCAATAAATAAGAAAGGCCATCCGCTAGGGTGGCCTTTCTTATGGGGCAAAGCTCTTAAAATCCTTGATTGCTTAGTGGGCTGCGCGTGCCTCCAGGAGGGTTGCTAGGCTAGCCAGCCCGCGGCAGCGGGCGTATCCTCGCAAGCCGTTAAATCAGTTAAATCTGCGGTCCGTAGCCGACTTTTTTGCGCACTTTGGCCAGCACGGCTGCGCCGTATTCCTGGGCGCGTTGGGCGCCGGTGGCTAACTGGGCGTCAACTTCGGGCAGGTTATTCAGGTAGAAGTTGAAGCGCTCGCGCTCGGTGGCGAAGCGGCTCATTATCAGCTCATAGAGGGCTTGCTTGGCGTGCCCGTAGCCGTAGCCGCCGGCTTCGTAGCGTTGGCGCAGGTCGGCGGTTTCGGCGGGGCTAGCCAGCAGCGAGTAGAGCTTGAAAGTGGTATCGGTGTCGGGGTTTTTGGGCGCTTCGAGCGGCGTGCTATCCGAGATAATGCTGCGCACGGTTTTGAGCAGCTCCTTTTCGGGCGCAAATACGTCGATGATGTTGCCGTAGCTCTTGCTCATCTTTTGGCCGTCGAGGCCGGGAATGGTCATCAGCTCGGCTTCCACGCGGGCCTGGGGCTCCACCAGGGTATCGCCGTAGCGATTGTTGAAAGCCTTGGCGATGTCGCGGGCTATTTCGAGGTGCTGAATCTGGTCTTTGCCCACGGGCACCACCTCGGCGTCGTAGAGTAGAATGTCCGCCGCCATCAGCACGGGGTAGGTGAAAAGGCCAGCGTTCACGTCCGAAAGCTTATCGCTCTTGTCCTTGAAGCTGTGCGCGTTGGCTAGCATTGGGTACGGCGTAAAGCACGACAAATACCACGTCAGCTCGGTTACCTGCGGCACGTCGGACTGCCGGTAAAACAGGTTTTTCTCGGTGTCGAAGCCGCAGGCGAGCCAAGCGGCGGCTACGGCGTAGGTGTTGGCGCGCAGCACGCTAGGGTCGCGCACGGTGGTGAGCGAGTGCAAATCAGCAATAAAATAGAGCGACTCGTTGGCCGGGTTTTTCGACAGCTCGATGGCCGGAAGAATGGCGCCGAGCAGGTTGCCCAGGTGCGGGCGGCCGGTGCTCTGGATGCCGGTAAGGATGCGGGACATTAGGACGAAGGTTCGGAAGTAATTACTTGGTAGCAGCCGGGTTGTAGGGCTGGTTGTGGTTGAGCGCGTATACAACGAGCGGCAGGTTTTTGGCTTGCAGATGCTTGGCATCCAGCAGCTGCTGCAAGTCGGGGCGGGCGGCCAGGTAGGGGCGGAGCGCCGCCCGAAAAGCCGAGCCCGAATAATCGGTCTGCACCGGCGTCACGGCGAGGGTATTAGCAAAGCGCAGCAGGTATACTTCGGCGCCAATCTTAGCGGGATAGCCCATATTGCCCCGGCCGGCGGCCCCCGTGGGCAGGGGCTGGTAGCGCAGCAGCACCACCTGGCCGCTATCGAGCTGCTCGGCAAAAGCCTCCGTTACGTAGGTGTTGCCAAAGCCCCCGCGCAGCTGAAACCCGCCCGTAGACACAAACTGTCGGTTGTGAATCCGAAACGAGCTTACCTGCTGAGGAGTGAACGCGACAGTGCGGCCGGTGAGGTCGCGCACTAGCAGCTTTTCGCTGCTTTGCTGGTACAAGCCGCCCTGCTGGCGCACCTGTGGGCTAGTGCGCAGCACGTAGCTACCTAGCTCCACGTTCTTAAATACCTGTCCACTAGCCAGCTGTGGTAGCAACAGGCTAGCGGGCAAAAGCACGCCGAGTAGCGTGCTTAAGCGCGGCCGGCCGGGGCGCGGAATGCTAGGAGGAATACGGAACATAAGGGGCACAGCTAGTTGGTACGACGCACGTATTCTAAAAAATTCTCAAAAATCACGTTGCCAGCTAAGATATCTTGTTGCACGGCGGGCCATTGCGCAAAAAAGGGCGCTATTCGCTCCCGTTCTGCCCGGCGCCATTTACGGTTGTTGCCGGGGCCAACCACAAACTGCCTGGTGCCCCGCCGCCGCAACAGAAAAGTTGTGTAGTAGGTAGTCATGCCACCGGTTGGCTCGGCGGTATAGTAGGCGGCTACCTGCACGCCGCCGGTGGTATCGGCGTACTCAATAAAGGCGTTTTTAGCCTCGTAGCTATGTACCCCAAAGCTGAACGGAAATGTGCCGTGGGGCCATAAGGTGTGGCCGTTGATGGTGAAAGATGCTACTTCGGTAGCCGGAACCTGGCGCTTATGGTCAATGTAAAGCACTGACTCATTGCGGGTTTTGAATTGCAAATCGCCCTGGCCAGTGGTGCCATCGGCTAGGGTGTAGGTGCCGGAACCGCGCAAAAATTCGATAGCGTAGCGATTGGCCAGGCGCTGCGCCGCCACTGGGGCAGACTGGCAAAACCCAACCAGCAGAAAATTGGCGAGAAGAAATCGAAGCTGCTTCATACAGATTTATTGACTGCTGCTTCGGCTTGCAATTCCGCCGTTTCGGCGGGGCCGAGGTAGCGGTCGATGGCGTAATGGGCCAGGTAGAGCACCGGCGTGAGCACGATGGCCGCCGCAAACTTATACCAATAATTAAAGCGGGCCACCTCCAGCACCTGCGTCATCGACCAGTTGCCGAATAAATAGAACGCCACGTAGAGCACCACAAAACTGTCGACCAATTGCGAAACGAGCGTGGAGCCGGTAGCCCGCAGCCAGATATACTTGCTGCCCGTGACGCGCCGAAACAGCTGAAACACGCTGGCATCGAGCACCTGGCCGATAACAAACGCCGTGAGCGAGCCGATAATGATGCCCAGCCCCTGCCGAAAAATGCGCTGGTAGGCAAATTCAATATCGAACGGCTGGCCCAGCGCGTCGGTTTTATTGAGGGCTAGCCAGAAATCGGCCGGCGCCAGCCGCGTAGTGCCCAGAATAACCAGAAAGGCGTACAGAATCAGTCCTACCGTGAGGAACGTGATACGCAGCACCCCCTTGCGCCCAAAATACTCGTTGATAACGTCGGTGGAGATAAAAACCACCGGCCACACCAGCACCCCCGCCGTGAGGTTGCCGCTAAGCCCAAAAGTCTTCTCCACCGAGAATATCTTGACGCCGATAATTTCGGCCAGCAGAGCATTTACCAGAAAAATACCGCTGAGCACGAGGTACAGCTGCTGCTTTTTGTGCGCGTAGGTAGCCATGTGGAGTAAGCGCTAGCTCGCCGATATCAAGTAAACGATGTGCAGGGTCGGGGCAAGCTAAAGCTGGCCCTACACGCTTATTACCAGCCCCTCGGTGGCCAGCTCGGTCCAGGCAAATACAGTCTGCGCCTCTTTCAGGTGCCAAGCCAGCTCCTTGTAGCGCGAGGAAAAGTGGCCGATGAGGAGCCGATGCGCGTCGGCGTCGCGGGCCGTAGTAGCCGCCTGCTTGGCGGTGCTGTGGTAAGTGGTAGCAGCCCGCTCGCGCAGCTCTTCCAGAAAAGTAGCTTCGTGATAAAGCAAATCCACACCCTGCACCAATTCAGCCAGCTCGGGCTGGTAGCGCGTGTCGGAGCAAAAGGCGTAGCGGCGTGGCGGTGCGGCGGGCACCGATACCTCGGCGTGCGCCAGGGCAGGGCGGCCGGTGGCTTCGTCGGCGGGCAGGTCCTGGCCACTGGCTAGCTGGCTAAGCTCACTAGGGGTGAGGCCGGCGGGTAGGCGCTCCTTCACCAGCTTGGCGCGGCGCGGCTGCTCCTCAAACAGGTAGCCGGCGCACGGAATGCGGTGGCGCATGGGCAGCGACCAAACTTTTACCAACGCGTCTTCATACACCACGGCGTGCGCCTCGGTATCGACGGGCACGAAGGTGATGTTGTAGCCCGGCTGCATTTGCGAGTGCAGGGCCTGCGTAGTGAGCACTAGTTCGAGGCCGGGCGGGCCCACTACCGTGAGGGGCTCCTGGCGGCCTTGCAGGTGCAGCGTGCTCAGCAGCCCAAACAGCCCAAAATAGTGGTCGCCGTGCAGGTGCGAGATAAAAATAACCCGGAGCGAGCTGAGGCGGCGGCGTTGCTCAAGCAGCCGTAGCTGCGTGCCCTCGCCGCAATCGATGAGGTAGCGGCCCTCGCCCACGGCCAGTAGCTGGGCGGTGGGGTGGCGGCCCACCATTGGGGTGGCCGAGCCGCTCCCTAGTATCTGAAGCTCAAATTGCATGACAAGCTGTTAGCACTCAGCCGGTAGCCTGCCTGGCCAGCGGCCGAAGAATTGGCAGACCGGGTAAAAAGCCGTAGCCGCTAGCCGGGGCGCGGGCGCTCGTATGCAGATACAAGCAGCGTACGCCGGGGGCTAGCGGCTACGTGCCGGATTAAGGCAGCCGCTAAAAAAATCTACTCCTTGTCCGTCAGGTCGCGCTCGATGGTGTGCAGAAAAATGCGGTCGATGCCTTCTTCCACGGTGGGCAGAATGTGCAGCACCGACTCCAGCTTGCTGATGGTGATAAGCTTCAGCACGTGGTCTTGCAGGCCGGTAAGCACTAGCAGGCCACCGGTCGAGTTGCAGAGGCGGTTCGCAATGAGGATGCTGCTAAGGCCCGAAGAATCTGTGTATTTTACGTTTTGGAGGTCGAGTATCAGGTTGTTACTGCCTTCCGCGTTGAGCTTTACGAACTCCGATTTTAGGTCAGGGGCAACGGTAGTATCGAGCTTTTTTTCATCAATAGTGATGACGGTGTAGCTCTCTTTCTTATCAATGGAGTACTTCATAAAACCGCGGCGGGAGGATGAGATTTGTGTGCAGAGAAGCGAAGGTAGGAAGAAAAAAGAAAATGCGAAACGGAGTCGGCACGAATGGCCAAGGCTAAGCTCTTTGGTAATAAGTAGCTAATAAGCTTTGGTAGGAGCGGCGGGCCCACCAAACGTGAGCGAGGCCCAGGTGCTAAGCCAATCGGCCCGTGCCGCCAGGGCCGGCGGCACCTTTTCGATGCGCACAGTAGCGAGCAGGTAGGGACCGGGCCCCGGCACCCGCAGCAGCACCCGGCCTTGGGCATTGGCGTGCGTAGCAAAGTGAGTAACCGCCGGGACTGCGGTTGGTTTGGTACCGGCCGGGCTAGCCTGCCACACCTGCACCAGTGCCCCCGGCACGGGCTGCCCTTGCCGCAGCACCCGCACCGTGAGAGCCGCGCCGGGCCGCAGGCGATAGGGGTTTTGCTCGGGCACCAGCTCCAGCGGCAGCCCGAGCACGCGGCGAAAAGCAGTGTCGGCCGCGGCGGGTGGCAGGTGCGGCCCCCGGGTGGCTAGCACCAGCGCCTTGGCGCAGCGGCGGTAGGCCTCGCGGCCGGGCTTTGTGGTGGCCTCGCCGGCTTCCTGGCGCTGGCGCAGAGCTTCACCGAGTCCTTCCTCTCGTAGGTAAGCCGTAAACTCGGGGGCGGGCAACTCAAGGTAGGCCAGCTGGCTGGTGAGGGCTAGCTGGTGGGTGCCGGGAGCGGCACAGCGCAGGGCGGGGGCTAGCGAGTCGGCGAGCAGCGCGGGCCGCAGGTCGGTAGAATCGGCGAGGCTAGCCGGGCCATAGCGCACAAAGCGGCGCACCCGGCGCGTGGGCCGGGGCCAGGGTTGGCCCACAAAATTTTGGCCTACTACCAACTGAAGCGGCACGGCGCTACCCACGGCCACCCGGTAGCTTGCCGGGGCGAGCCAAAACTCGTGGGCTAGGGTGGCAGTGGCAAGAAAAAGGAGCGGCAGAATGCGGCGCATAAGGAATTTTTGCACGGAATTAGGGAAGAAGAAAGGAGTCTTACAGAGTGACCTTACTCCGCAAAACTCCTTTCTTCTTCCCAATTCCGCGTAAAATGCTAGCAGGATTTTACTGCCGCTCCAGGGCTAGGGCATAGGCCCGGTCGTAGTACACGCGCAGGTTTTTCCAGTCGAAAATATCGGCTGAACTCTCTACCCGGTTGCGCTGACTGATGCGGTCGCGGCGGTTGAGCAACACGAAATTCCAGAGCATGTCGGTGAGCTCCTCGGCCGCTTGGTCGAAGCTGCGCTCCTGGCGGCGCACTACAAAAATGCCTTTGTCTTCGTGCTCGGGCACGTTTTTTTGCACGTAGTCGCCAAAGCCCGAGAGGTCGCTCGTGATGGCCGGCACGCCCCGGGCCGCGCATTCGAGCGGGGTGTAGCCCCAGGGCTCGTAGTAGCTCGGAAACACGCCCAGGTGGCAGCCGCGCACAAACTGCCCGTAATCCATGCCGAATAGTGGTGAAGTAGTGCTCACGAAATCAGGATGGTACACAATCTTTACGCGGTCGTGCTGGTTGTTCACCAGGTTGGCGCGGCGCACGAAGTTCAGAATATCATCGTCCTGGTCATTCACCAGGTTGTGGGTGATGACGGAGGGCAGCGCCGAAGTTTTCCAGCTTTGCAGGCCGCGGCGGTAGCGCAGCTTCCAGTAGTCGTCCACCATGCTGTCGAGGTCGGGCAGGCGGTGGTCCTGGCTAGCCGCGGCGGCGTAGAACAGGCGTTCGCCCACCTGCTCCTCAATAGCGCGGCAGGTCTGACGCACTTCTTCGAGCTGGGCGCGGCTTTGCAGCACCAGGGGGTTGATGCTGGTGTAGGGCCGCTTCGTGATGAAAAACATGACCACCTGGCCTTCCAGCCCGCTTTGCTGCAAGCGGTGGTTGAGCCTAGCCAGGGCCTCCAGCGTGAGGTCGAAGCCCTTGTTGTGATACTCGTAGCGGCCCGACGTGAAGAGGTACAGCGTCTGGTCGAGGTCGAAGGAATATGACTGAAAGAAGTGCGCCATCACAAACTCATGGATTTTATCCTTGTAGAGCTTGTGCAGGTTTTGAAACTCGTGCAAGGCCACGAAGCGCTCGATGTTGAGGCCGTTGGGCAGCACCGCATCGGGTATTCTATCGAGCAGGTAAATGCACTCGCGCACCGTCAGCTCGCTTACTGTGGTGAAGACATGGCTGCCGTGGGCGGCGGCGCGCTCCATGCTCACGGCGGGCTCGATGTTGAAATGCCGGGCCTGCGCGCGCCAATCTACGAGCATCAGATTATCGTAGAAATTGGGGTCGTTCATGGCCAGGTAGCGGCCCAGCAGCGTGGCGTGCGTGGTAAAGAGCAGGTGCACCGGCACCTGGCGGCGGCGCAATTCGGGGATGGCCACGCCCGTCATCCACTCGTGAAAATGGGCAATCACCTGCCACTGATTGACCGTTTGGCGGGCCACCGCTTCGATAAACTGCGTGGCCAAGTGGCCGAAAGCAATGACCTGGTGCAGTAGGTCGTCGTTGTCGGGCGCCGGTATCTGGTGGTCGCGCCAGAGGTCGCTTTTCAGCGTGGCTAGCTCATTGTACTTCTGAAACGGGTTGATGAGCACCGCGCGCGGGCGGCCCGTAATGAGCCACACTCCCAGGCAGATATCCATGCCCTGAGCGCGCAGCGTGCGCACGGCCGCCGCGTAGGGGTCGTTCATACCCAATAGCTGGTCGTCGTCGTAGGCCTCAAACTCACCTTGGGCTTGCTGCGGAAAGTAGGGGCCTAGCAGGCAGTAGCGGCTGCCCCAAGCCGGCATAGTAGCCGGCACCTTCGAGCGGATTACGGTGTAGATGCCGCCCACCTGGTTGCACACTTCCCAGGCAACTTCTATTAACAACGAATCGGGAAACAGGGCTTCGGGTGCGTGGGGCTGCGGCTGCATAGCAAGAGTGAAAGGGGCGGGAAATAGCGGGCGGCAAGGTAAGCCGGGCCGCTCGCTATTTCCTACGCGAAAAACCTGCTGGCAGTGGTGGCTCAGTCAAAACATAAAGGCTAGCCAGTAGCTTTGAAGCCGTTAAAACCATCTTTCTTATGTCCGACCTCACCAATGTGCTCCAGCCCGAGCACGCCATTTTGCCCCAGCTTACCCAGCGCCGCAGCCCCCGCGCCTACGCCGACCAACCCGTAGCTACGGAGGTGCTCCAGCAGCTCTTTACGGCTGCCGGCTCGGCCGCGTCGTGCTTCGGCGAGCAGCCCTGGCGCTTCATTGTGGGCAGCAAAGTCACCAGCCCCGAAGCCTACGAGAAGATTCTGGGTACGCTGGCCGAGTTCAACCAGGCCTGGGCCAAAAATGCCTCAGCCCTGGCCCTGGCGGTGGCTAAAACCACGTTCTCGCACGATAGCAACCCCAACGCCTGGGCCAAGCACGACGTGGGCCAGGCCGTGGCCACGCTAGCCATTCAGGGTGTGGAGCTAGGGGTGCAGATTCACCAAATGGCGGGCTTCTCACAGGAAGCGGCCCGGACTGCCTTCCAGATTCCGGCCGACTATGACTTGGTGTCGGTGTTCACCATCGGCTACCCCGGCGGCCCCGATAGCCTGCCCGACCCACTAAAAGAGCGCGAAATAGCTCCCCGCACCCGCAAGCCGTTGGGCGAAATCATGTTTGAAGGCGGCTGGCCCACTGTGGCCGGTGAGCGCTACGACCAAGCGCCAGTTTAAACAAAGCAAGACAGTACGTGACGCAAAAAGCGGTGGCGCAAGGTATCCGAACCGGACCTTGCGCCACCGCTTTTTACGTCACGAATCCTTGCGCTTAGCTGCGCGACAGTACCACTACCGCGTAGGGGCCTAGCGCGATGTTGCCGTGTTGCGGGTAGCCGTCGTACTCGCCATCCTCAGCGTGGCTGCCGAAGCAAGGAAAATTCTGAAAGTCAGCGTCGTAGCCGGCCCAGTCCGAGTTAAAGCGTACCGTCCATTCGCCGGCCGCGGGCAGGCCAATAGTGTAGCCTTCGTGCGCCTGGTTGGCAAAGTTGGCGATGACGATGGTAGCATCCTCGGGATTGCCGTCCCAGCGGGCAAAGGCAAGTATTTTGTCGTCGTTGTTGGCGTGGAACACGTGGCAGCCCTGGCCGCGCAGGCCGGGCGTCACGCCGCGCAAATCGCGCCGTAGGGCGATAAGGTCGCGGTAAAGCTGCGTGAGGCCCGCGTGCGCCTCTGCCCATTTCCACTCCAGCGGCTCGGTGTCGTTGAAGGAACCGGGAGCCAGAAATTCCTGACCTTGAAACAGCATTGGGATGCCGGGTGCCGTGAGCACGAGGCTAGCGCCGAGCACCATACGCTTCTTGGCGAAGTAGTTTTCAACGTTGCCGGGTGCAATCTCCTCGGGCAGGCGGCTCTTGCCGTTGGCTACCTCGTCGTGGCTTTCGGTGTAGATAACGCGCTGAAATGCATCGCCATTGTAGGCCGTGCAAATGGCGCGGCTCACGGCGTGCATATCGCGGTCGGCATCGGCAAAGGCCGTGAGTGCTTCGTGCACCGGGTAGATAAACGACGACGACCACTGGGCCGAGAAGCCCTCGCCGCCGGCTTCGGTCGGGGCGGTGATGGCGGGGTTACCGCGCAGGTCTTCAGCAATCGTGATTTTCCAGGGCTGGCTAGCCCGGATTTCCTCGTTCACCCAGCGCATAAGGCTCCAGCCGTCGGGCAGGTCGGCGCCGGGGTCTTCCTCACCCTTCACGTTGCGAATAAAGGCAATAGCATCCATGCGCAGGCCGTCGCAGTGGTAGTCTTGCAGCCACATCAGGGCATTGTCGCGGATGTAGCGGCGCACCTCGGGGCGGCCGTAGTCGGGGCGGTTGTGGCCCCAGGGCGTTTCGGCGCGCCAGTCGTTGTAGAAATAGATGCCGCCGCCGTCGTTTTCCTGCCAGCCGTCAAACTGCCACAAATCGAGGTCGCCGGGACCGAAGTGGTTGTACACCACGTCCAGAATGATGGCAATACCGTGCTGGTGGGCGGCTTTCACTAGCTCGCGGAACGCCTCGGCTCCGCCGTAATCACTTTCAAGCGCAAACGGATTGGAGGGGTTATATCCCCAGGAGTAGGCCCCCGGAAACTCGGTGGCCGGCATAACCTCGATGCAGTTGATGCCCAGGCTTTGCAGGTACCCTAGCCGCTCAATCACGTCGCGGAAGGTGCCGGGGTGGCCGGCTTCTTTGGCATTGAACGTGCCGATGTGCAGCTCGTAGATAATGAGGTCGTTCCAGGCAGGCATCTGGAAATTATCACCTTCCCAATCAAAATCCTGGGTGTCGAACACCAGCGAATAGCCAGCCGAGTTGGTGACGGCGCGGGCGTAGGGGTCGTTGCGAGTCAGCTCGCCGGCGGGCGTGGTGAGGGCAAACTTGTAGCCGTCGCCGGCTTTTACGCCGGGCAGGTCGGCGGCCCAGTTGCCATCGCCTTCGGCTTTCAGCGGGCTGGCCGTTTTATCCCAGTCATTAAACGTGCCGACCACTGAAACGGCGCTAGCGGATGGGGCCCACACCCGAAACGTGGTGCCCTGGGCGTGGGGCAAGGCCCCGAAACCGTCGCGCACGGGTGCGCTCACGGCGGGCTTGGTAGCAGTAGATTTAGCAGCAGCGGTAACTGCGGTTTTCGTAGTAGCGGGCGAAGCAGCCAGAGTGGCCGGCTTCGACTTGGGCGAAGCAAGGGTAGGAGTAGGCATAAAAAAAAGCCCCCCGCGCGGGCCCTCCGGAAATAGAGGAGCCTCACTGGCGCGGCAGGCAGCTAGGGAGCCTTTTACGGTGCTCGCCCAATTAGGATATGCTCGACTATTAACCAGCGGCGTCTGCCCCGCCCCAGCCGCCGAAGCCGCGCCTCGGCCAGCGCCACCGTGCAGGTTATCGCAAAGGCTCTCGAATAAGCATTTGGGCGCCTTTGCGGGAAGTGGCTTAGGCTAGCTTAGCTTTTTTACAAAGCGCTGTGCCGCGCGGCCGGTGCCCATGCGCAGCTTCAGAAAATAAACACCGGCCGGTAGGGCCTCCACGGCCAGGGTGCGGGGGCCGGCTAGGGTGCTGCCAGTGCGTACCACTTGGCCCAGCGAGTTGCGCACGGCGTAGGCCGTGGCCGCTTCCGTGAAAAAGCCGAGGCTGGCGCGGGTAAGGTTGTGGGCCAGGATAAGCTCGGCCGGCGGCCCGGCCACGGTGGGCGAGTAGCGAGCCGTACCATCGAAATCTACCTGCCGCAGGCCGTAGTAGAGCGGGCCGGCCGGGGCAGCCGCGCCGAGGGTGCGTAGCGGGGGCCGAACGTGCTGCCCTAGGCGGCTACGCTAGCCACGCGAGTGTAGGCGCGGTCATCGGCTGAGTGCTCAACTTCAAACTAGGCGCTGTTAACTTCCCTAGTTAGGTTGGGGCCGCTCAGGTTGTAAGCTTAGCAAGGCGAGGCTACGCTTTGGGTGATGCCAAATCCTATCAGGCTGCCGGAGAACGCTGTCAGGCTCCACGCTGCCGTTTACCTTTCCTATGAGCACAAAAAGCCCCGACTACCAGCGCAGCCGGGGCTTTCTTGCGTGCTACTGTTGCCTTAGTGTTTCACCACGCGCTGGTTTGGCCGGCCCGCCACCCGAAGCAAGTAAAAACCTGCCGGCAGTTCGCTCAGGTCAAGGTGGCCGGCAGTGTCGAGCAGCAACTGGCGCACCTCGCGGCCTTGCGCGTCGAGCACCCGCACCAGCTGGCCAGCCACGAGGCCCGGCACCGTGAGCAGGCCGGTGGTGGGGTTGGGGTAGGCAACCAGCGCGGTACCCGTACCGGCGCCCTCCACAGTAGCTACTGGCGAGTAGTGGGCCGTGCCATCGAGGTCTACCTGCCGCAGGCGGTAGTAGAGGCTGCTGGTAGCTGGGGCATCAAGGAAGGAGTAGGCGCGGGGTAGCGCCGACGAGCCCGCCGCCGGCACCGCACCCGCCGAGCGAAAGGCCACCCCATCGGCGCTGCGCTCAATCTCGAAGCGGGCGCTGTTGATTTCAGAGGCGGTGGTCCAGCGCAGCTGCACGCCCGCGGCCGTGCGCGCGGCCCCAAAGCCGGTGAGCACCACGGGCAGCACCACGGCCGTGCCGGGCGCAAAGTCTACGCCCCGCAGGGCCGCGCGCGGTGCGGCCGTGACGCGCACCACTACCGCCGTAGTGCTGGGCGTGGCGTTGTAGGCGTTCACATCCGTGACGGTCACCAGCTGGTTGCCCCCGGCCGAGGTATTGGTAGTGGCGTAGAGCGTGATGCTGCCATCGGGGTTGGTGGTGCCGGTGAGGCCCCGGTAAGCTGAGCCGATAACGCCCTGCAAAGTCCAGGTGCTGCCATCGAACGACCATTTTTGGATGCCGGGCGTGGGGGTGCCAATGCCGTCGTCGGCCACGTAGGCCGCATCGAAGCCCGGCACGTTGGGGTCGCGGTCGAAGAGCACGAACCCGTAGGGGCTAGCCGAATTGGTGCCGCTGCCAGTAGGCAAAAACGGGGTGGCCGTTTGCCCGCTAGCCGTGTTGGAGGCTAGGTCGACAAGGTAGATGCCCGGCGAAGTGCCCGAGCCCGTTGAAAAATATACCCGGCCGCTGTAAACGCGCACGGCCCGCGTGCTGGCGATGGTAGTGCTGATGCCGCTCGACGTAGCCGTGCCCAGCGTGGCGTAGCGCACGCCACCGTTGCTGCCCGACAGAAAAAAGCTGCCACCATCGGTGCTGGCGGCCCCGCGAATGTTGCCGCTCGGATAGGCATTGGTAAGGGCCGTCGAAATATCGACCGTCCGGTTGGCATCAATGCGCGCCACAGTGCGCGCCACCGCGGCGGCAGTAGTACCGCTGATGCTCGCCACGCCGACTTCCGAGTTGTAGCCGGTGGCCAGCAAATACCGGCCATCGGCCGAAAGCGTGAGGATGCCCTCCGACGTGCTATTGCCAGTGTTGGTAAGCTTATTAGCTGTGCCCGGCGCATTATTGAATGTTATCGAGTTTACGAGAACGCCGGCCGGGGTATACTCATCCAGAGAGGTCGGCGCCGAGGCGTTGGTTAGCGTAGCTCCGCCGTCGCCTATGCGTAGCACGACCAGGTTGCCGGGCGTGTATTGGGCACGGCTAGCCAGTGGAATTGCCAGGCCAGCCGCCAACAAAAGCGAAGTGTAAAAATTATGTAAGAATGTTTTCATAAAAAGAAAAAATATAATTCACAAATCTATAGGGTAGGGAGTTAAAAATAGAAATTCTTAGTAAAATAAATGAGGAAGCTGCTGTTGGCTTAAAGGCTTTAGCGGGGCCAGATACCTAGAGGAGGGGCCGCTGCACTGCGCAACGGGGGGGCAACTTGGGTGCCCGCGCGGCTGTTATGAGGGCAGTTTCGCTAGCTTTGCGTTCGTTTATGCCTCGTCCCCGTCCCATTGTTTTTGGTTTGTATGCCTGGTCGCCCGACTACGGCTATCGTTACCTGCACCCCGCCAACCGCCGCTCGTTTGAGATACTGGAGCCCGTGGGCAAGGTCTTTGAGAAAGTAAGCGACCTCGATGACGACAGCGAGTGGATAACGCTGCGCTACGACGAGCAGCAGTTTCTGGTGCGCGGCGAGCTGTTTAAGGAAATCTACAATAAGCCGCCCTTCGGCTTTGGCGACCTAGTAGAAGAAGTGCAGCCCACGCCCGGCCAGCCCGCGCACCGGGGCCTCATCTCCGATATTTTTTGGAGCGAAAGCCAGGACCGCGCTACGTTTCAGTTGGTAGAGCGCAAGCGCAAGCTGGCCCGCCTGTTCGCGCCCGACGAACTGCGCAAGGCCGAATAGCCGGCGCAGTGGTGCGTGCGCGGCGTTACTTTGCCCCGTGCCCGACCACAACGATGACGCCGCAGGCTGGAGCCAACTCACGGTGGCGCAGGTGCGGCAGCAGTCGCGCCTGGTGGCCAGCCGCAGCCTCCAGCCCCTGAAAATTACCAACCCCGCCGTGCCAGCCGGCGCGGCCTGTCACGCCGTGCTGGCTAGCTACGGCGGTGGCCTGGTAGCCGGCGGCTGCATGCGGCTGCGCGTGCGCTGCGAAGCAGGGAGCTGGCTGCTGCTCAGCACCCAGGCCAATACGCGCATTTTCAAGTCAATAGATGGCCAGCAGGCCGAGCAACTCACGGAGGGCCACGTAGCCGACCACGTGCTAGCCGTGGTGCTGCCCGACCCGCTGGTGCCCCAGACCGCCGCCGCTACCAGCAGGCTCAGCACTGGTACCTGGCCCCCACGGCCACCCTGCTGCTGGCCGACTGGTACCACGCCGGCCGCACCGATGTGGGCGAACAGTTTGCCTTTACCTCCTTCGCCACCGAGCTGCGCGTGAGTGTGGCCGGCTGGCTAGCCCTGCTCGACCGCTTTGCCCTGCGGCCCGATGAGCACCTGGCCACCTCGCAGGCCACGTTTGGGCCCTACTGCTCGGCGCTGTCGCTATACTTGGTGGGGCCGCCCGCCGGCGCGCAGTTTCAGCAGTTGGCCGCCGCCCTGCGCCAGCTGCCGCCGCCCGGCCAGACGGAGTTGCACGCCAGCCTGGCTGGCCGCCCCTACGTGGTGGCCACAACCCAGGCCCGCGAAAACGTGCTGCTGGTGCGGGCGTTGGGCTTGTCGCGCCTTGCCCTGGAGCCTGTGTACCAGGCCGTAGCGGCGGCGCTATCGGGAAAGGAACTGTTGGGATTTGATGCGCTACGGCGCAAGTACTGAGCGGGGCGCTGCTTGCCGCCCCAAGCTCGCGCCCCTTGCCGGGCTCCGCCCCGCCGGCGAAATTGCGCTCGCTACCTGTTATGCCCATGTTACAGCCGTTTTGCTGGCTTAGAAAAAGCAAGTTCGCCCTAGTCGCGTTGGGAGCCTGGGGGCTGGTGCACACGCTGCTCATCACCTGGGGTGGCCTGCGCAATGGCCGGCAGCGGGCCGATATAGCCGTGGTGCTGGGCAACAAGGTCAATGAGGATGGCACGCTGTCGGCGCGGCTGGTTCAGCGCTTGGCGTGCGGGCTGGCGCTCTATCGCAGCGGGCGCGTGCCCCGCCTGCTGGTTAGCGGTGGGCTGGGCAAAGAAGGCTTCTACGAAGGTACCAAAATGCACGACTACCTGCGCGCCCACGGCGTGCCCGAAGCCGCGATTATCGTGGATAACGCCGGCAACAACACCCAGCAAACCGTGCGCAATACGGTGCGACTGCGTGCCCGGCTGCACCTACGCAGCGTGCTGGTAGTGTCGCAGTTTTATCATATCAGCCGCACCAAAATGCTGTTTCGGCAGGCGGGCTTTCCGGTAGTGAGCGGGGCTAGCCCTGCCTACTTCGAGTGGCGCGACCTGTATTCACTGGTGCGCGAGTTTGGGGCCTACTATCAGGCGCTGCTTTTGCCCGTAACGAGTGGAGCCGCCCCGAAAACCCTAGCCGTAGGCCCTGCGTTTTAGCTCATTTTTAACCGAATGAAGCAACTTTCCGCTCTCGTAATTGCCAGCGCCCTGGGGCTAGCCAGTAGTCCCGCCACTGCCCAAACGGCCCGGTCGCCCTACCGCACGCGTTTCGCCGTCGATGCGCCCATCATCGCCGGCGAGCTAGCCATCAGTGGCTTCGGTCTCTACCGCTCGATGCAGCGCGATGGCCTCAACGACACGCAGCTGGCTGCCTTGCGCAAAGAAGACGTGCCCCGGTTCGACCGCTTCTCGGCTGGCTACTACAGCGAAAGCGCCCAGACGGCCAGCGACCTGCTCTGCTACCCCACGCTGGTCATCGCGCCCGGCCTGCTGGCCCTGAGCCCAGCCATCCGCAGCCACTACGGCCAAACGCTGGCCCTCTACGTGCAAACGGTGCTGGCAGCCGACGCGCTGTTTACTACTTCCATCGGCAATATTCCGCGCTACCGCCCCTTCCTCTACGGCCCCGAGGGCGGCGACCTGCGCAACGGCCACATCCAAACCAATTCGTTTTTTGCGGGCCACACGGCCCACACGGCCGCCGCTACCTTCTTCGCCGCCAAGGTCTTCCATGACTACAACTCCGACTCGCCGGCCCAGCCCTACGTGTGGGGCGCGGCGGCGGCCGTGCCCGCCGCCGTGGCCTATTTCCGCATTCAGGCCGGCAAACACTTCCTTTCCGATAATATTGTGGGCTACGCCGTAGGCGCCACGATGGGCGTAGTGGTGCCACAGTTGCACAAATTGGCTAGCCGCCGGGGCATCTCCATGTCGCCGCTGCAAGGCGTGAACGTGAACGGGTATTCGTACAGCGGGCTGCTGCTGAGCAAGCAGCTGTAGCAGCATAGCCTGTCAGGCAACTAATCTTATTCACTAGTTGATTACAAAGATGCCAATCACGCGTTGTTCCGAACAATCAAGATGTTCATTAGAGGTTCAAGCAAGCTCATATCTGGGGTCTCACTTCGCATGCCAGGCTAATTTTACAAAATGCTGATGATTCGGCTTCGGGTTGGTATGTGACATTGAGTAGTTTTGGCAGTGAATATTATCACATCGAATATCTGTTGCCAGTTGATAAGCAACCGTGGAGCAACGCACAAGTACAGGGTAGTGTGCAGTCACTTGCCGAGCTAGAGAAATACCTTCTAATTGCGATGCGCGAAAGCGAAGGCTGGATAGGAAATGAGGAGCTAAGCAGACTATTAGCAGAGAGGAATCTGTAAAAGAAGAAGCCCCGAGAAGCAACAGCTTCCGGGGCTTCTTCTTTTACCTCAATCTCAAACCTCTCACGCAAACATCCCCACTGCGTTCTTGCTCGGCAAACTTGTCTTACCCATCAAGTACATATCGACCTGGCGGGCGGCTTCGCGGCCTTCCGAGATGGCCCACACGATGAGCGACTGCCCGCGGCGCATGTCGCCGGCCACGAATACGCCGGGGAGATTGGTGTGGTAGGTCGTTTCGGAGGCGTGCACGTTGCCGCGCTCATCCAGGTTGACGCCTAGCTGGCCGAGTAGGCCGCCGTTGGCCGGGCCGGTAAAGCCTAGGGCCAGCAGTACCAGCTGGCACGGGATTTCGCGGTCGGAGCCAGGCACTTCCTCGAAGCGGACGCGGCGGCCCATGTCGTCGGTTTCCCAGGTTACGTCGCTCACCAGCAGGGCGCGCACGCGTCCCTGGTCGTCGCCTAGGTAGGCTTTGGTATTCACGCCCCAGTAGCGCTGGCAGCCCTCTTCGTGCGAGCTGCTGGTGCGGAATACGGTGGGGTAGAGCGGCCATGGCGTGTGGGCCGGGCGCTCTTCGCCGGGCTGGTGCATCATGGCAAACTGCGCTACCGACTTGGCTTGCTGGCGGTTGGCGGTGCCCACGCAGTCGGAGCCCGTGTCGCCGCTGCCGATTACTACCACGTCGAGGCCATCGGCCAGGATGTGCTCGCTGTCAATGGGCGTGTCGCTCACGCGGCGGTTTTGCTGCGTCAGGTACTCCATGGCGTAGTGAATGCCGCTCAGTTCGCGGCCGGGCAGGTTGAGCTCGCGCGGGGCCGATGCACCGCCCGCTAGCACTACCGCGTCGAAAGCTTGGCGTAGCTCGTCGGCCGAGATATCGCGCCCGATTTCCACGTTGTAGCGGAACGTGACGCCAGCGTCTTCGAGCAGCTTGATGCGGCGCTCAATCACCCATTTCTCCAGCTTGAAATCGGGCACACCGTAGCGCATGAGGCCGCCCGCGTGCGGGTCGCGCTCGAACACCGTGACGGTGTGGCCCGCCTCGGTGAGCTGCGCGGCCACGGCCATGCCGGCCGGGCCCGAGCCTACCACGGCTATCTGCTTGCCGGTTTTCAGCACCGGTGCGGTCGGCTGCACGTAGCCTTTTTGGAAGGCGATTTCGATGATGTGCTTCTCGATTTCCTCAATCGCCACCGGGGCGCTGTGGATGCTCAGCACGCACGCCGACTCGCACGGCGCGGGGCAGATGCGGCCCGTAAACTCGGGGAAGTTGTTGGTAGCCGACAAGATATCGTAGGCCTCGCGCCAGTCCTGCCGGTATACCGCCTCGTTAAACTCGGGGATGATGTTGCCCAGCGGACAGCCCGAGTGGCAAAACGGTACTCCGCAGTTCATACAGCGGGCCGACTGCTTGTGCAGCTCCGGCTCCGGGTAGAGGCCGATAAACTCCTGGTAGTGCGCCACGCGCGCGGTCGGGTCCGCCTTGGGCGGCGTAGTGCGGGGGAATTCTTTGAAACCGGTGATGTGACCCATGTTGGTTGTGGTTTTTACGAGCGGGGCGCCTCACCCCCGGCCCCCTCTCCGAAAAGGAAATGCGCTTCAAGCATTTTTCGGGGGAGCCTGGCGACTTGGGGAGTTGGGCGTTTTAGGTTTTATAGGTTGACCTTGATGCTTGCTAAGGTTGCTTCGGTTTGGTTAAGGGCTTGCTCGTTTGAAAAGCGTAGCACTCGGTAGCCTAGCTCAGCCAGCAAGGCCGAGCGCCCGTGGTCGTAGTCGGCTTGGTCGGGCTCCAGGTGGCCGGCTCCGTCTAGTTCTATAATGAGTTTATGCGAGAGGCAAATGAAGTCAGTGATGTAGCGGTCAATGCTGTGCTGTCGGCGAAATTTTACTCCTAGCTGATTGTTGCGTAGATGTTGCCACAGCTTAGCTTCGGCGGGGGTGGGCTCGTGGCGCATTCTTCTGGCCCGCGCTTTCAACTCAAGCTTACCGTACTGCTTTTTGTCAGCGGTGAATATTTTGTCTTGCGGTAGGTAGGGCTCGGTGGGGTTCATATGTTCAGTGGATTGGAATAGCCGTTCAAACGTGGGCGCCTCACCCCCCGGCCCCCTCTCCGAAAAAGGAGAGGGGGAGCCGACCGGAATCAGACGTATTCTTTCGTAAAAAAATCGTCCGGCTCCCCCTCTCCTTTTCGGAGAGGGGGCCGGGGGGTGAGGCGCCACGCCAGGGCAGCAAAACAACCCTACCCTACCCTCACCGCCTTCTCCAGCACCCGCTTGTACTCCAGCGGGAACACCTTCACAAAGCGGTCGGCTTCCTCTTCCCAGTTGCCCAGTAGGAAGTTAGCCAAGTGGCTGCCCGTCAGCTCGTGGTGCTGCTTGAGTAGCGTTTGAATCTCGGCTTCGTCGGTTTCGGTGAGACCTTCGAGGGCTACCATATCGGGGTTGCAATTCACGGGGAATTGGCCTTCGGGGTCGTAGACCCAGGCCAGGCCGCCGCTCATACCAGCGGCGAAATTGCGGCCCGTGCGACCTAGGACTAGTACTCGGCCGCCGGTCATATACTCGCAGCCGTGGTCGCCCACGCCCTCGACTACCGCCGTCGCGCCCGAGTTGCGCACCGCGAAGCGCTCGCCGGCCTTGCCCCGCACGTACAGCTCGCCCGAAGTCGCGCCGTAGAGGGCCACGTTGCCGATGAGGATGTTATTCTCGGGGATAAACGTGCTGGTCGTGGGTGGGAAAATAGCCAGTCGGGCGCCGCTCAGCCCCTTGCCTACGTAGTCGTTGGCTTCGCCTTCGAGCTTGAAGGTGAGGCCGCTAGCCGAGAAGGCACCAAAGCTCTGCCCGGCCGAACCGGTGAACTTGTAGCGAATGGTATCGGCGGGCAGGCCGGCGGCGTGGTAGCGCTTGGCAATCTCGTTGGAAAGCAGCGTACCGATGGTGCGGTCGGTGTTCTTCACGTCAAATTCGGCCGTTACGGCCTCCTTGCGTTCCAGCGCGGGCTGGGCGTAGGCGAGTAGCTGCCAGTCGAGCACCTCGTCGATGCCGTGGTCCTGGCTTTCGCTGTTGTAGAGCGTGCCGCCCGAGATGTTGGGGGCGGGGTGCAGCACCGCGTCGAGGTCGATGAGCTTGGCTTTCCAGTGGCCCGCTTTGGGGTTCACTTTTAAGAACTCGCTGCGGCCCACCATCTCGTTGAGGGTGCGGAAGCCTAGCTCGGCCATGATTTCGCGCAGCTCTTCGGCCAAAAAGCGGAAGAGGTTGACGATGTGCTCGGGCTTGCCGCTGAACAGCTTACGCAGCTCGGGGTCTTGGGTGGCCACGCCCACCGGGCAAGTATTGAGGTGGCACTTGCGCATCATGATGCAGCCGCCCGCGATGAGTGCTGCGGTGGCTACGCCAAATTCTTCGGCACCTAGGAGGGCGGCTACGGCGAGGTCGCGGCCGGTCTTGAGCTGGCCATCGGCTTGCAGGACTACGCGGCTGCGGAGCTGATTGCGCAGCAGCGTCTGGTGCGCTTCGGCCAGGCCTAGCTCCCAGGGCAAGCCGGCGTGCCGGATGCTGCTGAGCGGCGAGGCGCCCGTGCCGCCGTCGTAGCCCGAGATGAGAATCACGTCGGCGTGCGCCTTGGCTACGCCGGCCGCGATGGTGCCCACGCCCGCCTTGCTCACCAGCTTCACGTTGATGCGGGCGGCGCGGTTAGCGTTTTTGAGGTCGAAAATCAGCTGCGCTAGGTCCTCGATGGAGTAGATATCGTGGTGCGGCGGCGGCGAAATCAGGCCCACGCCGGGCGTAGCGTGGCGCACCTTGGCAATCCATTCATCTACCTTGTGGCCGGGTAGTTGGCCGCCTTCGCCGGGCTTGGCACCCTGGGCCATCTTGATTTGCAGCTCGTCGGCGTTGGTCAGGTAATGCGCCGTCACGCCGAAGCGGGCCGAGGCAATCTGCTTGATGGCCGAGCGCATCGAGTCACCATTTTCCATGTGCTCGTAGCGCAGCGGGTCCTCGCCACCTTCGCCGGTGTTGCTCTTGCCGCCGATGCGGTTCATGGCGATGGCCAGCGTGCTGTGCGCCTCGTGCGAAATCGAGCCAAACGACATGGCGCCCGTCGCAAAGCGCTTCATGATGCCCTCGATGGGCTCCACTTCTTCGAGCGCGATGCTTGGGCGGTGCTTGGCGAAGCCTAGGAGCCCGCGGATGGTGAACAGCTGATTGGGGTGCTCGTTCAGCAGCTTGGCGTACTTCTTATAGGTGTCGTACTTGCCGGTGCGCGTGGCGTGTTGCAGCAAGTGAACCGTCTCCGGGTCAAACATGTGCGCCTCGCCCTTGCGGCGCCACTGGTACACGCCGCCCGTGTCGAGCAGCTCGGGCCCCACGGTGCTTTCTTGCTTGAAGCCGTGCGAGTGCTTGTAAAGCGTCTCCTTGGCAATTTCATCCAGCCCTAGGCCCTGAATCCGGGTTACGGCACCGTTGAAATACTGGTCTACCACGCTCTGGTTCAAACCCAGAATCTCAAATACCTGCGCGCCGTGGTAGCTCTGCAGGGTCGAGATTCCCATTTTCGAGAAAATCTTCAGTAGCCCGTCGCACACCGCCTTGATGTAGTTGTAAGCCAGCTTTTCGGCGGGCAAATCGGCGCCCAGCAGCCCGGCCGCGTGGCGCGTCTGGATGGTGGCCAGTGCCAGATACGGGTTGATGGCCGTGGCCCCAAACGAGAGTAGGCAGGCAAAGTGATGCACCTCCCACACATCGCCGGCTTCCACCACGAGGCCCACCGAGCCGCGCATCCCCTTCTTAATCAAGTGGTGATGCACCGCCGACACCGCCAGCAGCGACGGAATAGGCGCGTGCTCCGAGTCCATGGCCCGGTCGGAGAGAATCAGTACTTCAAAGCCGTCATCTACCGCGTCTTGCGCGTAGCGGCACAGGCGCTCTACGCCGCGCTGCAACGCGCCCGGCTTGCCGTCAGCCTTGAAGTAGGTCTGCAAGGTCTTGGCCTGAAACGAGCCGGTGTCAATGCTGCGCAGCTTCTCCAACTCGCGGTTGCTGAGGATGGGTTGCTTGGCGGCCACGCAGTGGCAGTGCCTAGGGTCCTCATCCAGGATATTGCCGTTGTTGCCGATAAACGTGGCTAGGCTCATCACCAGTCGCTCGCGGATGGGGTCGATGGGCGGGTTGGTAACCTGCGCGAAGAACTGCTTGAAGTAGCTGCTCAGGTGCTGCGGCTGGTCGGAGAGTACGGCCAGGGGCACGTCCACGCCCATCGAGCCGATGGGTTCCTTGGCTTCCACCGCCATGGGGGCAATGATGGTTTCGAGGTCCTCGCGGGTGTAGCCGAAGGCCTGCTGGTACTTCATCACGGCCTCGGCCCCTAGGTCGGTAAACGTGAGGCGTGGCTCGGGCAGGTCCTCCATCCGAATCTGGTAGTTTTCTAGCCAGGTACCATAGGGCTGCTGCCCAGCGGCTTGCGCTTTGATTTCGCGGTCGGTGAGGATGCGGCCGGCGGCCATGTCCACCACGAACATCTTGCCCGGTTGCAAGCGGCCCTTATTGATGATGCTCTCCGGGGCCAGCGATAGCGTGCCCGCTTCCGAGGCTACCAGCACGCGCCCGTCGTTGGTGATGGCGTAGCGCAGCGGCCGCAGGCCGTTGCGGTCGAGCATGGCCCCCACGAGGTTGCCATCGGTGAAATTGAGCGCTGCCGGGCCGTCCCAGGGCGCCATGAAGGTGGCGTGGAACTCGTAGAACGCCTTCTTGAGCGGGTCCATCTGCTCGTTGCCGTCCCAGGCCTCGGGCACCAGCATCATCATCACGTGCGGCAGCGAGCGACCGCAGTGCAGCAGCAGCTCCACGATGTTGTCGAGGCACGCCGAGTCCGACTGGCCCGCGTCAATCACCGGCAGCAGCATCTCCATTTCCTCGGCTGAGAAATAGGGCGAGGTGTAGGTGGGCAGGCCCGCAAAAAACCAGTTCAGGTTGCCGCGCAGCGTATTAATCTCGCCATTGTGCGCCAGGTAACGGAAGGGCTGAGCTAGCTTCCACGACGGCATAGTGTTGGTCGAAAAGCGCGAGTGCACCAATCCGAAAGCCGAGGTCACGCGCTCGTCGCTGAGGTCGGGGTAGTACATGCCGACCTGAAACGTGGTCAGCTGGCCCTTGTAGGCAATGGTGCGGCACGAGAGCGAAGCGAAGTAAAACGCATCGAGCGCGGCCGGCAGCTGCTCGTTCAAGTTCTTGATAATCAACCGGCGCAGTACGTATAGCTTGCGGTCAAAATCAGCCTCGGTGGCTAGCCCAGTGGGCCGGCTCAGGAATAGTTGCTCGATGGCTGGCTCGGCCGACAAGGCCGTGACGCCGATGCCCTCCGTGCGCACCGGCACCGGCCGGTAACCCAGCACCTGAATACCTAGGCGCGCGGCCGAGGCCGCAATGATGTCGCGGCAAGCCTCGCGCAGTTTCTCCTTTTTTGGCAAAAAGACCATGCCCACGCCGTAGTTGCCCGGCTCGGGCAGCCGAATGCCGTGCTTCACGCCTTCCTCCAGCAAAAACCAGTGCGGCAGCTGAATGAGCACGCCCGCGCCATCGCCCGAGTCAGAATCGCAGCCGCAGGCCCCGCGGTGCTCCATGTTGGCGAGCATGGTGAGGGCATCGGCCACAATCTGGTGGCTTTTGCGCCCGTCGATGTACGTGATGAAGCCCGTGCCGCACGCATCGTGCTCAAATTCGGGTCGGTAAAGGGTGGGCGTAGTCATGGTTGAGTAGTATGTAGCGCGGACTTTTAGTCCGCGACTCGGTGCATGTATTGCTCACAGACTAAAAGCCTGCGCTACTTCCGGGTCGGACGCGGCTTCGCGGCGCTGGCCCCAAGCTGTTTGTTGAAAACAGCGAGGCTAGTGCCGAAAATCGGCATCCGTGATGGGTGGGGGAGGGCAGGGAGAGGGCAGAGGCGCAAGCCAACAAAGTCAGCCGTTGCCGGGGCGATTTGGGCAGTGGGTGCACCAATCGCCGGGTAATATACAGCGCTAAGGCTCAGTTCGCCAAGGGGGCTAGCGGCGGTCGGCGCGCACGGCGGCCAGCGCATTTGCCCTGGCCGTGTGAATATGGTCAATAATGGTGGCTAAGTTATCATCGGCTCAATAAAGCCCGGGCGAATGGCCGTGCAGGGCCAGGGGTGGGTAAGTAGCCTGAATATCAGCTACGACGAAGCCATCTTTGCCTAGGCTCAGGCTAAATAGCGGTACAAAATGCGCGGGTAGCTGCTGCCGCGCCAGCTCTTGGCCCAGCTCGGCTAGCCCCACTTCTGGGTAAAAGATAGTCAGCAGCTTCAGCCAGCCTTCAACTTGAAAGCTATGGTATTGACTCCGCTAGCTAGAAGTAGCGTGGGCCTTGGGAGTCCGCGTGCGCGCCGGCCTGGGTGCTTTTTTAGTGCCAAACGCGGGCTATAAAGTCCGCGCTACTCCCAAGGCGGCTGGCTAGCCCATGCATAAGCTCGTCCTTAACGCTTTGCCAGCGGCGGGCGTACGCCGGGAAGTATTCATCAATATTCCCGTTTCGAATGGCTGTTTCTGTTGACCCTGCCCGCACCTCCGGCGCTACCGAGTCTAGTTGGTTTCCGACGGCCCCCGCCCGGCCCACGTTTGCCCCCCTCACCGAAAACACGACGGCCGATGTAGTGGTAGTGGGCGCCGGCATTGCGGGCCTTACCACGGCGTATTTGCTGGGCAAGGCGGGTAAAAAAGTAGTGGTGCTGGAAGACGGCGAAATAGCCAGCGGCGAAAGCGGCCGCACCACCGCCCACCTCTCCAATGCCCTCGACGACCGCTACACGACCCTAGCCCAGCTTTTTGGGGAAGATGGCGCCCGGCTAGCCGCCGAAAGCCACGGCGCTGCCATCGACCAGATTGAACAGATTGCGAAAGACGAGCAGATTGCCTGCGATTTCACCCGCCTCGATGGCTACCTATTCCTGCCCAAAAATGGCACCCACCAAGAACTGCAAGACGAACTCGAAGCTGCCCACCGCGCCGGCCTCACGGGCGTAGAGTGGCTGGCCAAGTCTGGCACGGCCGGCTTTGAAACCGGTGAGTGCCTGCGCTTTCCCAACCAGGGGCAGTTTCACATTATCAAGTACCTTAATGGCCTAGCGAAGGCTATTACGGCGCAGGGTGGCCGCATTTTCACCAACACGCACGCTACGGAAGTAAGCAGCGGCAAGGAGGCGAGCGTGACTACCACCGAGGGTTTCGCGGTGCAGGCCCAGGCCGTAGTCATTGCCACCAATTCACCCTTCAACGACCGGGTAGTGATGCACACCAAGCAGGGCCCTTACCGTACCTACGTAGTAACTGCGCGGGTGCCCAAAGGCTCGGTGGCCACGGCGCTGTACTGGGATACGGCCGACCCCTACCATTATATCCGGCTGCAAACGGTAGAAGATGCCGATTATGACTTGCTCATCGTGGGCGGCGAAGACCACAAGGTGGGCCACGACGACCCCGAGGAGCGGCTAGCCTGCCTGGAAGACTGGACGCGCACGCACTTCCCCCAACTCACGGGTATCGAGTTCCGCTGGTCGGGCCAGGTGCTGGAGCCTAGCGACGGCCTGGCCTACATCGGCCGCAATCCGCTGGATGCGGAGAATGTGTACATCATCACCGGCGACTCGGGCCACGGCATGACCCATGGCACGCTAGGCGGCATGATACTCTGCGACCTCATTCAGGGCCAATCGAACCCCTGGGCCGACCTCTACGACCCCGGCCGCGTAACGCTGAAACCGGAATCGCTCAAGGAATTTGCCCGCGAGAATGCTCTGGTGGTCGCCGATTATACTGAATTGCTGACGGGTGGCGACGTGGCTTCAGTCAATGAAATAAAGCCTGGCACCGGCGCGGTGCTGCGCCACGGCCTCACCAAGGTAGCCACCTATAAAGACCCCCAGGGCCAGGTGCACGAGTGCTCGGCCATTTGCCCGCACCTGGGCTGCGTAGTGCACTGGAACGACCTGGAAACCAGTTGGGACTGCCCGTGCCACGGCTCGCGCTTCGATGCCTTTGGCCACCTGCTAGCCGGCCCGGCTAACTCGGACTTAGCGCCGAAGTAGCCACCTATATTATAAAAAAGGCCGTCATGCTGAGCTTGTCGAAGCATCTCTACCGAACGATACCCTAGCGGTGTGGTAGAGATGCTTCGACAAGCTCAGCATGACGGCCTTTTTTATGATTTGATATTTGTTAAAACAGATTATACAGCTGCGCCAGCGGCAGCGTCTGGGCCGGCTCGCACGTGAGGTGCACGCCATCGACCATCACGCGGTACGTTTCTGGGTCTACCGAAATATTGGGTAGGTAGTCGTTCAAGGCCATGTCTTTCTTGTCTACCGTGCGGCGGCCCTTCACTGGTAGCACGCGATTGCTCAGGCCATATTCGGAAGAAACCTTCTCCACCGAAGCACCCGACACGAAGGCCACCGAGTGAGGCCCCGTAGCCTTGCCATACGTCCCAAACATGGGCCGCGAAAACGACGGCTGCGGCGCGGGGATGGAGGCATTCGGGTCGCCCATCTGGGCCTGTACGATGACGCCGCCTTTGAGCATCATCTCGGGCCGCGAGCCGAACAGGGCGGGTTTCCAGAGCACTAAATCGGCTAGCTTGCCGATTTCGACCGAGCCAATTTCGTCGGCCATGCCGTGGGCGCGGGCAGGGTTGATGGTGTACTTGGCCACGTAGCGACGGGCGCGGAAGTTGTCGTTGGGGCGCTGGGCGTTAGCATCCTGGGGTAGGGGGCCGCGCTGCTGGCGCATCTTATGGGCCGTTTGCCAGGTGCGCGTGATGACCTCGCCCACCCGGCCCATCGCCTGCGAGTCGCTGCTGAGGGTGCTCAGCGCGCCTAGGTCGTGCAGTATGTCTTCGGCGGCAATGGTTTCGGGGCGAATGCGGCTCTCGGTAAAGGCCACGTCCTCGGGGATGTTCTTGTCGAGGTGGTGGCACACGAGCAGCATGTCGAGGTGCTCACCGTAAACGGCCACGTGGGGTTGGTGCTCGACGGAATGACGTTGGGCTAGCCGCAAATTTTGATGATGTCGGGCGCGTGCCCGCCGCCCGCGCCCTCCGTGTGGTACGAGTGGATGGTGCGCCCCTTGAAGGCCGCCACCGAGTTTTCGACGAAGCCGCTCTCGTTGAGCGTGTCGGTGTGGATGCACACCTGCACGTCGTACTTGTCGGCGATAGTCAGGCAATTATCAATCGTGGCCGGGGTGGTGCCCCAGTCCTCGTGCAGCTTAAAGCCCAGCGCCCCGGCCTCTACCTGCTCGGCTAGCCCCTCGGGCTTCGAGGAGTTGCCCTTACCTAGGAAGCCGAAATTCATGGGGAAGGCATCGGTGGCCTTGAGCATCATTTCGATGTAAAACGCGCCCGGCGTGCAGGTGGTAGCCGTGGTGCCCGCGGCCGGACCGGTGCCGCCGCCCACCATCGTGGTTACGCCTTAGGCCAGCGCCTCGGTTATCTGCTGCGGGCAAATGAAGTGAATGTGGCAGTCGATGCCGCCCGCCGTGAGGATGTGCCCCTCGCCGGCTACCACTTCGGTGGTCACGCCCACCACCAGGCGCGGGTCCACGCCGGGCATGATGTGCGGATTGCCGGCCTTGCCAATGC
>Ga0308157_10001472_pt1 | contig 48096 bp, 39 predicted proteins | sample PhyBR1_FD_201035 | JGI IMG/M metagenome (GOLD analysis project Ga0308157, IMG submission 201035) | Phyllosphere microbial communities from UC Gill Tract Community Farm, Albany, California, United States - DLSLB.R1 | ecosystem: Host-associated > Plants > Phyllosphere > Unclassified | place: USA... | reverse complement strand
GCTAAGCCTCTCAGCGCCGATGGTACTGCAGGGGGGACCCTGTGGGAGAGTAGGACACCGCCGGACTTCTTTTAATCGAAATGGCCACCCAAAGTTGGGTGGCCATTTCGCATTTACGGGCACATTTTCCCGGAAGGACAGTCATGTCGTCGGACGACGCGAACGATCGTAAGAGCAACGAAGGGCGATCGGGCGACCGCGCGTCCGGGCGCGGACCGTCCTCTCGAGGCAACGGTTCGTCGCCTCGTGGCGACCGCCCCTATCGCCGCGATGGGCAGGCGGGTGGGTCTCGGCGCGACGGCGACCAGCGGCCGTTCCGTCGTGACGGCGACACGAGTGGACGTCCGCGCAGCGAGGGTGGCCGGCCGAGCGGCCGTGACGGTGATCGTCCCGTTCGCCGTGACGGGAATCGTCCGTTCCGTGAGGACGGTGATCGTCCCGTTCGTCGTGACGGTGACCGCCCCTTCCGTCGCGACGGCGAGCGTCCGATCCGTCGTGACGGTGATCGTCCCGTTCATCGCGACGGCGATCGTCCGTTCCGTCGTGACGGTGATCGTCCCGTTCGTGGTGACGGTGATCGTCCGTTCCGTGGTGACGGGGATCGCCCTGTTCGTCGTGATGGGGACCGTCCCGCTGGTCGTGACGGGAATCGTCCTGTTCAGCGTGAGGGGGCTCGTTCGTTCCGTCGTGACGGGGACCGTCCCGTTCGCCGTGATGGTGACCGCCCATTCCGTCGGGATGGGGATCGTCCCGTCCAGCGTGAGGGGGATCGCCCGTTCCGCCGCGACGGTGATCGCCCTGTTCGTCGTGACGGCGATCGTCCGGTTCGTCGTGATGGTGACCGTTCGTTTCGTCGGGACGGGGACCGTCCCGTGCGCCGAGACGGCGACTCCCGGGGGTTCGGCGGAGGTGACCGACGTCCGAGTGGCGACCGCCGGCCCGGTGCAGGAGCGCCGCGCCGATTCGATCGCGAGGACTCCCGTGCCACGCGACCGCCGCAGGATCGTCGCGAGCGTGGCCCGGAAATTCCCGAGGACGTCACCGCCTTCGACCTTCCGGGTGCAGCTCGCAATGAGTTGAAGACGCTCAGCAAGGACAACGCCGACAACGTCGCCCGTCATCTTGCGATGGCTGCTCGCATGATCGACGAAGACCCCCAGCTGGCGCACGAGCACGCGCTGGCGGCATCCCGGAGCGCGGGCCGTGTCGGAGTCGTCCGCGAGACCGTCGCCATCACGGCATATGCCGTCGGCGACTTCGCCCTGGCGCTCCGCGAACTTCGGACGCACCGCCGGATCACCGGGTCCGACGAGCAGCTTCCGCTCATCGTCGACAGTGAGCGCGGGGTCGGGCGTCCCGATCGTGCTCTCGAGGAGGGGCGAGCGGTCGATCGCTCGAGCCTGTCCGTACCGGTGCGCGTACAGCTGGCGATCGCCATGTCAGGAGCGCGCCTCGATCTCGGGCAGACAGACCGTGCGCTGCAGGAGCTCGAGATCCCCGAGGCCGACCCGGACCGCGCGTTCGAGTGGAGCCCGGCGCTCTTCTCCGCGCGAGCGGCGGTGCTCGAAGAACTCGGACGCTCCGATGAAGCCGCCGAGTGGGAACGTCGAGCCGAGATCGCGGCCGACGCTCTCGACGCTGCCGCAGGCGTCGCTGATCGCGAGGTCATCGTCGTGGAAGAGATCGAACTCATCGACGACGAGGGCGGTGTCGACGTGGCATCCGGAGTCATCCCTCTCGAAGGGGACGACGTGGCGGTCGAGTCGGCCGACGACGATGCGAGCGAACCGCACGACGCACACGTGACCGATGGCGGCGTCGACGATCGCCCCGACGGCACCGACTCCGCTGACGCGGTCGTGGAGGCAGACGTCGAGGAAGACGGGCGATGATCTTCGGCCGGAGCACCCCGCCGCCGACACCCCTCGACGGCGTCGACGTCGTGCTGGCGGACCTCGACGGGGTGGTTTATGCGGGCCCCGGCGCTCTGCCGCACGCGGTCGACAGCTTGAACCGCGCCCAGCAGGAGGGGCGTCGTCTCGGGTACATCACGAACAACGCCTCGCGCACCGACGCCTCGGTGGCCGAGCACCTCACCTCTCTCGGACTGCGTGTGGCGGCGGACGACGTCACCACCAGCCCGCAGGCGGCGATGCGTCTGATGCGCGACCTGGTGCCCGCGGGCTCCACCCTGTTGGTCATCGGCGGCGAAGGTCTCGTCGTCGAGGTCGAGAAGGCCGGCTTCGTCGTGACGCGCAGCGCCGATGACAACCCGGCGGCCGTCGTCCAGGGCTTCGCTCCCGAGGTCGGGTGGGTCCATCTCGCCGAGGCCGCGTATGCACTCGCGACGCCTGTGGAGGAGGGGGGGATCCCCTGGGTCGCCACCAACTCCGACTGGACGATTCCGCAGGCCCGCGGCATCGCTCCGGGAAACGGCACTCTCGTGTCGGCCGTGCACACGGCCGTGGGACGGTTGGCCACGATCGCCGGCAAGCCCGAACGGCCCATCTTCGATGTCGCCGTCGCGCGCACCGGCGCGCAGTCGCCGCTGTTCATCGGTGATCGCCTCGACACCGACATCCAGGGTGCGCGCACCGCCGAGATGCGCTCCCTGCTGGTGCTCACCGGCATCGACCGACCGAAGCAAGTGCTCGCGGCACCGCCCTCGCAGCGCCCCGACTACATCGTCGAAGACCTCCGTCAGCTCTTCGAGCCGTACCCCACGACGGTCGTCAAGGGCGACCGCACCCGTGTGGGTGACGCGATCGTCGAGATCGACGGCGTCGATCTCCGAATCGTCAACGACGGAGGGCGGCAGATCGACCTCCTGCGTGCCGGCGCGGCGGCCATCTGGAACAGTGGTCGTGCCATCTTCGGCTTCCGGGTTCCGGAGCAGCTCTACGCGGACCCGTTCCGCGTGCGCTGACGTCGGTAGCATGGCATCCATGTCCGACAGCTCCGCCCCGGACGCCGGGCTCATCGATCGGCTGCGTCTCATCGAGGAGCAGCCCCTCGCCACCCGCGCGGACGCTTACGCCGCCGTGCACGAGGAGCTGGCTCGACGACTCGAGTCGGCGCCGATCGATCCGACCGCAGCGTCGTGAGCCCGCGCCTCGATGCCGAGCTCGCCGCCCGCGGACTGGCGCGTTCCCGATCGCACGCGGCTCAACTGATCTCCGGTGGTCTCGTGACGGTCGACGGCCGCCCCGTCGTCAAAGCATCGACGTCGGTGGAGACGGATAGCGTGCTCGACGTCGCGGGGGCCGATCACTACGTCAGCCGCGGCGCGCACAAGCTGCTGGCCGCACTCGATGCCTTCGACGTCGACGTGAACGATCGGGTCGCCCTCGACCTGGGAGCATCTACCGGCGGCTTCACACAGGTCCTTCGCGAGCGCGGCGCGCGTCCGGTCATGGCCGTCGACGTGGGGCACGGGCAGTTATCCACCGTCGTCGGGGCGGACCCCGACGTGGTGTCGGTCGAGGGGTATAACGTGCGGTTCATGACTGCCGACTCCCTCGCTGGCGCCACGGGCATCGCCGAGCGTCCCACCGTGGTGACCGGCGATCTGTCATTCATCTCCCTGGAGCACGTGCTGCCGGCGGTCGTGGCCACGGCCGCTCCCGAGGCGGACGTCATCCTCCTCATCAAGCCGCAGTTCGAGGTCGGCCGCACAGCGGTGAAGGGCGGGCTGGTCACCGACCCCGCCCTGCGATCCGACGCCGTGCACGGCGTGCTCTGGGCAGCGTGGGACGCGGGTCTCACCACTTCCGGGCTCATCGCGTCGCCCATCGTCGGAACGCACGGGAACCAGGAGTACGTCGCGTGGTTCTCGGCCACTCGGGGCAGCGACCCCTCAGAATGGGAGAGCACCGTGACCCGACTGACCGGAAGCCGATGACTCCCAGCGATCGCCGAATCCTCCTCGTCGTGCACGCGCGCCGAGATGACACCGTCCACGCCGCCGAGCGCATCCTGACCGCCGTGCGGTCGGCCGGTGCCACCCCGGTGGTGTCCGCGGAGGACCGGCCCGAGCTCGCGGAGCGTCTGTCGCTCGAGGGCGTCCAGACCCTCGGTGTCGACGTCGGCATCGACGACATCGAGCTCGCCATCGTGCTCGGCGGTGACGGCACCATCCTGCGCGCGGCCGAAGTCGTCCGGGGCGGGACCGTCCCGATCCTCGGGATCAACATGGGCCACGTCGGATTCCTCGCCGAGATCGAACGCGACGACATGGACGACGCCGTGCGTCGGGTCATCGACCGCGACTACGTCGTAGAGGAGCGACTCGCCCTCGCGGTGCGCGTGTTGAACGCCGACGATGAGGTCATCTTCGAGACCTGGGCACTGAACGAAGCCACCGTCGAGAAGGCGAGCCGCGAGCGGATGCTCGAAGTGGTGATGGAGGTCGACGGCCGTCCGCTGTCATCGTTCGGCTGCGACGGGATCGTCGTCGCCTCTCCGACCGGTTCGACGGCCTACAACTTCTCCGCCGGAGGGCCCGTGATCTGGCCGACGGTCGAGGCCATCGCCGTCGTCCCCCTCTCGGCGCACGCCCTTTTCGCGCGTCCGCTGGTGGTGAGTCCCGAGGCGATGGTCGCCGTCGAGGTGCTCGAGCGCACGAGCGGCAGCGGCATTCTTTGGTGCGACGGCCGGCGCTCGCACGAACTCCCCCCGGGCGCCCGTGTGATGGTGCGTCGTTCGTCGCGCCCCGTCCGCCTCGCCCGCCTGCACCCTGCCGCGTTCACCGACCGCCTCGTTCGGAAGTTCCGCCTCCCGGTCACGGGATGGCGCGGGATGCCGGGAGGTACGGCGTGATCGAGGAGATGCGATTGCGCGACCTCGGGGTGATCGCGGATGCGACCCTGCCGATAGGCCGCGGCTTCACGGCGATAACCGGCGAGACCGGGGCGGGCAAGACGATGGTCGTGACCGGACTCGGGCTGCTGCTCGGTCAGCGCGCCGACTCCGGCGCAGTGCGCAAGGGCGCGACCCAGGCTGCTGTCGAGGGCGTGTGGCTCGTCCCCGAAGAGGGGGTCGTCTCCGCGCGAGTGCGGGAGGCCGGAGGCGATGTCGAGCCCGTCGGTGACGGATCGGCGGAGCTCTATCTCGGACGCACCGTCTCGAGCGAAGGACGCGGGCGCGCCACCGTGGGCGGACGCACCGCTCCGGCGGGTGTCCTGGCTGATCTCGCCGACGACCTCGTCGTCGTGCACGGACAGTCCGACCAACTCCGCCTCAAGTCGTCGGGAGCGCAGCGCGACGCTCTCGATCGCTTCGGCGGGGAGCCGGTCGTCGCTGCCCGCACCGCCTATCGTGCGGCGTGGGACGCCTGGCGTGCTCTGGATGCCGAACTGACCACCCTGACCGCTGATCGTGACGACCGCGCCCGCGAGGCCGAACAGCTGCGCGCCGCGATCGCCGAGATCGAGGCTGCAGCGCCCATCGTCGGCGAAGAGGAGGAGCTGGCACGCCGCGCCGAGCGTCTCGCCAACGCCGAGGATCTGCGGGTCGCCGCCGTGACGGCCCACGCCGCACTGTCGAACGAAGACGGCTCACCCGACGTCGTGACGCTGCTCGCCGAAGCCCGCCGGGCCCTCGAGCGGATCTCGGGCAGCGACGAGGCGCTCGCCGCCATCGGCGAGGTCATCGCCGACCTCGGGTATCGCGCGACCGACGCCTCCGTCGCCCTGTCGGGCTACCTCGCAGACCTCGATGAATCCGGCCCGCACGAACTGGCCGCGGTCGATGAACGTCGCGGAGTGCTCGCCGGACTCGTCCGCACGCACGGAACGGTCGAGGCGGCAATCTCGTTGCTCGAGACGGGCTCGGCTCGTCTGGTCGAACTGGACGACGACGGCGACCGCCTCGAGCGGCTCGAGGCGCAGCGCGATGCCGCAGCCTCCGAGCTGGATGCGGCCGCTGAAGCGCTCACCGCTGCGCGACGCGAGGCCGCCGAGAGACTGGGCGCCGCCGTCACGGAGGAACTCCATGCGCTCGCCCTCCCCGACGCCCGGTTGAGCGTCGATGTGGCCCCCGCCCCGGCCGCCGGTCATGGACGCGATGAGGTCTCGATCCTGCTCGCCCCGCACCCGGGGGCCGATCCCCGCCCCGTGTCCCGCGGGGCGTCCGGGGGCGAACTGAGTCGCGTCATGCTCGCCATCGAGGTCGTCATCGCCGGGGTCGACCCGGTGCCCACCTTCGTGTTCGACGAGGTCGACGCCGGAATCGGTGGTGCCGCGGCGATCGAGGTCGGTCGTCGGCTCGCTCGTCTCGCGGAATCGTCGCAGGTGATCGCCGTCACGCACCTCGCGCAGGTGGCGGCCTTCGCGGGAAACCACCTGACGGTGGTCAAGGGCAACGACGGCGCGGTCACGGCATCCAGTGTCCGCCGTCTCGACGGGGCCGAGCGCGAAGCCGAGATGGCCCGGCTGCTGTCGGGACTCACCGACTCGGAAGCGGCGCTGACGCACGCCCGTGAACTGCTGGAGACCGGCCGAGCCCGATGACCGCCGACTCCGACGACGAGCGATCAGCGCCGCCGGAAGCGACGCTGATCGATCCCCCGCGGCACACGCCGCTGTGGGCGTTCCTCTCCCGGCTGCTGCTGCGGCTCGAGACGTGGTTGCGGTCGCACGGGGGGACACGTCTGCGTGCCGGCATCCGCGTGTTCTGGGCGGCGGTCGCCGCCGTCGGCTTGGTGCTCCTCGTGGGCCCGGTGATCAACGCGCCCCTGACTTTCGACGACATCACCTCGTCGGCGAAGGATGCCACGAGCACCTGGATCGCGAAGGACTTCTCGGCGGAGTACGACCTGCAGCGTCACGACGACGGGCGACTCGTCGTCGCGGTGACGGAGCGATTCACCGCGGTCTTTCCGGACGACGTCGACGAGAGCTCGATCGACCGCGTGCTCGCGTCGCAGTACGAGGGGCATGATCTCGCTCCCACGCTGCGCGAGGCGCGGCTCGACGATCGCCCCGTCGATGCGCGGGTGACGACGACGCCGACCCGCACGAGCTACGTCATCGGGGGAGCGGACAGACTCACCGGGTCGCATCTCGTCGAATTGCGCTACGACCTGCGCGACCTCGCCTACGACGACCGCGACACCTCGTCGAATTGCGCTACGACCTGCGCGACCTCGCCTACGACGACCGCGACACCTCGTCGGAGCAGGTGTCCCAGGTGCTGCAGTGGGACGTCTTCGGACCCGAGTGGCCGCACGGGGTCTCGTCGAGTTCGCTGCGCGTCGTCGTGCCCCGCGACCTGGAGGGGGCTTTCGCCCGCCAGCCCTCGGCGGGACTGTCGTGGCTGCTCGTGGGCGGCTCCACCATGATGGAGCCCGAGGACGCGGCATCCGATCCGCTCGTGTACGAGATCACGAACGACCAGAACATCCCTCCCCACGGATCGTTCTGGTTCACGTTCCGGTTCGATCCGGGTACGTTCGCGATGCCGGGGCCGTCTCCGCTGTTCTTCGTCCAGGCGTACGGGCCCTTCGTGCCCCTCCTGCTCTTGGTGGCCGGCGTGCTCTTCGCCTTCGCTGCGCGGGCGGTGGCCTGGGCCGACGCGCGGGGGCGCGCGTGGTTCGTGCCGGAGTCGCAGCCGCGCCGCGGCAGCTCGGTGGCGCTGGACGCACGCCTGTGGGGAGCGCGCCGCACGGCGGTGCTCGCCGAGGCCCTCGACGCGTGGCGTCGAGATCCGAAAGACCCCCGGCTGACCCGTCGTCTCGCGCGCACCGCCCATCGAGCGGGGCGGTGGGGGGATCTGCTCCCGGCTCTGCGGTCGTTCCGCTTCTCGCCCGCGTGGAGGACGCAGTTCGAACGGGATCTCCGCACGGTGCCCCGCGGGTTCGTCCGGGACGCCTTCCTCGGCGGAGCTTTCGGGCTCGCCGTCCTTCAGCTCGGACTGACGCGACAACTCTCGCATCAACGCGCGCTGACGATCGAGTGGTGGCCCGTGGCTGCCGCGGCGGCCTCCGTCACCCTCGCCGGCGTGATCCTCGCGGTGGCGCTGAGCGCACGCCCACTGACGCGAGAGGGAGCCCTCGCGCGTGAACACCTGCTCGGTCAGCGGCAGTATCTCGAGCTGACGAGCGCCGTCGAGCGCACGCCGCTGCGATCGGCGGATCTGCCCTACGTCGTGATCTTCTCGCACCCGCGCGCGGCAGGTCGTCTGCTCCGAGGCCTGATCGAGCGCGAAGGGATCGACCGTCGGGCGGGTGCCGATCCGACGTTCCTCGGGGGCGGACGACTCGCCGTCCGTGCGTGCGCGCTGGGTCTCGTCGCCGGCGCCATCGCCCTCGCGTTCCTCACGACGGCATCCACCAACCCCGCTCCCGATCAGAACGCGGTTCTCGACGGGATCGAGGGCAGCAGCGGTCTCGCCGTGACGGACGCCGACATCGCCGCCAGCCTCAGTCGCGACGGCGACGGAGCAGGCCGGCTGGAAGTCGTCGAGACCTTGAAGACGGAGGTCGAGGCGGATCGCCGGGTGATCCCCCAGGTCACGCGCGTGTGGCGGGACGTCGTCGACGGGCACGATCAGGGACTGACCGTCGAGTCGATCAGCGTCGACGGTAGAACGGTTCCGTTCGTGCAGACCCGGCGTCTCGATCACGCCGTCGTCCAGACGCGCCTGACCGACGACTGGACCGGGGCCCACGTCGTCGAGATCCGGTACGAGGTGGCGCACCCGATCGCCCAGGACGCGTCGGGGGAGCGGATGACCTGGACCGCCCTCATGCCGGGGTGGTCGTGGTCGTGGCGGACCGTCGACGCGGAGACGGAGCACGTGCGGATCGCGTTGACCCTCGCGGACGGACTGGGAGAAGACCTCGAAGAGGGGTCCGGATGGGTGGATGCCACTGTCTACCGCCCGGACGCGGCACCCGAGCCGCTGGGCGACGACGCCGTGCAGAGCGGGTCCGAGACCGTCATCTCATTCGACGCGAGGGCGAACGACGAGTAATCGCCGAACAGCCGGTGGCCGTCCTCGTCGAAGTACGCGGGGCTCGACCTGCGATTCGCCTCGGGGACGTTCTCGTCCGCGACGCCACCGAGCATCGGGCACACCCTGTGGACGGCGTTTCCCTGGGTCGTCGGGCCGATCCTCGGAGCGGGGGCCGTCGTCCTGGGCCTGGTGGGCATGAGCGCGCGCGACCGGGTCGGTGTGCGGCGCGATCTCGCGCGCTGGTTGCCGCCGAGCCTGGTCATCGCCCAGGTCGTGCTCGTCGGCTGGGCGGCCGGCGACGCGGCGACCGAGGATGCGATCCTCCCCGTCGTGCTGATCCCCGTGGTGCTCTCGGCGGTCGTCGCGGTGGTCGCCTTCGTCCGCACCCGAAGACTCGCCATCGTCACGCGAACGTGACGCGGATGTCGGAGGGGGGTGCCAGACTCGGAGGCGAACCCCCACACGCGACTGATAGGATCGAAGCCCGTGATGCAGACTTCGGACGCGGGACATTCAGACGGCACGACTTTCACGACGAAGCACATCTTCGTCACCGGAGGCGTGGTCTCCTCCCTGGGGAAGGGCCTGACGGCGGCTAGCCTCGGCAACCTCCTCACGGCACGCGGTCTGCGCGTGGTCATGCAGAAGCTCGACCCGTACCTGAACGTCGATCCGGGAACGATGAACCCGTTCCAGCACGGCGAGGTCTTCGTGACCGACGACGGCGCCGAGACCGATCTCGACATCGGACACTACGAGCGATTCCTCGACATCGAGCTCAGCCAGGCGGCGAACGTCACCACGGGCCAGATCTACTCGCAGGTCATCGCGCGCGAGCGACGCGGCGAGTACCTCGGCGACACGGTGCAGGTCATCCCCCACATCACCGACGAGATCAAGCGCCGCATGCGCCTGCAGGCCAGCGAGCAGCCGCAGCCCGACGTCATCATCACCGAGATCGGCGGAACCGTCGGCGACATCGAGTCGCAGCCTTTCATCGAGTCGGCGCGTCAGATCCGCCACGAGCTCGGCCGCAAGAACGTCTTCTTCGTGCACGTCTCGCTCGTGCCCTTCATGGGTGCCTCGGGTGAGCAGAAGACCAAGCCGACGCAGCACTCCGTCGCGACCCTGCGCTCGATCGGCATCCAGCCCGACGCCCTCGTTCTGCGCAGCGACCGCCCCGTCACCGAGTCGAACAAGCGCAAGATCGCGCTCATGTGCGACGTCGACGAAGACGCGGTCGTCAACGCGATCGACGTGCCCAGCATCTACGACATCCCCTCGATGCTGAACGACCAGGGTCTCGACGGCTATATCGTCGACGCCCTCGACCTCGACAAGGCGAGCGACGTCGACTGGTCGCGGTGGCAGCGCGTGCTCCAGGCCGTGCACAACCCCAAGCACGAGGTCACGATCGGACTCGTCGGCAAGTACATCGACCTGCCCGACGCGTACCTCTCGGTCACCGAGGCCATCAAGGCCGGCGGCTTCGGTCAAGAGACGCACGTCAAGATCACGTGGATCCCCTCCGACCTCTGCGAGACGCCCGAAGGTGCGGCGAAGGCCCTCGGCGCGGTCGACGGCATCATCGTGCCCGGTGGTTTCGGCATCCGGGGAATCGAGGGCAAGCTCGGTGCGCTGCGGTTCGCCCGCGAGCAGGGCATCCCCACGCTCGGCATCTGCCTCGGTCTGCAGTGCATGGTCATCGAGTACGCGCGCACCGTCGCCGGTCTCGAGGGCGCATCGTCGAGCGAGTTCGACCCCGACACCGCGCACCCGGTCGTGGCCACGATGGCCGAGCAGGTCGACATCCTCGAAAGCGGCGACCTCGGCGGCACGATGCGCCTGGGCCTGTACCCCGCCGCGCTCGCGGAGGGCTCGCTCGCGGCCGACCTCTACGAATCGAACAGCATCTCGGAGCGCCACCGTCACCGCTACGAGGTCAACAACGCCTACCGTCAGCAGCTGAGCGACGCGGGCCTGGTGTTCTCGGGCCTGAACCCCGACCTCGACCTCGTCGAGTTCGTCGAGCTGCCGCGCGACGTGCACCCGTACTACATCGCCACGCAGGCGCACCCCGAGCTGCGCTCGCGCCCGACCGAGCCGCACCCGCTGTTCCGCGGTCTCGTCGGCGCGGCCCTCGAGCGTCACCGCTCGAGCGAGCTCTTCGATGTCGAGGAGGACTGACGTGGACGAGCTGCGCGACGAGAAGGTCGACCTCGAGATCGTCTCGACCGACCTGGTCTATAAGGGCGCGGTCTGGGACGTGCGCTCCGACACCGTGCGCTACGGCGACGGCGAGATGACCCGCCAGTACGTCGAGCACCCGGGAGCCGCGGCGGTCGTCGCGATCGACGACGACGAGCGCGTCGTGCTCATCCAGCAGTACCGCCACCCCATCAAGGAGCGCGACTGGGAGATCCCCGCCGGGCTGCTCGACGTCGCGGGCGAGCCGCCGATCGAGACCGCCAAGCGCGAGCTGACCGAAGAGGCCGACCTCGCCGCCGACCGCTGGCAGCACCTCGTGTCGATGCACACCACCCCGGGCGGCAACGACGAGGTCGTGCACCTCTTCCTCGCCCGTGGTCTGCGCGCGGTCGAGACCGACTTCGAGCGCGAGCACGAAGAGTCCGACATGCGCCTCGAGCGCGTTCCGCTGGCCGAGGTGATCGACGGCGTTCTCGCGGGACGCCTGCGCAACGGCATCCTCGCCACCGGCGCCCTGGCGGCGGCCGAGGTGCTGCGCCGCGAGGCTTCCACCCGCTGACGTGGAGCTCGAGCGCGCGGTCGAGACCTACCTCCGGCACGTCGCGCTCGAGCGCGGGCTCTCCGACCACACCGTGGCCGCCTACCGCCGCGACCTGTCCGTCTACGCGGAGTGGTTGGGTGAGCGCGGCGTCGTCGAGGTCGAGGCCGTGACACCCGCCTTGATCGCGGACTTCGCGGCCGAGCGGGCCTCGGCCGAGCCGCCGCCCGCCTCGTCGTCGCTGGCGCGGATGCAGTCGTCGGTGCGGGGGATGCACCGCTTCCTCGTGCGGGAGGGGCGAGTGGATGCCGACCCCAGTGGGCGGCTGCGCCCGCCCAAGGCACCGCGTCGCCTGCCGAAGGCCCTCACGATCGCTCAGGTCGATCAGCTGCTGGATGCCGCGGGACCCGCGCCCGGTTCGGCGGACGCCTCCGCCGCGGAGCCGGCGGCCGTGCGCGACCGCGCGCTGCTCGAGCTGCTGTACGCGACCGGAGCCCGCGTCTCGGAGATCGTGCAGCTCGACGTCGACGACACCGCCCACGGTGACCTGCTGCGCGTGCGCGGCAAGGGCGACAAGGAGCGGATCGTGCCCGTCGGTTCGTACGCGCGCGCGGCGGTCGAGGCCTACCTCACGCGGGTGCGACCCGCGCTCGCCGCGAAGGGACGGGCGACACCGCGGCTCTTCCTCGGCGTGCGCGGGGCGCCCCTGTCGCGCCAGAGCGCGTGGTTGATCATCCAGGCCGCCGCGGAGAAGGCGGGGCTCACCGCCCACGTCTCACCGCACACGCTGCGGCACTCGTTCGCGACCCACCTGCTGCAGGGCGGAGCGGACGTGCGCGTCGTACAGGAACTGCTCGGACACGCCTCGGTGTCGACGACGCAGATCTACACGCACGTCTCGGTCGACGCGCTGCGCGACGTGTACGCGACCTCGCACCCGCGGGCACGGTGACGCGACGGCATCCGGTCGCTTCGACGGGCTCAGGGACCTGGGTGCGGGTCGGGTGCGTGACGGCATCCGGCCCTTCGAGGAACTTAGCGACTGGGTGTGTGCGGGTGAGCGAGTGGCTGGCATCCGGGGTCGTCGACGCGTCGAAGGCAGAGGCGTGAACAGCGCGGCGGCCCTGAGACACTAGAGGGATGACCGCCACCCTCGTCGCGCAGGGCCTCGCCGGGGGCCACGGACACCGCACGCTCTTCGACGGGGTCGACCTCACCGTCGCGCCGGGAGACGTGATCGGCGTGGTGGGGGCGAACGGAGCGGGCAAGTCCACGCTGCTGCGTCTGCTCGCCGGCGTCGACGAGCCGCAGGGTGGATCGATCAGCCTCGCGCCCAGCGATGCGTTCGTCGGCTGGCTCCCGCAGGAGCACGAGCGGGTCGCGGGAGAGACCGTCGCGCAGTACATCGCCCGCAGGACCGGGTGCGCGGAGGCGACGCGCGAGATGGATGCCACGGCGGCGGCCCTCGGCGACCCCTCGGTCGTGGGGGCCGACGACGCCTACGCCACGGCCCTCGAGCGGTGGCTCGCCAGCGGCGCCGCCGACCTCGACGAGCGGATGCCGATCGTGCTCGCCGACCTGGGTCTGGACGTGGGACCGGATGCCGAGACGACGGGCCTCTCCGGCGGCCAGGCGGCGCGCGTGGGGCTGGCGGCTCTGCTGCTGTCGCGCTTCGACATCGCGCTGCTCGACGAGCCGACCAACGACCTCGACCTCGACGGGCTCGAGCGGCTCGAGACCTTCGTGAAGGGGCTCCGCGGCGGTGTCGTGCTGGTCAGTCACGACCGCGAGTTCCTCGCTCGCTCGGTGACCCGCGTGCTCGAGCTCGACCTCGCGCAGAACTCCCACCGCGTCTACGGCGGCGGGTACGATGCCTACCTCGAGGAGCGCGCGACCCTGCGCCGTCAGGCGCGCGAGAAGTACGAGGACTACGCCGACACGAAGGCCGATCTGGTCTCGCGTGCTCGGACGCAGCGCGAGTGGTCGAGCCAGGGCGTGCGCAATGCCATGAAGAAGTCGCCCGACAACGACAAGATCCGCCGCAAGGCCGCGACGGAATCGAGTGAGAAGCAGGCGCAGAAGGTGCGCCAGATGGAGAGCCGCATCGCGCGCCTCGACGAGGTCGAGGAGCCGCGCAAGGAGTGGCAGCTCGAGTTCACGATCGGCTCGGCGCCGCGCTCGAGCTCGGTCGTGTCGACGCTGTCGGGAGCGGTGTTCCGCCAGGGCGACTTCACCCTGGGGCCGGTCTCGCTGCAGGTCAACGCGGGCGAGCGCGTCGGCATCACCGGGCCGAACGGCGCCGGCAAGTCGACCCTGCTGCGCGGCATCCTCGGCCGTCAGAGCCCCGACGAGGGATCGGCCTCGCTAGGCTCGAGCGTCGCGATCGGCGAGATCGACCAGGCGCGGTCGCTCCTGGTCGGCGGGCGTCCGCTCGCGGAGACGTTCGAGGGCTTCGTGCCCGAGATGAACGCGGGCGAGGTGCGGACGCTGCTGGCGAAGTTCGGGCTGAAGGCCGATCACGTCACCCGACCGGTCGACGAGCTCTCGCCGGGGGAGCGCACGCGCGCGGGACTCGCGCTGCTGCAGGCGCGGGGCGTCAACGTGCTCGTGCTCGACGAGCCGACGAACCACCTCGACCTGCCGGCGATCGAGCAGCTCGAGCAGGCGTTGGCGTCGTACACCGGCACGCTGCTGCTCGTCACGCACGACCGTCGGATGCTCGCCGCCGTGCAGACCGACCGCCGCTGGCGCGTCGTGGCCGGGCAGGTCACCGAACTGTAAGGGTCGTCGCGCCGGGTCTCACCGACAAACGCCCGCTGCACCGGGAAACGCCCTCGGAGGGCGTTTGCCAGTGCAGCGAGCGTTTATCGAGGTGGGTGCGGGGACCCGAGAGGCGCGGAACGGGGTCAGCGACCCTGGCGCTTCTTGTAGGGCTTCGGCTCGCCCTTCACGATCGGGGCGCGGCCCTTGCCCTTGTTGGCCTTCGCCTTGCCGCCGCCGGGGGCCTTCTGCCGAGGCGCGGCGGGAGGCGCGTCGGCGATGCGGAGGTGCGCTTCTTCGAGCAGAAGGCGACCAGCCGGGGTGAGCTGCGTCGGCGGGGTGCGCGAGATGAGCGGCTGCCCCACCTGCTCCTCGAGCTTGTCGACGGTCGTGTACAGCGAGGCGAGGGGGATACGCAGCTTCTCGGCCGCGCGCGGGAAGTGCAGCTCCTCAGCGAGGGCGGCGAACCGGACGAGGTGCTCGAGCTTCATGGCATCCATTCTCCCGTGTTCGACGCACGGAGCGGACCGGGGCCGCTCAGCAGGCGGCGACGGGCGGGAACTCAGCGGCCGCTCCGAGTCGTCCCGAGAGCGGACCGGGATACCTGGACGCGTGCCACCGTCCCGCCGCACCTGCGCGCGGCGGGACGGACGACGCCACTCAGGCGGCGGCGGAGGCGAGGAAGCGATCCGCGGTGCGCAGAGAGAGGGCCATGATCGTCAGCGCGGGGTTGGCGGCGATCGCCGAGGGGAACACCGAGTTGTCGCAGATCCACAGGTTCGGGATCTCATGCGACCGGCCGTCGGCGTCGACCACGCCGTCGGAGGGGTCGGTCGACATGCGGCACGTGCCGATCGTGTGCGCGGTGCGGGCGAGGACCATGGTCTCGCGGGCCCCGGCCGCCTCCATCACGCGCAGCATGAACGCGGTCGCGTGCTTGTCGATCGCCTTCTCATTGTCGCCGGCGGTGAACGTCACCCGCGCGCGCGGAATGCCGAACTCGTCGAGCTCGTCGACCAGCTCGAGGCGGTTGTCGTCGGACGGAAGGCAGTCGGCGTTGATGCCGATGCCGGCCATGAACCGTGCCTGATCGAGTCGCTGCATGAGTTCGGGGCCCCAGAGGCCGCCGCCGCGCACGAGAGTGGTCGAGAACGTCAGGGGCATGACCCCGAGGCTCTGCACGAGATACCCGCCGGCGAAGTCGGCGTCCGCCGGGCGCATCATGTCCTCGCTGATGAGCGACGACGGGTATCCGCGGTGCCCGCGCACCGGCTCGTCGAACCGGCCCCACACCTGTGTCGCGCCGTGCGCGAGGAAGTTGCGGCCCACCTGGCCGTTGTCGTTGGCGAGCCCGGTGTGCAGCAGCAGGCGCGGCGTCTCGACACCGCCGCCGGCGAGAACGAGGGCGCGGCAGCGCTGACGACGGTCGACGCCGTCCTTGCGGTAGACCACGGCCTCCACGTGGCCGCGGGCGTCGAGCTCGATGCCGTGCACCATCGCCTCGCTGCGGATCTCGGCACCGGATGCCACGGCCGCGGGCAGGTACGTGTTGGCGGTGGACGCCTTGGCATCCACCCGGCAGCCCTGGTGGCACTCGCCGCAGTTGATGCACGCCCCGCGCTCACCGTGGTGGTCCTGCAGCCGGGCGCGGGTGAGCACGGCGGCCGGCGCGTCGGCCCAGCGCACACCGAGGGCGTCGCAGCCCTTGGCGACGAGGTTCGCGGGCGCGTTGCGCTTCGCGGGCGCGTAGGCGTAGGTGCGGCTGGGGTCCCACGGATAAGGGGAGGGCCCCGAGACGCCGATGTCACCCTCGACGCGCTCGACGTACGACAGCAGCTCATCGGGATCGATCGGCCAGTCGCGGCCGACGCCCGATTCGGTCTTGAGCGTGAGATCGCGGCGGTCGGGACGCGGAGTGAAGGCGCCCCAGTGCAGCATCGAGCCGCCCACGCCGCGCCCGCTGTTGTTCGGGCCGAACGCGGTCGGGTCCTCGCCGCCGCTGAGGCGTTCCGACATCCAGTTGATCTCGACGGCCTCGGTCTCATCCGGGGTGAGGTCGTCGAGCGAGAAGTGCCGCCCGGCCTCGAGCGCGACGACGGTGAGACCCTTCCGCGCGAGTTCGGCGGTCAGGGGCGCGCCGCCGGCACCGGTTCCGATCACCACGACGTCGACGACCTCGTCGTCGGTGAAAGTGCGCATCGCTTCGAGGTTCATGCCGCGTCTCCCGTCGCGATCGTGCCGCCGACGTTCGCCGGCTCCCAGTCTTCGCGGCGCCCGAGACGCAGCTCGACATATCCGCGCATGGGGCGGCCTCCGGTGGCGAACCCGTCGTAGCCCACGCGCGCCATGCTCGCGGGGTGGGCGAGCCACTGACGCACGAGATCGTTGCGCACGTCTTCGAGCCACGCCTTCAGCTGGGCGGCGTCGAAGGGGCCGTCGGCATCGGCCTCTCCCTCGACGGCGGCACGGAACCTCTGGGCACGCTCGATCGGATCGGTGGGCCACGTGGAGGCCATCTGATCGAGACCGGTGCGATACGCCTCGGCGTCGACGGGCAGGTCGGCGTGACGCCAGCCGTCGCCTTCGCCGCGCGCGAGCTGAGCGTCGACGCGTCCGGCGATGTCGATCGCCGGTCCTTCCTGGGGCACCACGAGATCGGCGATCTCGCGGAGCAGCGTCAGCTGCCCCAGATCCAGCACCGCGGGGGCGTAGCCGCGGTCGTCGGGCAGGGAACGCCGAGCCAGGATGCCGCGCACCCTGGCATCGACGCGATCGCCGGCGATCAGGCGGGCCCAGTCATCTGGAACCACAGGACCGACCCGCACCTCGTCGGCGATGAAGCGGGAGATGGCCGCGGCGGCTTCGGCGGGACGTTCGAGGGGGATCAGGTGCCCGGTGTCGGGGAAGGTCGTGAAACGCGCGCGGGGATAGACCGAGGCGAGCAGCTCCGGCTGGGCGGCGGCCCCGAGGTCCGCGTCGTCGGTGCCGGCGAGCACGAGCACGGGGATGTCGAGGGTCTGCACCTCGGCGGTGGCGTCGACGCGGCTCCCCGTCTCGAGCCAGGCGCGCCACGCGGTGGGCGACGTACGACGAAGGTCCGCCAGGGCCAGGGAACGGGCCCCGGCATCGAGGGGCTCCGCGGTGTTCTGATCGATGAAGGTCTCGGCATCCTGCTCCGAGATCGCCCCGCCGTCGACCCACGAGAGCATCCGCTCACGGCGCTCCTCGTCCATGGGTTCGGGTCGTGGCGGCGAGGGCGCCATGAGCACCATGCCGCGGAGTCCGAACAGCGCAGCGTCTCCGCGCAGGACGCGTGCGGCGACGAGAGCGGCGATCTTGCCGCCCATGCTGTGGCCGCCGAGCATCCACGGCCCGTTCGCGTGGCGGGCGAGGTGGCGGAGGACGTGGTCGACGGTCTCGTCGAGCGTGGCGTCGGGGGCACTCGCGGCGGAGCCGAAGCCGGGGAGGTCGATGCCCTGCACCCGCACGTCGTCATCGAGCTTCTCAGCGAGGCGGTCGAAGGATCCGGAGCTCGCGCCGAGCGCGTGGAGGAGGTACAGGGTGAGGGGCGCCCCGCTGGCGGCGGAGGCGTTGTCGGTGGGCATGCACTCACGCTCGCTCACCGGAGGGGCGGAAAAGGGTCGCTTGCGGATCGGCGCGATTTACGCAAGCACCGCGGCGGACGACTCGCCGTGCGAAGATCGCGTGCCGAACTCCTGAGAAGGAGACGCCTCGCCGTCTGGTGCGGGACTCTCACCCGGTGTGCGGGGTCGGGGCGCGCAGAACTCAGGAGATCCGCACAGGACGATCGCCCCGGCCGTCGGCGACGGACCGGGGCGATACGCGAGTCCGGCTTACGGAGTGACCATGCCGCCGTTGACGTTCAGGGTCTCTCCGGAGACGCAGCTCGACTCCGCGGAGGCGAGGAAGACGAAGGCGGGTGCGATCTCGGCCGGCTGACCTGCCCGCTGGTAGGTGCTCTCGTCGTCGAAGTGCTCCATCTGGTCGTCGGAGACGCCCTGGCTGACCTGCAGCGCCGACCACGTGGGCCCCGGTGCGACGACGTTGACCCGGATGCCGCGTGACGCGAGCTGCTGTGCCAGCCCCTTCGACAGGTTGTTGATCGCGGCCTTGGTCGCGGCGTAATCGAGGCGGTCGGGGGCGGGAACGTAGGCCTCGAGGGACGCGGTGTTGATGATCGTTCCCCCCTCGGGCAGGTGGGCGAGGGCCGCCTTGGTGATCCAGAACGGCGCGAACACGTTGGTGCGGAAGGTCTGCTCGAACTGCTCGTCCGAGAGGTCGTCGACCTTCTCGACCATCACCTGCTTGCCGGCGTTGTTCACGACGATGTCGAGGCCGTCGAGTGCCTCGGCGGCGCGGGCGACGAGCTCGCGGCACGCGCCGGGGTCGGTGATGTCGGTCGCGATCGAGACGCCGGTGCGGCCGGCATCCCGGATCTGCTCGAGGATGTGATCGGCATCGCGCTGCTCGTCGGGCAGGTGCACGATGGCGACGTCGGCTCCCTCGCGCGCGAAGGCAATCGCCACGGCCCCACCGATGCCGGAATCGCCGCCGGTGATGAGCGCCTTGCGGCCGACCAGGCGGCCGAGCCCGCGGTAGGTCTTCTCGCCCAGGTCGGGCACCGGAGTCATCTCGGCCTGGACGCCGGGCTCGGGCTGGTGCTGCACGGGCGGCTCGACGCGGGCGTAACGGGTGACGGGATTGTCGAAGGTGAACTGATCGCGATCGGAGGTCATGCCTCGACGGTAGGCAGGACCCGCTGTTCGCGCCGTGGCCTTGACGCGGGCGGGGCAGCCACGCTCGGACGGCGGGGACGGGAGCGGCCGACGCTCACGACACCCCGCCCCGGTCGACGAGGCGCGTCGGCACGAGGTGGGTGTGGGAGCCCGTTGCGGGGTCGGCGCCCCTCGCCAGCAGCGTCTCGGCCGCGCGCGTGCCGAGCTCGGTCACGTCGTAGTCGACGATGCGGATGCGACGGGGCAGGAGACGCGAGAGCTCGAAGTCGTCGAAGCCCGCGATCGCGACCTCTGCTCCGCGGGGCAGGATCGCCTCGAGGGCGCCGATCGTGACACGGTTGTTGGCGCAGAAGACCGCGGTCGGCGGGTCGGCGGAGTCGAGCAGCCGATGCACGGCGTCGCGGGCGACGGCGGGGGTGTGAAGTCCGTCCACGACCAGTGCGGGATCGAGGGACAGCCCGGCCGCGACGAAGGCCTCACGTGCGCCGGCGAGGCGCTCGACCATGGTGAAGATCTCGGGGGAGTCGAGCAGAACGGCGATACGGCGGTGTCCGGCCGCGAGGAGCTCGGCGACGGCGTCGCGAGCGCCTCCCCGGTTGTCGAGCAGGATGGCATCGGCCGGCACCCCGCTGCCGGGGCGGTCGAGGAAGACGACGGGTGTCCCGAGCTCGACCTCGCGGGACAGGTAGGAGTGGTCGGCGGCGGTGGGGACGACGATGAGGCCGCCGATCTGGCGCTGGCAGAGATCGAGGGCGAGGGTGCGTTCCAGATCGGCATCCTCTTCGCTGGATGCCATGACCAGGTGCATGCGCTCTCTCGTGGCGATCGTCGAGACCGCGGCGGCGACGGCCATGTAGAAGGTGTTCGAGAGGTCGGCGGCGATGAAGCCGATCGTGTCGCGGTTGCCCGAGCGCAGGCTCGCGGCCAGGGAGTTGCGGTGGTACCCCAGCCGCGCGACCGCGGCACGCACCCGCTCGATCATGGCCGGGTCGACACCCGACTCCCCGTTGACGACCCGTGAGACGGTCTTCAGGCTGACTCCGGCGTCGGCGGCGACGTCGATCATCGTGGGTCGACCGGTCTTGCGCATGCGTCTCCTCGAATCGCCGTGCAGCGACGGCATCTTCCGAGCATAGGGAGTGCGCCTGCTCGGGCCGGTAACGCGGGGACCCGGTGGCGCGTCCGGGCCCCCGCGTCGCGCGATCAGGCCTCGGGAGCGACCAGCGCGCCCGTCTCGTGCGAGGCGATCGCGGCGGCGAACAGGCGATGCGTGAGCGCGGCCTCTTCGGGGCGCACGCAGCCGAAACCGTCACCCAGCTCGCCCAAGTACTCGGCGAGGAAGGCCGCCCACATCTGCAGGATGGCGTCGGAGAAGCCCGACTCGAAGTTGGGACCGGTCACGGTGGGCCAGACCGACTGGCTCCCGGCATCCACGCTCTGCCAGCTCTGCTCGCGCCCGACGCCGGGCACGTCGACGAAAGCGAACACCTCGACCTGTTTGGGGTTCTTGGTGCTGAAGCGCACGCCGCCCGACATGCCGATGGCCTCGAACTCCCACGTGTTCTTCTGGCCCGGGGCGATGCGCTTGGTCTCGGTGGTGAGGGGGAACGGATCACCCTCGTGGCGCGACCACGAATGGATCACGGCGTTGTCCCACGTGTCGCACGGCTGCGGCGCCCCGTCGGATCCGGGGCGCTCGGTGACGATGTCCTGCAGGATGCCGACGACCTTCTCGGGCGCCCACCCCAGCCGCAGCGGCACGTGCCACGTGTGCATGCCGAGGTCGTTGAGCACTCCCGCGTCACCGCAGAACTGCTTCTGCCGCTTCCAGTTGATGGGCTTGTTCACGTCGATGTCGCTGGAGTGCAGGAAGGTGCACTTCGCCTCGACGATGCGGCCGAGACCGCCCGCGCGCACGTAGTCGACGGCCCACTGGGCGCCGGGGAAGAACGGCATCTCGCTCGAGACGCGCACGAACGACTGCGGGTTCTCCTCGATCGCGGCCACGACCGCGTCGGCGGCGGCGCGGTCGATGCCGAAGGGCTTCTCGGCCAGCAGCGCCTTGCCCGCGCGCACGGTGTCGACGTAGAGGCGCTCGTGCAGGTCGTGGCGAACCGCGATGTAGACGACGTCGACGCGGGGGTCGGCGAGCAGCTCGTGGTGGTCGGTCGTGGTCAGCTGCACGGTGTCGATGCGCTCGAAGAACTCCAGCGCCGCCGGGTTGATGTCGCAGACGGCGACGAGCTCGGGCTCGGCCGGGTGGTCGATGAGGGCGGGCCAGCGTCGCAGCGCCGCCGCGATCTCGCGCCCCATGAGGCCGCCGCCGATGATGCCGACGCCGATCTTCTTGCCGGTCATGCGCGGTCTCCTTCGGCGGGGGCGCCGATGAGGGCGAGGGCGTCGTCGACCGATGCGTCGTCGTGCACGACGGCCATGAGAGCGGCGGTGATGCCGGCGGGGTCGTGGTGCTGGATGACGTTGCGTCCGTAGACGATGCCGCGCGCGCCCTGTTCGAGGACGGCCCGGGTGCGCTCGAGCAGCGTGCGGTCGTCGACGCGCCCGCCGCCGCGGACCAGCAGCGGGGTGTCGCCCGCGGCCTGGATGACCCGGTGGTACTCGGTGATGTCGTCGGTGGGGTCGGCCTTGATGAGGTCGGCACCGAGCTCGCGCGCCTGGCGCACCAGGGTGATCACCTTCGCGGTGTCGCCGTCGACCCCGTATCCGCCCGAGCCGGGCTTGGTCTGCATGACGAGGGGCTCGATCATGAGCGGCATTCCGTACTTCTCGGCGTCGGTGCGCAGGGCCAGGATCGAGCGGATGCACTGCTCGCGCACCTGCGGCTCGCCGGGGAGGTCGAGGAGGTTGACGCACACGGCCACGGCGTCGAGGCGCACGGCGACCTCGATGGCATCCGGAACGTGGATGCTGTGCAGCGGCGTCTCGAGCGGGTCGCCGTAGACGTTGGCGATGTCGGTGCGAAGCACGAGTCCGGGCTTCTGCTTGCCGGGGAACGCCTGCAGCAGGGGTGCCTGGCCGAGGGTGAGCTGCACGGCGTCGGGACCGGCGTCGACGAGCGTCGCCACGGTCTTCGCCATGTCTTCGATGCCGGTGAGGAAGGTGTACTCGTGGAACGCGCCGTGGTCGACGGCGACGTCGAACGCGCGACCGGATCGGGCGTTGAAGAGGCGGTTGAGGCGGGGTTTCGACATGGGGTGTGGGTCTCCGAAGCGTCGTGTCGGGGCGCGGCTCTGCGCTCGACGGTCAGTATGCGGTTCGCAAGACAACGTTGTCAAACATTGGTAGCGTGAGCGTCGCAACGGCGAGGAAGGCGGGGCTCATGGGTGAGCTGTACGGACGACCGATCGGTGAGGCGCTGCGGCGCGCAGGCTCGACGGCCCAGATCGCGACGGTGGAGGCATCGGTGCGCAGCGACGGACCGGATGCCGGCACCCGGCGTCTGCGCGTGATCGCGGGCGACCTCGACATCGAGCTGCTGCCCGACCGCGGGCTCGACCTCGGGCAGGTGCGCCACCGCGGCGTGCCCCTGGCATGGGTGTCGCCCACGGGATGGCCGCGTCCCGGTGCCGCGGGCTTCGGGGCGTCGTTCGGCGGGGGACTGGTGACGACGTGCGGCCTGCTGTCGTTCGGCCCGCCATCGGTCGACGCCGAGGGGGAGCATCCGCAACACGGGCGGTACAGCGGGCTGTCGGCATCCGTCACCCGGGCGGAGGTGCAGGCGGATGCCGTGGTGATCGAGGCCACCGTCGTCGAGGCGACGGTGCTGGGCGCGCGTCTCGAGCTGCGACGGCACCTGCGCGTGCCGCTGGGCGTGGGGCGCATCGAGCTCCGCGACGAGATCGTCAACCGCGGGTCGCGCCCCGTGGAGCCGATGGTGCTCTACCACGTGAATCTCGGCTGGCCGCTGGTCGACGCGGGCACCGTGCTGCGCTCGCCCGCGGAGCGCGTCGAACCTCGCGACGCAGCGGCCGAGGCGGGGCTCGACGGGTGGGCGGAGTTCCCCGTGCCCGTCGCGGACTACTCCGAACAGGTGTTCCGCCACGAGCTGCCGCGCGGTCGTCGCGTGAGCGCCGAGGTGGTCGCTGCGTCGGGGCTCGGCATCCGGATCTCGTTCGACACCGCGCTGCTGCCCGCGATGTTCCAGTGGCGCGTGGCGCAGGACGACGGTCTCGTGCTGGGTGTCGAGCCGGCGTCGGCGGGGACGATCCACGGCCGCGGCGCCGCGCGCGAGGCGGGGTTGCTGCGCGCGCTCGCCCCCGGCGCGTCGTGGGAGCTCGGTCTCGACATCGATGTCATTCGTGATCGATCCGAGACTTGACAACGTTGTCCGGCTAGCCGCAGGATGACTCCATCGGAGCCCGCCGAGGGATCCGCCCCGAAATGACAACGATGTCGAGGATGCGATGACGCACGATGAACGGGTGACCGCCGCAGCGGTCGCCGAGGCCGCGCCGGCCCGCCCGCGCGCTCGCCTCATCGACGTCGCGATCGCCGCGGGCGTGAGCCCCAAGACCGTGTCCCGCGTCATCAACGACGAGGCCGGGGTGCTCCCCGTCACCCGCGACAAGGTGCTGCAGACCGTGCGCGACCTCGGCTTCGTGCCCGACCGCAGCGCCCGCGAGCTCAAGCGTCGGGCGGCCGACACCATCGGCATTCTGATCGATGCGATCAGCGATCCCTTCTTCGCCGCCTTCGTCAGCGTGGTCGAGGAGCTCGCGATCGCCGAGGGCCTGAGCGTGATCTTCGCCAGCACCGGCTACGACGCCGCGCGCGAGACGGCCCAGCTCGACCGCCTGACCGGACACCGACTCGCCGGTCTCGTGGTTGCGCCCGTCTCCGTCCCCGCCGCGGTCTTGGCGGGGCTGCGCAACAGGTGCCCCGTGGTGACCGTCGACCGCGTGCGCTCCGGGATCGACGCGGTCGTCATCGACGATTTCGGGGCGGCGGCCGAAGCGACGGCCGCCCTCCTGGCCCATGGCCACCGCCGGATCGCTTTCATGGGCGAGGACGTCCCCTATCCCACCGTCAGCGACCGCCTGGCCGGATACCGCTCGGCGCTCGAGGCGGCCGGCGTGGCATTCGACCCCTCGCTCGTGATCACGCACGAGCGCTTCCGCGAGGGGGAGGCGGCCGAAGCCTCGCCCCTGCTCGAACGCGCGGACGCTCCCACCGCCCTTCTGTGCGCGACGAGCCTCGCGGCCATCGCGACCGTGCGGGCGATCCGCGCGCGGGGGCTCCGGATGCCCGCGCTCATCTCTTTCGGGGACTTCACCCTCGCGGAGGTGCTCGAACCCGGCATCACCTACGTCGATCACGACCCTCGCCTGCTCGGCGCGGCGGCCTTCCACCGCCTCCGGCACCTGGCCCTGTATCCGGACGACGCCCCGAGCCGCACGGTCGTGCGCACGCGTCTCGTTCCCCGCGGCTCGGGCGAAATCGCCCCCGCCCTTCCCCTCGACCCGATCGGAGCGACGCGATGAAGCCCGTCCTGCTGCCCCCCAACCCCGTGCAGCACTTCTATCTCGGCGGCGACCGCATCGCGGCGCTGCGCGGCATCGTGCCCGAGACCGACCGCCAGCCCGAGGAATGGCTCGGCTCGACCGTGTCGCGGTTCGGCTCCGACGAGATCGGTCTCGCCCTGACCGACGGCGGGGAGTTCCTGCGCGACCTCGTGACCGCCGATCGCGCCGCCTGGGTGGGAGCGCGCAGCGGCCGGGATGCGGCAGACCTCGGCATCCTGGTCAAGCTCCTCGACGCGCGCCAGCGCCTCCCTGTTCACGTGCACCCCGACCGCGGGTTCGCGAGCGCCCACCTCGACTGCCCGTACGGCAAGACCGAGGCCTGGTACGTGCTCGAGACCGAGGACGACTGCGCCGTCCACGTCGGCTGGAACCAGGACGTCGACCGCGACGAGCTCGACCGCCGCCGTGACGCGCAGGACAGCGAATGGATGCTCTCGCGCATGAACCGCGTGGTCGTCCGACCCGGCATGGGGGTGCTGGTTCCCGCCGGGACCGTGCACGCGATCGACGGCGGCATCTTCGTCGCCGAGGTGCAGGAGCCCACCGACTTCTCGATCCTGCTGGAGTGGTCGGTCACGACCTCGACGCGCGAGGAATCGCACCTCGACCTCGGCTTCGACGCCGTCATGCCCGCGGTGTCGACAGAGAAGATGGATGCCGCGACCCTCGGCGCCCTGGTCAGCACCTCCGGCACGACCCCGGCGGGACCCGCTTTCCGTTCCCTGTTGCCGGATGCCGCCGACCCCTACTTCCGCCTCTTCGACGCCGCGGGAGAGACGATGGCGAACGCGGCCGGTTTCTCGGTCGTCCTGGTGCGCGAGGGTGCGGGCGCCCTGGTGTCGGATGCCGGCCGGGTCGACGTCGAGCGCGGACAGGTCTACGCCGTGCCGCACGCCTTCGGTGCCTGGAGCCTCACGGGCGGAGCCGAAATCCTCGTCGCCGCCCCCGGCGCCGGCTGGCCCGGAACCCTCCGCGGCGGTGACGTGCGATGAGCGACTACGTCGTCGGCGTCGACATGGGCTCGACGAGCACGAAGCTGCTCGTCGCCACCCCCGAGGGACGCCAGGTGCTCGTCGTGAGCCGCCGGTCGCCGTGGACCAACCTCGACCACGGTCAGGCTGAGATGACCGCTTCGGAGGCCATCGCCGTCGTGCGCGACCTCGCCGCCGAAGCCGATGCGCGCCTCGACGAGGACTACCGCATCGTCGCGCTCGGAGTCTCGGGCATGGCCGAAGCAGGCGTCCTGCTCGACGAGCGAGGCGTGGCCCTCGCGCCAATCATGGCGTGGTTCGATCCGCGCGGTGCCGCGCAGATCATGGCCACGCCCGAGGCCTTCCGCGCCGAGTTCCCCGGCCGTACCGGGTTGCCGGTCGGGCCGCTGGCATCCATCGCCAAGCTCCTGCACCTGCGCGACGCCGGTATCGCGCTCGCCGGGACGACGTTCCTCAATGTCCCCGAGTTCGTCGTGCACGCCCTGGGCGGCCCGCGCGTGGCCGAGTATTCGCTCGTGTCGCGCACAGGGCTCATCGACCAGGACGACAGCACGCCGTGGCAGGCCGCCCTCGACGTCCTCGGCGTCGACGAGTCGATCCTCGGCGCGCGGGTGAGCGCTGGCGAGGCCGTCGGCGTGCTGACCGACGCCGCGATGCCCGCGGGCTTCCGCGGCGCAGCCCTCACCATCGCCGGTCATGACCACCTCGTCTCGGCGGTCGCCGCCGGCGCCACGCACACCGGCCAGCTCTACGACTCGATGGGCACGGCCGAGGCCCTGGTGCGCGTGCTCGACGACACCCTGCCCTTCGCGGCGCGTGAGCGACTCGCTCACGCCGGCATCAACTGCGTGCGCCACGTCATCCCCGGCAAGTACGTGCTGCTCGCGGGCACGAAGTCGGGCCTGCTCATGCGGCGCGTCCTGCAGGTGCTCGGAATCACGGATGCCACGGGCCGCGCGGTCATCGACGCCGCAGCTCTCGCGCTCCCCGTCGACGGGACCCTTGCCGACGGGAGCCTGGAGGTCTCGGGGGCGCGCAACGACGACGGCGTGCTGAGGATCGTCGCGCAGAGCGATGGGCTCAGCCCGGCCGAGCTGTTCGCCGCGTCGCTGCGCCATGGCAACGACATGCTCGCCGAGTGCATGGCCGCCATGGACCGCGAAGTGCCCCCGCCCACCTCGACGGTGCTGACCGGGGGCTGGTCGACCATGGCATCCGTCGTCCGCTCGCGATCGGCGCTGCTGCCCGAGGTCTCTGTCTCGACCCACGACGAGGGCACGGCCTACGGCGCCGCGCTCTTCGCCGCCTACGCCGCCTCCTCCGAGTCGTTCGACGAGGTCGCCTCGATCTTCCTTTCTTCGACCCTTCTCCTCACCAACGAAAGGAGCTGACGATGTCGTCAGCCACAACGGCCGTCCCGGTGCTGCAGGCACGCGGGCTCTCACGTCAGTTCGGCCACGTCCGCGCCCTCAACAACGTGGATTTCGAGGTCTACCCCGGTGAGGTCACCGCGTTGATCGGCGACAACGGCGCCGGCAAGTCGACGCTCGTCAAAGCTCTCTCGGGCAACCTCGCGGTCGACGAGGGCGAGATCCTCTTCGATGGCGGGCCGATCGAGATGTCGAACCCGCAGGTGGCGTCGTCGCTCGGGATCGAGACGGTCTACCAGGACCTCGCGCTCGCTCCCCACCTCGACCCGGTGCAGAACATGTACCTGGGCCGCGAGATCCGTCGCCCCGGCGTGGCCGGTGCGCTGGGATTCATGAAGACCAAGGACATGGCCGTCGCCTCGCGGGCCGCCTTCGACGAGCTCGGTGCGACGGTGCGGTCGCTGTCGTCGCCGGTGGGCGAGATGTCGGGGGGTCAGCGCCAGGCCATCGCGATCGCCCGGGCCGTGCACTGGGCCGGTCGCCTCGTCTTCCTCGACGAGCCCACCGCCGCCCTCGGTGTGCGCCAGACGAAGAACGTGCTCGAGACCATCCGCCGCGTGCGCGACAAGGGCATCGCCGTCGTGCTGATCTCGCACTCCATGCCCCACGTGATGGAGGTCTGCGATCGCATCCAGGTGCTGCGGTTGGGCACCCGCGTCGCCAACGTCGACGCGAAGAACACCTCCATGGAAGAACTCGTCGGGCTCATGACCGGCGCCGTCACGAAGGACGACCAGAAATGAGCACCAAGACTCCTCCCACCGAGACCGTCGCCATCGGCACGGTCGAGGACACCAAGCCCAACTTCGTCGTCGGGCTGCTCAAGGCGCAGGCGTTCCAGATCCTGCTGATCCTCATCGTCATCGTGCTGATCTTCAGTGTGCTGGCCCCCGACTCGTTCGCGCAGTGGTCGAACTTCCGACTCATCATCCAGAACGCCTCGATCCTCGCGGTGCTGGGCGTGGGCATGACCTACATCATCATCACCTCGGGCATCGACCTCTCGATCGGCTCGGTGCTGGTGTTCTCGGGCGTCGTCTCGGCGCTGACGATGCGCGCCCTCGGCGGCGAAGGCTGGGGAGTGGCGAGCATCGGCATCCTGGTCTCGATCCTCAGCGGGGTCTGCTGGGGGCTGTTCAACGGCTTCCTCATCGCGAAGGCGAAGATCCCGCCGCTGATCGTCACGCTGGGCTCGCTCGGCATGGCGCTCGGCTTGGCCCAGATCCTCACCGGCGGTGTCGACATCCGTGACGTGCCCACCGTGCTGACCGTCTCGATCGGCTACGGCAACGTGTTCGGTTCGCTGCCGATCATCAGCGTCATCGCGCTCGTCGTGGTCGTCATCGGCGCGATCGTGCTGCACTTCACCAAGTTCGGCCTCTACACCTACGCCGTCGGCTCGAGCGAGCTCGCCGCCCGCCGCGTCGGCGTGAAGGTCGACCGCCACCTCATCTCGGTCTACACGCTGTCGGGAGCGCTCGCCGGGCTCGCCGGCATCCTGGCCCTCTCGCAGTTCTCGACCACCGCGATCGCGGGGCAGTCGCAGACCAACCTGAACGTCATCGCCGCCGTCGTGATCGGCGGCACCTCGCTCTTCGGCGGGGTCGGCACGATCTTCGGAACCGTGGTCGGCCTCTTCATCCCGGCCGTCCTACAGAACGGCTTCGTCATCACCGGCGTGCAGCCCTTCTGGCAGCAGGTCGCCGTCGGCGCCGTGCTGATCACCGCCGTCTACGTCGACCAGGTGCGCCGCACCGCCGCGACCCGCGGCAACACCCAGAGCCTCTGGCGGAAGTTCGTCAGCGGAGGACGCCGCGGCTGAGGCCCGGCATCCGACACCCACCAAGAGAGAACAGGCAATCACAATGCAGTGGAACAAGAAGGTTCTCGCGTTCGCCACCCTCGGCGCCGCAGCCACCCTCGTCCTCGCCGGGTGCTCCGGCGGCTCCTCGTCCGGCGGCGCGTCGGGCGGGTCGGACGGCGGGTACAAGATCGCGTTCGTGCAGGGCGTCGCCGGAGATGAGTTCTACATCTCCATGCAGTGCGGCATCCAGGCCGAAGCCGCCAAGGAAGGCGCCACCGTCACCACCCAGGGTCCCGAGAAGTTCGACCCGACCCTCCAGAAGCCGATCGTCGACGCGGTCGTCGCCTCCCAGCCCGACGCGCTGCTCATCGCACCGACCGACGTCTCGGCCATGCAGGCGCCGATCGCGGCGGCCGAAGCCGCCGGCATCAAGGTGGTGCTGGTCGACACGACGCTGGAAGACCCCTCCGGCGCGGTCTCGCAGATCTCCTCCGACAACGAAGGCGGCGGAGCCGCGGCGTTCGAGGCGATCCAGAAGGCCAACCCGGGCGGCGGCAAGGTCCTCGTCGTCTCCACCGACCCGGGTGTGTCCACCACCGACGCCCGCGCGAAGGGCTTCGAAGACGCCGTCGCCAAGGACAGCAAGTTCAGCTCCGTGGGCGTGCAGTACTCCCACAACGAGCCCTCCACCGCCGCCGAGATCGTCACCGCGGCCCTGCAGAAGGACCCCGACATCGTCGGCATCTTCGCCGCCAACCTGTTCGCCGCCGAAGGCTCCGCCACCGGCGTCCAGCAGGCGGGCAAGCAGGGTCAGGTCACCATCGTCGGCTTCGACGCCGGCCCCGCGCAGGTGAAGGCCCTCGAGGCCGGCACCGTCCAGGCCCTCGTCGCCCAGGAACCCGCCACCATCGGCGAAGACGGCGTCAAGCAGGCCATCGCCGCACTCAAGGGCGAGGCCACCGAAGCGAAGATCCAGACCGGGTTCACCATCCTGACGAAGGACAACATCACCACCGACGGCAAGGACGCGGTCTACAAGTCCTCCTGCTGAAACCCCCGGATGCCGGGACCCCACGCACGACGCCGGGTCCCGGCATCCACCCCTCCGCCCGCGCCCGTTGCCCAACATCGCCGCCTCAGATCCGCCTCCGCGACGAAGTGCGGCAACCCACCGCTCCCACCCTCGCCTGAATTGCCCCGCATTGCCGCACAGATCCATCCGCGTGACAAGGTGCGGCAACTCACCCCTCGAACCCGCGGAAGCCGGGGTTTCACGCACGACGCCGGGGTCCCGGCATCCGCCACCTCGCGTGAATTGCCCCACATTGCCGTACGAGCCCGCCTACGGCGACAACGTGCGGCAACTCACCCCTCGAACCCCGGAATGCCAGGACCCCGCACACGACGCCCGGCCCCGGCATCCAACCACCCGCCTGGATCGCCCCACATCGCCGCTTCGGTCCGCCGCGAGAGGCAAAGTTCGGCAATTCACACGGACAGATACCCACCCCGACGAAAGAGACACCGCCGTGCCCCTGGCCGACATGCCCGAACTGCTCTCCGCGCACCGCGCGGTCGGGGCCTTCAACTTCATCACCCTCGAGGTGGCCGAGGCTATCGTCGACGGGGCCGAGGCTGCCGACACCGGCGTCATCCTGCAGCTCTCGCAGAACGCCATCGCGTTCCACGGGGGGCTCGCCCCCGCCGGCTCCGCGGCCCTGCGTCTTGCCGAGTCCGCGCGCGTGCCCGTGGCGGTGCACCTCGATCACGCGACCGAGGAGGCGCTCGTCGACGAGGCGTTGACCGTCGGCATCCGCTCGGTCATGTTCGACGCCTCCCAGCTGACGGACACCGAGAACCTCGAGCGCACCGCGGCCGTCGCCGCACGCGTGCACGCCGCCGGAGCCTGGATCGAGGCCGAGCTCGGCGAGATCGGCGGCAAGGGCGCCCACGCACCCGGCGTGCGCACCGACGTCGACGAGGCGGCGCGCTTCGTCCGCGCCACGGGCGTCGACGCGCTGGCCGTCGCCGTCGGCAGCGAGCACGCCATGCGCGAGCGCAGCGCCCGACTCGACGAGCACCTCATCGCGGAGCTCGCCGCAGCGCTGCCGGTGCCGCTCGTGCTGCACGGGTCGAGCGGAGTCGCTGACGCGGGCATCGACGGAGCCGTGCGCGCGGGCATGCGCAAGATCAACATCGGCACTCACCTGAACACCGTGTTGACCGCGTCGGTGCGCGAGGAGCTCGACCGGGACCCGGATGCCATCGACCCCCGCCGCTGGCTCGCCCCGGGCCGCGCGGCGGTGGCCGCGGAGGTGCGGCGGTTGCTCGACGTGATCTCGGGGCGCACCGCGACCGGTGACGCCGCATCCAGAATCGTCGCAGCGGGCGGCGCCGCATGACCGGCATCGTCACCCTCACCGCAGCCGGGGCGATCGACGCCACCTACCGCATCGGCACGCTGCGCCGCGGGTCGTTCACCCGGGCCGAGAGCTATACGCGCGAGGTGAGCGGCAAGGGCGTCAACGTCTCAGCAGCCCTCGCCGCGGGCGGCGCGGACACCGCCGCGGTGGTCGTGCTCGGCGCCGACGACGTGCGCTTCGCCCGGCGCGGTCTGACCGCCCCCCTGTTGCGCATCGTCGAGGTGCCGGGTGCGACGCGCGTGAACACCTCGATCATCGACGCCGACGGCGCCACCACCAAGGTCAACGCGCCCACCCCGCCGCTGTCGTCGGAGGCGTGGGAGGCCGCGATCTCGGCGCTGGGCGCGGAGCTCGTTTCGGGCACCGATCCGTGGCTCGTCGTCTCGGGCAGTCTGCCGGAACTCGCCGGGACCGGGGCTCTGGTCGACCTGGCCGCCGTCCACGCGGTGGCGCGGCAGCACGGGGCGCGTGTCGCCGTCGACACCAGCGGGGGAGCGCTCGACGTCGTGCTCGCCGACCCCGCCGGCATCGACCTGCTGACCCCCAACGCCGAGGAGCTGTCGGCGGCGGTCGGGCGTCCGCTCCCCACCCTCGGCGAGGTGGTCACCGCGGCGCGACAGATCGTGTCGCGCGGGGTGACGACCGTGCTGGCCAGCCTCGGTGCCGACGGCCTCATCGCGGTCACGGCCGACCGCGCGGTCTTCGCACGCGCCGACGCCCCCTTCGTCGCCAACACCGCCGGGGCGGGGGATGCGGCGCTCGCGGGGTTCCTCCTCGGTCTCACGCGCGAACCCGCCGCGGGCGTCGACCCGCTCGCCGTCGCCGCCGCCTCGGCCGCCGAATGGGGAGCGCACGCCGTCGCTCACGCATCGACGATCGTCGCGGGGCCGCCGGTCGGCATCCGGGCCCTGGTCGAGACGACTCCCGACCTTGCGCGCGTGCTCACCGACGAGGGGGAGGCGTGAGCGGCGTCGAGCCCGTCATGTCGGGCGGGCACAACGCCGCCGGCCCGCGCCGCCTCCCCACCCCGAAGGACCACGCATGACCCTGGCAGCGACCGAGATCGCCCCCGAGATCACGGCGGCCGTCGGCGACGTGTCGCGCATTCGCACCCGCGCGATCGATCGCGTCGCGTACGCCAACGACGCCTCCCACTACCTCTTGACCCCGGATGCCGTGGTGGTCGCCGCCGACGCGCACGAGGTCGGTGCGATCCTGCGCGGGGCTACGGCATCTCGAACCCCGGTGACGTTCCGCTCGGGCGGGACGAGCCTGTCGGGGCAGTCGTCGGGCGCGGGCCTGCTGATCGACGTGCGGCAGGGATTCGGCCGCATCGACGTGCTCGACGGCGGCCGACGCGTGCGCTCGCAGCCGGGGGCCACCGTGCGCCAGGTCAACGCACGGCTCCTGCGGCACGGGCACCGCCTCGGTCCCGATCCGGCGAGCGAGGCCGCATGCACCATCGGCGGGGTCGTCGCCAACAACTCCAGCGGCATGGCGTGTGGAACGGTCGAGAACTCGTACCGCACCCTCGAATCGGTCGTGCTGGTGCTGGCATCCGGAACCGTCGTCGACACCGCGGACCCGGATGCCGATCGGCTGCTCGCCCAGCACGAACCCGCCCTCGTCGACGAGCTGATGCGCCTGCGCTCTCGCGTGGTCGACGACCCCGCGAGCGTCGCGCTCATCGAGCGGCAGTTCGCGATGAAGAACACCATGGGTTACGCCCTCAACGCCTTCGTCGACTTCGACACCCCCGCGGCTCTGCTCGCGCACCTCGTCGTGGGCTCGGAAGGGACGCTCGCCTTCGTCGCCGAGGCGACCTTCCGCACCGTGCCGATCCGCCCCGCGATCGCCACGACCCTCGCGGTGTTCCCCACACTCGACGCCGCCACCCGGTCGCTTCCGGCGCTGGTGGCGACGAGCGCGGCAACGCTCGAGCTGATGGATGCCACCTCGCTCCGGGTCGGACAACGCCTGGCCGGGACTCCCGCCGCGATCCACGGCTTCGAGGCGTTGACCCAGGCGGCCCTTCTCGTGGAGTATCACGCCGACGACCTCGAGGGCCTGCGCGCGCTCGCCGAGGCCGGCTCCCGGGTGCTCGGGGAGCAGGATCTGCGCGACCCCGCGTTGTTCTCGAGCGACGCCGCCGATCGCGCGGCGGCCTGGAAATTCCGCAAGGGCCTCTACGCCTCGGTCGCCGGCGCGCGGCCTTCGGGCACCACGGCGCTGCTCGAAGACGTGGTCGTGCCCGTCGACCGCCTCGCCGACACGTGCGGTGGGCTGCAAGAGCTGTTCGCGCGCTACGGCTACGCCGACAGTGTCATCTTCGGCCACGCCAAGGACGGCAACATCCACTTCATGCTCACCGACCGGTTCGAGGGCGCGACGGCCCTCGGCCGGTTCGAGGGGTTCACCGACGCGATGGTCGACCTCGTGCTCGACGCGGGCGGCAACCTCAAGGCCGAGCACGGCACGGGTCGTGCGATGGCGCCGTACGTGCGTCGTCAATACGGCGACGAGCTGTATGACGTGATGGTGCGGCTCAAGCGCCTGCTCGACCCCAGCGGCGTCCTCAACCCGGGTGTCATCATCGACGACGACCCGATCGCGCACATGCAGAACCTCAAGACGCCCGTGTCGATCGAGCCCGAGGCCGACCGGTGCGTGGAGTGCGGATACTGCGAGCCCGTGTGCCCGAGCCGCTCGCTCACCCTCACCCCGCGGCAGCGCATCGTTGTTCGACGCGCGTCGACGGCGGCCCGCGAGCGCGGCGACCGGGGTCTCGTCGCCGAGCTCGAGAAGGACTACGACTACGACGGCGTGCAGACCTGCGCGGTCGACGGCATGTGCCAGACGGCGTGCCCGGTGCTCATCAACACGGGGTCGCTCATGAAGCGCTTCCGCCGGGAGGACGCGAACCCCGTGCTCGCCGCTGGCTGGTCGGCCGCGGCGACGGGGTGGGGTGCGGTGACGCGCGCCGGGTCTGCGGCCCTCTCGGTCGCCGCGGTGCTGCCCACACCGGCGGTGCGGGCGGTGACGGATGCCGCGCGCGCGGTGCTCGGCACCGACACGGTGCCCCGGTACGCGGCCGAGCTGCCGGGCGGCGGAGCGTCGCGGAAAGCCCGGGGTCGGGTCGTCGGGGCGGCGGGCGTCGAGCCGAGCGCGGTGTTTCTGCCCGCGTGCGTGGGGAGCATGTTCGGACCGGCCTCCTCGGACGGGATCGGTGCGACCGAGGCATTCGTCCGGCTGCTCGAGCGAACGGGGGTCTCGGCGATCGTTCCGGAGGAGATCGACGCCCTCTGCTGCGGAACCCCGTGGTCGTCGAAGGGGTACGCGAAGGGCCACGCGACGATGTCGGCCCGCGTCCGCGCGGCGGTGTCCGCGGCGTCGCGCGGGGGAGAGCTCCCCGTCATCTGCGATGCGTCCAGCTGCACCGAGGGGTTCGCGGCGACCCTGCGCGACGAGGGAGTGAGAGTGGTGGATGCCGTGGCCTTCGCGGCATCCACTCTGCTTCCGCACCTCACACCCACACCGGTGGCCGAGCTGCTGGCCCTGCATCCCACGTGTTCGTCGACGCAGCTGGGGATCGATCCGGCGCTGCGGGCGGTGGGGGAGGCCGTGGCCGCCGAGGTGCGCGTCCCCGACGCGTGGGGCTGCTGCGCCTACGCGGGCGACCGGGGGATGCTGCACCCGGAGCTGACCGAGGCCGCGACCGCTCTCGAGGCGGCGGAGGTCGCCGGGTGGGGCGCCGACGCGCACGCCTCCTGCAACCGCACGTGCGAGCTGGGCATGACGAAGGCGACGGGGGAGTCGTACGTGCACGTGTTGGAGCTGTTGGAGCGTGCGACGCGCTGACTCCCGCGTCAGGCGCCAGAATGTGTCGCCTGGAGGGCGCGTGAAGCGACAAATGATGGCGCCTCGCGCGAACCCCCTCGCGGGAGGGGCTCACGCGAGGGGTTCAGGCGGGGTTCAGGCGCATTGCCCCGGATGCCGTGACGTCGAGACGCACGGCATCCAGGCCGTCGACGACGAGGTCGGCAGGCAGCTCCTCTTCGACGGTGGTGCCGGTCAACGCCATCACCGCGCAGCCGGCGGCACGGGCGGCGGCGATGCCGGCGGGGGCGTCCTCGACGACGAGGCAGCGTGACGGGTCCACGCCGAGACGCTCCGCCGCCAGGAGGAACGGTTCGGGGTCAGGCTTGCCGTTGACCACGTCGTCGACGGTGACGAACACCGCGGGCCGCTCGTAGCCGGCGGCTGCCAGACGCGCTTTCGCGATCGGAACGGACCCCGACGTGACGATGGCTCGACGCTCGGCCGGGACGGATGCGAAGAAGTCCGCGGCTCCTCGGATGGGGGCCAGGCCCACGGCATCCGCCACCTCGAGATCGGTGACGTGAGCGATGGCCTCGGCCCCGCGCTCGGCGGGCAGGAGCAGGCTCACGAGGGTGCGCGCGGGTTGCCCGTGGTTGGCGTGCAGGGCTTCCATCGACACGTCGAAGTGCTCCGCGAAGCGCCGCCATGACCGGACGACGGATGCCGTGGAGTCCACGAGCGTCCCGTCGAGGTCGAAGAGCACCGCGTCGAACTCGCGGCGGAAGATCTCGGCGGCCGTGTCGACGGCCCGACGAACCCCCAGCGCGGGGAGCACTCGGGAGAGTTGCTGAGCGGTCGAGAGCTCGGCATCGACGGCGATCACCGGGATCGCCGGCGCCGCGGGAGCGACGTCGGGTCGGTGCGCGTCGCGGGATGCTCCCCTCGCGGTGCGGCGGGATGCCAGGACGGCGGGGTCTCCGTCGACGTGCACGACGTGCGGCTCGGCGGGGGTGAGCGCGGCGACCAGCGTCTGCCAGTCCGTGCCGCCGGAGAGCTCGGAGGTGAAGGGGGCGACGATCACCACCCGGCCTGCTGTCGCGAGGGCATCAGCGGCGGTCGCGAGCAGGGCCGCGTAACGCCCGGCGCGGATCGCCGAGGCGTGGGGGGAGGTGAGCCAGTGGCCGCCGCCGAGAGCGCTCGCGGGCAGGGCGTCGAGCAGGGGAGTCGTGACGCTGTCGAGGTCGACGAGGGGCGCGCGAAGGGTCTCGGCGATCGCGCGGCCGAGCGTGCTCTTGCCGCTGCCGGCCGTTCCGGCGACGACGACGGCGAGCGGATCGGATATTTGACACGACGACGGCATACCCCCACCATAGACGTAGCAAGTCACCGGTGTCATGCTTGAAATTCCGGGACTCGAAGAAGTTCCGGAAAGGACGGCCGCCCATGCGAGACACCGGTGACATGGTTTCGGGGCCCGCGCGCCTGCACGGCGGGCTCGACCTCGGCAGCACCGCGATCAAAATGCTCGTCATCGACGATGACGGCGACGAGATCGCCGGGGCGCAGGTGCCGACGCCCTGGCGCGTCGGCGAGGGTGGAACGACCGACATCGACGCCGACGACCTGTTGCGCTCCATCCGCTCGCTCATCGATCTCATCGACGAGAAACTGGCACCGATCACCGCCGGTTCGCTGACCTCGCTCGCCGTGGCCGGTATGGGAGAGACCGGGATCCTCATCGATGCCGAGGGGGCCGCTGCCGCGCCCGGCTTCGCGTGGTTCGATCCGCGCGGACTCGAGCAGATCGCCGCCTTCCCGAGCGTGGTGCGCGAGGAGTTCGCCGGCCGCACGGGGCTCCCGCTCGGCGCGCAGGTGAGCGTCGCAAAGCTTGCGTGGCTGCGCGACCAGGGCACGTCGATCGCGGGCTTGCGCTGGCTCGACCTGCCGGAGTTCGTGGTCGCCTCCCTCGGCGGTGACGTCGCCCTCGAGCTCTCGCTCGCGTCGCGCACCGGTCTTATCGACCAGGACTCCGGCGCCGCCTGGCCCGCGATGCTCGACGCTCTCGGTGTGGACGCCGACCTGCTGCCGCCGCTGCGCGGAGGGGGACTGCCCTGGGGCGTGGCATCCGATGCCTTCGGGTCGCGCGTCGCGGGCGCCGCCCTCACCGTCGCGGGCCACGACCACCTCGTGGCCGCCCAGGCGAACGGGACCCTGGACGCGGACGGGTACCACGTCTCGCTCGGCACCGCCGAGGTGCTGCTGCGCGTGCTCGATGAGCCGCTCGGCTTCGCGGCACGACAGCGGTTGGCTGACGCGCTCATCAACGAGGTGCGCCACGTCGTGCCCGGAAAGCACGTGCTCGTCGCCGGCATGAAGACCGGACTGCTGCTGCGTCGCGCTCTTCACGCCGCGGGCATCAGCGACCGCGCCGGGCGCGACGCCCTCGATGCCGCCGTCATGGCTCTGCCGTACGAGGGAGAACTGCCCGCCGGGGCGATCGAGGTCACCGGCGCGCGCAACGACGACGGCGTGCTGCGCCTGACCCTGCACACCGAGGCGTCGCCCGCCGAGATCTTCGGCGCCGTGCTGCGGCACAGCAACGACGAAGTCGCCGCCCTCGTCGCGGCGATGGACCGCGAGGTCGCCCCGGCCACCCGCTCCACCCTCGCCGGCGGCTGGGCGGGCATGGCGAGCGTGCGCCGAGCCCGCGCCGAAGTGCTCCCCGATCCGTCCCTGTCCACCCGCGAGCAGGACGTCGCGTGGGGAGCCGCCGACATGGCGCGGCGCCTCGTCTCGGCATCCGTCCCCTCCTGACTCCCCACCCGCCGCGCCCGTCCCGACCGGACGCGCGAACAGACCGCCCGCGCCGACCGGCGTGAAAAGAACCGAGAGAAGAGAGATCATGAACGAACTCACCACGCTCGAGCGCCGCGCGCTCCAGTCGATCAGCACCCCCGACGGCCACATGCTCATCGTCGCCGCCGACCAGCGCAACGGCATGAAGGCCGCCATCACAGACGCCCCGAACGGCTCCGACGCGATCTCGCGAGAGGAGCTCGCCGAGGTGAAGGCCGACCTCGTCCGCCACCTCGCCAACCACGCCCCCGCGATCCTGCTCGACCCCGAGGTGGCGCTCCCGCAGATCGTCGACGACGGCGTGCTCGCCCGCGACACCGCGCTCGTCGTCGGGCTGGACGCCTCGGGTGCCGAGACGGTCGACGGTCTGAAGTACACGCGCTACGTCTCCGGCACCACGCCGCACTCCATCCGTGAGCAGGGCGCCGACGTCGCCAAGATGCTCTGGTACACCCGCCCCGACAAGCAGGATGCCGACTCCCGCGTCGCCCACGAGATCCGCGACCTCGTGCAGGCGTGCGAGGCCGAGGGTCTGCTGCTGATCGTCGAACTGCTGACCTACCGGCTCGAAGACGAGAGCGACGAGGAGTACACGGCGAAGTTCGCCGACCTCGTCGTCGACGGGGCCGCTCTCGCCGTCGCGTGCGGCGCCAAGATCCTGAAGCTCCAGTACCCCGGCTCGGCCGAGGCGAGCGCCCGCGTGACCGAGGTCGCCCAGGGCGTGCCGTGGGCCGTGCTGTCGGCCGGCGTCGACCACGAGACCTTCATCGAGCAGGTGCGCACCGCCGTCGCGAACGGCGCCTCGGGCGCCATGGCCGGCCGGTCGCTGTGGAAGGACAGCCTCTCGATCGACGCCGACCGTCGCGAGGAGCTGCTCTCGGGTCGCGCCCTCCCGCGCCTGCGCGAGCTGGCCGACGCCGTCGACGGCCGCTGACATGACCACGCCCGCCCGGAACGGGGCGCGCTCACCGCGGGTGCCCGCGGGGGAGTGTCGCTGCGTCCCCGGGCGGGCGGCTCTGGCCCGTCGCCGGATAGGGTGGCCTGTCGGAGCAGCCCCTCGCCCGATCCCCTACCTCGGAGGTGCCTCGTGACCACCATGCGCGATGTCGCCCTGCGCGCCGGGGTGAGCACCAAGACCGTGTCGCGCGTCTTCAACGACGATCCGCACGTGCTGCCCGACACCCGCGCCCTCGTCGAGGCTGCGATGCGCGAACTCAATTACGTGCCCAATGCCCTGGCGACGACTTTCCGCGCCGGTCGTGCCTCGGTCATCGGGGTGGCCGTTCCCGACGTCGTCGACCCGTTCTTCGCCGCGATCGCGCGGTCGGTCGAAGACGCCGCCCGACGGCGCGGGCTCTCCACCCTCGTCACCAGCCTCGGCGAGGATCCCGCCGACGAGCGTCCCGCCCTCGAGTCGCTCCTGGGGCGTCAGCTCACCGGCCTGGTGATCGCCCCCGTCGGCACCGACCACTCGTGGCTCGAGCGCTGGCGCGGCCACACCCCGATCGTCTTCGTCGACCGCGCCCCGGTGGGTCTGCTCACCGACACGTTCACCGAGAACGACGAAGCGGGCGCCCATCTCGCCACGGCCCATCTCCTCTCGCACGGTCACCGTCGCATCGCCTACGTGGGCGACATGGTGCACCTTTCCACCGAGACGAAGCGCGTCGAGGGTTGGCGACGAGCGCTTCGCGAAGCCGGAGTCGACGTCGACGAACAGCTGATCGCCTCGCAGGTGTCGGACCGCGAGTCCGCGGCATCCGCCCTCGAACGCCTGCGCGCGCTCGCCGACCCGCCCACCGCCGTCTTCTCGGCCAACGCGCGCTCGTCGATGGCTCTCGCCCACGTGCTGCGCGGGCAGTCGATGCCGTTCGTCGGGTTCGGCGACTTCCCGATGGCCGACACCCTGACCCCCTCGGTCACGGTCGTCGACCAGGATCCGCGCCGCATCGGAGCGCTCGCGGCCGAACGCGTCTTCGCGCGCCTGAAGCCCGACGCCGGGCTCGGCCTCGACGAGCTGACGGTCATCGACGTGTCGCTCGTCGAACGGGAGTCCTGCGGCCTCTGATCCTCACCCGCGCGCGAGTCGCCACGGAACGTCGCGTGCGGCGGTGCCGAGGTAACGGATCCTGGCGGCTGTCGCGCACAGAGCGCGGCGAGGCGAGCGGGGGCAAGAGCCCTCCCGCGATCAGGTACCCACGGTAAGAAGGGCAGTCACCGACGCCACCGCTCCCGAGAAGAGGGCTCCGATGACGACCATCCCGCACCGACCGCGCCGCGCCGACACCCGGACGGGGTCGACGGCATGAGGCTGACCGACACCAGCGATCTGTGGTGGAAGACGGCGATCTTCTACAACCTCGACGTCAAGACCTATCTCGACGCCGACGGCGACGGCGTCGGCGACCTGCGCGGTCTCGCTCAGCGTCTCGATCACCTCGCCGAGCTCGGCGTCACGTGCCTCTGGCTCGCTCCGTTCTACCCGTCGCCGCAACGCGACAACGGCTACGACATCTCGGACTACTACGGCGTCGACCCTCGCTACGGCTCCCTCGGCGACATGGTCGAGGTGCTGCGCACGGCTCACGATCGCGGCATGCGCGTGATCGTCGACCTCGTGGTCAACCACACGTCAGACCAGCACGCCTGGTTCCAGGACGCCCGGTCCAGCCCCGACAGCCGGTACCGCCACTTCTACCAGTGGCGCGACGACGTGCCCGAGGACGCTCCCGCGAGCATGTTCCCCGATGTCGAGGACGGCGTCTGGTTCTTCGACGAGACCGCGGGGCAGTACTACAAGCACTCCTTCTATCGGCACCAGCCGGATCTCGCTACCGACCACCCCGAGGTGCGCGAGGAGATCGCCAAGGCCATCGGCTTCTGGCTCGAGCTCGGCATCGACGGGTTCCGGGTGGACGCCGTTCCCTTCTTGATCGACGGTGACGACGGCCCCGAGCACGAGTTCCTCCGTGAACTGCGCGGATACGTATCGCGCCGCCGCGGGCACGCGATGATGCTCGGAGAGGTCAACCTCCCCTACGCCGAGCAGATGCGCTTCTTCGGCGACGCCGACGGGGACGAACTCACCATGCAGTTCGACTTCGTCGCGAATCAGCGCCTGTACCTCGCTCTCGCCCGCCAGGATGCCGCACCCCTGCGCGAGGCCCTCACGTCGCGGCCGCCGATCGCGCGGGGGAATCAATGGGGCAATTTCGTCCGAAATCATGACGAGTTGACCCTGGACCAGCTCAGTTCCGCCGAGCGGGACGAGGTGTTCGCCGCGTTCGCCCCGGAGGAGGGACAACGCATCCACGGTCGGGGAATCACCCGACGGCTCCCGTCGATGCTCGAGGGGGACCCGAGGCGCATCCGAATGGTCTACAGCCTCATCTTCTCGTTGCCCGGTGCCCCCGTGCTCTACTACGGCGAGGAGATCGGCATGGGGGAGAACCCGCTGATCGAGGGGAGTCGCGCGGCCGTGCGCACTCCGATGCAGTGGACGGGTGCCGACGACGCCGGTTTCTCGACGGCCGAGGAGACGATCGCCGACATCGTGCCGGGCGGCTTCGGCCCGCACCACGTCAACGTGGCACAACAGAGGCACGAGCCCGAATCGATGCTGCGATTCGTGCAGAACCTCGTGCGGCACTACCGCGCCTCGCCCGAGATCGGGTGGGGAGAGCTCGGCATCCTCGATCAACCTCACGCGTGCGTGCTGGCGCACACCGTCACCAGTGAGCTGGGCATGCTCGTCGCCGCGCACAACTTCGCCCCGGACGGGCGGACGTTCCGCCTGCGCATCGAGGGGGCGGATGCCGAGGGCTGGAGGATCGTGAATCTGCTCGATGACTCGAGCGGTGCCGAGGTCCTCGACGGCGACTCGTTCGACGCGACGCTCGACGGGTACGGGCACCGATGGTGGAGGGTCATCCGCCCGGGGGAGCGGCGCATCGCCTGAGCTCGCAGATGCGAACGGGCACGGCACCCCCCAATGGTGCCGTGCCCGTCGCCGACGGACCGGGAAGCCTCTCCCGATCGCTCGCGCGCGGGGTTTCCCCCACGGACGCCCGCCCGCGGTCTTCATCCATACAAGCACAGCGTCTCGTAAATAGCACCCGCAATGAGATCGTAAATACGGTCATCCCTCGGTCGCCGAGGGCGTCTACGATCGAAACGTGGGTCGCGGCGCTGTCGGACCGCCCTCGCGGTACTCCCGCCGAGTGGTGGCGAATGTGGACCGCCTGCGTCGGGTGAAAGGCCTGACGGTAGGCGAGCTGCTCAGTCGCGCCGGAATGACGAAGAGCTACTACCAGTCGCGCGCGGGCTTCTCTCTGCCTTACAACACGAACGACATCGAGGCGCTCGCCGCCGCCCTCGGAGTGGCCCCCGAAGAGGTCGCGAACCCCGACTCCGCGCCCCGGGTCGAGATGCGCGTCCCCGCCGCCCCCCTCGCCGCCCGCGTGCGTCGACTCGTCCAGAGTCAGGGGGCGAGAGAGAGCGATCTCGTCGATCACCTCGATGAGATCGACCCCGCCGCCGCAGAGAGTGCGCGGGCCCTGCTCGCCGCCGCGACCAACACGGTCGTGCTCGACGAGGAGGTCCTGCGGCTGATCACGCACTGGGCCGATGTGCCGACCGAGTACCTCACCGACTACACCGACGACGCGGTGACCGACCGGACCGACGCCGAGCTCGAACTGCGCGACGCGATGCGCGAGGCGGGCGCCAGCAGCATCCAATTCCGCGCCCTCGGCGAGATGTCGCCCGACGCCCTCCGCGCCATCGCGCATTCCCTGCGAAGCAGGCCGCCCGCGACATGATCAGCCGGGAGCGGGGACGGTGGTGACGGAAGCAGACGAGATGCTCGCCCGCGTGCAGGCGCGCGCCGACCGCGCGTTCCAGCGCGCCGCCCTCGCCGCCGGCATGACCTTCGATCAGGTCGTCCACGCGGTCGAGCAGGCGCTCGAGATCCGCCTGCGCGTCGTCCCCGAGACGGACACCGCGGGGTGGGGCACGTTGACCGGTTTTCTCACCTACTTCGCCGATCGACGCGAGGGCAGTATCCACGTCCGAGCCTCGGATGCCGCGATCTACAGCCAGTTCGCCGCCTCCCACGAACTGGGGCACCTTCTCGACGACGCCCACTGCTCCGGAGCTCTGCACGAGCGGTCCTCGGTCTCACCCCATGACAACCCCCTGTTGACCACGCCGGAGTACGAGGCGGAACTCGTCGCCGAGCACATCGCGCACCGGATCGCGCGCCTGTTGTACGCCTCGCCGAGGGTGGCCGAGTCGTCGTGGTGACCGTTCTTCTGATCGACGCGGCTCTGGCGGGGCTGCTTCTCGTCGTCGTGCTCCGTGCCCGCGTCGCCTGGCGCCAGCCGCGGGCGCGCATCGCGTGGCTCGCCGCTCTCATCGGCTCCATCGCCCTGCTCACCCAGGGCACCGTCATCCCCCTCGAGGTCCTCGACGGGTTCCTCGGCGGAACGAACATCCTCAAGCTCGTGCAGAACGTGCTCACGATGGTGGCGCTGTGGCTCGGCATCCAGGCGGGTACCGCTCCGGTGACCGCGCGTATCCGCACCCTGCGGTGGTGGTTCCCCGGCCTGCTCGGTGCGCTGTTCACGGTGGTCTTCTTCGCCGCCCTCCCTCGGCGGGGGACGTCGTCGTTCCGGTTCCTCGAGGATGCGGCGATGACCTCGAGCGGGGCGTGGGCGTACGGCGTGCTGCACATGGCGGGTATCGCCCTCGTCGGCCTCCTGCTGTTCCGCTCGGCCCGCGGCTCGCTGCCGAACACGCGCATCTTCTTCCGCGTCGGGGCGGTCGGGATCGTTCTCGGCTGCCTCAGCGAGATCCTCGACCTGACGCTGTCGCGGTTCTTCGAGCCGAACGCAATGGTCAGTGCTCTGTTCGATCCGCTGTTCTATCTCGGGGTCGTCTCGTTCGTGATCGGGATCTTCGTGGCATCCCGCACGACGACGCGCATCCGCCGCCGCGGGGACGAACTGCTCGCTCGGCTCGAGCCGGTCGCCCGGGAGCGTGGCGTGGACTCGTTCCCGGGGCTTCCTGCCGATGCCGTCGCCGACACGCGCCTCCACGCCCTGCGGGTCGCCGTCGAAGACGACGCGATCGCCACCTCGACGCCGCTCAGCCCTCCTCAGCGCGCTCTGCTCGACGACATCGACGCCCACCTGACCCGACGAACCACGGGAGTCCGCCCATGATCCGATCCCTCGCCGTCGGCACCGGAGTCGCCGCCGCGACTCTCGCCCTCGCTCACACGGCCGTCGCCGGCTACGTCGCCCGCCGTCTCATCGCGCCGCGCGCTCCCAAGGTCTACGCCCCGATCACGGTCGCGGGCGACACCGTCTCGGTACCGGCCACGCTGGAGAGCCGCGAGCCGGGCACGTACGGCCTGTGGCTCGACGACGGTCGGCACCTGGTCGTCGGCGAGCCGCTGCGCCTCGGGAAGGACCGGGTCGTGCGCGCGCTGGCGGCGCGACCGGAGGGACTCGAAGACGGGGATGCCGTGGCCACCTGGACCTCGCAGAGCATCGGCGCCCCCGAGGAGGTCGGGCGCACCCGTCATGTCTCGGTGCCGCTCCGACGCGGCGGCGTCGCGGAGGCCTGGGAGATCGGCGACCGTGACAGCGCGGACGGGCGGTGGACGATCCACGTCCACGGCCTGCGATCGAGCCGCAACGGCGCCCTGCGCTCCACCCCGGCCGCCGCCGATGCGGGGTGGATGTCGCTCGTCGTCTCGTACGCGGGCGACGAGGAGTGCGCCCCCGCCGATTCCCTGCCTTCGACGCTCGGGACGCGCGAGTGGAGAGACGTCGACGACGCGATCTCGTACGCCGTCGACCAGGGGGCGCGCGAGATCGTGCTCGTCGCCTGGTCGATGGGCGGAACGATCGCGATGCTCGCGCTCGAGCAGTCGGCGCACCGCGACCGGGTGACGGCCCTCGTGCTCGTCGCCCCGGCCCTCGACTGGACGCGCGTGGTCGAGAACGCCGTGGCCGGTGCCCACCTTCCGCGTTCGGTGGCCGGAGCATCGATGCGCATCCTCGGCAGCGCCCTCGGCGCGCGAGCGCTGGGACTCATCGAGGGCGTGGACGCCCCGGCGCTCAACTGGGTCGACGGTCCCCGGCCCGCGCCTCGCGTGCCCACGCTGATCGTGCACAGTCTGCGCGACCCCGTGGTGCCGGTGAGCGGGTCGCTCGCATATGTGAAACGGCATCCCGAGGCCGAGCTCGTGGCGTTCGACGCGACCGGTCACTGCAACGAGGCGAACCAGGACCCGACGCGGTTCCACGACGCGATCGCGGGCTTCCTGCGGAGCCGACCGCGCTCCTGACCCGCCCGGGCGGTCAGCCGGCGAGGGCGGCGATCGCTCCGCGTGCCCCGCGCTCGGCGAGCGAGGCACGCGCGGCCAGGTAGGCCTCGCGCAGGCGCGGGTTCTGCCCGAGATCGCCGAAGACGGGCGCGTAGTCGAGCAGAGACGCGGGGTCCTGGGCGACGATCGCCCGCAGCTCGGCGAGGCGGCTGTCGACCGCGGGGGTCTCCTCTCCCGACTCGGTGCGACCCTCGAGGAAGACGCTCCAGCCGGCGAGCACGAGGGCGGCGTGGTCGATGCGCCCGCCCGCGGCGAGCTGTTCGCGCACCACGGGCAGAAGGAACTTCGGCAGGCGGTCCGAACCGTCGACGACCTGGCGCGCGAGGGTGTCACGGATCGCCTCGCTGCCGAAACGGGCGATGAGCTGGTCGCAGTAGGCGTCGAGGTCGATCCCCGGGACCGCGCGCAGCGTCGGGATCGCCTCGTCGTGCATGTATCCCTTCAGGAAGTCGACGAACAGCGGGTCGGTGCACACCTCGTGCACGTCGTGCGCGCCCGAGAGGATGCCGAGGTAGCTCATGGCCTGGTGCGAGGCGTTGAGCAGACGCAGCTTCATCAGCTCGTAGGGCTCGACGTCGTCGACCAGCTGCACGCCGACCTCGTCGAACGGCGGGCGGCCGGCGGTGAAGGCGTCTTCGAGCACCCACTGCTCGAACGACTCGCTGCGTACGGGCCAGCGGTCCTGGATGCCGAACTCCGACGCGATCGCCTCGCGCGTCTCGTCGGTGGTCACGGGGGTGATGCGGTCGACCATCGAGTTCGGGAACGACACGTTCTCGGCGATCCAGCCCGACAGCGCCGCGTCGCGCCGATCGGCGAAACCGAGCAGGGCGGCACGGGCGACGTGTCCGTTGCCCTGGATGTTGTCGCACGACATGACGGTGAAGGCCGGGATGCCGGCATCCCGGCGTCGGCGAAGAGCGTCGGTCAGCAGGCCCATGACGCTGCGCGGCGGGGTCGCGCCGTCGAGGTCGGCCAGGGTCGCCTCGTCGCGCGGGGCGTAGTGGCCGGTGGCGTCGTCGACGCCGTACCCGCCCTCGGTGATGGTGAGCGAGACGATCGCGGTGTCGGGGTCGGCGAGCTTCGCGACCACGGCCTCGGGGTCATCGGGCACGAAGAGGTACTCGACGATCGAGCCGACGACGCGAGCGGCGGAGGTGCCGTCGGGCGCGGTCGTGACGAGCGTGTAGAGGTCGTCTTGAGCGGCGAGAGCGTCGCGCATGGCCGCGTCGAACGACAGCACCCCGACTCCGCACAGGCCCCACTCGGTGTGGCCGGCTTCGAGCAGGCGGTCGAGGTACATGGCCTCGTGCGCCCGGTGGAAGCCGCCCACACCGAAGTGCACGATGCGCGCGCGCACGGCCGACCTGTCGTACGTCGGAACGGAGACGTTCGCCGCGAGGGAGGGGAGGGCGGCGGCGGTGAGGTCGGTCATGCGGGGGCTCCGTGGTTCGTGGAGGGAAGGTCGGACTGGCGAGAGGGGCGGATGCCGGGATTCATCTCGCGTGAGGGGTCACTTGATGTCGCTGGGGAGCGGCCCAGGCGACTGTTTGTGACCCCTCACGCGAGAGCGGTGTGTCAGCAGCTGGACTTGTAGACCGCGTCCTTGCCGTCGGTGGTGATGTTGTCCTTCGTCAGGATGGTGAACCCGGTCTGGATCTTCGCTTCGGTGCTCTCGCCCTTGAGTGCGGCGATGGCCTGCTTGACGCCGTCTTCGCCGATGGTGGCGGGCTCCTGGGCGACGAGGGCCTGGACGGTGCCGGCCTCGAGGGCCTTCACCTGGGCGGGGCCGGCGTCGAAGCCGACGATGGTGACCTGACCCTGCTTGCCCGCCTGCTGGACGCCGGTAGCGGAGCCTTCGGCGGCGAACAGGTTGGCGGCGAAGATGCCGACGATGTCGGGGTCCTTCTGCAGGGCCGCGGTGACGATCTCGGCGGCGGTGGAGGGCTCGTTGTGGGAGTACTGCACGCCCACGGAGCTGAACTTGCTGTCCTTGGCGACGGCGTCTTCGAAGCCCTTCGCGCGGGCGTCGGTGGTGGACACACCCGGGTCGGTGGAGACGACGAGGACCTTGCCGCCGCCCGGGTTGGCCTTCTGGATCGCCTCGAACGCCGCGGCTCCGCCGCCTTCGTTGTCGGAGGAGATCTGCGAGACCGCGCCGGAGGGGTCTTCCAGCGTCGTGTCGACCAGCACCACCTTGATGCCGGCGGCTTCGGCCGCCGCGATCGGCGCCTGCATGGCCGAGACGTCGGTCGGTGCGATGAGCAGCGCGTCGGGCTGGGAGGCGACGACCGCGTCGACGATCGGCTTCTGGAGGGTCGGGTCGAACTTCTCGGGACCCTGGGTGGTGACGGTGGCGCCTTCCTTGGCGGCTTCGGCCTGGATGCCGCACTGCATGGAGATGTAGAACTCATCTCCGGCGACGCCCTGCACGAACGCGATCTTGTACCCGCCGTCGGCGCCGCCGGACGCGCCGCCCGAGGACGCACCTCCCGAGCACCCCGCGAGGGTCAGCGTCGCCGCCATGCCGAAGACCGTCAGGGCGGTCGCCTTCTTGTTCCACTTCATTGTGATCACCGTTCTTTTCTGGAGTACTGCTGTCGGGTTGGTAAGGGGTG